>Ga0308156_1002803_pt1 | contig 14518 bp, 10 predicted proteins | sample PhyAR2_FD_201041 | JGI IMG/M metagenome (GOLD analysis project Ga0308156, IMG submission 201041) | Phyllosphere microbial communities from UC Gill Tract Community Farm, Albany, California, United States - DLSL A.R2 | ecosystem: Host-associated > Plants > Phyllosphere > Unclassified | place: USA... | reverse complement strand
GCGCGGATGCGGGCTCCGGGGCCCCGGAGCACCTCGGCGCCGTGCTCGGCGATCGCCGACATCGTGGGGAAGAGCAGACCGTGCTCGGTCCGCTCCCCCAGCGCCTCGGTGAGAGCCGTGAGCGCCGTCCGCGCGGCGACGACCGTGATCTGCTGCCCGATCATCGCGCGGATCAGCATCTCGTGCGGATCCGCCGCCCCCGGTACGCGGATGCCGGGGGTGCGGGCGACGAGAGGAGCGAGCTCGGGGTGCGCGCTCAGCGCCTGGTCGACCGCGAGAGGATCCGCGTCGAGATCGAAGATGCGCCGCGCGGTCGAGACGAGCGGGGCGAGATCGCCGAGCTGGGCCACGCGAGCGCGCAGGTGCAGACGGGCGGCGGCATCCTGACTCACCTCGAACCAGGCCGGGCCTCCCGCCATGCGGAGATGGCGGGAGAACGACGTGGCCGTCGCCTCTTCGACCCCCGACACGGCCCGTGCGGCCATCCACTGGAACACTCCGTCCGCGTCGAGCGGGCCGCGGTAGGGCAGGACCAGATCGATCGCGCCGGGGACAGCGGATGCCGGCGTCCGGCGCCGCGCCCTCAGCTCACCCGGGGTGAGGCCGAAGACCTCGCGGATCGTGTCGTTGCACTGCCGGATGCTCGCGAAACCGGCGGAGAAGGCGATGTCGGAGATCGGCATGTCGGTGCCGACGAGCAGCATCCGCGCCGTGTGGGCGCGATGCGCCCGCGCGAGCGCCAGGGGGCCGGCACCGAGCTCGGTCGAGAGCAGTCGCGTGAGGTGCCGGGTCGAGTAGCCCAGGCGCAGGGCGAGGCCGGAGACACCCTCGCGCTCGACGACGCCCGACGCGATCAGGCGCATCGCCCGCGCGGCGACGTCGCTGCGCAGATCCCAGGCGGGCGACCCGGGTGCCGCCTCGGGCAGGCAGCGCTTGCACGCGCGGTACCCCGCCTCATGCGCCGCCGCGCTCGTGGGATAGAACGTGACGTTCTGAGGCTTGGGCGTGCGCGCGGGACAGCTCGGGCGGCAGTAGATGCCGGTGGAGCGCACGGCCGTCACGAACTGTCCGTCGAAACGCGTGTCGCGCGCGCTGATCGCGCGATACCGTTCGTCGAAGTCGGTCACGGGGAAGCTCATGCCTCCACTCTGTCACGCCCCACCGACCCGGACTGGCGGAAATCGGACATCGCAGTGGACGCCACAGCGGTGCCCCGATCAGCCCTTCAGATAGACCGTGGCCGTCTCGGTGAAGAACTCTCGGGCAGCCGCTCCCTGCTCTTTCGGACCGAGCGCGCTCGCACCGCTGCCGCCGAACGGCACGTGCAGGTCTGCGCCGGCCGACGCCGAGTTGATGTGCACGACACCCGCCCTGATCTCCTCGATCGCACGGAGCGCGTCCGCGAGACCTGTCGTGAAGACGGCGGTCGAGAGGCCGTATTCGCTGTCGTTGACGAGCGCGATCCCGTCTTCGGTGCTCGAGACCCTGCGCACGCCGATCACGGGGCCGAACAGCTCGTCCGTCCACAGCTCGCCCGGCTCGTCCTCGTTCAGCTCGAACACCGACGGCGCGATGAAGTACCCGTCGTCGAGATCGCCGGGCCCATACGGTTCCGGAGCGACCACCGCTGTCGCCGACGTCCGAGCGCGCGCGATGGCGGCGGCCACCCGATCTCGCGCGGCGGCGTCGACGACGGGCCCGACCTCGACCGCCGGATCCTGGGCATCACCCACGATCATCCGCTCGGTACGCGCGGCGAGCCGACGCAGGAACTCGTCGGCTATCGCGTCGTGCACGATCACCCGAGATGTCGCCGTGCACTTCTGCCCCGCGGCGCGGAACGCGCCGACCGCCACCTGCTCGACGGTGACGTCGAGGTCGGCATCGGCGAGCACGAGCGACGCGTTCTTGCCGCCCAGCTCGCCCTGGAACGGGATGCCGCGGGCCGCCAGCTGCGCGGCGATGACCCTGCCGACCTTCGTGGACCCGGTGAAGGTCACCGCGTCGACGTCCGGATGCGAGACGATCGCCTCCCCGACGGCGGCCGTGCCGTTCACGAGGTTCAGCACCCCGCGAGGCAGTCCGGCCTGCTCCAGCGCCTCGGCGAATCGCATCGCCAGCACGGGGACGGATGTCGCGGGCTTCCAGACCACGGTGTTGCCCCACACCAGCGCCGGAGCGAGCTTCCATGCGGGAATCGAGATCGGGAAGTTGAAGGGAGTGATCGCCCCGACGACCCCCACCGGCCGGCGGATCACGAGGATGCGTTCGCCCGGGGTGGGCGACTCGAAGACACCGCCGCTCTGGCGTTCGACCTCCTGCGCGTGGAAGCGGAGGATGTTCGCGGCATGGCCGGTCTCGGCGATCGCCTCGACGAGCGTCTTGCCCTCTTCCCTCGCCAGCTCTCCTCCCCACTCCTCACGATGCGCCTCGATGATGTCGGCTGCACGGAGGAGGATGCCGGCGCGAGCGCGAGCCGGTGTCCGACGCCAGCCGTCGACGGCCGCGCGGGCCGCCGCGTAGGCGCGGTCGACATCGGCATCCGACGCTCCCGGGCCCTCGGCGACGACGTCGCTCGGACGACTCGGATTGACGTCGACGAGGGCTTCTCCCCCGCCCTCGACCCAGCTTCCGTCGATGAAGTGGCGCAGGGCGATGGCGGTCATGATGCTCCCTCGGTGACAGTGCTGCGGAAGGCGGAGAACCCGGTGATGTGGGCTCCGAGCACGAGCGTGTGCACTTCGTCGGTGCCCTCGTACGTGCGGACGGATTCGAGGTTGGCGGCGTGACGCAGCGGCGAGTAGTCGCCGGACACTCCGTTGCCGCCGAGGACGGTCCTCGCCTCGCGGGCGATGCCGATGGCCGCCCTGGTGTTGCTGAGCTTGGCGACGGAGATCTGATGCGGCGCGAGCTTTCCCGCATCCTTCAGTCTGCCGAGGCGCAGAGCGAGCAGCTGGGCCTTCTCGATCTCGACCGCCATGTCGACGAGCTTCTGCTGCGTGAGCTGGAACGCAGCGATCGGCTGGTTGAACTGGATGCGCGTGCGGGAGTACGACAGGGCCGTGGCGTAGCTGTCGCGCGCAGCGCCGATCACTCCCCAGCCGATGCCGTAGCGCGCCTCGTTCAGGCACGAGAACGGGGCCCGGAGACCGCGCGCCTCCGGAAGCTGCGCGGTGGCAGGCAGACGCACGTCGGTGAGCGTGATGTCGCACTGGATCGACGCGCGCATCGAGAGCTTGGGGGCGATCGGCGTCGCGACGAAGCCGTCGGAGTCCGTGGGCACGATGAAGCCGCGCACGCCGTCATCCGTCTGCGCCCAGATGATCGCGACCTGGGCGATCGAGGCGAGACCGATCCAGCGCTTCGCGCCGTTGATGACCCAGCCGTCGCCGTCGCGACGAGCGAAGGTGGTCATGCTCGAGGGATCGGACCCGGAGTTGGGCTCGGTGAGCCCGAAGCATCCGATGACCTCGCCGCGGGCCATGCGAGGCAGCCACTCCTGCTTCTGCTCCTCGCTGCCGTGCTTGTGGATCGCGCTCATCGCGAGCGATCCCTGCACCGACACGAAGGTGCGCAGACCCGAGTCGCCCGCTTCGAGCTCCATGGCGGAGAGCCCGTATTCGACGGCGCTGCGGCCGGCGCACCCGTATCCCGAGAGGTGCATGCCGAGGAGTCCGAGATCGGCCAGCTCCGGTACGAGCTCGGTCGGGAAGATCGCGCGGTCGTACCAGTCGGCGATGTGGGGACGGATGCGCGCGTCGACGAACGCCCGCACGCGATCGCGCGTCGCCCGTTCGTCGTCGCTGAGCATCTCGTCGAAGTCGAGCAGGTCGGGAACGGCGGTCATGCTGCGGCCTCCTCGGCGGCGATGGAGCGGATGGAACGGCTGAGGATCTCGAGTCCGGTGTCGAGCACGGCCGGCTCGATCACGAGCGGCGGAAGCAGGCGGATGACGTTGCCGTGCGTGCCGCAGGTCAGCGTGAGGACGCCCGCGGCGTGGCAGGCGGCGGTGATGCGCTGAGCGAGATCGGCGCGCGGCGCGAGCGTGTCGGGGTCGGCGAACTCGAGGGCCATCATCGCGCCTCGCCCGCGCACCTCGGCGATCACCGGGAACTCGGCGCGCAGCGGCTCGAGGTGGGCCCGGATCGCCTGTTCGATGCGCATGACGCCCGGCAGCAGCTCGGGGTCTTCGAGCACGTCGAACACGGCGAGCGCCGCGGCGCAGGCGAGCGGGTTGCCCGCGTACGTGCCGCCGAGGCCCCCCGTGTGCGCCGCGTCCATGATCTCGGCTCGGCCCGTGACCGCGCTGAGGGGCAGCCCGCCGCCGAGCGCCTTGGCCGTGAGTGTGATGTCGCCGGCGACCCCCTCGTGCTCGCTCGCGAACAGTCGTCCCGTGCGGCCGAGGCCGCTCTGGATCTCGTCGATGACGAGGACGATGCCGTGCGCGTCCGCGATCCGGCGGAGCCCCGCGAGGAATCCCTCGGCGGGGACGATGAATCCGCCCTCGCCCTGGATCGGCTCGACGACGAGCGCGGCGAAGTGCTCGTCGCCGTGCTCGATGATGATCCGCTCGATCTCGGCGAGTGCGGCATCGGCGCCCTCGCCCCGCAGCGGGTTGGCGTTCGGCCCCCGCACGACATCGTGCGGGAACGGGCCGAATGCGGTCTTGTACGGGTGCTCCTTGGCGGTCATCGCCATGGTCAGCAGCGAACGGCCGTGGTACGCCTCGTCGATCACGAGCACCCCCGGCCGCCCGGTGTGCGCCCGGGCGATCTTGACCGCGTTCTCGACGGCCTCGGCGCCCGTGCTGAACAGCGCGGTCCGCTTCTCGAAGTCGCCGGGCACGTGGGCGTTGAGCCATTCGGCCACCCGCACGAACCCTTCGTACTCGGTCACCATGAAGCACGTGTGGGTGAAGAGCTCGAGCTGGGCCGCGACGTTCTCACGCACTCGAGGATTCGCCGCACCCACGCTGGTGACGGCGATGCCCGAGGCGAGATCGATGAGCGTGTTGCCGTCGACGTCCTCGAGAGTCGAGGTGGCGGCGCGGGCGATGAAGACGGGAAGGGTGATCCCGAACCCGGAGGCGACGGCGGCGGTGCGCTGAGCGTGCAGCTCGCGCGATCGCGGGCCGGGGATCTCGGTGATCAGATGCGGAGCGGTGGTCATGCGGTCGACGCTAGAGCGTGCCCCGGGCATCGTGGGTGACATCTCGCCCAGTCTTGATGCCCGCCCTGTGCGTACTGCACAATGGCGACATGGTCTCGCTCGGTGAACTCGCACTCGCATCGGGCGCCTCACTGCGACCGCTCGCACCGTTCGACGCCGCACGGAGCATCACCGGGGTGCACGTCTCGGAGCTCGACGACCCCGGTCGCTACCTCGACGGCGGCGAGCTGCTGCTCACCACCGGCATCCCGCTGCACGCCGACTCGGCAGATCTCTACGTCGACCGACTCGCCGAGCAGGGCATCGGCGCGATCGGGATCGGACTCGGCGAAGGATGGGAGCACGCGCCCCCCGCGCTGGTCGAGCGATGCCGCGCGACCGGCATACCGATCTTCGAAGTGCCGGACGGCGTCCCGTTCCTCGACGTCTCGCGAGCGTTCTGGTCGCTCGCGGGCCGCGGCGGCCAGGAGGAGGCGATGCGCACCGCGCACGCACACACCCGGCTCGTGCAGGCCGCGGCCGGGCCCGATCCGATCGGCGCGGTCGTGCGGGTGATGGCGCAGGCCATCGGCGGATGGGTCGCCTGGCTGCCGATCGGTCCTGGCGGCTCGACGGACATCCTGCATCCCCCGTCGCTCGAGGGGATGCTGCCCTCCGTGCGTGCAGACGTGGAGAGGTCGCTGCTGCGCTCCGGCGTCGAGGCGGCGTCGTTCGTGTCGCACGGCTCGACGGTCGTCGCGCACGCGGTCACCGATGGCGACCGCACCCGCGGAGCGCTCGCCATCGGCGCGGGCCGACCGTTCGGCAGCTCGGACCGTCAACTCGCCCTCACCGCCGCCGCGCTGCTGCGACTGCTGAGTGCGCGGGAGCGAAGGGGGCCGACTCCGGAGCACTGGGTCGCTGAGCTCGCGCTCCGCGGCGAACCCGCGGCCGCCCGCGCACTCGCCCATGCCTCCGGCATCCCCCTGCCGATGCTCTTCCGGGTCGTTGCCGGCGCCGGCGCCACCGTCGACGGCGGATTCGGCGCCGGGAGTGCTCACGAGGGCGTGCATCTCACCCTGATTTCCGCGGATGCGGGCGCGACGCCCGAGTCCGGAGTCGTCAGCGGACCGGTCGGCCTGGAGGACGTCGCCGCCGCAGCCGCCCGCGTCATGGCGCTCCACCGCGCGGATCCCGACGCGGGAGCGCGCACCGATCCGGAATCGCGGTCGCGCCGCTGGGCGGATCTGCTCGCGCACACCGAGCCGGAGCTGCGGCGCACCGTCATCGCGTACCTGCGCAATCGTCACCAGGCCGAGCGCACGGCACGGGATCTCGGCGTGCATCGGAACACCATCCGGCCGAGGATCACCACCACCGAGAAGATGCTCGACGCCTCGCTCGACGACCCCGACGTCGCGGCCGAACTGTGGCTCGCACTCCGCGATCGTGGGCTCTAGCGATCGGCGTCCAACCAGGCCCGCACGGACTCGTCGTGCTCGCCGAGGCGAGGGGGTGCTGACGCGCTCACCGGGATCGCCGGGGACCACGTGAGCGGCGAGCGGATCTGCGCCGACCGACGCCCGTCGGCGCCGACCGCCTCCCACACCGGTTCGAGTCCGAGCTCCTCGGCGAGCGCGATCCCGTCTCCGATCGAGTTGACGACGCCGGCGGCCACGCCGATGCGGTTCAGCCGCGCGGCCCACGCCGTCGCCGTGTCGGCAGCCAGCGCCGACTCGAGCTCGACGACGAGTGCCTCGCGATGCGCGACACGGTCGGGGTTCCTGAGGAACCGCGGATCGGCGGCGAGTTGCGGGCACCCGAGCTCGGCGGTCATCCGGGCGAACTGCGCGTCATTGCCGCAGGCCACCGCGATCGGCGCATCCGCGCATCGCAGTGCTTCGTATGGGGCGATCGACGGATGCCGGTTGCCCAGCCGTCCGGGTTCCGTACCGGCGCCCAGGTGCGCCGACATCTGATTGACCAGTGCCGCCTGCAGGCTCGAGAGCAGGTTGACGTCGATCCTCGAACCGCGCCCCGTCAGCTCCCGCCGGCGGAGGGCCGCGAGGATGCCGATCACCGCGTCCTTGCCGGTCAGCACGTCGACCACGGCGACACCGGCCTTCATCGCATCGCCACCGGTCTCTCCGGTGATGTGCATGAGGCCGCCGACCGCCTGCGCGACGAAGTCGTATCCGGGCAGCGCCGCGCCGGCTCCCAGCCCGAACCCGCTCACCGACACGTAGACGAGACCGGGGTGCTCGGCGCTGAGCGAGTCCCAGTCGAACCCGAGTTTCGCGAAGAGCCCCGGTCGGAAGTTCTCGATCACCACGTCGCTCCTCGCGATCAGCTCGCGAGCGCGCACCACGTCGCCCGGATCGGTGAGGTCGAGAGCCACGGATTCCTTGCCGCGGTTGGCGGATTCGAAGTACGTCGTGATCCCGGACTCGGCGTACGGCGGACCCCACGCCCTCGTGTCGTCTCCCGTGCCTGGCCGCTCGACCTTGATGACCCGTGCACCGAGATCGGCGAGCGTCATGGTGGCCAGCGGACCCGCGAGGACGCGGGAGAAGTCGGCGACGACGATCCCGTCGAGCGGCGCGCTCACCGACGCACCCGCAGCGCCTGAGAAGTGGATTCCCTCGCGACCACCGTGATCGGGAACTCCACATCGGTGCCGGATGCCGCACGGCCGTCGAGCAGGTCGATCAGCAGCTCGGCGCAGGCGACACCCGAATCGCGGGGGCGCAGATCGATCGAGGTGATGGACGGGGTCAGGAACGGCAGCGACGGATGGTCCACGCACGAGACGACCGTGATGTCCTCGCCGATCGTGCGCCCGAGTCGTCCGAGCACGGCGACGACCTCGATCGCGCTGGAGTCCGGCCCGCAGATGATCACGTCGGTGTCCGGATTCGTCTGCAGCAGCCGTTCGGTCGACTCGCGCACCGCGTGCCAGGGCGCCTCGAACGAGATCGGCGCGAGGACCGGATCGAGACCGCGCGCCGCGCATCCTCGGCGATAGCCGGAGACGAGCTGGCGCGACCAGTCCGTGGCATCCGGAGCGACCAGCAGCGCGGGATGCTGCGCCCCCGTGACGTCGATCTCGTCGAAGAGCCGGAGCATCGCCGCCTCGTGCGACGACCAGATGACGCCGTCGGGAACGCCCTCGATGTCGTCGGGCAGGTGCTCCTGGGTGACGATCGGGATGCCGGAGGCCATGAGCGAAGGCAGCCCGGGGTCGCCGGACACCGGATCGCCGATGATCAATCCGTCCGCGCGGATGGGCCGAGACCGACCGGACGACGCCGACGGGCTCACGATGGTCACGTCGATGTCGTGGGCCGCCGCGCTCGTGACGATCCCGAAGGTGAACGCCATGTAGTACGACGACCGGGACACGACCTCGGGGAGAACGATCCCGATGGTGCCGATCGCGCCGCCTCGGAGGCTCCTCGCCGCCGTGTTGACCGAGTATCCGAGCTCGGCCGCCGCCGCCAGGACGGCTTCCCGAGTGGCCGGCGACACGCGACCGCCGCCGTTGAGCGCATCGGACGCCGTGGTCTTCCCGACACCCGCGCGCCGAGCGACATCGATCAATCTGGCGCGTCGTGGCTCTTGCATGCGGCCGAGTCTAACCACAGGGAGCAAGCCGTAATCCACTCGAAACACATCGGGTCTTGCGCCGTAACACGCTTTTCGCATACTTTTGCCGGAACGTTCCGGCACGCAGACGTTCCGGCACCGACTTCTGATGGAGACTCCATGAACTGCAGCTGTTCCTCGTCCGACCACGTCCAGCGCTCGCGCCGCCTCGGCGACGGATCCGGCGCGCCGTACGCGACGCTCTCGGCGGACGAGCTGCAGCGCGTGGCCGAGATCCTCCGCGCGGAAGGCGCCCTCGATGACCAGCACCGCATCGCCTACCTCGGACTCGACGAGCCCGACCGCGCCGAGGTCGCCGCAGGCCGCGACGTCCCCCGCCGCGCACGGGTGCAGCTCCTCGACGTCGACAGCGGACGCGCACGGGCGCTCTCGGTCGACCTCGGCTCCCGCACGCTCGCGAGAGACGTCGACATCGACCCCGAGATCGACGGCCAGGTGCCGCTGCTGCAGGAGGAGCACGCGATCATCCGCGAGCTCATCGGCGCCGACGAGCGCTGGGCCACCGCGCTCTCCGCGCGCGGCATCGACGACCCGAGCACCGTGGCGCTCGCCGGTCTGTCGGCGGGCCGATACCCGATCGAGGGCGAGAGCGGACGCCGACTGGCGCGCGTGCTCGGACACCACCAGCCGACTCCGCAGACCATGCCCTGGGCGCACCCGATCGACGGTCTCGTCGCCTACGTCGACCTCGCGAGCAGGACCGTCGTCGACGTCATCGACACCGGGGTGATGCCGATCCCCCAGGAGACCGCCGACTATCACGTGCCCGGAACCTTCGGACCCGAGCGCACGACGCAGAAGCCGATCGTCATCACGCAGCCGGAAGGACCGAGCTTCTCGTTCGACGGCGACGTGATCTCGTGGGAGAAGTGGTCGCTGCGCATCGGATACGACATGCGGGAGGGTCTCATCCTGCACGGCATCGGCTTCGAGGACGACGGTCGTGTACGTCCGATCGTGCACCGCGCCTCGATCGCGGAGATGCTCGTGCCGTACGGAGACCCGGGCCCGGTGCGCTTCTGGCAGAACTACTTCGACACCGGCGAGTACCAGCTCGGACGGCTCGTGAACTCGCTCGAACTCGGCTGCGACTGCGTCGGCGACATCACCTACCTCGACGTGCCGATCGCCGACGCACGCGGAGAGGTCAAGGTGCTGCCCCACGCGATCTGCATCCATGAGGAGGATGCCGGGGTGCTCTGGAAGCACACCGAGCAGTTCACCGGCTCGAGCGATGTGCGACGACAGCGCCGCCTGGTGATCTCGTTCTTCGTCACGGTCGGCAACTACGACTACGGCTTCTACTGGTACCTCTACCTCGACGGCAAGATCGAGTTCGAGGCCAAGGCCACCGGCCTCGTCTTCACCGCCGCCTACGACGAGCGCACCAGCCGATTCGCGAGCGAGCTGGCACCGGGGCTCGCCGCCCCGTATCACCAGCATCTGTTCTGCGCCCGGCTCGACATGGCGGTCGACGACGGCCCGGCCGTCATCGACGAGATCGACGTCGGAGCCCTGCCGATCGACGACGACAACGTGCACGGCAGTGCGATCGGATTCACGACCACCCGGCTGCGGAGCGAGCAGGAGGGACGCCGACGCGCGAACTCCACCGTCGATCGCACCTGGCGCGTGAGCAGCGCGACCGCGAAGAACCGCCTGGGCCGACCGACCTCCTACGTACTCACCCCCGAGGGCAAGCCGGTGCTGCTGGCGCAGCCCGAATCGGTGATCGCGTCGCGGGCGCGGTTCGCGACGTCGGATCTGTGGGTCACCGCCTACGACCCCGACGAGCGCTACCCCGCGGGCGACGTCGTCAATCAGAGCGCCCCCGAACAGGGCCTCCCCGCCTTCGTCGCGGACGACGCCTCGCTCGACGGCGCCGACCTCGTGCTCTGGCACACCTTCGGTCTCACCCATTTCCCCCGCACCGAGGACTGGCCGATCATGCCCGTCGACACGTGCGGATTCACCCTCAAGCCCCACGACTTCTTCGACCGGAACCCGACCCTCGACGTCCCGGCCTCCCCCACCGCATGCGCCTGCGCTCACGAGGACACAGGCTCTGCGCACTCCGAGCACCACCTGCATCACCTCTCTGTCCGCCCGTCGTCGCACCACGGCTGATCAGCCGTCGTCCGGCATCCCGAAGGGAAACACCGACATGCACACAGCAGCTCGCGCGGGGGTGGCGATGTCCGCCATCGCCGTCCTCGCACTCACCGGATGCGCCGCCGGCGCCTCCCCAGACGCCGAACCCACCCAGGAGGAGGCGGCGCCCGGCTTCCTCGCCGTCGCAGACGACGCCTTCGACGGCGGTGGCGACCTCGTCGTCCAGGTCGACTACGACACCGCAGAGGCGAGCGGTCTCGACCCGCAGGGTGCGGCGACCGCACGCTCGTGGATGCTCGAGGGGCTGTCGTACGAGACCCTCACCACGATCGACGAGAACCTCGACGTCGCGCCGTCGCTCGCCACCTCCTGGGAGACGCCGAGCGACACCGAGTACGTCTTCACGCTGGCGGATGACGCGGTGTTCTCGAACGGACGCCCGATGACGGCTGCCGATGTCGCCGGCAGCCTGCAGCGCCTCATCGACACCCCCACCACCTGGACGGGTCAGCTCGGCCCGATCGCGTCGGTCGAGGTGACCGGCGATCTCGAGGTCACGGTCACCCTGTTGGAGCCGTATGCACCGTTCCTGGCCGCGCTGGCGAACACCCCCGCCGCCATCCTGCCGATGGCCGAGATCGAGTCGGGCGAGATCGACATCACGACCGAGATGGTCGGCACCGGCCCCCTGGTCGCGACCGCGCACCGACAGGACGAGGAGTGGACGTTCGAGCCGAACGAGCACCACCCCGACGCCGCCTCGCTGGGCTTCTCGACGCTGACGATCGACATCGTCGGCGACGAGGCCACCAGGGCCGCCGCGCTGAGAGACGGTTCGGCGGACTTCGCCGTGCTCAACTCCATCGACTCGGCGGAGCTCCTCGCGAACGCGCAGGACGTCAGCGTCGTCGGGCAGAAGAACACCGACTTCCACTACCTCATGATCAACTCGCTCACGGGCGACGAGGCGCTGCAGGATGAGGACGTCCGTTTCGCCATCAACAGCGCGATCGACCGGGATGCGATCAACGAGCTCGCATTCGGCGGCTCGACCGCGGCGACCGGGGTCACCCCCGCCGGTCTCCCCGATTCGTGCGTCGCCGAGGACCTGCCCTCCGCCGCGCACGACGTCGCCGCGGCGAAGGCCGTGATCGACGAGGTCGGAGGCCTCGAGCTCGACCTCGTCGTGTACACCGATGAGCCGGTGCTCGCCCAGATCGCGCAGGTCATGCAGCAGAACCTCGCCGAGATCGGCGTGACCGTCGACATCCAGCAGGTCGATTACGCCACCTACTCCGATCAGGTGTACGGCAGCCCCGCGACCTTCGACCTGGCGCTGAGCTGGTTCGCCGGCTACGCGGACCCCGCGATGGTCACGACCTGGTGGAACCCCGAGGTCGCCGGGTTCTCGGCCGTCTTCATGAAGGGCTCCGACGAGCTCGACGGCCTGATCGCCGACGGATACTCGACCGAGCCGGGGGCCGACCGGGCCGCCGTGTTCGAGAACCTCTGCGCCGTCGCCGACGAGCAGAGCGAGATGGTGCCGCTGGTGCTGCGTCCCTCCACGATCGGATGGAACACGGAGTCGCTGTCGCCGACGCTCAGCAGCGACGAAGGCTACGGCAACTTCCTGCGGTACATCACCCAGTTCCGCGCCAGCTGACATGGCCGTCGCTCTGTGGTCGCTCCGGCGCATCGGCGCCGCACTCGTGACGCTCGTCGTCGTCTCGGTGCTGATCTTCGCGTCCGTCCGTCTCATGCCGGGCGACTACATCGACCTCGTCCTGGGTCCGCTCGCCACCGAGGCGCAGCGGGCCCAGGCGGTGGCCGAGTCCGGGCTCGACGACCCGGTGGTCGCGCAGTACTTCCACTGGCTGTTCGGCGTTCTCACCGGTGACCTCGGCTACTCGTTCGTGTCGAACGTGTCCGTCACCGACGAGTTCGCCGCACGCCTGCCCGTCACGGCGATGATCGCACTGCTGACGATCGTCGTCACTCTGCTCGTCGGCATCCCGCTCGGCTTCTTCGCGGCCCTACGGTCGGAGGGTTCCGCCGGTGCCGTGGGCCGGATCGTCAGCGCTCTGGGCATCAGCATCCCCGAGTTCCTGCTCGCGGGCGTCGTGGTCTTCGCCGTCTCGACCCTGGGGCTCGGCGTCTCGGTCGGCCGGTTCGCGCCGTTCGCCGTCGACCCTGCGCGCTTCTTCGGGGCTCTCGTGCTTCCCGTCACGGTTCTCGCCGTCGGCTGTGTCGCGGTGGTCGCCAGGAACACGAGGGATGCGGTCATGAACGTCCTCGTAGAACCGCATGTGCAGGCCGCCGTGGCGCGAGGCGAGACCCCCTGGTTCATCATCCGCCACCACGTGCTGCGCAACGCCGCAGCCCCGATCCTCACGATCGTCGGCGCCCTCATCGCCGTCCTCCTCGGCGGCACCGTGATCGTCGAGTTCGTGTTCAACATCCCCGGCATGGGGTCGTACCTGCAGACCGCTCTCGGGCGGCGCGACTATGCGATCGTCCAGAGCGCGGTGCTGCTCGCCGCCATCGTGTTCATCGTCGCGAGCCTGCTCGTCGACCTCATCGCCAATGCGCTGGATCCCCGCCTGCGCCTGACCGGAGGGAGCCGCCGATGACCGTCGTCCCCACAGCCACGCACCGCGTCCGCGCGGCCGGCGACGCGACACGCGGCGCCTGGCGTCGCAGCGACGCCGTGCTGCGCACCGCGATCGTCGTGCTCGGCCTCGTGGTCGTGATCACCGTGATCGCCGTACTCACCGGCCTCGCCGGGTCGACGACCGCGACGGTCGGCGGCCGGCTCGAGGGCCCGTCGGCACTCGCGCCGTTCGGCACCGACAACCTCGGACGCTCGCTCCTCCCCCGCCTGTTCCAGGGCACGGCGACCACGCTCGTCGTCTCGATCGTCGCGGTCGTCTGCTCGGCGGTGGTCAGCACGGTGCTCGGGATGCTCGCGGGCTACTACGGGGGTGCGGTGAACGAGGCGGTGATGCGCGTCGCCGACGTGCTCTACGCGTTCCCCGCACTCGTGCTGGCGATCCTCGTCTCCGCCCTGCTCGGCCCCGGTCGGCCGGCGGCGATCATCAGCATCGTCGTCATCACGATCCCTCTCATGACCCGCGTGGTGCGCATCGCGACCCGAGCGGTCGCCGAACGGGACTTCATCGTGTCGGCGCGCATCAGCGGAGTACGAACCCCGGTGATCTTCGTCCGCCGACTGCTGCCGAACATCGCGGGCACGATCGCGGTGCAGGCGAGCTACGCGCTCTCCGTCGCGATCCTCGTCGAGGGCGGACTGAGCTTCCTCGGCTTCGGCGTGCAGGCCCCTGAGGCCTCCCTCGGTCTGCTCATCCAACAGGGGATGCTCTACATGACCCAGGCTCCCCAGCTCGTGATCGTCCCCGGCGCCGTGCTGGTGGTCTCGATCCTGTGCATCAACATCATCGGCGACGGCCTCCGTGACCGATTCGAACCGCGAGAGACGAGGTCCCTCCGATGACCGCCGTACGCATCAGCGACCTGGCACTGGAGTTCACCGGCGCCACCACGGTCAGGGCCCTCGACGGGGTCGACCTCGACG
>Ga0308156_1002794_pt1 | contig 14541 bp, 9 predicted proteins | sample PhyAR2_FD_201041 | JGI IMG/M metagenome (GOLD analysis project Ga0308156, IMG submission 201041) | Phyllosphere microbial communities from UC Gill Tract Community Farm, Albany, California, United States - DLSL A.R2 | ecosystem: Host-associated > Plants > Phyllosphere > Unclassified | place: USA... | reverse complement strand
GAGAGAGGATAGATTCATATTATTGGCTTTTATCAAATCCACCTCGCCATTTTCCACAACTGATTCTGGAAAAGAATGAAAATAACGATCGGACCTCTCGAAGAAACTTATTTCGTTTAACTTGTAGGAATTTTGGGCCTCGATAACGGCGTGTACGGTATTTTTTATAGCTAGTAATTCATCGATCTTTTTTTGGATCGCTTGTTCGGCTTCAATAAAAAAAGGTGCCATGTTAGATTGGGTCAAAATGGTTTTGATGGAACGAAGCGAGTACCCAATATTTTTAAAAACGAGAATCTGATAGAGTTTGTAGATATTTTCTTCATCAAAGAAAAAATACCCTTTTTCATTCCGTTCCTTTGGTATGAGCAATTCGATCTCAATATAGTGTCGAATGGTGTGTTTCGAAATAGAAAACAATGATGCTAGTTCACTTGTTGTAAGTAATTTCATAAGCAGCCTCCTGAGGATAAGTATATCGTGTCGGGTAACCACACAGTCAATAGCTTATGAAAAAATATGTAATATATCTACTTCTAAAACACAATTCTCGTACACTGTTATACAAAAATTGTAGATGGCGGTTTCTTTTTCTCTGTGATACGATACCTCGGTCAATAAAGACCTGCAAACAGTCAAATGCTTTTTCCTTACTGCTTTATTTTGTATGAATAGAGGCATGGAAATTTTTTCTATAGGTAAAAGGCTCATTTGGTGGATCAAAGGTAAAAAAGAAAGGCAGAGGTAAAGATGAAAAAAGGACTTGTATCACTTTTTAGTGTGCTGTTATTAGTAGTTCCGTCTATGGTAAATTCATACCAAGCAGTAGCGGATGTGATTGAAACTGAAAAAAATCAGAATCAAGAAATTACTACTAATAATAAAGCGACTACTAAAGATACTGGAAAAGAAACAAGTGAAAGAAGCTTTTCGGAAAAAGACAATGATGGTGTAGAAAGTACGTCTGTCAATGAAACCAATGTTAGCGAAACGGATACCGCGGAGGAAGATTCCTCGAAAGAAAGCCGCAATGGGGAAGCGACCTCTGAGCAGACAAAAACCACGGAAAGCCAGACGATTTCGAGTTCGCCAGAAGTAAATAACAGCAACCCTTCATCAGCGAACGAAGTGGATCAAGTGATACAAGATGCAGCAATTCAAGATATAGCTTCAGGAACCGCAGGAACTTCTCCTTGGCGGATTGATTCTAACGGTGTTTTACATATTGGTGCAGGACAGCTGGAAGATAATGTAATGAATCTCTGGGGTGGGTATTTAGAGACGATCAAAGAAATAGTCTTTGAAGGAAATGTTATAGCTGGATTAAGCTTACGAAGTTTTTTTGATGGAATGATAAACTTAACGGCTATTCAAAATTTGGATAGACTAGATACTTCTAATGTCAGAGATATGTATAGGATGTTTATTAATACTCATAGCCTTTCGTCCGTAGATGTTTCAAATTTTAACACGAGGCAAGTTAAAGATATGAGCGAAATGTTTTATGGCACCGGGATTGAAGCATTAGATTTATCCAGTTTTGATACGAGTCAAGTAACCAACATGAATGGGATGTTTTTCTTATCAAACTTAAAGCAAGTAAATCTTACAAATTTTGATACAAGTCAAGTCGCAGATATGGGGAGTATGTTTTCACGGGCAAATTTTACATCTATAGATGTTTCTAGTTTTGATACAAGACAAGTCACAAATATGGCTTCAATGTTTGATCGTGCAGGGGAAGTTTCCTCTTTAGATCTCTCCAACTTTGACACGAGTCAAGTCAGAGATATGAGATATATGTTTAATGGCTTAGCAGAATTAGCATCGCTCGATGTAAGTTCTTTCGATACTACACAGGTTCAAAACATGGCGAGTATGTTTACTGGTACTCAATCTTTAACAAACATCAACTTGTCAAGTTTTGACACCGGTCTTGTAAAAAATATGGACAATATGTTTGAAGGTATAGGTGTTTCTTCATTAGATGTTTCAACCTTTGACACAAGCCAAGTGACCAGCATGACTGCCATGTATAGAAATGCGGCAAGCATCGCTGATTTAGATCTTTCAAATTTTAACACCTCAAATGTGATAGGATTTTCTTTAATGTTTGCTGGAATGACGAACTTAGTATCATTAGATTTATCAAGCTTTGATACTAGCAAGGAATTTGGGTATCTTAGCGCTATGTTTGACGGAGCAACGATGCTGAAACAGCTTAAATTAGGAACCAATATAAAAAAATTATATCCAGTTGCAGCACTTCCAGCTATTCCTGTAAGTAATATGTATACAGGCTATTGGCAAAATGTTGGTTCTGGAACAGTCGATAATCCCAAAGGAACCACTATATTGACAAGTGCAGATTTGTTACGTACTTATGCTGGAGGAACGATGGCGGATACGTATGTTTGGCAAAAACAAGCTTCTGCTTCGATCCAAGTCCATGATTCAACCATTTATACGGGGGATAGCTGGCAAGAAGAAGATAACTTTGATGGTGCATTAGATAAAGATGGTAATTCAGTAGCTTTCCAAGATATAACGGTAGAAGGCAGCGTAGATACTAGCACTCCAGGGGCATATCACGTGAATTATCGCTATGATGGCGTGACTAGTACGGCCACGATTATTGTCAAAGCGAATCAAACCGCAGTCAATGTACACGACTCTAGGGTTTATGTGGGAGATACTTGGCACGCAGAGGATAATTTCGATAGTGCTTTGGATAAAGATGGCAATCCAGTAGATTTCCAAGATGTAACGGTAGAAGGCAGCGTAGATACTAACACTTCGGGGAAATATCAAGTGAACTACCGCTATGATGGCGTGACTAGTACGGCCACGATTACGGTCAAAGCGAAGCAAACCGCAGTCAACGTCCATGATTCAACGATCTACGTGGGGGATAACTGGGAAGCAGAAGATAACTTCGACAGTGCGTTAGACAAGGATGGTAATTCAGTAGATTTTCAAGATCTTGCAGTTGATGCGAGTAAAGCCGATACGAGTAAAGCAGGCAGCTTTGAAGTTATCTATACGTACGATGGTGTAACCAGTAAAGCGATTGTTACAGTCAAAGAAAAACAAACCGCGGTGAACGTCCATGACTCAACGATCTACGTGGGGGATAGCTGGCACGCAGAAGATAATTTCGATAGTGCATTAGATAAAGATGGTAATTCAGTGGATTTCCAAGATCTAACGGTTGATACGAGTAAAGCTGATACGAGTAAAGCAGGCAGCTTTAAAGTCACTTATACGTATGATAGTGTGACTAGTACAGCGATCATTACGGTCAAAGAAAAAATGACAGCCGTCAATGTCCATGATTCTACGATTTATGTGGGAGATAACTGGGAAGCAGAAGATAACTTCAACAGTGCGTTAGACAAAGATGGCAACGATGTTGATTTTTCAGCTTTAACTGTCGATGCTAGTAAAGCCGACACGAGTAAAGCAGGCAGCTTTGAAGTTACCTATACGTATGATGGTGTGACGAGTATAGCGATTGTCACAGTCAAAGAAAAAATGACAGCCGTCAATGTCCACAATTCTACGATTTATGTGGGAGACAATTGGGGAGCAGAAGATAACTTCGACAATGCGTTAGATAAAGACGGCAACGACGTTGCACTTTCAAATCTGACGGTCGATGCTAGTAAAGCCGACACGAGCAAAGCAGGGAGTTTTGAAGTCACGTATACGTATGATGGTATAACGAGTGTAGCGATTGTTACAGTCAAAGAAAAAATGACAGCCGTCAATGTCCATGATTCTACGATTTATGTGGGTGACAATTGGGAAGCAGAAGATAACTTCGACAGTGCGTTAGACAAAGATGGGAATGACGTGGCGTTTTCAGCCCTAACGGTTGATGCGAGTCAAGCAGATACAAGTAAAGCAGGCAGTTTTGAAGTTACGTATACGTACGATGGTATAACCAGTACAGCGACTATCACGGTCAAAGAGAAAATGACAGCCGTCAATGTCCACGATTCTACGATTTACGTAGGAGATACTTGGCAAGCAGAAGATAATTTTGACAGTGCGTTAGATAAAGAAGGCAACGACGTCGCATTTTCTGCCCTGACAGTAGATACAAGTCAAGTTGATCCGAGCAAAGCAGGTAGTTACAAAGTAACGTATAGTTATGATGGAATTACAGTAACGGCCACCATCACAGTAAAAGAAAAACCTAGCCAAGAAGAACCTGCAGATGATTCAGAGCATACATCACAAGAACAAGAGAAAGAGAATCAGAAAAAGATAAACTCTGATAGTAAGAAACATGAAGCACTTCCGAAAACAAACGAAAGTAAATCAGTGGTTGAATTAGCAACAGGGTTCATAATTGTGTTATTGGTAGGTGTAACTTTCTTTTGGAAAAAAAGAAAAGCGAATAAATCGTAACGATTAAATAAAGTACTTGGGATTCATTCCCAAGTACTTTATTTGTGTATGATAAATTTTTATCAGAACCAAAGGTATAAATGAACCCTAATAGTCGCAAATTATTATTTATCGAAAATGATTGGCATAAGACTCTCAGAATTTAGTATCAATTTTTAAAGAGATTATTGAAAAAATCGTACCAAGAAAACGAGCAGTGTATGAGCATGAACTAAGCCGTTCTATTATAGATGTATCACTTCAATAGATAATTCATATGCTTTCTTGAAAAAGGAATTTCTTCCTAACAATGAATGAATAGATCGTATGTTGAGTGTTTGTTCCCGAGAAAAATGCCCATCTATATCCTTTACAAACTGAATTTTTCCTTTTGGATGTGCTGTTTTTCCAAATAAACACGTTGAATCAGAAAAAGTAACTCAGCCCATCGTCCGTCATTTTCTATCGAGTTCAAATAAAACACTTTTTTCTTAGAATCGGATCGTACTAATGTATCAGTAACGACGATATCAGCTATCTCGTAATTATCAGTAATATTGATGTGTTCTTTATTAAAGAAGTTCATAAGACTATTTTCAATATAAAAACTGGCGGAATAGTCCTTTACTAGTTGTAAGTAGATTGTAACTTCTGTCTTTATATTAGCGGTGTGGAGCGTATAAAGCAGACTTGATAAAAATTTGGTATGATTTTCATCTTTGGTGTAGATAGAAACAGTTTTTTTTATGACATTCATATAGTCATTTTGAACATTTGATCGAAAAGATAAGGGTGGAATAAATAGTTGGGCGAAGCAGTCAATCGTATCTCCTATCAAAAAATAAAAAGCGTTGAATAAGGTTAAATAGTAGAGAACAAGATGCCTGTTCTGATCAGAGAGTTTATCGTTTATTAGAACAGAACTAGCTGCCAAAACGTCGCGAGAGAAAGTGCAATAAGAATGATCTGACTCGAAAAAAGTTTTTCCTAGTTTTATCTTTTCTTCTATAGGGATAATGTCTGAAATGAAAAGATGGGAAAGAAAATTAAAATAGAGAATCTCGTTATTTTTCGTACTATCACCAAGGGATCCGAAGCTGTTTTTTTGAAAGATTACTGCTGCATCAAAACTTTCAAAAATAATTGTAAACAAAGTTCGAGTCAATAGGGATTCTGGTTGAACCAATCGATGATTACTATGGATTCTTGTTTGCAAAATAGCATACAAAATATAAAGTGATCTATTTTTTGTAAAAGAACGCTTGTAAGATTCTTCCAGGATTTCTTCGGGAACTGATGCGCGAATACTGTGAAGGGAGATATCTTGAAATGGCCACTCTAAATCATGAAAAGAATCTTGCAAGTATAGATAAGAGAACAAGCGAATATTCATTTCATCTCCAACTAAAGTATAGTAGCCCTCCCTAACTGTAATGCGGAAATCAAAACCTGAGAAAAACTCATTTAATTTTTGGGTTAGTATGTTCAGATAGCTGGGGGAAATAAAGAGTTCATTTAATATATGATCTTTATTCAGTGCGCTTCGAGTAAGCAACAAAACGGTATAATTAAAAGCTGCATTGTTTTTTAATAGGTGCAATTTCAGAGAGTAGGCGGAAGAGACTGAATGTTCTTTGAATTCAGAGTTGATTTGCACCACACCAGAGTTTTTTATGAGAATAAAACTGCTGATGCTATGAAATTCCTCAAAATGCTTGTTGATGATGGTTAAGGTATCACGTACTTTTCGAGGAGTGAGCTGCAGGCTTTCGGCAATTTCTTTTGTGGTTGTTTGTTCTTTGTTTATGATAAAAAATAAAACAGATATTTCCCTTCTTAAGTAATCAGGTATCACATAATCCTCCCCTTTTCTCCAACACAATTTCCGTACATTGGTATACCAGAATTGTAGATAGCGAGCGCTTTTTCTGTGTGCTATCATACCACCATGATTTAAAAAACGCAAAATAATCTAACGTTTTTTTATTGCTAATAAATTTATTAATTACAAATAAATGCTGTGCGAAAATAATTTTCATTAATAAATTGAATATGTGATAAATGTAAGAAAGAAAGGCAGCGCTAAAAATGAAAAAAAGATTAGTAATACTTTTTAGTATGTTTATATTAACAATCCCTTCTGTGATAAATTCCAGCCAAGTCGTAGCTGATGTTATTGAAAATCGGCTAACACAAAATGAAGAAAATCTTACTCCAAATGAAACAAGCATTGATGATAGTGGAGAAAAAACTTGTGAAAGCAATACAATGAGTAAAGAGACCGTTGTTAACACTAATACTTTAAAAAGTGGATCGCAGACCGATGGGGCTGATTTTGTCAGTGAAACCGTTGCAACTAAGGAGAGCGTTGAACACACTGAACCAACGGAAAGTAAGACAGTTTCGAGTGACCAAAAATTAAGTAGTAAGGAGGGGGGCAATGACAAGGAGAAGCAAGCAAATAGTTCCGCTGTTGGCGACATAGCTACGGGAACAAATGGAACGAGTGCTTGGGTAATTGATGAAAATGGGATTTTACATATTTACTCAGGGAAGCTTCCTGAATTTCCAGCGGGAGGTGATAAGCCATCGTGGTTTGACTACGGACAGTCAATTAAAAAAGTTGTGTTGGAGGGAGAGGTGATTGCAGGCACTCACCTTGACTATTTTTTTGCGTACCTTACAAATGTAACTCAAATTGATAATTTAAATTTCTTGAATACGAATGCCACAACAACTATGATAGGTACTTTTCAACATCTGCCTGCACTTAAACAAATAGACGTATCCGGTCTTAATACGGCTAGTTTAGTTTCAATGGATTCTATGTTTTTTGGTTCAAGTGCACTTACGACTTTAGATATTTCAAGTTGGGATATGTCTAATATTGATACGTGGAAGTATGACACTAGCGCATTTCCTCCTAACTTGAATTATATAACTTTAGGTAAAAAAACAGTACTTGGCGGCTATTATTTAAATGCGCCACCGAATGACGGAGTTTACGGTGGTGTTTGGATAAATGTTGAAACTAAAGCTAGGTATGATAGAGAAAAACTAACTAAAACCTATGATGGTGATACGATGGCTGGCGACTATATGTGGGCGAAAGTTCCTAAATTAAATGTAAGGAACATTACCTTATATACAGGGGAAAGCTGGAACCCACAAGATGGTTTTATTTCTGCCTCAGACGATTTGGGAGATGAACTATATTCTCTGACTAATGATATTAAGATCCTTGGTGATCAAGTAGACTTAAGTTACCCAGGCGTTTATGAAGTAGAATATCGGTACTATTATAATAGTGCCAATACTACTAATTCTGTCAGCGGTATCTCTAAAGTGACAGTAAAAGATAATAAAACGACAGTCAATGTTCATGATTCCACGATCTATGCAGGAGATAGCTGGCAAGCTGAGGACAACTTTGATAGTGCATTAGACAAAGAGGGCAATCCGATATATTTCCAAGACCTTGTGGTTGATGAGAGTAACGCCGATACGAGTAAAGCAGGAACCTTTGAAGTCAAGTACACGTATGATGGTGTAACCAGTATAGCAACCGTGACAGTCAAAGAAAAACAAACGACAGTCAATGTTCATGATTCCACGATTTATGTGGGGGATAACTGGCAAGCAAAAGATAATTTCGATAGTGCGTTGGATAAAGATGGCAACGATGTTGATTTTTCAGCTTTAACTGTCGATGCTAGTAAAGCCGACACGAGTAAGGCAGGTAGCTTCGAAGTTGCCTATACGTACGACGGTATAACCAGTACAGCGGTTATTACGGTCAAAGAAAAAATGACCACCGTCAATGTCCATGACTCAACAATCTACGTGGGGGATAACTGGCAAGCAGAGGATAACTTCGATAGTGCGTTGGATAAAGATGGTAATCCGATAGATTTCCAAGAACTGACGGTCGATGCTAGTAAAGCAGACACGAGTAAAGCAGGTACCTTTGACGTCACGTATACGTACGATGGTATAACGAGTACAGCAATTGTCACAGTTAAAGAAAAAATGACAGCCGTCAATGTCCATGATTCTACGATTTATGTGGGGGATAACTGGGAAGCAGAAGATAATTTCGATAGTGCGTTAGATAAAGATGGTAACGACGTTGCACTTTCAGATCTGACGGTTGATGCCAGTAAAGCCGATACGAGTAAAGCAGGCAGCTTTGAAGTCACGTATACGTACGACGGTATAACGAGTACAGCGATTGTCACAGTTAAAGAGAAAATGACCTCCGTTAATGTCCATGATTCTACGATTTATGCGGGGGATAACTGGGAAGCAGAAGATAATTTCGATAGTGCGTTAGATAAAGAAGGCAACGACGTCGCATTTTCAAACCTGAGAGTAGACGCTAGTCAAGTTGATCCGAGCAAAGAAGGTAATTACGAAGTAACGTATAGTTATGATGGAATTGCGGTAACGGCTACCATCACAGTAAAAGAAAAACCTGCAGATGATTCAACGCATGCGACACAAGAACGAGAGAAAGAGAATCAGAAAAAAATAACTTCTGATAGTAAGAAACATGTAACGCTTCCTAAAACAAATGAAAATAAATCAGCAGTTGAATTAGTAGCAGGTGTCATAATTTTACTTCTGGTGGGGGCAGTTTTCTTTTGGAAACAAAGAAAAGCGAATAAAGAGTAATGGCTAAAAAATAAAGTATACGGGATTTATTTTCGGGTACTTTATTTTATTTGAAAAAGACTTCAGCCAAGTTTCTCTTTCTTACTAGGTTAGAGAGAAACCTTCACAGAGGCCATGTAGATCACATAAAATCAACTCCCGAGCAACAGAAAATAGATGATGAATCTATTAAATTTACTGTTCAGAAATGACTTTTACGAATTTCTTTATGCAATTTTTCAGAAATTATTCGATACAGTGTACGGGACTATAATACCCTAGATTTTGTTACATTTCTTGTATAATTTGTTCGTTTTAAGAAAGAAGCTAATCAAAGAATCGTTTCTTATAATTAGCTTCTTTTTTAATACTTAGCTATTGTGGAGAGATACCATTTTATTTACTTATTCCTAGATAGTTTTCTTATCTTAACTTTTTGTTTATCCGATTTTCTTATAACGATAACCAAGCGTCTTTTTAGCAAAATATCAATTTTGACTCCGATTCTATTTTCATCAAAAATAGTATAGCAGGCTCCTGATAGAATCGTTTCTTCTGGAAAACTAACAATTGTGGATGTCCGTGCCACCAGAAGAGCTTTGGATAGATTTTTCATGTAAATTTATTTCATAGAGGATCATATCTTCTTACATGGAAGATGTTAGGAAGGTACTGACACCATTCTCATCAAAGAGAGGGACACCTTTCAATAACTAATTATATTAAGTAGGAATTTTCGGTAGCAAGGTTAGCGCAATTGATCAATCATCGCATGCCTCTCTAAAATCACCCTTCGATTAACTCTACCAACACATCAGCTGTTTCTTGCGGATGGCTGATTGGAAAATGATGACCCAATGGCAGATCGACTATTTTAGTCGTTTCTCTTGGCGGTAAATAGCTTTTATCCTTGGTTCCCCATACGATTGGAATCGAAGGATCTATTCTTTGGTGAAGGGACATTTCTTTTAACAACCGATTTAGTTGAAGTGTTGTGTTGACTATCCGTGAAGAACGAGCACTCTTCTTCACTCTTTTTAAATATTCACTAGAAGAGGCTGCTTCGTCTATCAGCAGTCCTTTTTTTGTGAAATAGGCGAGTAATTGTCGTTCAGATGCATGCTTTAAAGCTAGTTTACTGAGCCATGTTGCAGGGACCGAATCGGTTTTGTGGACAGGTGGTTGTAAAAGAATCAGTTGATCGTTCTCTGAAAAGAAGCGCTGTTCAGCAGCTGTTAGTAACAAGGCGGCACCAAAAGAATGGCCGATAAAGACAGAGCCATCACGCAGGATATTCTTTAGTGAGCGTATCAACTCAAGATATGGTGTCAACAGCTGTTGCTTTTTAATAAACGGAGATCTTCCGAATCCTGGTAAGTCTGCAATGATAATTTTTCTGCCTGTTTGTTTATTCAATGCTAGCCCCAGTTGAAAGAGATCGGTGCCATCGCTAAATAAGCCATGCAAAAGCACGAGAGGAGTAGCAGATCCCTCCAATTGATAGACCGTCGCTTCGTCGACAGCTATGCGTGTGTAGGGTGTTAGGCTTTCTTCCCCATAGGTCAAGCGAAAATCAATGTCAGCTACTGCTAGCGGGATGTTTGATGCTGCGATTTTTTTAATCAGTTTCGGCTCAAAATCGCGTTTTGTCAGCCGATTGTCAAAGGTTTTATTGGTCAAAAAGTTTAAACTGCTTTCAGTAATACCCGTTAGTTTGCTTCCGCCAGCTGCCATAACGAACTTGAGTAAACCAAAAGGAACAGTCAGCCGTGGTTTGTTTCGATTAAGACTTTCAGAAATCAGTCCCATCAGTTGAACGATCTCTTTATCGGCGTGTTTATCGGCAACAAGAGGATACGTCATTTCGTCTTTTGTCTCATTGAATATGGTTTTGACAATAAATTGAGCGAGTACATTTTTATTGATCAACGGCAGTCGATAGTCGGTTCCTCCGGGGATAACAGGTAAGGCTCCACTTCGGATTATTTTTATAAATAAGCCAAAGCCTTCGAGTTGTTCGGTGCTGCCTGTTTGCTCATCACCGATGACAGTTGGCGGATTGATCACTGCTAAAGGAATATGGTGCTTTTTCGCTTCTTGTCGAATATAAATATCAGATAAAAACTTCATCTGCTCATAGGGCGGGGTTCCAAGTAACGCTGGATGCACCTCTTTGAACACATCCGTCGTTTCCCAGACAGAAGAATCATCCGTGAATGGGCTCATGTACCCAGCTACGTGGATGATTTTTTTCAATTTGTTTCTCTTGTTGATTTCTGTTGCAAGGGTCATGACATTTTTGCTGCCTTCTAAAAAGGAGTTCTTCGCGGCTGCTTCTGATAAGGTGATATCCATCGGACCGCCGCAGTGAAGAATCATGTTGCAGTGCATTGCTCGTTCGTGGTCGATCGCATTTAGGCCTAAGTTTTCTTTTGTTAAATCGCCTGTTACCAACGCTATTTTTTCAGGGGCTAATGCTTGTAATAGTCTTGCTTTCGCTGGATTTCTGACAAGTAATGTTAAGAAAACATCTTCCCTTGCGAGTTGTTTGACGATTTCTTTGCCAATAAACCCAGTTGCCCCGATAATTAAAATATTCATTATTTTCTCCTTTTTAGAACTATTTGGTCCTAATTTTATATAAAAAAATTACTCTTAAACGAGTAATTTAAATAAATTTTTGGCTGTAGTAGTGAGATACTGACTCTCTTTTTTTACTTCTGCTAAAAAGAGTGCCCCTTCAAGGTTGTTCACAAAAATCTCCGCCGTTTCTTTGACGTTGATGTCTTCACGAAATGCTTTAGTATTTATTCCTTCTTGAATCAATCCCTCGCAGATACGCGTTAAATAATCAAAAAAATGATTGATTTTTTCTTGGACCTGCCGATCATTTTTCGGTGCTTGCATAATGAAAGTAATGAAGGGACAGCTGCCTTGATAGTCCCGCACTTCAATTTCTTCAGCCAAACTTTCTAGAAAGGTCAGCATTTTTTCTTCCAAAGTTAGATTGGTCTGTTTCAAAATGTCTGCTAGTTTTTCTCGGTATACAGTGATCCAAAAATCAATCACTGCTAGTAATAATTCCTCCTTACTTGAGAAATGGTAATAGACATTTGATTTTGACACACCGCTTTGCTGCACGACCTCATCCATACTGGTATACGTGTAGCCGACTTTGAGAAAAAGGCTGGCGGCTGTTTCGATCACTCGGTTTTTATTTGAATGTTTATAATTTGTCATAATAGAACTATATAGTACTAATTGAGTCTTGTCAATTTTTTGTTTACCGATTGATTCATTTTCTTTTTATTGTTGTAAAATTAATGTTAAAAAATAATTTAAGGTTCTTTTTTTAATGATTGGTATGTATAATAAGAACATACAGTAAGAAAGTGTATGCTGAAAAGAGGACTCTTATGAAAAAAATTGCAATTGGCTGTTTTGGGATCAGCCTTTTTATGACGATCGTTGGCCTTTTTTTACAGACGATTTTGATCCCTATTCAAGATTTTGACACAATCAGCAAAGAAGAACTTAAGAATATCCAACTTGATCTTGCTATTAATTATCCATTAGGAACTGGTATGCTCTATGTCGGGCTTCCTTTGTTAGTATGCTCGAGTAGTTATTTGGTTTTTTGTTATTTTAGAGATAGGAAGAACTGAAGCTTATCTTGAAAAAAATGCTTAAGAGGAACGCAATATAATATGATGTATGTTTGTATTTAAATGAAAAGGTAAATATTGTTTGTTTGGATCTGTAATGTTTGAGGAAATACTAACTAATTAAGGAAGTGCTTTATGAAAATAAATGATGTTTTGCATAGACGCCAGTATACGATTAATTTATCTTCTAATACTCCACCGCTTGATTTAGCTTCTTTAAGTAATATGGGGGTCTGGAGTAATCCAAAAGAGAAACATTATATATTGACTTTGACACACAATGACGATCCCATTAACGATTCTTCTATGTTTGAGAAAATTTTTAAGGAGCGTACTGGATTACAGTCAAAAGATTTTATATATGAAGCAAAACATGGACCGATGACCCTACAACGTGCTGTTGATTCGACTTGGTTTTGAAAATATAGAGTTTTTTGAATAGATGCAATAGCACAATGCATGAAATCATGGTATTGAGATTATTTTGAAGGAATTGAAAATAATGAATTTTTTTAGGGAAGCAGGTCTGAATAGCTATGAACAATCACGAAAAGAATCGAAAACAACATTCAATTAGCAATCTATCTAGTAATTCCTTTAACGTAATGAATACAAAATCTGATCCTTCACAAACTGGATCACCAATACCTTTTCAAAATGGCGACTTTTCATCAGTTGATCGAAACATTCATTCTTCAAAAACAGTCGCTGAAATGCTTTGTTTCTATTTAGCAGGTAGTATTATTGCGGCAATTGGGTGTTATTTGTATATTAAGCTGCCCTTATTTGCTAATTTACTGGAGAATACGATTTTATCTTTTGCTATTACTTTTGGGATTATCATCCTAAGCTTTGTTTTGTCTCATTTTATAACGAAAGTACTTACTGCTCATATCAGAAATAAATGACCAATATGAAATGAATTGTGAGGATAAATAGATGTATTCAAATTACCAGAAGCTGCCGCACTATTTAAAAAAGTGGTATGCATTGTTTTATATTTTACCATTGATGCTTCTCTTATTTGTTAATGCCCTGACAGCTTGGTTATCTTTTCCCATAAACATAGGAATTCTATTGATTCTTTATGGAGTAAGTTGTTTGATTGCTACCAAGGCGTCTCAAGGTAAAAAAGAATGGTTTGTTCTAGATGGCATCACTTTTGGGATTGCCTTGATCACTCTTTCTATCATTTGATTGAAATAAAGGGGTAGCCTTTGATACAGAGATAATAGTGGAGAACCGATTATTGCGCATGTCGTCTCTTCTTTCGTTGTGCTGGCAGCAGCCATCTTGATCTAAAAATTACTGTGCAGTGGCTGTCTATAAGCGTAAAGGAATTGAGGATGGCTTGGTTGTTCGCCTAGAAGCTCTAAAATTAGGTTGATTGAAGCCGATTTGAGAGTTCAGATAAGCGTTACGGGCTTGCTATTTTTTGCAGTCGTTATATACTGATGTCTATACTTCATGTTTTCGTATGTCGTCATCATTTCGGTAGTATTGCTGATATGAAAGACCGCAGCAAAAGTGAGCGAATAGGAGGAAGTAGTGATGCAGCAAACAGAAGAAACTGAATTATTTGTAGAATGCCCAGTGGCTAGCGTCCAGAAGGTCGTACGCGGCAAGTGGTCCATGGTCATCTTGTCCTTTTTACGGCACAAAACGCTTCGTTTCGGTGCGCTTAGTCGTAAAATGCCCATGGTGACCCAAGCAAATTTGACAAAGGAATTGCGCATGCTTGAAAGCTATGGCCTCATTCATCGTGAAGTCTATCCGCAAGTGCCGCCAAAAGTTGAATACTCACTGACCGAAATGGGGCATAAATTCA
>Ga0308156_1002791_pt1 | contig 14555 bp, 10 predicted proteins | sample PhyAR2_FD_201041 | JGI IMG/M metagenome (GOLD analysis project Ga0308156, IMG submission 201041) | Phyllosphere microbial communities from UC Gill Tract Community Farm, Albany, California, United States - DLSL A.R2 | ecosystem: Host-associated > Plants > Phyllosphere > Unclassified | place: USA... | reverse complement strand
ACCGCTCAAAGTGTTGTTAGTAAAAATGTTGGGGAAGTTTCTATATGATTAAAAAAGCGTTGTTATCCGTATCTATTTTATCGGCAGTTGTATTGGGTGGGTGTGACAATACCGCTAAAGTGCCCGAGGCTAAACAAGATACTCAGGCATCCACAAATACAAAACCAATTACCATTGGATATAGTGATTGGCCGGGCTGGGTGGCTTGGCAAGTAGCCATTGAAAAAGGTTGGTTAAAAGAAGCAGGGTTAAATGTGGAGTTTAAATGGTTTGATTATTCCGCTTCTCTCTCGGCTTTTTCGGCAAATCAGCTTGATGCCGTTTTGGTCACCAATGGCGATAACTTGGTATCCGCTTCGGGGGGCACTCAAGGCATGATGATTCTGGCAACAGATTATTCTGCTGGTAATGATGTCATTATTGCCAAAGAGGGTATTAACACCATTCAAGACTTAAAAGGAAAATCGATCGGTGTTGAAAAAGGCTTGGTTGACCATCTTTTACTGGCAACAGCTTTAACCGACCATAATATTAAAGCGAATGAGGTGAAGCTAGTAAACTCAGCGACTAACCAATTACCTCAAGTGTTCAATAGCCCAGATATTTCTGCAATTGCTGTTTGGCAACCTGTTGCAGGTCAGGCATTAAAAGCAGTGGCAGGCTCTAAAATTATCTATACCTCTAAAGACAAGCCGGGTTTAATTTATGACACCTTGACCGTCAACATGAGCCACTTAACTGCTCATCAAGAGGAATGGAAAAAAATCATTCAGGTGTGGGACAAAACAGTTAAATATATTAATGACCCTGCAACTCATGCCGATGCAGTTAAAATCATGGCAAACCGTTCAGGGGTCGATCCAAAACAATATGAGTTGATGGTCAGTGGTACGCATCTATTAGATATCAATGCCAATAAAAAAGTATTTGCTAAATCTCAAGGTTTTGACTCGATTTATGGCTCTACTTATCACGTCAATAAATTTAACGTCGAAAACGGTATTTATAAAACTGAACAAAATGTAGATGGGCTGATTTATCCAACCCTCATAGAACAACTCAAATAAGCCCAATAAATTAAAAAGCCCAAGTTCAGCTTGGGCTTTTTAATGTCTTTCTTATTTTTCTGTACTGACTTGAGTCATACGCGGAATTTTTGGTAAGTCTTGTAAAGCTGGGTCAAGCTCGTCCTCTTCTGCATGTACCAAATAATCAACCCTTGAACGAAGTTGTTTAAACTCAGGGGTACTCATTAAATCGAGTGAACGTGGGCGTGGTAAATTAACTTCAATAATTTCCTTAATTTCACCCGGATTGGCTTTGAGTGCCACAATTCGGTCTGCCAGTAAAATAGCTTCATCCATGTCATGGGTCACAAAAATAATGGTGATATCAATGTTCTGCCATAAATCCATTAAGTGCTTTTGCATTTTTTGACGGGTGTGCGGGTCAAGTGCACCAAAAGGTTCATCCATCAGTAAAATTTTAGGTTGATTAACCAAAGCTCTAGCAATCGCAACGCGCTGTTTCATGCCACCAGAAAGTTGATGTGGATACTGATTTTCATATTTTTCTAAACCAATAATATTGATCCATTCACGTGCTTGAGCTTCGGCTGTCATTTGACTGGCTCCTCGCATTTGCGGACCAAACATCACATTTTCTTTTACGGTTTTCCACGGGAAAAGGGTATAGCCTTGAAATACCATGCCGCGTTCAGGACATGGGCCTGTAATGCATTCGCCGTCTACTAAAACTTCTCCACTATGGTACGGGTCTAAACCCGCAATAACACGGCTCAGTGTCGATTTACCGCAGCCAGAAGGACCAATCACACAAATAAATTCTCTTTTGTGAATTTTCAAATTGAGTTTATTTAAAACTGTACGTTCGCTTTCACCATGTTTAAAGACTTGGCTGAGCTGTTTGGCTTCTAAAATCACAGGGCGTTCATAAATTTTTTGAAAGTATTCATGTGTATTAAATGTTGAATCATTCATTATTTTGCTCCTACTTTCCAAGTGAACATTCGCTCACCTAACTTCATTAATAGCCAGTCACAGACAAGACCAATCACCCCAATAATCAAAATAGCCGCATAGACATTGTCAAAGTTTTGATAGCGCGCCTGTTGAGTAATAAACCACGTGATACCCGAAGTTGTACCAATCAACTCTGAAACAATTAAATAGGTCCATGCCCAGCCCAATAGCACACGTAAATCACGGTAAATATCAGGTAAGGCAGCAGGGATCACCACATGAAATAAACTTTTGAGCTTATTGGTGCCAAGCGTATAGCCGGCCTCAATTAAGCTTCGATCTACCATTCGGGTGGTATTGGCAATAATTAGAATTTGCTGAAAAAGTGTACCAATCACAATAATTGCAATTTTAGGGGCATCATTAATACCTAAAATTGCTACTGCAAGTGCGCCAAAGGCGGGTGCAGGCAAGTAACGGAAAAACTCGACAAAAGGCTCCGTTAACAGTGATATGCGCTTAGAAAAACCACATAAAATACCCAGTGGAATCCCGATTAATGAAGATATGAAAAAAGCTGAAAATACCAGTTTAATACTATGCCATAAACTTTGATGAAACCACGGCGAATCAGGTTGTTCGGGTGGCGTAGTAAATGCAGTCACCAAAGCCTGAGCGACTTCATGAGGAGCAGGTAAATAAATCGGATTGACCAAAATACCTTGTGGTGGTGCAGAATTTCGATTGACTGCATTTTGTGCTTCGAGATAGAACACATTTTTATCAACACGACTTCCGACTTGTAAGTAAGGAATACTTCCCGAACTCGTGATTTGTACTTGAGGATGCCAAACAAAAGGTAAGTAACTGATTGCACACCAAAGACATATTGGAATAACGAAAGAACAAATACTGAGAATCAGCTTGTTCTTTCGCGTAAATTCCTTTGCAACATAACCCATATCGACAGCTCCCCATTTTGATCAGTATTACGATTTTCATAAAACGTAATATTGTTAAGCAAAATAGGTGCCATCTTTAAGTGCTCTAGATGAGTTAAGAAGACGAGGGAATTAAAGTTTCATGTAAATAAATCCAATAATATTTTTCGTCTTCTACTTTAATGCAGGCTGTGGAAGTACGTAATGTTTCGGTTTCATTGGTTTGCTGATGTTCCTGATATTGCACCCAACAATAATTTTCAAATTCGAATAAAGCTGTGCTTTTAAGAATATTGATTTTTAAAGTGGGTTTCTTTCCAATATTTTGGCTAAATAAACTATTCACTTCCGCTAAGCCAATACTCTGACCTTGAACCGTAACCATTCTAAAATTCTGATCGAAACTATCTAAAAGCGGGTTAAGACTCTGTTCTGCATTTTGGCCTGTAAATACATTTTCGATCAAAATATGTAGGTCAATCACGCTTTGAACGGCTTTGTCCATTTGGTTAGACATAGGTTTTCTCCTTTAAAATGGGAATGAGTGAAAGTAAGCAGACGACTGCTGCAATTAAAAAAGTATGTTGATAGCGAAGCAGATCACTTGAGCCAGGCATCAGGTTATATATTGAAATGAGAACAACCGTACCGACACTAAATGAAACTTGTCGATTGATGTTCCAGAGCACACTTCCTTGTAATAAATTTTGGTCATTGAAATCAATTAACGAACTAATTTGGGCAATATTGGCGCTTAAGCCGCCTCCCATGCCCATCAATAAATAAGCGAGTACTAAAAAGCTGATGGGGCTAGTGTTTGAAATAAAAAATAAGAAAAAGATACCAATGCTATGAAGGGCTATTCCAATAATAAGTAGATATTTCTTTCCTAACCGTTGATAGAGTAGACCACCGCTAATCATTGCCACCAGCGCACCTGCTGCATAGAGCAACATGAATGAACCAGTTTGTTTTGCGTTAAAGCCAAGGTTAACCTGTAAATTAAAAATATTAAGTAAATTAACACCTGTAAAAATACCAGGAACAGCGTAATAAATAATAAATGCATTGCGTAAATTTTTATTTTTTAATAACTGTAGATTGAGAATAGGATGATCAATTTTTTTAGAATATTGAATGTAAAAAATAAGCATTCCCACCGAAATTAGCAAACTGCTTACAGCCAACGTGAGATTGTGATAATCACCATAAAATGAAAATGAGAGTAATAGACATAACAGGCTTATATTAAAAATAACCAAGCCTTTTATGTCTGGTTTTTCACTCGACACATTCTCTGTTTTTTTAACCCATAACCATGCCAGCGCTGCTGCCAGTAAAGAAAAAGGAAGGTTAGAAAAAAACACCCATCGCCAATTCAATGAATCAATAATTATTCCACCAAGAGCGGGTGAAAATGCGGGCGCAATTAAGGCAATTGCCATAATCATTGTAGAAATGCGTTGGCGCTCTTGATTGGGAAATAAGGCATATACCAATGCTTGGCCTACGGGAATTAATAAACCTCCAGCGATACCTTGAATAAATCGCCAAAAAATTAAGCTATAAATCGATTCACTAAATCCAATAAAGCAAATGCTGATAGAAAATAACAGCATCGAATAACACAATAACTTTTGGTTTCCTAACTTGGTGGCTAACCATAAACTCATAGGCATGATTAAAATGAGGCCGAGAATATAGGCATTTGTTACCCAAGCGACCATAGATTGGCTGACTGAAAATGATGATGCAATATTAGGTAAAGCAATTGCTGACATAAAAATGTTAATGCAATCAATAAAGAACCCAAGTAAAAACACCGTTGCTATTTTATATCGATAAGACATACCTACCTCCGAGCAGGCAGGGTAAGATTTGGCTCTTTTATTGTCGATGCAGCCGAAGTAAAATCATTGTTTAATAATTTCAAACAATCGGCTGAATTGTGCAAAAAAATCTCAAGCAAATTACTAGTTTTTTACAAGTTGTCGATTCCGGATCTTTTACGAAGGCTGCCGAAATTTTGGAGCTGAGCCGCTCAATGGTCAGTATTGATATAAAACAATTAGAAAAGCAGTTGAATACCAGTCTCTTAATTCGGAATACCCGTAATATTGCATTAACTGAAATAGGCCAGCATTTTTATCAAGATTTTAAACAAATCCAGCTTCAGATTGATGAGGCTTTTGAGCGAAGCCAGCATTTAGGCACAAGTATTACAGGCACTTTACGTTTTTCATCAACCAATGAATTTGGTCAACGTTTTATTCTGCCTTTACTTCCTGAATTTTGTCGGCTTTATCCACATTTACGCTTACAGTATTCATTTAATTCATCGCTTGATGATTTAGTCACTGAAAAATTAGACCTTGTTATACGGCTAGGAAATTTAAAAAACTCATCTCTAAAAACTCGAAAAATCGGAGAATATCCAATTTATCTTGTGGCTACTCCGCAGTTTATAAAAGACCATTCTGTAGAAAATATATCCGATTTGGCAGGTGTTCCTTGGATTGGTCACACTTTATTAAATTGGCAAGATTCACAATATATTTTGCAGAATAATTTAGGGGAAAAATATTCATTACCTTTTATTCGAAGTCAGTATGAATCAAACTCGGTAACAGCAATTCATCAAATGGTTCTTTCATCATTAGGTATTGCGATTTGCCCAGCATGGCTAGTTAATGAAGATATTCAACAAAACCGCTTAATTCGTTTGTTTCCTGATTTCTCATTACCGTTACAAAATATTCAATTGCTTTATGCTAATACTTCTAATTTACCGGCCAAAACTCGAGTATTTATAGACTTCTTGGTGGCCCGTCTTTCTTTTAAATAAACTAAAAAAGTATTTAAGCTATGGAAACTAATCTACTTTATAAAAAATAGACAATTCTGTCTGTTTTTTATAAAATACCGATGATTACGACTCAGTTTTATAATAATGATGTCCCATAAAATATTTCAAATTTTAGATAGTTTAGGTTTGGTTGCACAGAACCGTGTACTTCATGTGCAATTTTCCAACCCATCATTAAACAATCAAGTCTTCTTACAACGTATTGAAGGCGAACATACGCTCAATCAAGGCAGCGTTGCTGAGTTACTGTGTCTGTCAACAAACGCGCATATTGCATTAAAGCAATTTATTGGATGTCAGGTCGCTGTCGATCAAGCCACTGACATGGGCCAGTTTTTTAGAACCACAGGCATTATTACCGAAGCGAGCCAAGGGCAAAGTGACGGCTCACTGACCATTTATAACCTCACCTTAAAAGACCCAACCGCACTTTGGCATAAACGCCGTAATAGCCGCGTATTTATGAATAAAAGCGTGCGAGATATTAGCGAAATTCTATTTAAAGAATGGCAGGGCAAAAGTCCGTTATTTGCCGCAAGCTTAACACTCGACACAGCAGGCTTAAGCAAAGACTACGATGTGCGTCCATTTGTGATGCAGTCGAACGAAAGCGATTATGACTTTTTAACCCGTTTGTGGCGTAGCGAAGGCATTAACTGGCTGATCGATGAATCTCAGCTTTTCGTAGTTGACCCGAATGCTGCCATCCAGCCACAAGTACTACGCTTAATTGACGATAATCAAAATTATCAGGCCCTTGAACGCCGTAGCCTACGCTACCAACGCAGCAGTGCCACCGAACAGTTCGATACTATTACGCAAGTCAAAGCTGAGCGCCGTTTACAGCCGACATCGGTTCATGTGCAACGCTGGCAAGCCGACGCCTTACAACAAGAAGAAGGTAGTGGCAGCGTACAAGGTACACAAAAGCACAGCGAACACTATGACAATGCGAGCTTAAACCTTGAAGATGCATGGCATGTTAGCCCAGCGTGGATGCAAGACTTAAAAGGCGAAGACCAAGCCACCGCTTCAGGGAATAGCCAAATTGAACAGCTCAATCAGCACATTAATGCTTACCATCACCTGAGTTCGAAACAGTTTACCGTTTCAGGTAATGTCCGCGATGCACAGGTGGGTTACTGGTTTGAACTCAATGATCATCCAGAACTTGAGCACCACGACAGCGCCGACAAAGAGTTTTTAATCTTAAGCAAGCACTACTATAACCAGAATAGTTTACCGAAAGAATTGCAACAGCAACTCGAACGCCTGTTGCCAAAAGACAAACTCAAGGCAGCCCAACTCGACACGCAAAACCCTGAGCAACGCCACTTTGCTGAGCTGAATGTTGTTCGACGCAACATTAAAGCTGTGCCTGAATATAGTCCGCTAGAGCATCGCCCCGCGGCTTACCCACAGCGCGCTAGAGTGGTGGGGTTGGAAGGTGAAAGCATTCATGTCGACCAGTGGGGACGCATTAAAGTCCGTTTCCTGTTTACCCGAACTGATGACCATAGCCATGACGGCGGTGCGGGAAGTAACGACAATGACACCGACTCCGCTTGGGTCGATGTGCTGACCCCGTGGGCAGGCGCGGGTTATGGCGCACGCTTCTTACCTCGCGTGGGCGAGATCGTTGTCATTGACTTCTTTGATGGCAATCTTGACCGACCATTTGTGGTGGGCCGTATTCACGAAGCTGAACGCTATCCGACTCAGTTCGACCAGAAAGGCCAACTACCTGACACCAAAAAACTGAGTGGCATCCGCTCCGAAGAGGTTGATGGTAAAGGTTTTAACCAGCTACGCTTTGATGACACTACAGGGCAAATCAGTGCCCAGCTACAAAGTAGCCATGCGGCCAGTCAGCTAAACTTGGGTAACTTAAGCCATCCAAAAGATAAGGCAGATAGCGAAGGTCGTGGTGAGGGTTTTGAGCTACGAACAGACCAATGGGGTGCAGTCAGAGCGGGAAGTGGCTTACTCATTACCACTCACAAACAGGACCAAGCTCAAGGCGTACATCTAGACGCAAATGAAGCTAAGCAACAAATCGACGGTGGCCTTAATAATGCCAAGGCACTCAGTGAAGTTGCTAAAAATCAGCAAACTGATCCATTAGAAGTGCTTGAGAACTTAAAAACCTTCATAGAGCAAATTGAAGAAAAAGATCAAGACAAAGCTGCTGCTTTTAAGCAAGCCTTGATGATATTAACTGCACCTAACAGTATCGCTTTAGCCAGTAATGAAGACATTCACTTAAGCGCAGATGCTCAGTTAAGCCAAACTGCTGGAGATAGCATTAATCTGACTACACAAAAGAACCTGATTGCACATGCTCAAAATAAAATCAGCCTTTTTGCGGCTCAAGAAGGCGCGAGACTCTATGCCGGTAAAGGCAAAGTCGAGATACAAGCGCAGGGTGATGGCGCAGATTTAATTGCCCGTAAAGCAGTTCAGATTATTTCTACAGAAGACAAAATTGAAATTAGTGCTTCTAAAGAAATCGTTATCACGGCGGGTGGATCTCAACTCAAGATTAATGGTTCGGGAATTTTCCCTGTCACTGGTGGCAAGTTTGAGGTAAAAGCTGGGCAGCATTTGTTTATGGGGGGGGGAGGTGCGCAAAGTCAGAATATAGGTCTTCCCTTATTAGGCAAATTAAATAATTGGATGGAACTTAATTATCATTATGATGATTTATCGCCAGTTAAAGGTGCGCCATTTAAAGTTTTTTTTGAAGATGGTAGTTATAAAGAGGGAGTCTTAGATAGCAAAGGATACGCAAAATTAGAAAATATTCCTTCTGGTAAATCAGAAATCTATTATGGAGAAGATCCTTCTGAATTTATTAAAGATGAACCTGATGATTTAGATGCTGTAATTGAAGATGACGATCAATTAGAAGATGATTTATGGTCATTCCTAGATGAAGATAGTTATAAAAAATTAACATCTGATTTACAAAAGGGGAGTAAATAATGGGTTCGGTCGCTAAATATAAACGTTCAGCTGATTCAGTCCCGAGTGGTTGGTTGCAAAGCTTAAAAAAAGACACGATGACTTTTCTTAAAGGTGATAGCACAGGGGGCTGGGCAATTATTGCTGAAACCGTTATTGGTTGTGTACCAGTATTAGGACAGTTGGTAGATGCTAGAGATATTATTAAAGCTATAATTATTTTAACTGCAAATCCTTCTAGTCCAGCAGGCTGGTTTGACCTGATTACAGCTTTAATTGGGCTCGTTCCTGGCGGTGGTGATGCTGTTAAAATGTCTCTTAAAAGTGTTAAAAAGGGTGCTTTGCCAATAGATAGTATTTTAGATGGTATTCGTAAATTTGGAAAAGGTGATCCAGAACAATTAATTAGAAAGTGTTTGGATTTAAATGCTTTACAGAAAAATTTAGATAAAATCTTAACAAATCAGAAAATTCTTAATCAGTTAAGTCCAGCTGCTCGTAAAAATGTAGATCAAATAAGAAATAATTTGGGAAAACAACTACAAGAATTTAAAAAAGAGGTTGATGGGTGGCTTATAAAAAGTAGGAAAACATCGGCTGATGCAGGTAAAAAATCAACAACACAGACCACAAAACCTAAGTCACCTTCAAATGGGGGGCAAAACACTCATAACACAAATCAAGGAAAATCAAAAACTTCAAATAATTCGTCTATAGCCCAAACAGTGATAACAAATTTATCAAATAAATATAAAGGGATTTTAGGGGAACATATGGCAGATTATTATTGTCAAGAAGTTAAGGGATGGGGAAACTCATCTCATGATAAATTAGGAACGAAAAATCCTAATAAGTTAAATGATAAGGGTGAAATGGTTAATCTTTTCTCTACAAAGAGCCGTGGACGTGGAATTGATGGTGTATGGAAAAAAAACACGAGTGATGCAAAACCTTATGTGATAGTAGAGGCAAAATGCAGCCAGAATCCAGCATCTTCATTGAAAGAATTGTTAGGGGATGCAAACGATAAAAATGGTATAGATAAATCAATACCTCAACAGCAACAAAAGTCTGGAAGACGCTCAAGAACACGTACTGGAAGTAGTGCAAATAATAAAAATTTAACTTTAGGTGGTGAAAAGTATAGAGATTCGAAAGGTAAAGTTGTTCAAATGAGTCATCATTGGATAACTAACCGCCTTGTAAAAGCGGTAGGAATTCAATTAGCTCCAATTATACTAAAAAAGCGAAGATATGAACGATATGTTATTTTCTTTAGTGGGCTTCAAGTTGTTGAGCATGCAGTTGCTTTATTAAAATTTTTAGCAAAGCAACAAGTAAGTGATAAAGATCACTCTTCACATCATGCGACGAGAGTATGGACTGATAAAGAAATTAGTGTAGTGGTTAATAATAGGTAAGTGGAAGTAATAGCATGCTAGATTATAAATTTAGTCGAAGACAACAATTTTTGGATGAAAAGTATTATCTCTCTACCAGAGCTGCTTTAATAAATGCTATTCAAGACTTTTTAGGTGAATCTAATAGTGATGAAGATATTGAAGCGGGATGGATAGATTCTTATTCTATAGCTGCAAGATATCAATTTGATCTATTTATACTAGACTATACTGCTGGAAGATCTATTGATCACTTACGTGTAGATTTTGAGAGTGTCATAAATTTATTTAAGATTTTGTCTGAAAAGCAAAGAACTTATTATAAAGATCCAAATTTTAGTGTCTTTGATTTAGAGTTACTTGATGATTACTGCTTATATATTTGGTTAATTAGTCTTTGTTATTTATTAAAAAGAAATGACTTATTAATGAGTGTTGCCAAATTAGTAGATGGAGAGAATCAAGAAAATGGAGGTAAAGACTGGATCGTTGAAGAATTTTTAGCTTTTGCTGATGATAATCGTTTTGACTGTTCTGATGTTCTTTTCCCCCAGCCTTACTTTGAGCTTTCAAATGCCTTTGTAAGCCAAGATAATAAGGTTTCTCTGAAGCATTTACATAAATTTTTAAAGAAATGGTATAAAGATTTAGCAGGTGCACCTTGGCATGATACCCATAAAACTGATGGTGGATATTATGGGTATTGGTCTTTTGAAGCTGCTTGTTCCGTTATTTTATTGGAAATAAATGATGACAAAGAATTATACGATTATCTTTATTATCCTAAAGATTTAATTGCTTTCTATCATTCATTCAATCCAACTGCAGGAGAGGAAAATTTATTAAATAAATACAATAGAGTAACGATTAAAGCAGGTGAGAAGGCTCCTCAATCTGGTTATTGGTTTACTGTAGCTAGTAATAACTCTCGACAATATTTTAATGCTGGAGAGATTCTTCCAGAAATTAAAAAACAAGACTGGGGAGAGGTTTACTGGCAGTTTGAAAAAGAAGAATAAAAAATTAAAATATATAAGTAATAAAAGCCCCATTATTGAATGGGGTCTTATATAAGTGATATATTCTACTTAATCAATTTATTAAAACAAATTAATTACTTTTAAAAGATAACTTTATTCTTGTATTTATATCGTTAAGTTTCTCTTTACAAAATAGACAGATGTTTCTGTATTTTATAAAATAATGCCAATCCTGACAAATTTTTCATAAAAAAGATGTTATCTCATATACATAGAATTCTAGAAGATTTGGGTATTAGCTCGCAAAAACGCGTACTTCATGTTCAGTTTTCTAATCCATCGTTGAATACTCAAGTCTTTTTACAAAGTATTGAAGGGCAGCATCAGTTAAATGAAGGGCTGGCTGTCGATCTATTTTGTCTCTCTACTAATGCGCATATTTCATTAAAACAATTTATTGGTTGCCAGGTTGCAGTCGATCAGGTAACTGATCAGGGACAATTATTCAGAACTACAGGAATTATTACCGAAGCCAGTCAGGGGCAGAGTGATGGTTCATTAACGCTGTATAAATTGAGATTACAAGACCCGACCGCGCTATGGCATAAACGCCGCAATAGCCGTGTGTTTATGAATAAGAGTGTACGGGACATCACTGAAATTCTATTTACAGAATGGCAGAACAAAAGCCCATTGTTTGTATCTAGCTTAACTTTAGATTTAAAAAGTTTAACTGAAAACTACGATGTTCGACCTTTTGTTATGCAAAGTAATGAAACGGATTATGATTTTTTAACCCGACTTTGGCGTAGTGAAGGCATTAACTGGTTAATTGATGAAGCTCAGTTGTTTGTCACTAATAGCTCAGATGAGATTCAACCGCAAAAATTACGTTTAATTGATAATAATGAATCATATTTAGCTCTAAATCGAAGAAATATCCGTTATCACCGTAGTAGCGCAGTTGAACAACAAGATAGTATGACGAGCCTCGTGCCAACTCGAAACTTGCAATCTACAGCCGTGCATGTGCAACGCTGGCAGGCTGATGCCTTAAGTCAAGAAGAAGGCATGGGGAGCGTTCAGTCAAAGCATAGTCATAGTGCTAATCAGGATAATGCAAGTTTAAGTCTGGAGCAGGCATGGCACATGAGTCCTGCTTGGATACAAGATTTAAACGGTGAAGATCAAGCCACCGCATCGAGTCACCAGCAGCTAGAAAAACTCAACCAAAATCTATCCGATTATTATGCATCTCAATCGAAATACTTCCGTGCACAAACCACAGTACGTGATGCGCAGGTTGGCTATTGGTTTGAACTCAATGAACATCCAGAAATAGATACACATAGCGGATCAGACAAAGAATTTCTGATTATTGGTAAAAGCTTCTATTTACAAAATAATTTGCCTAAAGATTTACAACAGCAAATCAGCCAACTTTTTAGTCAAAGCCAATGGCAAAACAATCAATCAGGGCCAAATGACCAGACTGAGCGTCAGGGTAATGAGCTCATCTTGTCGCGTAGAAATATTAAAACTGTTTCTGAGTATAACCCGCTCGAGCACCGACCAGCAGCTTATCCACAGCGTGCTAGAGTGGTGGGATTAGAGGGCGAAAGCATCCATGTAGACCAGTGGGGACGTATTAAAGTCCGTTTTCTGTTTACTAGAGCTGACGACCATAGCCATGACGGTGGAGTAGGAAGTAACGACAATGACACCGACTCGGCCTGGGTAGATGTACTAACTCCATGGGCGGGCGTTGGTTATGGAGCGCGATTCTTGCCTCGCGTGGGTGAGATTGTGGTAATCGATTTCTTTGATGGCAATATTGACCGCCCATTTGTGGTGGGCCGCATTCACGAAGCTGAACGTCACCCAACCCAGTTTGACCAGAAAGGCCAGCTACCCAACACCAAAAAGCTCAGTGGCATCCGCTCAGAAGAAGTTGATGGTAAAGGTTTTAACCAGCTACGGTTTGATGACACCACAGGCCAGATCAGTGCTCAGCTAAAAAGTAGCCATGCAGCTAGTCAGCTAAACTTGGGTAACTTAAGCCATCCAAAAGACAAGGCGGAGAGTGACGGTCGTGGTGAAGGCTTCGAACTCAGAACAAACCAATGGGGCGCGGTAAGAGCAGGCAGTGGCTTACTCGTTAGTACTCACAAACAAGATCAAGGCGTACACCTTGATGCAAATGAGGCCAAACAACAAATCGAAGGCGGCCTCAACAATGCCAAGGCACTTAGTGAAGTAGCTAAAAATCAGCAAACTGACCCGTTAGATATGCTTGAGAATATTCAGACTTTCTTAGAAGTTATCAAACAAGAAGACCCTAAAAAGGCTGCTGAGTTTCAATCAGCTGTGATGCTATTGGCATCTCCAAAAAGTATCGCTGTAAGCAGTAATGAGGAAATCTATATCAGTGCAGATGGTCAGCTTACTCAAAGTGCAGGCGATAGCATTAATATCAGTACACAAAAAAATATAGTGGCTCATGCAAGCCAAAAAATAAGTCTATTTGCAGCTCAAGAAGGCGCTCGGCTTTTTACTGGTCAAGGTAAAGTTGAAATTCAGGCTCAAGGTGATGCCTTAGATGTTATTGCTCGAAAAGGTGTACAGATTACTTCAACTGAAGACACGGTTTTTATTACTAGTCCAACTGAAATTAATCTGACTGCAAATGGCTCTCAAATTAAGCTGAATGGTTCAGGCATTTTCCCTGTTACGGGCGGTAAGCTTGAAGTGAAAGCAGGGCAGCATTTGTTTATGGGCGGAGCTAAGGTGGCAACGAAAAATCCAGAATTGGCAATGTTACCAGATTACCATTTAACATATATTGCAAAAGATATGGATGGAAATGCATTGAAAAATAAAAAATATTTAATGATTTTACCGAATGGGGAAATGGTCAGTGGTGTGACAGATGGTCAAGGTAAAACACAGAAGATCACAACCAAGGGCCCTCAGCAAATCCAAATTAGTTTAGAAGATCACGTTCACGATGGTTTTGTAACTTTTGAAGAAGAATAAATGATGAATAAGATTAAATTAAAGTTATTTATTAATGTATTGCCTGATGACGATACGATTGCTTGCCATGGAATGGATTATTCTGTAACTGAAAAGGGAAAACGGCCGGGACAGGTTAATAAACTAGCAATAGCCACAGGAAGTGCTAAGAATCCTAAGCCTCTTGTGCAGCCGTTGGATTTAAACTCCATTTATAAAAATAGACCTATTCCAGCTCAGACGATTGCCCAAAATATGGCGAAGTATAAAGGTGTACACGAAGGTCCAAGCTTGAGTCAGAACCGAGAAGCTAAAACTGACATGAAAGGTTTTACTAAAGAAATGTATCTGCCAGTTGGTGAGTATGATCTTTGGATTAAAAGAAAGGATTCGGAGTGGGAGAAAGC
>Ga0308156_1002789_pt1 | contig 14561 bp, 34 predicted proteins | sample PhyAR2_FD_201041 | JGI IMG/M metagenome (GOLD analysis project Ga0308156, IMG submission 201041) | Phyllosphere microbial communities from UC Gill Tract Community Farm, Albany, California, United States - DLSL A.R2 | ecosystem: Host-associated > Plants > Phyllosphere > Unclassified | place: USA... | reverse complement strand
AAATCATTTTCTTCCGCGTGACATTTGCTGATGTCTAAAAAATAAACTAAATCATCTTTTTCAAAGAATTTGATTTCTTTTTTGTTTTTGTGTAATTTAGGATACTTTATGTTTTTCATCGGATTGGATTCTAATAACTGGTATTCTACAACAGCATCCTCGAGCGCGCTATTGAAAGGGGCAACATAGGATTTGACAGAGTCTACATTTAAGTGATCGCAAAGTTCGTTGATCCATGTTATACATTCAAGTCTTGTGATTTCGGTAAGTTTGTAAAACTCGAATCGTGGAAGGATGTACAAACGAATAGATTTTTTTATTCTATATAAAGTTGACTGTTTGACAGTCCGTGCTTTCAGATCAATCCACATCTTTAAATAGTCCCCCACGAGCATGGATTCGTTGTATAAGGCCTTGCCCTTTTTTATCCTATTTTCAACCTCGATAGATGCTGCTAATGCTTCTTTTTCTGTTTTAAAACCTTGTTTGGCAACTTCCTTGTATACTCCGTTTTTCTTATATCGAACTCGGTAACGCCAATTATCTTTAGCTACTTCTTTAATGTTTGCCATATTGTACCAACTCCTTATATTTGATAAAATAGGCATAGCAAATAAGCCTATATGTTTATTGCTCTGCACGCCTTCTGACCGCCAAGAAAGAGGGGCGTGCTTTTATTTGAAATAATTAATGTCGTATCCCATACCTATATCGAAAGTTTCTATAACCTGGCTATAGTTATAAAAACCATCATTCTCATTAATTATATAATTGACCATAAAATTGTTTGCTTCGTTTTCCATCTTAGAATGAGCAACAAAATTTTTATATAGAGCGACGTAGTCTTCGTGGTCAATTACATGTTTCATCTCGTGAACTATCACTCTTTTCATCTCTTCATCAGATAATTTCTGATTAACAAAAATGATTTTCCACGCAGGAACGTAATATCCATTTTTTTCCATTTCTTTGACTACTATTTTGACCCCGAGTTCATCCAATTGGCTTCGCAGCTCGTTCACAAAATCACCTCATTATTTACCTTTACGGCCCATCATATAAGCAATTATTGCTTCTTTATCGCTTTCGGTCATTTCTTCGCCGTCAAACGAAAGCACATTTTTTAAAGCAGCTCTTAATTCAGTCTCTTCTTTTGTAATATCCTTCCTTTCCAATAAATCATCAATAGATGCTCCAAAAAAATCAGCAACTTTTTGTACATTCTCAACTTTAGGAGAAGCGTTATCCCACCTTCTGATTTGTCCATTAGAGAGACCAACTTTTCTTTCGATTTCAGCAAAAGTAACATTTTTCTCGTCTGCAAGTCGTTTGATATTTTGTACTAAACTCACTTATATCAACCTTTCTAGTGCTTACGAAAAAAATATATTAACTTTTAAGCTATTTTCGTTTGACAATTAACTTAAAAGCTATTATACTGTGTTCATAAGCTAATATTAAAGCTAACAAGTACAACGAAAAAACTCATATTAATTAATTATTCGTGGTCGCCAAACTTTGAATCATTAATGTAGAGCTATTTGTGCGCTTATTTAACTATGCACTCATGATAGCTTAAAAGTTAACTAGTGTCAACTACTTTCTTTGATATTAGCTTAAAAATTATTTAGGAAGGAGAACATTATGATTATCACGGATTTTGCTGAAATTGTAGAAATCAAACGAAACCGCGAAGGAAAAACTTTAAAGTATTTAGCGGATCTAATCGGCGGTAAATCAATTGTATACACAAAGCAAGTAATTGCAGGTATTCAAAATGGTGAAAATGCTAGAAAGTATCGCCAAATTATCGCTGAAGATCTAGGGATATCACTCGCTGAATTAGAAGAGATGAAGAATTCGAACGGGGAGGGTAAGTAATGATTGAACAACCTCGAATTGAAATCATTGCTGATAATGATTGGCTTGAGAAGTTTGCCAAAGAATATTTGCAGCAATTATATGATGAACGTTTGAAACCAGAATGGCTTACAATTCCTGATTTGGAAGAAATTACGAGACACGAAAGAAAATGGATCATGGAACATATCATTAATGATCCATACGTTCAGAAAAATGGAATCGCAAAGAAGGCTGGGGGGAACACTAAGTCAAAATGGATTGTTGATGCTGAAAAAATAAGACCTTTTTTGAAAAGACTATTTGCTAGTTTCCCAAATGAATAGAAGGAGGAGGATTTAAAAAATGCTGACTGAAAGAAAGTATCGTGTTGACAAATATCTTGAAATGGCAAGACTGACAAAATCAATAGAAAAACGGGAAAATTTTATTGATATGGCATGTTATTACTTAGAGTCAAAAGAATTCGATGTAACAAAAGATGAACCCACAAACTTTTTCGAAAATTTGGAAAAGGAAGATGTCGTTGGCAAACCAAGGCAACAAATTTACGAACAATATACGCAATTTTGCAAAGATAATGGAGAAATTTTGAATTCGAAAGGGAAGTTTTACAAAGAACTTGAAGAAAGATTCAAACTACGCGAAAGATATTTAAGGTTAGAAAACGAAACAGGAGAAAAAATAAGAGCAAGAGTTTATGTGGAAAATTAAAACGGAATTGTATTTAGACAAATAACCCCACTGAAAAGGAGATACAACATTGAAAAACAAACTAGCAAAAACAACAGCAATCATCGGACTAGCACTAGGTAGCGGAGTTATCGGCTATGCAGCAAGTAACGCATTTCAAGACTTGGACACGATCAAAGCGAATTTCAACACAGTCCTACAATACGGACAAACCAAATCGCAACGTGTGTCAGAACTCGAATCACAGCTATCTAACAACACTCGCACACAGGAGCAGCTGAAAGCCGAAATTGAGCAAATCAAATCGGACAAGCAGAAGGAAATTGAAGCCAAGCAGCGAGAAATCGAACAAAAACAACAGGAGATCGCTACAAAGCAACAGGAAGCCGATAGCTTGCGCCAACAACTATCCACAGTGCAAAACGACAAGGAGCAGTTAGAACAGCGTGTGAGCGAGTTACGGCAGTATACGGATCAAAAAGTAGGGGAGTTGGGGAAATGATTAAGTCAGTCACTATATCAGTTGAGGAAGATAGCGGATCTACGATGCAACACACCGTTTCAACAAGAGAAGAAGCGCTCGCTTTGATCGATCGATATTTCAAGGAGGAGTCAGCATGAAGAAAATTTACTGGATCAGACGCACAACATTTATTCTTGTTATCTTCGCATTGGGAGCCTTGCTTTCATCAGAACCACCAACATGGCTAGTCATCGGATTCCCTTGTGTCGCAATGTTACTGCTGATGATCTATGACGAAGCAGTATTTGAATTACGGTCAAGGACGGTGAAGAAATGACCAGAGCTGAAGCGCTACGTATCGGCAAAATCATTGCTGATCGCCGGTACAAGCAAAATAAACCTTTGATTCAATCAAGGCAGAATATTGGGAGGATGAAAAAATGGCTAAGTACAGATGGCATGTGACAGTAAAAGGAAGAGATGACGTTGAGGTCGTCAGACACTATAAATGGGTAACGAAACTTTATAGATTTATAGCGAGAAGTCATCGTTTTCTAGGAGGTAAGGAGTTAACAATTTATCGAAATGGCAGACCTTATGCGGATATACATTACAACGATGTAATCGCAAGGCTAAGCATGAACCATAAGGAAGGGGAAGAACGCAAATATTTGATGACAATAAAAAAGACCGACTAGCCGGCAAGCTATAGTCAGTCAATTACGAAAAAATATTTACCTAAGTTTACCACAAATCGAGAGGAGTGGGAAGATGTCAGATTATATCGCAACAGATTACGACAGACTGATGCAAGACGAAACCAGTCATGCGATGCCCAATATTCATCAATTTAAAGGGTTTGATGAATACAAGGAAGAACGCATCATGACAAGCTACAAACCTCGTGTAGTCAACGTTGAGGATGAATTATTTATCGTTTTTGTGAAGCTGAATCCAAATACAATCATCTTTTCATTGGATGAGGTTTACGAAAAAACGAAACAATATTTAGTCCACGCTGAAGACGTCTGCGAATTCATATTTGACGAAAAAGACAAAGATTTGGTTTGGAGCGCCGAACCAGTTTTAGGGAAGGATTTGATTTAATGGCAGAGAAAAATATTATTCAGAAATTAATCACTCTCAGAAAAAAGATTCCGTATATCAAAAAGGAACAAAAACAGTATATGAAATTTGCGGTTGTCAGTTCTGAAACGGTTCTAACGGAATTTAACCGTCATATGAATAGTTTGAACCTCTATTTGAAAACCGAAGTTCTTCATAAAGAAATCGAACGGCTGAAAGTAGGTGTAAACGAAAAGACAAAAAAAGACGTTTTCAACTATTTAGTGACATTGGACATGAAATATACATGGGTCAACGCTGATAATCCTTCAGAAAGAGAAGAAGTTTTGTTTGCTGCTATGGCGGATGATGAGAATGCTTCATACGCATACGGGCAAGCACTAACTTATGCTGAAAAAACATTCTTTCTTAAAGAATTTAACATTCCGACTGATGAAGTCGATCCAGATGTTTTTCAAAAAGAAATTCTTAAACGCATTCCAGCAGAACCAGAGCAGAAAGAAGCAATTGAAATTCAGTTACAAAAACTACATGACTTGAAAGGCCAGCCGAAAGAAGCCTTTTTCGAACAAGCGAAGATGTCAAACGGGATCTCTCAAGCTAAAGCACTTGATGATTTCAGCGGCTATGATTTCGGTTTGGTTATGAACACTTTGACTAAATGGGTCAACGGGTATGAAAAAGAAGCCAAAAAGAAGAAGTGATGTAAATGTTTCATTTAGGAAAAGTAATCGATCATAAAGGGAAAAGATTGACTATCGAATTTGAAGAGGAAATAAATGCCGAATACCTAAAAATGATGGCTCGAGAGAAAGAAAATCTGGTCAAAGTAAAGCTCATAGACAACAAACCGCTCTCAGAAAAGCAGAATAAGCTTTCTCACGCTTTGATTAGTGACATAGCCAATTGGTATGTTGATGATCCAGGACACGTAGAAACAATGCTTAAGTACGAATACGAGTACACAGAAGACGAACCTTTCTCGCACGCCGTAGCAAGTATGAACGAAGGCAATATTTGGATAACAAAACTCATTCAATTTGTAATACGAGAAGGAGTCCAACTCAATCAAAGATACTCATATCTACTAGAACATGATAGCTTTTTCTACTATTGCTGCAAGTACCGAAAATGCGCAGTTTCTGGTAGACCAGGAGCGCAAATACATCATGTCACGGCGGTTGGAAATCGTCATAGAAATAACGTTGACCATCGGCTATTTCCATTCGTGGCTTTGGATTGGAAAACACACAATATTGCTCACCAACTTGGGCAAGAGGAATTTCTAAAGAGATATCAAATCAAGCCTGTTTATTTAGATAAAGAAGCTTTAATCAAGATTGGCATTATGAGTAACGCTCAAATAATGCGTTTTGATGAAAAGTACGAAACAGAAGAGCTGTTCAAGAAAGCGATAGAGGAGGGACAATGACCGTGAGAACGATCAATGACAATTACAAACGTTTAAAAGATTCAAAAAATGAACTAAAAGCCCTTAGAGAGACGTTTATCAGGCAAGAGAAAAAGCTATTGCAAGAAATTGAATTACAAGAAAAATATATCGAAGAGTTCAGCAAAAACGATGAAAAAACAGCTGTTGGAATGCAACTTGTGATTTGCAGAAAGTACGAAGATTGGGGAAACGAGTTTAAGGATCTATTGAATTTTGCTATCAGCAAGATTAAAAGCGGATATCTGCCAGAGTTGCTTTCTAGAAGAGAAGTTTTTGGATATTGGCACAACAGCGGGTTTCAATCAGGAAACTCCAGGCTAATTGGAAGATATATGGGAGAAACCTACGGAAACGAGCGGGCACAAATTAGATTCGCTGATGAAATGTATGAAGATGGTTATGAACTTACAACTCAAGATACCTTAGCAATATTATCCTACTTGACACATTTGTTGTCTGATTCAAAGGAGGGATAACGTGGCAGAAAGAAGGATGTTCGCAAAGACGATAATAGACAGTGATGCATTTCTTGACATGCCTTTATCAACACAATCATTGTACTTCCATTTATCCATGCGAGCAGATGATGACGGTTTTATTAATAACCCAAAAAAGATACAACGTATGGTTGGTTGTGGAGACGATGATTTAAAACTGCTTATGGCTAAGAAATTCATTCTTGTTTTTGATAGCGGGGTGATTGTTATCAAGCACTGGAAAATTCATAACTATATTCGTAACGATCGGTACAAGCCGACTCTTTATCAAGAAGAGAAATCTATGTTAGCTGATAAAGAAAACAAGGCTTATACCTTTGATACCAAGGGTTTTGGCACTAAAGAAATTGTTGGTATACCAGATGACAACCAAGCGGTATACCAAACGGATACACAGGTTAGGTTAGGTAAGGTTAGGTTAGGTAAGGATAGGGTAGTAGTAAACAAGGACATCTACGACTACTACGAGCAAAATGGATTTGGATCAATCACACATAAGACAATGACTGATTTCGAGTATTGGGTGGAAGACCTAGTTAAAGCAGGGGCTACAGAAGAGAATGCTCGATTGATGATTATACACGCTTTGGGAATTGCGATTGATAATAACGTTCGAAAGTACGCTTATGTAAATACAATTCTAAAAGATTGGGAAAGAAATAAATTCAAGTCAGTTGAACAAGTGCAAGCGGAGGATAAAAAATCTACCAAAGTTAAAGGCAAGTTGGAAAACACAGGTTCTAGCGAATATGACAATTTAGGGTGGTGATCAATTGGAAAATATAGCAGTAGGTATCGCAAAGCTGATAGAACAAACACTTGAAATAAGAGGGACTTGTCCAGAATGTAATGCTGCATTATATGGCTGGAAAACAAAGAATAAAGACGGTTCAGACAGATGCGCACCTACTTGTATGGCCTGTGGTTATTATGCCTTACAACTAAAAGTAGATGCTGATACAAACAAGCGGTATGTACTAAGTCTTAGAAAGAAAAATCACGACTTGTTTAAATATCGGTCTGTGATTACTGATCACGCACTGTTTGACAAATCGTTAGATAACTATCAAACCAAAGAAGAAGAAACTGCGGTAGCAATGACGCATGCGGTGGACTTTATAAAAGATGTGTTGTCTGGAAACCCCACTCACATGATTCTATCTGGTAAATCTGGAGTTGGTAAAAGCCACCTATGCATGGCAGTCTGTTGGGCAATTTTGGAAGATAGCAAATATACAAAGAAAGTTCTGTTTATCAACTACAGGGAATTGTTAGAACGCAGAAAGGCTTCGTTTAACGACCAAATGGAGAACAAGAACCAGATAGCATTGCTGCAAGACATAAAGACAGTTGATTTCGTTGTGATAGATGACTTAGGTGCTGAACTCGGTGGAAACGGAATAAAGGACAGCACAAGCTTCAATAACGATGTATTGTATTCAATCCTTGAAGCAAGACAAAACAAAGCTTTGATGGTCAACACGAATTTAACATCTGAAGAAATCAAGAATGCATATGGCGAACGGATCCTATCACGCATATTGAAAAACGCAAGGCAACACAGTATGCAGTTTCTTAGAACAACTGACAAACGAATAAAAGGGGTGTAGCTATGACGGGAGCATTAATACAAGAGCGTGTGATTTGTCTTGACAACTGGCGATTCGATTTTCCTAAGCAGACTGTTGCCAGAGCCGTTGCCATGCTAGACGAAGGCGTGAAGCCAACGGATGTCGCTAAGGCGCTAAGACTTACTGAAAAGGATATAGCGGTCATAACTTTAGATCACTTGGATAAACGAAATGCACTATAAGGACGTCAGCACAGGCAAAGAATTTCAAGAATATTTGAAAGAGCATGAAATGGTGCCGAGCTGTATGTCTGAAAAGTATCTTGAATGCGTGCGCCGCGCACAACAAACAGTAAGCAATCTGCTTAGCCTAACTGATTTAGAACGGCAATATTACAAAGAGGTCGGAATAGATTTGGAAAAAGAGCTTAGGTCATGGGAAGCACATAGAAAAGTATATATCCAAGTTGCATTATCCCAATGCGAGTTCAAGAAGAATATCCATAATCTAGCAGGTTGGATGAGTTCTAACGAAGCGTATAAGAAAACTATGATCGAATATGACTTAGCCCCGATTTTGGTTGAGTATCGGCCTTTGGATCCAGAGCATTGCAAAAGATACTTGAAAGCGAGGGGAAAACTCTGATTATTACGATACCAGGAGAGCTAACAGATCTGAACAAGTTCATCAATAGCCAGCGCACAAATCGATATGCAGGCGCCAAGTTGAAAAAGGAGAACACAGAAAAATGTTGCTATGCATTCTTGATGGCGAAAGCAGCAGGGTTAAGAGTGACAACGCCAACCAACTTGAAAATCACTTGGTACTGTAAAAACAAGCGCAAGGATCCCGACAATGTGGCTTTTGGTGTCAAATTTATATTAGATGGCATGCAAGAAGCAAGGATGATTGAAAACGATGGATTCAACGAAATTAAAGAAATTCATCATTATTTTGTGGTTGATAAAGATTGCCCAAGAATTGAAATTGAGATATTGGAGGAAGAAAAATGAATACAGTAAATTTAATCGGCAGATTGGTAAGAGACAACGAATTGAAGTACACGAAGTCTGGAAAAGCGGTGGCAACGAATACTCTGGCTTTAGACGATGGTTGGGGCGACAACAAGAGATCATACTTCTTGCCGCTTGTCGTGTGGGAGAAGCAAGCTGAATCATTAGCCAACTACACAGGTAAAGGATCACAAATTGCGGTCAATGGCAAGCTGACTAGCAGAAGTTATGAAACGCAAGACGGGCAGAAAAGAACGGTTATCGAGGTTGTAGCGAATCAATACGGCGGAATCGAGTTTTTAGACACCAAAAACAGCGGTGGTGGCGTTTCAAATAGTCAAACGACCAATAATGCCAACGCTCAACAAAATCGCAGCAACGCTCAATCAGACCCATTCAGCAAGTCATCGATCGATATTGATGATAGCCTTCCGTTTTGAGAGGTGAGCAGATGACGCCAACACAAATCCAAATCAGAAACATGTCGGACAAGGACCTAGTATGGAGAAAGAAAGTAATCGACAGCCATGTCGAGAGATTGCTCAAGCAACAAGAATGGCTAGCCGAGGAAATGGAACGGAGGAGTAAAGATGAACAAACAAGAATTGATTGATGACATAGAAAAAAATAAAAATGAATTTTATAAATTATCTACCGACATGAAAAGCACTGGAATTTCCAAATGCATAGCCACAGGAACATATACGGGACTTTCAATTTCACAGAAAATGATTGAGCGGTTAGATGAACAACCAAAAGTAACGGTACCTAAATTTGTGGCTGATTGGATTGAACAATGCAAAGCAAAAGCTACGTTGGCTGATTGCTTAAAAGGATATTATGAAATCTCAATACTGCAGACATTTGGCTCGGAAGATTTCCAAAATTGGGTTGTAGATAACGAAAACGATGAATTGACTGCTAAAGCGTGGATCTTTGGATATGAGGTGGAGAAAGAACCGTTGTATCAGATTCAATTTCCTGGAACGTCATGGGGAGCATATTTAACTAAAGCAGATAACGGAGATTTGGTTATATTTCAAAATACTACAAGTGGATCAACATTTACTGAATCAGAAATCAAATCAATCGATGAAAGATATTGGGCGTTCGCAGTACAAGTGGAGGAAGACAAATGAAACTAGCAGACACAGTAACAGGCGTGCAAGACGGCAAGTATAGCCCACCGCTACGTGTAGTCAGAAAGCAACGTAGAGTAAAAGCAGGCATAGAGTATTGGTGCGTGACCGAACGTTTTAAAACGCCTTTTAAAGCAGTGTGTGTAAAAGTGCTTGAGAACTCAGCTATTGTGACGTTTGGCAGCGATCGGACAGTTGTTAGATTGCGAGATATGAAGAGGGTGTAATGATGGCTAACAAAGAAGATTTATATCGTTTGGAAAAGTTAGTTAATACTCCAGGTGCTGATGAAGACGAAATCAGAGTTTTGAGAAAGGCTTTGTGGGGAAAGAGTTACGATCGACCAAAACAGAATAGATACAACTCAACGCCAGTCAGATTTACTTTTCCAGATGGTGAAGTAAAAGAATTCAGTACACAGCGTGAAGCCGCAGAGATGTCAGGGCTGAACAAGTGGACATTGGATTGAGCATGCAGATTGCAGATACCTTTGAAGAAAGGCAATTTTGCAGGTGCAACGGTCGAGATATTGAGTCAGTAATCGGAAGAAATACAAAACTAGGAGGGTGGGAAGATGTCACTATCAGCAGAAATCAAAGAATTAAAAGTTACATGCGAATACGTAAATGATACTCACGAATTAGATGTAAATGTAGAATCTGAAACCGTGTATATAAAGGTTTGGGATAGCCATGCCATCAAGGAACACGATATCGAAATGACTTTCGAGGAATGGGATACTTTTAAAAAAATAATTGATATGGGGATCGCTAGAGAAAGATGTAAGTGACAGAAGTGGAGGAACCAGTATGGATAAAGTATATCTAGTACTAAGTACTGAAGGAGGAGAAACGGAAATTTGTGGAATCTATAAACAGTGGAGTAACGCTTATGAAGACGCAAAGATTTTAGAAGAACATGAAGAGTATGATTCAGTGGAGATTGAAGAATGGGCTGTTTATTGAACAGGATTCTACTATCCACCAAAATAACCAACTGAAGGAGGTAAAGCTTTGAAAGTATTAGAATTATTTGCCGGTACCAGATCCATCGGAAAAGCTTTTGAGAAAGCAGGGCATGAAGTATTTTCTATCGAATGGGATAGAAAGCATGGAAATATTGATTGGTATGCCGATATTTCAAAAATCACTGCACAAGATATCTTGCTTAGATTCGGACAGCCGGATGTGATATGGGCTAGTCCAGATTGCACATCATACAGTATTGCTGCAATCAGTCATCATAGAACAAAAGAACCAGATGGGAATCTAGCTGCGAAATCAGAGTATGCATCATTTTGTGATCTAACAAATCAACATATGCTGAAATTGATTCGAGATTTGAATCCTAAACTATTCTTTATCGAGAATCCCAGAGGTGGGATGCGGAAGATGCGATTTATGAAAGACTTACCACGATATACAGTAACTTATTGTCAGTACGGCGATACACGTATGAAGCCAACGGATATATGGACAAATCATCCAGAGCCGAAATTTAAACCGATGTGCAAGAATGGAGCACCTTGCCACGTTTCTGCACCTCGTGGATCACAGACAGGTACACAAGGGATCAAGGGGAGCGTTGACCGTTCGAGAATTCCCCAAGAGCTTTGCGAGCATATTGCAAGTATCAGTGAGGAATATGTTTCAGCTGCAGCTTTGAAAAGAGTGGATTAGTCAGCTATCCGACGAAATAGCAGAAAGCGAGGAATGAATGTGAGTGGGAAATTAATCATCCAAGGTAAAGCTTGGGGAGAATTTGAAAGTGCTAAGAGATCAAAAGGAAATATTGAAATCAGTGGGTACCGTTCATACGGCGGCACTCACACTGTGCGAATGGTAGATCACCCGCAACTCAACGAGAATCAGCAGATTGTGTTGGAGTGGTTGAAAGAAGAGCAGACCAAGAATCCAGAATTAACAATTTTTGGCACACTTTCAGTTTTGGTTGATGAATCGGAAAATCGGTTTATGAGTCTTGATGTAATCGATGCGCTAATCGACCTATCTAATTCGCAGCAAGCTGGTGTTTTCCAGGTATTCAGCCAATGGGCTTTGGAACAGGATCAAGCCGATGAAAACTAGCCAAGCATTCATCATAGTGCTGCTAACGATCGCTGGTCTAAGTTGGCTATCCTATACACTAATTGACCAGCAGAAACAAATTGAGCAGCTAGAACAGCAGCTGCAGCATGAGCAGATGAAGTACAAGATTATTATCAATGATCCGTTAGTCAGGGATGCGATGGAAGCAGGAGGATGAAAATGGTACTACCTAAGAAATCAAATCATGTTCGTGAAGTTAAAATGATGGAAGTCATTCATGTTGTTTCGTTCGAAGGTGAGGGAACCAAGGAAAATCCAGCAAGGTTGATCGATGAATATTACTCCAAAGAAGGTACCTTGTTAGCAACGAAAGATCAATGGCTAGAGCAGCAAATTGAGAAGGCACAAAAATGACAGAAGCGGTTTTGATATTTGTAGCCGTAACAGCTTCTGTATTCGCAAGCGTGATTTTTGGTAAGGAAGACAAAGAGGAGGGCAAGTGATTGGATTTGAAAGCGGCTGGTTCGTATGCTTATGATCTCTCTCACGGAATGTTGTTAGAATATGTTTGGCAGCGACTGATCGAGAGTGAATTTGGAACAAGAAAAAAATACAGCGAAGAAGAAATTGAAGAGTTCGTCAGAGATTATATGGAGGTCGAGTAAATGTGTGAGTACTGTAAACCCGATCCAAGGAATAGGGAAACTTTTTATAGATCTGATTATCTGTGGTCAGGACGTACCGACTGTGTGGAAGTTGGAGTGAATGGCAATACAATGCATGTTACAGCTGAAGTTGATAATGCGGGTTACACGGCAGAGTTTGAGATTACCTTCTGCCCTATGTGTGGGACAAGATTAACCGAGGAGGGCAAGTGATTGGAGAAATGGCGTGTTGAACGAGTCAAGGCAGTGTTGAAAGATTACCGAGATACGGATAAGTACGTCAGAAAGCTTGAAGAAGAGATTCGGGTTCCGTATCGAGAAGAGGATATAAATGGAGATATCAAGGGGTCCAGAAGCGACAGTGATACAATGTTTGGCACATTGTGGACCATCGAGACGGATAAGCAGATTCGGCGGTTGAAACGCAATAAGCAGATTGTACAAGAACTTCTCGATGAGTGCGGCAGTGACACTGAGACGATCATTCGAGAGTTGTATATCAAACGATTTCCGCAATACACGATGCAAGGGTTGGTTGATAGTTTCCAGATAAAGTGTGGTAAAACCAAAGCGTTTGAATATCGGAACAGATTTTTCGAAGAGTTAGACAAGATGCTTGATATATGAACGATTTGCGGAATTTTAGGCACTGAAAACGTGGTAAATTAGTATTATCAGATATCGCCCACATATAGCAACCGAGGTTGAGGACTAGTGGTAAGGTGGCTTGGAATCGCAAGCGTGTAGGTTGCTTTTTTCAGATGTTAACTGCCTAGTTGCAGTTCTAATTGGTTAGATAGAACTCGGCATTGCTGTTCGGTGAAACTCCGTGATTGGTTCTCGCATAGGATCGGAAACGTCCCTGCCTATGCAACGTACATATCAAAGTCACTCATTGCGAGCGGCTTTTTATTTTGCAGAAAAGCGAGGTGGCAAACATTACTAAATGGACGGAACAGCAGGTCAAACGATTGTCGGAATTGGCAAATGAAGGACTAACAAATATAGAGATAGCGCCTATGCTTTCAGAGGAGTTCGGCAAAGAGTTCTCATGGCCAAGCGTTAGAAGTAAACGTACCAGGTTGGGTTTGCCACCGAGCGAAAAGAATATGCGTGTTAAGCAATCTGATAAGGCAAAGAAGAAAGTCGTGTCTACGGAAATAAAATCAGATGGCACACAGACTAATTTTATCAAGCTGCGTATGACTGAAGAGCAGTCAAAGAATCCTGATTATGTATTAAAAGCGCATGGATACGATCCCGATAACTGGGAACTGGTCCAAGCTACTAACAACATTTGGGAACAGAACAACCAAGTAGATGGACTTATACAGCTTTATCAATCAAAGATAGTTGTGAAGCCGAAACCTAAAGGGTTTAACTTAGCAGCCTTCACTGAATCAATCGAGCCAGTAAAGCTAACCGCAATCAAGACAGGTGACAGAAACTTGTTCATCGGTTTGGCTGATTGGCATTTCGGTATCACTAAGCTAGAGGATTTACAAGATAAGCTAGCGAGAATGATTGAAGTTATCTCAAAAGGCTATAAGCAGATTGTTATTGGTCAGCTAGGAGATTTATTCCATAGCAGCCAAATCAAGAAGTCGGTCACGATGGCTGGCACACAATTAGACGATGTGGACATGGAGCAAGCGATTAAAGACGCTCGCTCTTTTTTTGACGTATTGATTACTGAGTGTGTGAGACATTCGAAGCAAGTGACTGTGGAACACGCTGAAGGGAACCATAGCGGATCGATCGAGTATATGTTTCTCCTATACCTAGAAGCCAAGTACCCAGACATCCAAGTACACGCACACAACAAATATCGACAAGCGTTCATGTTGGATAACGTGGCGATCATGATTACTCACGGGCAGTATGGCAAGCGGAAGGATTTGCCGATGTTGTTTGCTACTGAGTTTAGCGATATATGGAGTAAGGCAACTACAAGGGAGATAATCACCGGTCATTTCCACACGCAACAGACGAATGACTATCAAGGTGTGATCCACCGGCAGTTAGGCACAATTAAGCCGAATGACAGCTACGAGATCGAGAACGGCTGGACGA
>Ga0308156_1002782_pt1 | contig 14597 bp, 9 predicted proteins | sample PhyAR2_FD_201041 | JGI IMG/M metagenome (GOLD analysis project Ga0308156, IMG submission 201041) | Phyllosphere microbial communities from UC Gill Tract Community Farm, Albany, California, United States - DLSL A.R2 | ecosystem: Host-associated > Plants > Phyllosphere > Unclassified | place: USA... | reverse complement strand
ACCTGAAGGTCGTAGGTTCAAATCCTACTCCCGCACCCAAACACACCAAAAAGCCCCACCGCCAAAAGCCGTGGGGCTTTCTGACGTCTGAAGAGCAAACGCAGAGCCGAAGACGCGGGTCTCGCGATCCGACAGAGGCCCCAGCACGGTGCGGGCGGGACAAATGCTCATGAGTACGAAAGCGGGCGCAACTTCGGGCCGACCATGGGGTTGAGCCAAGATGAAATCGTCACCTGCCGACACCGATCTTTCCGCTACGGGCCAACAGGTCCTCGTTGGAGGGACAGCGCCCGAGCAGGACGACGGTAAGCGTTGGAAAATGCCGGCGGCGGCTGTGGCTGCCGGACTTGCCGAGATGAAGGCAAGGCGATCGCAGGCCGTGGTGTTCATCGCCACCAGCGAACGCCGCGCCGATGAGATTGCGGCGGCGCTTGCGGTGATGGTTGAGAGCGCCGAGGTGCTAGTCCTGCCGCCTTGGGACTGCCTGCCCTACGACCGCGCTGCGCCTTCGCGAGAAAGCATGGGGCGGCGGATGGCTGTCTTGGCCGTCCTGAATGAAGCCAGCGCAAGGCCTGTGTTCTTGGTTGCCTCGCCCGATGCGATCGTGCAGCGAACGCCGTCGCGCGAACGGATCAAGGCCCGCTTGTCGCTCGCGGCGGGCGAGGCGCTGGATCGCGAAGCCCTGGAGTCGTTTCTGACCGATACGGGCTATGCAGCGGATGAGCGGGTCGATGAACCTGGCGAGTACGCTCTGCTCGGCGCGGTGGTCGACGTCTTCCCGCCCGCGTCTGCAACGCCTTATCGCATCGCCCTGGACGAGGCGGACCGGATCATCGAGATCCACGCCTTCGATCCCGTGTCGCAGCGCCGGGGCGCCGAGATCGAGACGATTTGTCTGACCCCGGCGGCTGAGTGGAGCGACCGGTCGCCCGAGGATGACGATCGTCAGGAGACCGGACCGTCGATCAATGCTGAGACCTCGACGACCCTGTTTGATTTCCTCGACAAGCCGATGATCCTGACCGACGTGGGCGTGGAAGATCGGTTCGAACGCATTCGCACGCATGTGGCCGAAGCCTATGACACCCGCCTGCGGTTCAGCGAGGGCGCGCGTCCTGCGAAACCCGACAGCCTCTTTTTAACGGAGAAGGACGTTCGGCAGGCGTTGAAAAGCGCCGAACCCCTGAGCGTCGAGGGGTGGGCGCCGACGCCGGCCTTCGCATTGGAGAAGTCGCCGGGGCGGGCCCTGAAACAGTTCATTGCCGAGCGGCGCGAGGCGGGCGATCGCATCGTCCTGACGGGATTGCCTCATGAGCACGGGATCATCCTACGCCTACTCCGCCGCCACGATATCGATACGCCCGTGACGCTCGAGCGCTGGAGCGCGATCGCGCCACTGGAGCCCGGGCAGATCGCCGTCGTAACAGCCGATCTGGACACAGGTTTCCGGCAATCGGCGACAGGTCTTGTCGTCCTGACGCCTTCGGACGTCTTCGGCGGCCGGATCGCGCGAGCATCCGGTGACACGAACGATGCGTTCGGAGAGACCGAACTGCGGTTGGACGATGTGGTCATCCATGAAGACCACGGACTGGGCGTCCTGAAGGCTTTGGAGCGGGTCGCTGCCGATGGCGTGGAGCGCGACGTTCTGCGCATCGAATATCATGGCGGAGGGACGATTCTCGCGCCGATCGAGGAGTTCGGCAAAATCTGGCGCTACGGCTCGGAGCCGGACGCGGTTTCGCTGGATCGACTGAATACGCAGGGATGGCTGAAGCGTCGCACCAAGGCCAGCGCGCAGATCGACGAGGCCGCAGCCGCACTGTCCGCCCGGGCCGAAGCGCGTGCGGCGATGAAGACCGAGCCGATCACAGCCCCGCGTCAGGCGCTCGCCCGGTTCGCCGCCGGGTTCGCCTTTCCCGAAACAGCCGATCAGGCGCGCGCCATCGAGGCGGTCCTGTCGGACCTAGGATCCGGCAAGCCCATGAATCGGCTCGTCTGCGGCGATGTCGGTTTCGGCAAGACCGAGGTCGCCCTGCGCGCCGCAGCGGCCGTGGCCCTTGCCGGCAAACAGGTCATCGTCGTCGCCCCGACCACCGTCCTGGCGCGTCAGCATTTCGAGGTGTTCAAGAGACGATTCAAGGACACGGATATTCAAATCGGCCACCTGTCGCGCGCCGCAGACAGCGCGGAGGCGCGGGCGGTCAAGGCAGGGCTGGCGGACGGCTCCATGCGCGTCGTTGTGGGTACGCAGGCGCTGGCGTCGGAGAGGTTGGCGTTTTCCGACCTCGGGCTTGTCATCATCGATGAGGAGCACCGCTTCGGCGCGCAGATGAAATCTGCCTTGGCGGAGAAGGCGCCGCATCTGCTGTCGATGTCGGCCACCCCGATCCCAAGGACTCTGCAAAGCGCCATGGTCGGCATTCAGGACGTCAGCCTGATCGCCAGTCCGCCTGCGCGACGTCGGCCAATCCGAACCTTCATGACCCCGTTCGACGCCGGGGCGGTTCGCCTGTCGCTGATGCGCGAGAAGGCGCGGGGCGGCCAGAGTTTCGTGGTCGTGCCGCGGATCGAGGATATGGAACCGTTGGCGGAACGCTTGAAGACCCTGACGCCCGAGCTGTCGGTGGTCTCGGCGCACGGCGACATGTCCCCGTCCGCGATCGATGAGGTTATGAGCCGTTTCTCCGACGGCGAGGGAGACGTGCTTCTGGCGACGAACATCATCGAGACGGGCCTGGACGTGCCGCGCGCCAATACGATGTTGATCTGGCGGCCGGACCGGTTCGGCCTGGCGCAACTGCATCAGCTGCGCGGGCGTGTCGGCCGGGGGCGGCGACAGGGGTTCACCTATCTGCTTTCCGATCCCGAAACGCCGATGGCGGCGGCGACGGAAGCGCGCTTGCAGACGCTGGAGGCGCTGGACCGACTGGGGGCGGGTTTCGCGATCAGCGGGCGCGATCTGGACCTGCGCGGCGGCGGCGATCTGGTGGGCGAGGAACAGGCCGGACATGTCAGGCTGATCGGCTCGGCCCTGTATCAGGCCGTTTTGGCTCGGGCGCTCGCGGCTGCAAAAGGCGATCCCGATCCAGACCAAGCCTCTCCCAGTCTGAACGTCGGCGCGACAGGACATCTGCCGGCGGACTACATCCCCGATGAAACCGTGCGCATTAATCTGTACGCCCGGTTGGCGCGCGCCACGACGGCGGAAGATGTCGACGCCCTGCGAGACGAAGCCGAAGATCGGTTCGGTCCTTTACCCGACCCGGCAGAGGACCTGTTTACCGGCCGTCGCCTGGCGGCGCTCGCCCGTGATGCCGGCGTCACGGAAATCGTATCCGGACCTAAGGCGACGGCGTTGCGGATCGCGGCGGCGCGTCGGCCCGGCATGGAAGCCGCCTTCCCGTTGAGCGACGATCGGCGCTGGTCCGAGGATCGCATGATCGTCGCCGCCGCCAACGATCAACCACACGACACGGTCTTCATCGAGAAGCTTCTAATCGAGTTGGCGGCGGCCTGAGGTCAGGGCGGGGTTGCGCCGGTTTCGACGTCCGGGACCTGTTTTGTTGGGAGCAATTCCGCCGCTGGCGCGCTGATCGACGACCGCCGGCCGACAACGGGGGTCTCGCGTCTTCGCTTTCGAAAACCCCCTGCATGCCCACAGACACTCGCCTCACTGTCGTCTTCCTTCATTCCCTGGGCTCAAGCCGCCACGATTGGGACGCGGTGATCGACCGGCTTCCCGATGAAATGCAGGCGGTCGCAATCGATCTTCCAGGGTTCGGAGACAGGGCGGGGGAAGGCTATGGCGATGTCCAAGCCGTGCTCGAGGACCTGAGCCGTCGCCTGACCGATCTCCATCTCGTGCGCTGGATCCTTGTCGGCCATAGCATGGGCGGCAAGTTTGCGACCTTGATCGCCGCGCGGGCGCGTGACGGGACGGCGGGTCTGAGCGGGTTGCTGGGCGTCGTGCTGGTCGCCGGATCGCCACCCTCGCCGGAGCCGATGGACGAGAACAGGCGTGCGGATATGCTGACCTGGTTCGAGAATCCGACCAGAATTGAGGATCGGGGGCGCCAGTTCATCGACGCCAATACGGCCGCTGGTCTGCCGGAGGCCGCCTTTGATCAGGCGCTGGCCGATTTCACCCGATCCAGCCCCGAAGCCTGGCGCGGATGGCTGGCCGAAGGATCGCGCGAGGACTGGTCCGATCGGGCTGGCGTCCTGCCTTTCCCCGCCCTGATCATCGCCGGCGCGGAGGACGGCGATCTGGGCGAGGCGGCGCAGCGGCGTGTCAACGCCCCTCACTATCGCGCCGCTGACGTGGTGGTCGTGTCGGATGCGGCGCACCTGATCCCTCAAGAACAGCCGGACCGTCTCGCCGGCCTGGTTCTAGAATTCATCGAGAAGGTCGGTCCTTTTGCGCTGCCTCCACGCTTGGTCGGTCTAATCGGGTCCGATCGCGTGTCGGATCGCACCCGCCGCGCGATGCTGAATCGTCACTTCGGTCCGGCGTCAGCTGACGGCAGCGTCCTGAACCCGACCCGGCGCGCCGTGCTGTCGGCGATCATCGCGCGTATTTTGCCCGACGCAGGCAATCCGGTTGATCTGGCGCGGCGTCTGGATGTGGGCCTCGCCAGCGGAAAGGGCGACGGTTGGCGGTTCGCCGATCTTCCTTCGGATGCCGAGGCCTGGCGACGCGGGCTGGATGAGATCGCCGCCATGGCGCCGGAGTTCGCAACCCTGGCCCCTGATCGCCAGGACGACATCCTGCGCGCCATTTCACAGGGCGAGTGGGCCGAGCCAAGCGGGCTTTCGGCGCATGCCATGAGGCTGTGGTTCCAGGACGTCGTCTCCGAGGTCGCGCGCCTGTGGATGTCGCTGCCGGCCACCTGGGCCCAGATTGGTTACGACGGTTTCGCCACGGGTGGCGAAGGACAATTCCAAGGCTACGACCAGACAGCGGCAAACCGCACCGAACCCTGGCGTCTGCCGATGGAGGGCGTGGCTTGAGCGCGCCCGCAAGGACGGCCGGTGAAACCGATGTCGTCATCATCGGCAGCGGCGCCGGCGGGGCTCCGATCGCGGCCAGGCTGGCGAAGGCCGGGCTGTCGGTCACGGTGCTGGAGGCGGGGCGGGCTTTCGATCCGGCGGAGCATACGCCCGAGGAAACGACGGCAGACCTTTATTGGATGGAGGAGCGCCTCAGCGGAGGGCGCGACCCGACCGCCTTTGGGGCCAACAACTCCGGCCAGGGCGTCGGCGGCTCGCTTCTGCACTGGGGCGCCTTCTGCCCAAGACCGGATCCCCGTGATCTGACGCTGGCCTCGGAGACCGGGCGCGGGCGCGACTGGCCGTTCGGCTGGGACGAACTGAAACCCTATGTCGAGAGCGTGGAGGCCGTGATCGGGATCTCAGGCCCCGCCGACTATCCGTGGGGCGGGCGACGGTTCGCCTATCCTCCTGTCGCGCGCAACGCCCCGGCGGATGCGATGGCCCGCGGCGCGACGGCCGTCGGGCTGATGGTCACGGATGCGCCGGCGGCCGTGCTGTCCCGAGATCGCGAGGCGGGAGAGACGCCCTATCGCATGGCCTGCGTCAACTGCGGCGCCTGCCACCAGGGATGCAGAACCGGCGCCAAGGGCGGCGCGGACAACAGCTTTCTGCCGATGGCCGCAGCCAATGGCGCCAAGATCATCGCCAACGCGCGGGCGATAGGCGTGGAGCGTGACGTTGGTGGAAGGATCAAGTGCGTGGTCTATCGTCGCGACGGGCAGGATCATCGACTGAACTGTCGGGCGCTGTTCCTTTGTGCGGGTGGTGTCGAGACGCCGCGCCTGCTGCTGAACTGGGGATTAGGCAACGCCGGCGGCGAGGTCGGCCGCAACTTCATGACGCATGTGGCGACCCAGGTCTGGGGCCGGTTCGACGCCGACATGTCGATGAACCGCGGGTATCCCTCTTCCCTGATCAGCGAAGAAATGGTGCGTCCGTCGGACGCGAACTTCGTCGGCGGCTATCTGATCCAAAGCCTTGGCGTCATGCCGGTCACCCTGGCGGGCGGGTTCGCGCGCGGCGCGGGCCTGTGGGGCGCGCCGCTGGTCGATACGCTGCGGAACTATCGCCGGCTCGCCGGGATCGGCATCAATGGAGAGTGCCTGCCGACCGACGACAACCGCCTGACCCTGTCCGATGAGGTCGACACCGTCGGGCTGCGCAAGGCGCGGATCGACTTCAGCTATGGCGAGAACGAGCGGCGGCTGGACGCCCATGCCCGGCGCGTCATGACGGAGATTTGGACCGCCGCCGGCGCCGAGGACATCTTTGCCGTGGCCCGGTCGGCGCACACCATTGGCAGCTGCCGCATGGGGGACAAGTCGGACGGGGCGGTCGTCGACGCCGACGGGTGCAGCGTCGAGATCGACAATCTCTACGTCTGCGACAACTCCGTCTTCCCCAGCGCGCTTTCGGCCAACCCGGCCTTGACCATTATGGCCGTCGCCCTGCGCACAGCCGATCGCTTCCTCGAACGTCAACGAACAGGAGATTTGTGATGGACCTCGGGATCAAGGGGCGGATCGCCCTCATATCCGGCGCCGATTCCGGCATGGGCAAGGAGACGGCGCGGCTGCTGCTGGAAGCCGGCGTACGGGTCGCCCTGACCGACAAGCCGGACGGCACGCTGGATGAAGCCGTCCAGGAGCTGTCCGGCTTGGGCGAATGCATCGGCGTGACCGGCGATGTGACCAAGGCCGACGATGTCGAACGCCTATGGGCGGAGGTCCGAGACCGCATGGGCGATCCGGACATCTATGTGAACGCAGCGGGCGTGACAGGCGCGACCGGCGATTTCCTGGATGTCGATGACGCCGGTTGGCTGGAGACGCTGGACATCAATCTGATGGGCGCGGTGCGGATGTGCCGCCAGGCCATTCCGGCCATGCGGCGTTCGGGCTGGGGCCGTATCGTCCTGTTCGCGTCGGAGGATGCGGTCCAGCCCTATGTCGATGAACTGGCCTATTGCGCCTCGAAGGCCGGCATTCTCAGCCTGGCGAAGGGTTTGTCCAAGGCCTACGGCTGCGACAATGTGTTGGTGAACACGGTCTCGCCAGCCTTCATCGCCACCCCGATGACCGACGCCATGATGAAGAAGCGCGCCGAGGAACGCGGCGAAACCTTCGACGAGGCGATCAAGAGCTTCCTGAAGGAAGAACGCCCCGGCATGACGCTGGATCGCAGGGGCAAGCCGGAGGAGGTGGCCGCAGCCGTCGCCTTCCTGTGTTCGGAGCGCGCCAGCTTTATCAACGGTGCGGGCATCCGAGTGGATTCCGGCTCGGTCGCCACCATCGCCGGCTAGTCGTAGGGCCGAGAAAGAGAGACCGGCGGCGGGACGAAGCCGCCGCCGGTTGTTCTTGTTAGGCGACGCCCATGCCGCCGGTGACGCCGAAGACTTCGCCGGTGATGTAGCTGCCTTCCTGCGAGGCCAGCAGGACATAGACCGGGGCGATCTCGACAGGCTGGCCCGGACGACCCAGCGGCACCTGTTCGCCAAACTTCATCACGGCCTCCTGCGGCTGTCCGCCGGACGACTGCAGCGGCGTCCAGAAGGGGCCGGGCGCCACGACGTTGGCGCGTATGCCCTTTTCGATCAGCTGCTTGGACAGGGCCTTGGTGTAGGCGACGATCCCGGCTTTGGTGGTGGCGTAGTCGAGCAGGATGGCCGAAGGCTCATAGGCCTGGATCGAGGCGGTGGTGATGACCGAGGCGCCCGCCGGCAGATGCGGGACGGCCGCTTGGGCGATCCAGTGCATGGCGTAGAGGTTGGTCTTCAAGGTCTTGTCGAAGTCTTCCGACGTCACCTGTGAGATGTCCTCACGATACTGTTGGCGGCCGGCGTTGATGACCAGGATGTCCAGTCCGCCCAGCTCGGACACGGCCTGTTCGACCATTTGCCGGCACCAGTTTTCATCGGTGATGTCGCCGGGCAGGTCGATGGCCTTGCGGCCTTCAGCCTCGATCAGCGCGATGACTTCGGCGGCGTCCTTACGCTCGGACGGCAGATAGGAGAGGGCCACATCGGCCCCTTCCCGGGCATAGGCGATGGCGGCCGCCCGGCCGATGCCGCTGTCCGCGCCGGTGATCAGGGCCTTGCGCCCTTTCAGCTTGCCGGAACCCTGATAGCTGTCTTCGCCATGATCGGGCTTGGGGTCCATCTCACGCGCTTCGCCGGGCACGGGCTGCGGTTGGCGCGGGAAGGGCGGCTTTGGATATTGCTCGCGCGGATCCTGAAGGGTCAGGCGATCAGTCATGGAACGTCTCCGTTTCGGGCTGGGGGGAAGAGGTCTGCGCCTTGCCGACGGCGGTCAGGGCGGTCAGATGCGCGAGGTGGCTGAGCCCCTGCGGCATGTTGCCGAGGTAGGCGCCGGTGTTCGGATCGATCATCTCGGTCAGCATGCCCCAGCGGCCGCTGAGGGCTTCGCGCAGGCCGTCGATGCGGGTGCGCGCCTTGTCCGGTTCGCCTAGCGTCGCCCAGGCTTCGGGGATCCAGAAGGAACAGGCGATGAAGCACCCTTCCTCGGCCTGCATGCCGGAATAGCGATAGTGGAAGACGCCGGCGCCGAGATGGCGATCCAGCGCTTCGAGGGTCGCACGCAGTCGATCCTCGCCATCGAACCGGAACCGCACCGCCAAGGCCAGGGCGGCGTCCAGCTTGTCGCTGCCCGGATACATAACGAAGGCCTGAAGGCTTTCGGACCAGCAATGCGTATCGACCCAGTCGAAAATCCGGTCGCGCTCACGCCGCCAGCGGTCCCGGCATGTCGTCGGCAACTGTCCGGCGTCCGCCAGTTCGACCGCGCGGGCCAAGGCCTGCCAGCAGCTGATCTTGGACATGGTGTAGTGCTGCTGATCTTCCAGCTCCCACATGCCCGCGTCCGGCTGTCGCCAGGCATCCGCGCACTGGTCCGCCAGTTCCGAGAGCTGCTGGGCGCTGGCGCTGTCGAGGATGTTGCCGCAGCCGACGAAGCGCGAGGCGGTCTCGAAAATGTCGCCGAACACGCCGTGTTGGGCCTGCTCTGCGGCCCGGTTCCCGGTGACGACCGGACGCGAGCCTTGATAGCCCGGCATGTCCCAGTGGGTTTCCGGCGGCACGAGCGCGCCGTCCAGGCTGTAGCAGACCTTGGCGCCATGGCGCTTCAGCTGCATCAACAACCAACTGAAGGCGGCCTTGGCCTCCGCCTGGGCGCCGGCCGCCAAGAAGGCCTCGATCGTATAGCCGGCGTCGCGCAGCCAGGCGTAGCGATAGTCCCAGTTCTTGTCGCCGCCCAGTCGCTCGGGCAGGGAGGTCGTGGCCGCTGCGGCGATGGCGCCCGACGGCGAGTACAGCAGCAACTTCAACGCCAGGGCGCTGCGGATGAAGTCATCGCGATACAGGCCGGGACAGTTCAGGCGCGCCGCCCAGTCCCGCCATTCCTGATCCGACAGGTCGATACGGGCGTCGATCTCTTCGATGGACGGCACGACCAGTGGCTCGTCCCGCCCGGCGACGATGGCCACCGTGCGCCGCTCGCCTGCGCCGACAACGATGGTTCCGACAATGCCTTCATCGGACCATTCGCAGGTGATGCGCGGATCGTGGACGAACAGGCCGAGCACGCGCTCGACATGAAAGACCGTGTGTTGGCCGATCTTCGAATGATACGGATTGGCCGTATCGCCCCGACGCCCCAAACGCATGTGCAGGGCGAAGGTCACCTCGCCCTCCAGGCCATCAATACGGCGGGCCAGTTCGCACCAGGGCAAACGACCGGCCGTGCCGCTGTTCAGGCTCTCGGTCAGGCGCGCGCGGCCGGTTGAGGTGGCGAACTCTGTCTCCAGCACATTGCTGTCGGGGCGATAGCGGCGGGTCGCCGTGAAGGCCTCGGTCGGCGTGATCGAAAACCGGCCGCCCTCCGGATCCAGCAGGCGGTCGAAAAGCGGCGGCGCATCGATCGCCGGCACGCACCACCAGTCGATGCCACCATCCAGCGCCGACAGAGCCACCGTACGGCCCTCGCCCAAAACGCCATAGTCTTCGAGGGCGACACATCCGTCGGGACGGAGCGTCTGCGATGAACGCGCGGGGTCGGGCGTGAAGACCGTCTCGGTCATCGTTTGGACGATCCGATCGCATAGCCCGCCGTCACGGCAAGGCCCGCAAGAACACTGACCGCCGCGACCTTGAGCGCCGCGATCTGGCGGCTGGACACGAAACCGATCCATGGTCTGATCACCCGTTCGGCATCCGGTCCGTCGATCGCCGCCGGGCCTTCCTCAGGGCGGTCGAGATTGCCGAGACGCGGCAGTTGCGGGTCGCCCTGCTGCGCTGTGATCATCATGGCGGCCTGGCGATCCGCCAGCGCCGGCGTGAACTGTTGCGCCAGCGCCATCAGCCATGTCGTGCGACCCACGAAGACCTTGCGGCTGGGCCGCTGCACGGCCGACCAGACGGCGTCTGCACACAGGCGGGGATCGAACAGGGGGTTTGGAATGACCTGCGCTCGGTCGGTCCGGTTGCGTGACCATAGAGGCTGGGGCGTATTGACGGCCGGCAGATAGACGGTGGTCAGGGTGACGTTGGAGGCTGAGGCGATCAGTTCGGCCCGAATGGCTTCGGTAAACCCGTCGACGGCCGCTTTGGCGCCGCAATAGGCGGCCTGCAGCGGGGCGGGGCGCAGCGCCAATCCTGAGGAAATCTGGATCACCACCCCTTCGTCCGCCGGCCGCATGAACCGAAGCGCCGCGCGCGTTCCGTAAACTTGAGACAGATAGGTCGTCTCGACGACGCGGCGGTAATCGGCGTCGGTCAAATTCTCATCGCACCCGATGACAGTGGACATGGCGTTGTTGACCCAAACATCGATGCTGCCGAAAGCGTCCACGACATCGCGGCCAGCCTGCTCGACGAACTCCGGATCGGACACGTCACCCGCCATGCCAACCACGCGGTCGCACGAACGCTTGAGCTGTTCGACAGCTTTGGAAAGCCGTTCAGCCTGTCTGGCGATCACCACGACCTGCCATCCGGCCCGGGCGAACCGGTCGGCGATGGCAAGACCGATGCCGGCGCTGGCGCCTGTGACGACGATGACCGGCATGGCGATCTCTCTGATTTGGATTTCGGAATGACGATCGCGGTTGCGGCCGAAGGGAAGAGGCTCTGACAACGACACGTCCGGAGGAAGGTTGCCGTCTTTCCGGCGACCGGCGCTTAAGTCGCTAGTCAGCATTTTGATGCTGGCGCAAAGCTTCGCCCATAGAGATGGACGGGCACGAGCATGCGGGAGAGCGGCAAACACAGTGCAACGTCATTCGCCGTCGAGCGGTGCGGTGCTGCTGGACCGAGCGGCTAAGCTTCGGATAGTTTCTCTCTGCTGAAGGCGGGGTGAAACGATGCGTGCAGCTTGGATCGGGGCGGTTGCTGTCGGCATTTTGGCCGGATCAGCGCCGAACGCCCTTGCGGCGGTCTCCCAAGTTCAGGCCGCGCCCCAAGAGGCGGCCCAGGGCGACGCTACAGTCGCTCTGACCTATGCGGCCGCTCAACAACGTGTTCGCTCCAACTCCAGTCTCGGTCGCGCTGCGGGCTATGGGGCGCAGGCCGCCAGGGCCCAGGCGGATGTGGCTGCCGGGCTGAATCGGCCGACCGTAGCGCTCGATGCTCGGTTGATCCGTTATCGCAAGACATTCGATCTCTCGCTGGGCGACACGCTGGACCGCGCACAGGCCGAGCTCGGCGCCGCCATTCCTGGGCTCATCGCGGATTTGCCGGGTGTGCCGGGTGACGTGTTGCAGAGTGTCGGCCAGCGGCTGGAAGCGGCGCTTCCCGAAATTTTCGCCGCCTTGCCGCAAGACGTCCGATTGCAGGTCGACGACACGACCTTTCGCCCCACTGTGACGGCGCTTCAGCCGATCTATACCGGCGGCGCAATTCCAGCCTTACGACGAGCGGCGGCGGCCAATGTGGATCTGGCGCAGGCGAAGCAGCAGGAAGCGGTCAGTCTGGAGGACGTAAATCTGGCGCGGGCGTACTTTGGCCAGGTGCTGGCCGCCGAAGCGCTGAAGATCGCACGCGAGACCCGTGACGGCTTCGATCTGCATTTGCGCAACGCTCGACTGTTGGAATCGCAAGGCGTGCTCAGCCACGCCCAGACGCTTCAGGTCGAAGTCGCCCGCGATGCGGCTCAGCGGCAGGTCAACAGGGCCGAACTGGACCACGACAACGCCGTGGCGTCCCTCGCCAGGGTTGTTGACACCAATGGCGCCGTCGTTCCAACCACGCCCCTGTTCGTAAACCGTGACCCAATCGGTCCAGCCGGCGTGTTTCTTGACCAGGCAAGCCAAACGAACGCTCGCCTTGCGCAGGCTCAAGCCGGGCGCGATCTGGCCGAGGCGGGCGCCGATCTCGCGGCGTCACGAATGAAGCCGTCCGTCTATGCATTCGGAACCTACAACCTGAATCCAGACGACGCTCTGCCTACCGAGCCGGATTGGGCGGTTGGGATCGGCGCCCGTTACACTCTGATTTCGACGGTGGATCGACGACGCATGCTGGGCGCAGCGCGCGCTCAGGCCTCGGCTGCTGCGGAGGTGGAACGACAGGCCCGAGACGACGCCCGATTGCTGGTCACGCGAGCGTATAATCAGGCAGAGTTGGCGCGTCGTCAGTTTCTGAGCATGGACAGCAGCCTGGAGGCCGCCAGCGAGAATCTTAGAGTTCAAGAGGTTGGGTTCCGTGAAGGCGAGGCCACAGCCGCCTCGGTCGTGGACGCCCGCAATCTTCTGGGGGCCGCGCGTTTGCAACGCGCAGCAGCAGCTTACGAATATGATCTCAGCCTGGCCGCCTTGCTGGCGGCGTCGGGAAGCGATCTGACCTTGAACGACTATCTGCAACGCGAAGACCGGATAAGCGCGCCATGAGCGAGACGCCTCCCTTTGCCGATGCCCCGACAAACGGTGCGCCGACCATCGCGGCCAGTCGTACGTCTGCACGGCGACGTATTCTGCCTGTGATCGTGGGCGTCGGCCTTGTACTGCTGATCGGCTTCATCATCGTGGGCCTCTTCCTCGCGGCCCGTCCTGCCAGGGATCAAGTTCAGGGCATGGTCGAGGCGGAGACCTTCACTGTTGCGACCAAGGTGCCCAGTCGCGTGGAGCGCTTCCTGGCTTCAGAGGGCGATCAGGTGAAGGCAGGTCAAGAGTTGGCTCTGATGAGCAGCCCGGAGGTTGCAGCAAAGGAGGCTCAGGCCCGGGCCTTGCTTCAGTCGAGTGAGGCCATTCAGTCGATGAGCCGCGAAGGCGCTCGCCGCGAGGATGTGCAGTCGGTCGAGTCCGTCTGGCGCGCCGCCCAGGCGACGGCTCGTTTGGCGGACCAGACTGCGCGGCGGGCGGAGAACCTGTTCGCCGAAGGCGTGATTTCCGCCCAACGCCGTGACGAAGCCGTGACCGCTCGCGCTGCTACAGCCTCGCAGTCTGAAGCCGCCCGTCAGCAGTATCTGAAGGCGTTGGCAGGAACACGGCCGCAGGAAAAATCCGTTGCCGACGCCAATGTGCAAGGCGCGCAGGCCGCCGTCGCCGAGGTCCAAAGCCTCCAGGGTGAGACACGACTGCTTGCGCCAAATGACGGCGAGATTGCGGAGCGTTTCGCCAATGTCGGCGAGCTCGTGCTCACGGGCGTGCCAGTCTTCACAATCGTGGACATCGGCGACCCTTGGGTTACGTTCAGTGTGCGCGAGGATCAGTTTCGCGATCTGAAAATCGGCGCGATCGTGCGTGGCGACGTGCCCGCACTCGGCCTCGCTGACGTCGCCTTCCGGATCACCGCCATCAATCCTCAAGGCGAGTTCGCCACCTGGCGCTCAACCCGGCAGTCCAGCGGCTATGACGTGCGAAGCTTTCAGGTCAAGGCCAAGCCTGTTCGACCTGTCAGCGGCCTGAGGCCTGGCATGAGCGTGCTGTTCGATTGGTCCGCACGGTGAGACGCCTCGCGGCCGTCTTCGTATCGGCCGTTCGGGACGAGGCGCGCGTCCTGGTGACCCGACGGTGGGACGCGTTCGTCGCCTTTGGCCTGCCGCTGATCCTGCTGATGGTCATCGCGGCGATGCTGGCCACTGGAGTGATCCGTCAGGCCCCGGTCGCCGTGGTCGATCAAGACAATTCGGCCTTCAGCCGCGCCGCAATTCGCAACATGGAGGCGAGCGCCGGTGTTCGCCTGACCCATGCTCCGGCGACGATGACGGAGGCCATGGCCTTGATGCGACGGGGCGAGATTTACAGCGTCGCTCATTTTCCAGCAGATTTTTCTGACGGGGCGTTTCGTCGGCCGGAACAGGTGACCGTGTCGTTCAATGGCGCCTTCCAGACGGTCGGCGCCTTGTCGGCCTTGGGGCAGAGCGCGGCCATCGCATCAGCGGCCGGCCAGCAGTGGCAAGAACGTGCGCGCCAGAGAGGATTGCCCGAAACCGCATTGCAACTCCCCGCTGTCCAGGTGTCGATCGTCGGCAATCCGCAGCTCAGCTTCGAGCTTTTTCTCGGCGGACTTCTGGCGCCGGGGGTCCTTCATC
>Ga0308156_1002779_pt1 | contig 14626 bp, 21 predicted proteins | sample PhyAR2_FD_201041 | JGI IMG/M metagenome (GOLD analysis project Ga0308156, IMG submission 201041) | Phyllosphere microbial communities from UC Gill Tract Community Farm, Albany, California, United States - DLSL A.R2 | ecosystem: Host-associated > Plants > Phyllosphere > Unclassified | place: USA... | reverse complement strand
ACGCGATCTTGTTGCCGTCGTTGGAGAAGCGCGGCGCCAGCACCTGACCGTCGAACTCGCCCAGGCTCTCGCGCCGGCCGGTCGTCAGATTATACAGGTAGATGCGGCTGTAATCCTTGCCCAGCGCCACATAGGTGATCTCGTCCGGCTGCGACAGCGAGAAGCGCGGCGACATGATCACCTCGTCCCCTTGCGTCAGATAGGTGGGGTTGAACCCGTCCTGGTCGGCGATGGTCAGGCGGTTGATCCGGTTCAGCTGCGTGCCCTCCTCGGACACGAAGATCACGCGAGAGTCGAAGAAGCCGGCCTCGCCGGTCATGCGCTGATAGATGACGTCGGAAATCTTGTGCGCGATCCGGCGCCATTGCTCCTGGGTCGCGGTGAACTGATAGCTGACCAGCTGGCACTGGCGGTAGGGATCATAGAGGCGGAAGCCGACGTCCAGCCTCCCGTCGCCGCGCGTCGTCACCCCGCCGTACAGCACCGCCTGCGCCCCGATCTGGGTCCACTGCGGGAAGTTCGGCGCATTGGCCAGCGTCAGCCCGGTCTCGATGAAGCTGGACGGGTTCAGCGGCTCGAAGAAGCCCGACCGCTTCAGATTGGCGCTGACGACATTGGAGATGTCCGACCCGTGCGTCCCGGCGAACGGCACGACCGCGATCTGAAGCGGGCGCAGCACGCCCTGATCGATCTCAACCTCGACCGGCTGGTTCTGCTGAGGCGTCTGCGCCGCCGTCGTCAGAGGAACCGCCATCGCGACAGCCGCCACGGAGGCCAGAAGAAGGTTCAGACGCATCAGATGCTCCCATAAGTCTCGAAGGATCGCCGCCCCTTATCGCCGGGCCGTTCGACTCTCGCCAGCTTCACGGGGAATGGGGCGACATTCGGGACGGGAGCGATCATTGATGCGTGATGCGTGATGCACTATCTTACAGCCATGCGCACTACACTCGCCATCGACGACGACGTGTTGAACGCCGCACGGGCCATCGCGGTTCAGACCCGAACCTCTGTGGGCGAAGTCATTTCCGATCTCGCGCGCCGCTCGATCACACAGGCCAAGCCGGACACGTCGCCCGAATTCCGCAACGGCATTCGTCTCCTGCCGCACCGCAAGGGCGCTGTGGTGACGACCGAACAGATCAACGCTCTGCGCGATGAACTGCCTTGATCGCGCTTTTGGACGTCAGCGTCCTGATCGCATTGATCGATCCAGCCCATACCGAGCATCTCACCGCCCACGCCTGGTTCGCACGTGAGCATCAAGCCGGTTGGGCGACCTGCCCGCTGACCGAGAACGGCGCGCTTCGAATCCTCAGCAATCCCAAATATCCGAACTCGCCGGGTGCGCCGGCGCAGGTGTTGCCGGCGCTTCATTCCTTGCTGAGCCAACCCGGCCATGCGTTCTGGCCCGACGGCATCAGTCTGCTGGGCGACCGTTTGATCGCACAGGATCGCCTGCTTACCTCGGGCCAGCTGACGGATACCTATCTGCTGGCCTTGGCCGTCTCGAACGGCGGCCGGCTGGCAACGTTCGACCGACGCCTGGCGCCCGACGCGGTTAAGGGCGGCAAGAGCGCCTTGCATCTTATAACAGCCTGACGCTCACCGATTGCGGCACGCCCGTTCGGTGTTGAAGGTCGGACGGTAGACCCCGCCGGGGAAGCCCTGCGGCACGTCGAAGGGCGCGGTCTGGCGCAGGGCGCGCAGGGCACCGTCGGCGGCGGCGCGATAGACGTTCGACGACTGGGCGTTGATCAGGCTGGGCCCGCGCGTGATCCGCCCATCGGCCGACAGGGTCAGCTCGACCTGGATGCGCAGCTGGTCCGCGCCAGGGATGTCGCAGGGCAGGATCCAGTTCGGATAGACCTGATTGAAGATGGCCGTGATCTGCGGGCCCGTGGCCTGGGACGCCGCGCCCGCCCCCTGCTGCCCCGTCGCCGGTCGGCCGCGATTGTTGGTCGGGCGCGTCGGTCCCGCCAGGGCGTCCAGGTCCAGGCTCGGCTCGGTGCGCTGGGGCGCAGGGCGGGCCGGCGCGGGCGTCGCCGGGCGCGGGGTCGGCTGGGCCTTGGTCGGCGGCGCCGGCGTCGGCGGCTGGGGTCGAGGCGTCGGACGCGGCGGCGTCGGGGTCGGCGTGGGTTTCGGCGTCGGCGTGGGCGTCGGGGCCGGGCGCGGCGGCGTGGGCCGAGGCGGCGTCGGGGTCGGGCGCGGCTCGGGTTGCGGTGGCGTCGGCTCGGGCGTCGGCGGCACGGGATCGGGCTGCTGCACCGGGGCGGTCGCCGCGTCGTCGGGCGAAGGTTCGGGCTGCGGATTGTCCGCCGGCGCCGCCTGGACCACCTCCTCCGAGACGATGGTCACCGGGACCGAGGCGACCAGCGGCGTCTCGTCCTCGTCCGTGTTGTGCGACACCATCACGAAGGCGAGCGCGATCACCCCGGCGTGCAGGGCGAGCGATCCGAGGATGGCGGGGCTCGGCCGACGCAAAGGATTCAGGCCTCCGGCGCCGTGTCGGTGATCAGGTTCAGCTTGGTGAAGCCCGAGGCGCTCAACCGCGCCATCACCCGCGCAACCGCCTGATAGGGCGCGCGCCCGTCGGCCCGCACGAACACCGGCCGCTCGGCCGCCCTGTCGGCGCCGCCGGCCTCGGTCAACAGGCGCGTGGAGAGGGCGTCGAACGCCGTCTCGCTGTCGCCGACGAAGATCGCGCCCTGCTGGTCGATGCTGACCGACAGGGGTTCGGACTTGATCTCGACCGCGCTGGCCTCGGTCTTGGGCAGTTCGACCGGCACGCCCACCGTCAGCAGCGGCGCCGAGATCATGAAGATGATCAGCAGCACCAGCATCACGTCCACCAGGGGCGTGACGTTGATCTCGGTCAGAGGCCCTTTACGCCCCCTGCGCCCTCGACGCCCGCCGCCGCTCGCACCACCGCCCAGGGCCATGGCTCAGACGCCCCGCTTCAGGCTGAGGTCGCTGGACGGCGGGGGCGGAGGCGGCGGGGCCGACGGGCTGCCCAGGCGGCGCGCCACGGCGGCCTGCAGATCGTCGGCGAAGGCCTCCAGCCGGCCGACGAACTTGCCCGCGTCGATCGAGAATTTGTTGTAGGCGATATAGGCCGGGATGGCCGCCGCCAGGCCGATGGCCGTGGCGAACAAGGCTTCGGCAATAGCCGGCGCCACCGTCGTCAGATTGGTGTTGCCCGCCGCCGCGATCCGCCCGAACGCATTCATGATGCCCCACACGGTGCCGAACAGGCCGATGAAGGGCGAGGCCGTGGCCACCACCGACAGCACGCCCAGGCCATTCTCGATCCGCTGGCCCTCGCGCGAGATCAGGCTGTTCATCGCCTTGTCGATCCGCACCAGCAGCAGGTCGCCCTGATGCTCGTTCAACGCCCCGCGCTGACGCGCCTCGCGCCAGTCCGACAGGGCGATCACCAGCATGCGCGGCAGGGCGTGGTCCGGCTCGGGTCCGGCCTGGGACGCCACCTCTTCCAGCGACCGGCCGGACTGAACCGACTTTTCGAACTCATCGGCGCGCTTGTTCAGCGCCGTGAACCGAACCGCCTTGTCGATGATGATCGTCCACGACCAGATCGAGGCCGCCGCCAGCCCGATCATCACGCTCTTGACCACCCAGTCGGCGGTCAGGAACAGCTCGACCGGGTTCATCATCGCGGCGTCGACAGGCGTGGTCATTCAGGCGCTCCGGGCGGAATCGAGATCGTCACGTTCCCTCTTCGACCGAGCGGACGTGACCATTGTGTGGCGTCTGGCCCGTTTAGCCCCGACCCGTCCGCCCGTCATCTGACAGGCGCGTCATAAGGGTTAACAGCGGGTTACTCGGACGCCGTCCGCCGCGCGTTCGGATCGACCGCGACAGAGACCGGGGCGCCGACGCTGATGATGACGCCCTCGTGGCCTTCCTTGGCGATGGAATAGGTGGCGGCGTCCTTCAGCAGCTGCTCCTCGCACTGGCGATCGCCCGCCCGGCCCAGTTCGGCGCAGCCGCGCTTGGCCGCATCGGTCCAGCCCAGGACCCGGCGCGTCGCCGCCTCAGCCCGCTTGATCGCCGCCTCGTCTTCTGCGGCGGCTTGCGCGATCAGGGCCTGACGCGCGCCCTGCTGGTACTGCAGCTCGGCCTGGCCCGCCATCTTGCGCTCCCAGACCTTGTAATAGGGACAGCCCACCAGCCCGCCGCCGACCAGCAGCACCAACAGCAGGATCGTCACGATCACCGCGCTGGCGGACATCTTGTAGGTTTCTGCGGCCATGACGTTTCCCCCTCGTTGGCGCGATCCTAGTCGCCGGTTCCACTGGCCGCCAGCCACGGCGTGACCTTCTCGACCAGACCCTTCGACGGCCGTCGCGGCCGCCCGTCCAGATGAATGCACACCGCCGTCACCTCGGCCCGGCACAACACCTCGCCGGCTCGCTCCACGCTCTGGCGGATGATCAGCCGCACGCCCTTCACCTGCTCATAGACGGTGCGCACCACCAGGGCGTCATCGATCCGCGCGGGCTTGAGATATTTGATGTTCAGCTCCGACACCACGAAGGCCAGCGGCTCGGCCTCCTCCAGCAGATCCGCGTGCCCCACCCCGATGGCGCGCAGGAAATCGGACCGCCCCCGCTCGAAATAGCGCACATAGTTGGCGTGATAGACCAGGCCGGTGAAATCGGTGTCTTCATAATAGACGCGCACCGGCAACAGGTGATCGCGCCCATCGAAACGGCCGGCGGTGGGTTGGTCAATGGTCATGGACGGACTTTAGCGCACCACCTGCGATCCCGGCCTCTCCAAAAATCCGGGGCAGTAGCTTTGGCGCATTTCGCGGAACTCGGTCGGCAAAGGGTCGTCGCTGAACAGGATGCGGTTGGGGATGGAGACGAAGCCCACCGCCGGCCCGCCGGCGGCGCGCCCGACATAGCCGCATACCGATCGCCTTTCGCCGTTCTCGGCGTAGCGCAGCTCGGCGCCGCGCCCCGCCTGGGTGCGGATCTGGCGCATCACCCGCGCATCGGCCGGCTCGGGCGACGGGGTGTTCGCCGGCTGCATCAGCACCCAAACGCCGACCGCGCACAGGGCCAGAACCAGCGCGGCCGCGATCATCAGGCGCTGCTGAAGCGGGCTGCGATGGCGCATCACCCTCATGCGGCGGGCGCATCCAGGGTGAAGTCCAGCGGCGTGTCGGCGGCGGGCAGGCAGGTCCGATCCACCGGTTTGGACGGATCACGCAGGAAGTCGCGCGCCATCTTGCGCGAGCAGGGGCTGGCGTTGATGACGCCGTGGGTCGCATTGGTCACGATCACCACCTGGCTGTTCGCATAGCCCTTGGCGGCGGCCTCGGTCAGCGGCGGCGGGCAGCCCGGATCGATCTCGGCGGCGACGAACAGGGTCGGGATGTCCGTCTGAACCGGCAGATTCTCGATCGGCAGCGCCGGCCGTTCGCCCACCGCCGCGCAGACGTCGAACAGCCGCGACAGCGACGGGACCAGCACCTCGGCGACCGGATCACCGGCCGCCCCGGCCGCCAGCCGCGCCTTGGATTCAAACGGCAGCTCTTCCTTGCACAGGTGGGCCATGTGCTGGCCCTCGAAATAATAGGTGCGGTCCTCGGCGATCTCCGCGACCGGCGTCAGGTCGCCGGCGATGATCTTGTCCAGATCGACCGGCAGGCTGCGCACGCCCGTCGCGCTATAGGTCGTGTCCATCAAAAAGGCCGACAGGTCGTCGACGGTGAAGGTGCGCCCGTCCTTGCCCGTCACCGGACCGGCCACCCATTTGCGCGCCTCGGCCTCGAACCGCGCCTGAAGGTCCGGATGCTGCGCCGCGCAGGCCGCCTGGGCCGCGCATTTGGCCAGGATGATCCTGACCGCCGCCGAGACCTGTTCGGGCGTGCCGACGGCCCAGTTGCCCTCGGGCGGCCAGGGGCTGTCCATCACGGCGGCGCGCACGATCTGGGGCTGGTGGGTGATGACCGCCGCCTCGATGCGCGGCCCGTACGATCCGCCCCACAGGTCGATCTTGGCCAGACCCAGGGCCTGAGCCATGTCCTTCACATCGTCGGCGATGGCGGCGGCGTTGTACTGGTTCAGGTCGATCCCTTGCGCCTGATAGCCCTTCAGACAGGCGATCAGCCCGTCGCGATCCTTGTCGGACGGCGGCCCCGCATCGGTCAGTTCGACGCCCGGACAGTCCATCGACGGGTTGCTCGCGCCGCCGCCGCGCTGGTCGAACAGGATTACGTCCTGATCCACCGCAAAGGCCTCCGGATTGCGACGAAGCGCCGCCAGCATCCGCCCCGCCCCCGGCGTCAGAGCCCCGCCCGGTCCGCCGTGGAACATCACCATCGGCGGCAGCGCCTGGCCCGCGGCGTCCTTGTAGGGCGCGCTAGCCTTGAAGATGACGACCGCGATGTCGATGCGCCGGTCACTGACCGAGCCGTCGCGCGCCTCGTCCACCCTCAGGGTCCCGCACCGCACCTCGCGCAGGCCCGTCGGCCAATCACTGGGACAGGCCTTGTCGGTGAAGACGGGGGCATCCGCTCTCGCAGGCGGCGCCAGACCGGTCAGGCCGGCCGCAAACGCCATCACGGCCAGGGTGCGCAGGATCATGGGACGACGGCTCCGGTTCACTCCCAGCAAACCCCCGCCCGCCCCGCTTGGCAACGCCTATTCGAACAGGTCGCCCGGCACGGGTCCAGCGGCGGGTTGCGCCGGCGCGCTGAGGCCGAGATGCGCATAGGCCTTGGCGCAGGCCATGCGGCCGCGCGGCGTGCGCATGATGAAGCCCTGTTGTAGCAGATAGGGTTCGATCACGTCCTCGACCGCGTCGCGCGCCTCGGCGATGGCGGCCGCCAAGGTGTCCATCCCGACCGGCCCGCCGCCATAGTTCTCGATCAACGCCTTCAGGAAGCGCCGGTCCAGGCTGTCCAGCCCGGCCTCGTCCACCTCCAGCCGCGCCAACGCCCGCGCCGCCACCAGTTTCGAGATCGTCTCGGCCCCTTCCGCCGAGGCGAAATCCCGCACCCGGCGCAGCAGGCGCCCGGCGATCCGAGGCGTTCCCCGCGCCCGCGACGCGATCTCGCGCGCGCCGCCTTCGTCGATGGCTGCGCCCATTTTGCGCGCCGTGCCGCGCACCACCGCGGTCAGTTCGTCGGGGGTGTAGAACTCCAGCCGCAGCGGAATGCCGAACCGGTCCCTCAGAGGCGTCGCCAGCAGGCCCGCCCGCGTCGTCGCCCCGACCAGGGTGAAGGGCGCCAGGTCGATCCGCACCGAACGCGCCGACGGCCCCTCGCCGATGATCAGGTCCAGCACATGATCCTCCATGGCCGGATACAGGATCTCCTCGACCTGGGGGCTCAAGCGGTGGATCTCGTCGATGAACAGGACGTCGCGCGGCTCGAGGTTGGTCAGGATCGCCGCCAGATCGCCCGCCTTGGCCAGGATCGGGCCCGAGGTCGCCCTGAACCCCACGCCCAGCTCGCGCGACACGATCTGCGCCAGCGTCGTCTTGCCCAGTCCCGGCGGTCCGAACAGCAGCACATGATCCAGCGCCTCGGCCCGCCCGCGCGCCGCATCGATGAAGACCTTCAGATTGCCCTTGGCCTGCGACTGTCCGACGAATTCCGACAACGTCTGCGGCCGCAGCGCGCGGTCGAAGGATTCGCCGGTCTCGGCCTCGGGGGAGATGACGCGGGTCATGTCGATGCGGCTCTCATCGGCCCAACTCCTGCAGCGCCGCGCGGATCACCGCCGACAGCTCCGCCTCTTCGCCCAGACGGATCAACGCCTGATCCACGGCCCGGCGCGCATTGACCTCGGCGACGCCCAGTCCAAGCAGGGCCGACACGGCCTCGCCGGTGATGGACGGAACCGGCGGTGCGATCTCGACGTGCATGCCGGGTGCGACAGGCGCAAAACTGACGTCACCCAAGGGCTTGCCCTTCAGCTCGGTCACGATCCGCAGCGCCAGCTTCGGTCCCACCCCGTTGGCCCGCGCCACCGCCGCCTTGTCCTCGCGCGCCACCGCCGACGCCAGTTCGCCGGGCGGCAGGACGTCCAGCACCGCCAGCGCCGCCTTGGGCCCCACGCCCTGAATGGCCAGCAGGGTCGTAAACGCCCGCCGCTCATCGCGCGTCAGAAATCCATACAGGCGCGGCCCCGCATCCTCGCTCCACTGCGAATGGACATGCACCGTCGCCTCATCGCCCGGCGCAGGCAGCCGCCCCAGCGTCCGCGCCCCGCACGACACGACATAGCCCACGCCGGCGCAGTCGATCAGGCATTCCGCCTCGCCGACCTCGGCCAGCACGCCTCTCAACCGCCCGATCACGCCGCCCCCCGGTGCATCGCTTCCAGCAAGGACCGCTTCCTGAGCTGCGCATGGGTGATCGCGACCGCCAGGGCGTCGGCCGCATCCGCCTTCACCTCGCCCGCAGTCGGCAGCAGCCGTTTGATCATGAAGGCGATCTGGCTCTTGTCGGCATGGCCTGCGCCCACCACCGCCTTCTTGATCAGGTTCGGCGAATATTCCGCCACCGTCAGACCCGCCTTGGCCGGGGCCAGCATCACCGCCGCCCGCGCATGACCCAGCTTCAGCGTCGAAGACGGGTTCACATTGACGAACACCTCTTCCACCGCCGCCTCCTCGCAGCCGTGGTCGGCGCAGATCGTCCCCAGCGCTTCGAACAGATGCAGCAGCCGCTCGCTGAACGGCGCGGTCTCGGGCGGGGCCACCACACCATGCGCCACCCACCGCAGGCGCGCGCCGTCGGACGCGATCACGCCCCAGCCGGTGCGTCTCAGACCGGGGTCCAGGCCGATGATTCTGACAGGTACGTTCGCCATCCGTTCCCCTCATGCCGCAAAGAGGGTTATCGGGCAATGAACGGTTTCAGTCGTCGCGCGGGTCCAGGCTGTAGGCGACCACGCCCGGTATGGCGCACAGCTGTTCCGCCAGCCGCTTCAGCTGGCTTTCCTCGGCGGCCTTCAATCGCCAGGTCCGTCGAATGGTCTGTCCATCGATCAGCTCGAACCGGTCGTGTCGCGCGCCCGCATCGATGGCTTTCAGCGCCGCCTCGATCGCCGGCTCCGGCGACGCCTCGCGCCGCTCCCAGCACACTTCGGCGTCCACCACCGTGCGCGCGGGCAAACGCCCGCTGATCAGCCTCAGGCCGATCAGGATCAGCGCCGTGACCACCGTCGCCGCCGTCCCCAGCGCATACAGGCCCGCCCCGAACAGAATGCCGATCGCCGAAGTGATCCACAGCGACGCCGCCGTGGTCAGCCCGTGGATCGAAAAGCCGGTGCGGAAGATCACGCCTGCGCACAGGAACCCGATCCCCGTCAGCACGCCGTGCGCCATCCGGGTGGGGTCTGTGACGATGTTCTCGTCGGGCAGGGCGCGGAACGCCCAATCGGCCTGCGACATGGCCGCCAGCATCAGCAGGGCCGACGCCAGGCTGACCAGGATATGCGTTCTCAGGCCCGCCGCCCGGCCCCGCCATTCACGCTCGAAGCCGATGACCCCGCCCGCGATCACCGCGCCGAGGATCGGCAGGACGGCGCCTTCCAGACTACCCAGATTCATCCGCGCTCAACGATGGGGCGAGCGCGGATGTTCCTTGGACGGACGATGCTGCGACATCGTGGTCGCAGCGACCGCTTCAGCCGTGCTTTTCGATATAGGTCTCGGGGTCCTTGTTCAGCGGCTTGACGCCGGTGATGTACTCGGCCTCGAAGGCGGCGAACTTGACCGCCAGCTCATGGCGCGTCTCGACGTCGGCGTTCATGCGGAAGTCGGTCAGCCCCTGCCGCTCTTCCTCGCCCATGTGTTTGGAGTTGACGACGTTCGCCTCGCCCACGGCGTCGAACCAGGCCTTGGTGCCGACCTTGTGCTTTTCGACCGCCTTGACGGCGTCGCGCAGCTTGTTGTGGTCCTCGATGGCGTCCTCGGTCTCGCCCTCGACCGTGCCGTCCTCGGCGTCATTGGCGCCCTCGCCCTGCTTCAGCAGCTCGGGATAGAAGAACCGTTCCTCGGCCTCGGCGTGCACATCCAGGAACGCCGACAACCGCGACCAGACGGCGCTCAGCGCATCGGTGTCCTTGGGGTCGATCTGTTCGATGATCGCAAACAGCCGACGCTGTTCGGCATGGTCGTCGAGGATCAGCTGGGTGATGTCCATAGGGGGCTCCAGGCGTAACGGTGAAGCCTCGTTACGCCCGGCGCACGACCCGGTTCCGTGCGAACGACTCGCGGTCGTTCGGGATCAGCCCGCGTACTTGGCCGCGTCCTCGTCGGAGATGTCCTCGTTCGAATAGACCGCCGACACGTCGTCCTCGGCGTCCAGCGCGTCCAGCAGCTTGAACAGTGTGCCGACGGCCTCGCCGGTCACCGGCACTTCGGACTGCGGCTTCCAGACGATGGCGGTGGACTTGGGGTCGCCCAGCACCTTGGACATGGCCTCGGCGACGTCGTTCAGATCCTCGAAGGCGGTCCAGATCGTGTGGCCCGGCGCGTCCTCATAGATATCGGGCTTGACCAGGTCGCTCTCGACGTCCTGGGCGCCGGCCTCGATGGCGGCCTCCATGACGGCGTCTTCCGAACCGGCCTCGGCGGCGTAGGTGATCTTGCCCACCTTGTCCCACATGAAGGCGACCGAGTTCATCTCGCTCAGCGCGCCGCCGTTCTTCTTGAAGGCCGCGCCGATGTTGGACGCCGCGCGATTGCGGTTGTCGGTCAAAGCTTCGACGATAATGCCCACGCCGCCCGGACCCCGGCCCTCGTAGCGGACCTCTTCCATCGTATCGACGTCGCCGCCGGCGGCCTTGTTGATCGCGCGCTGGATCACGTCCTTGGGCAGGCTTTCGGCCTTGGCGTTGTTGACCGCCAGGCGCAGGCGCGGGTTCGCCGCCGGATCCGGCAGGCCCGACTTGGCCGCCACGGTGATGTCGCGCGACAGTTTGGAGAACAGCTTGGAGCGCTGCGCATCGGCGCGCCCCTTGCGGTGCATGATGTTCTTGAATTTCGAGTGGCCGGCCATGGGATCGTCTTTGAGCGTTCTGAACCTGAGCCGCGCCTCCTAAACGAAGAGCGGCATCCTGTCACGATACGCCGATCGGGGGCGACAGGGGTGGAACCTGTACCGTTTGGGCGTATTGATCCGGACAAGACAGACGGAGCGTAAAGCCATGACCGCAGACGACACCATCTATGAAGCCGAAGGCTATATGGACGAGGACCTGCACGAGGCCGACATTGTCGAGTGGTACGAAGCCCGCCCGGTCACCGTCTCCACCGCCGTCGCCACCGGCACCATCGTCACCGCCTTCACCCTGGGCGCCCTGACCGCCGTCGGCGCCCTGTTCCTGATCGGCCGTCTGGACGACTGAGGCGCTAGACGCTCAAGCGTAAGGCCAGGGCCGCCAGGGCGACGCCCAGGACCGGCAGGGTGAGCACCACGCCCACCTTGAAATAATACCCCCACCCGATCTTCACGCCCTTTCGCGCCAGGACGTGCAGCCACAGCAATGTGGCCAATGAGCCGATGGGCGTCATCTTCGGCCCCAGGTCGCTGCCGATGACATTGGCGTAGATCATCGCCTCCCTCGCTGCGCCGGTCGCGCCCAAGGCGTCGATCGACAGGGCGCCGATCAGGACCGTGGGCATATTGTTGGCGATGGCCGACAGGAAGGCGGTCAGGAACCCGATTCCGAAGGCCGCGCCCCAGACGCCGCCCTGCGCGAAGCCGTCCAGCAGGCCCGCGATCTGGCGTGTCAGACCGGCGTTGCCCAGCCCATAGACGACCAGATACATCCCCAAAGAGAAGATCACGACCTGCCACGGCGCCTCGCGCAGCACCTTCGTCGTGCTGATGACCGCGCCGCGGCCCGCCACGACCAACAGGACGACCGCCCCAGTCGCGGCGACGGCGGACACCGGCACCCCTCGCGGCTCCAGCACGAAGAAGCCGACCAGCAGAAACGCCAGGATGATCCAGCCCCACAGGAAGGTCGCCCGGTCCTTGATCGCGCTGGACGGCGCGGCTAACCGCTCCACGTCATAGGCCTTGGGAATATCGCGCCCGAAGACGACAAGCAGCACCATCAGCGTCGCCGCGATGCTTGCCAGGTTCACCGGCGCCATGACCGCCGCATAGCGGTCGAAGCCGATGTCGAAGAAGTCGGCCGAGACGATGTTGACCAGGTTGGACACCACCAGCGGCAGGCTGGCCGCGTCGGCGATGAAGCCCGCCGCCATCACGAAGGCCAGCGTCGCCTTGGGGCCATAGCCGAGCGCCAGCAGCATGGCGATGACAATGGGCGTCAGGATCAGCGCCGCCCCGTCGTTGGCGAAGACCGCAGAAACCGCCGCGCCCAGCAGTACGAACAGAACGAACAGCCCGCGTCCATGGCCGCCGCCCCATCGCCCGACATGCAGCGCCGCCCATTCGAAGAAGCCCGCCTCGTCCAGCAACAGGCTAATGATGATGATCGCGACGAAGGTCGCCGTGGCGTTCCAGACGATGTCCCAAACCACGGGGATGTCGGCCAGGGTGACGACGCCCAGCAACAGCGCCGCCGCCGCACCGCCCATCGCGCTCCAGCCGATCTGCAGGCCCTTCGGCTGCCAGATCACCAGGGTGATGGTGACCGCGAAGATCAGAAAGGCGACGATCATGGGCGGCTCCATCCCGGTCGACCGACGACCGCAGCGCCCCCTCTAGCTTGCATGACACCATGTTTCCAGTATCTTGGAATAATGGAATCCGAACCCGCCATTCTCGCGCTTGCCGCCCTGGCGCAATCCACGCGACTGGACGCCTTCCGGCTGCTGGTCCGCCATGCGCCGGACGGCCTTCCGGCCGGAGAGATTGCCGACCGGCTCGCCGTCCCGACAAATACGATGTCGGCGCATCTGGGCGTGCTGTCTCGCGCCGGACTGATCGCGTCCCAGAGGCGCAGCCGGTCGATCATCTACCGCGCCGATCTGCATCGACTGGGCGAGGTCGTGCTGTTCCTGCTCAAGGACTGCTGCCAGGGCCGCGCCGAGCTTTGCCAACCCTTGCTGGCCGAACTGGCCCCCTGCTGCGACTGAGGCCAATGGACGTCGTCATCTATCACAACCCCGCCTGCGGCACGTCGCGCAACACCCTGGCCCTGATCCGCCACGTCGGGATCGAGCCGCATGTGATCGAGTATCTGAAGACTCCGCCCAGCCGCGCGCTGGTGGCCCAACTGGTCGAGCGGATGGGTGGATCGGTGCGCGATATCCTGCGCGAAAAGGGCACGCCATACGCCGACCTCGGCCTGGATGACACAAGCCTGTCGGACGACCAGCTGTTGGACGCCATCGCGGCGCACCCGATCCTGATGAACCGCCCCATCGTCGTCTCGCCCCTGGGGGTGAAGCTGTGCCGCCCGTCCGAGGCGGTGCTGGACCTGCTGCCCGACCATCTCGCCAAGCCCTTCGTCAAGGAAGACGGCCAGGTCGTTCTCGACGCCTAGCGGCGGGCGACTGACGTTCAGGGCGGTCCGATGTCGTCAGGCGTCGGACCGTTCGGGCGTCTGCGGGATGCGATCCGTCAGCAGCTTCAGGACCTTGGCGGTGATGGCCAGTTCCTCGTCGGTCACGCCCGCAAGCAGTCGCGTGCGATCCTCGCGCGCGACGCGATCGGAGGCGTTCAGCGCCTCCAGCCCCTTGGGCTCCAGCCGGATCAGGTTGGCGCGTCCGTCGCCGCAAAACGGGTGGCGCGACACCAGACCTTCTTCGATCGACAGCTTGATGCGGCGTGACAGCGAGGCCTCCGATATCCGAAGGATCGCCGCCAACTCCGCCTGCGTCATCCCCTTGGGCTTGGACGCCAGGACATAAAGGTGCGCGCGCTGGGCCGCCGTATAGCCTCGACCGCGAAACAGCGCATTGGCCCGCGTGATCCACGCCCGCGCGACAAAAGCGATGCGCATGGACACGACCAGTTCCAAGCTTCCGCGCGGATCGTCCCCGGTCGTTGCGGCATCCGCCTCCGTAAGGCTCAGATAGAAGGCGTCATCGGGATCGGCGCGGTCGGAAGGCATTGGCATCACGGAAACAGGCGCTGGAGTACAGACGAGGGGCGAAAGTCCTCACCCCGCGCGAAGATTCTCCACCACGCTTCTCAGTCGCGCCGGCAACGGCTTGGGCCGGCGGGTTTCGGCGTCGACATAGACGTGGACGAAATGGCCGATGGCGGCGGGAACGTCGACGCTGCGCTTGAAGACCGCAAAGCCGTAGGTGACGCTGGAGGTGCCGATCGCATCGACCTTGATGCCGACCTCGATCACATCGGGGAACTTCAGCGACGAGGTGTAGCGACAGCCCGAATCCACCACCAGGCCGATGGACTCGTCCAGCGCATTGGCGATCAGCAGGTGGGCGTTCACCGCAGAGTCGACGAACTCGTAGAATTTGGCGTTGTTGATGTGCCCGTACTGGTCGTTGTCGGCCCAACGCGTCGAGACCATGTGAAAGGCCTTGTAGGTCGCCCGTTGCGCCAGCGCGCCCTCGTCTCGTTTCGGCATCGTCGTCTCCCTCGGCGACGCGAACCGTCGCTCTCGATCCCGACGCTCTAGCTTGGACGACG
>Ga0308156_1002775_pt1 | contig 14654 bp, 10 predicted proteins | sample PhyAR2_FD_201041 | JGI IMG/M metagenome (GOLD analysis project Ga0308156, IMG submission 201041) | Phyllosphere microbial communities from UC Gill Tract Community Farm, Albany, California, United States - DLSL A.R2 | ecosystem: Host-associated > Plants > Phyllosphere > Unclassified | place: USA... | reverse complement strand
AGCTCAACGTCGGCAAGGCGCTTGACCTTGGCTGTGGCGTGGGACGCAATACGCTGTTTCTGAATCAGCACGGTTTTGACGTCACGGCGTGGGATCATAATCCGCAAAGCCTGGCGCGCCTGCAGGAGATTATTGCGCAGGAAAATCTCAGCGGCATACATACCGAGCAGCGCGACCTGAACAACACGCGCTTTAATGGCGGCTTCAACTTTGTGCTATCGACTGTGGTGATGATGTTCCTGCAGCCGCAGACTATTCCGCAGCTGATTGCCGACATGCAGGCCTGTACGGTCAGAGACGGTTTTAACCTGATCGTGGCGGCGATGAACACGGACGATATGCCCTGCCCGGCTGATTTCTCCTTTGCGTTTAAATCAGGCGAGCTCAGCCACTACTACCGCAACTGGCACATCGTGAAGTACAACGAGCACCCTGGCCAGTTGCATCGCACAGATGAAAATGGCAACCGCATCACCTGTCGGTTTGCGACGCTGCTGGCGCAAAAAGCGAGTTACTGATCTTTATCTGCTGTTTTTTTCAACAGCGATTGATTTCATCAGGCGACTGTGACTAAATATTGCAGTCGCCCCAGATGGGGTCATTACAGGAACCACCCCGCGTGAACAGCGCTATTTCTCCCCGAAGACGTCAAAAAACCGGCACCATGACCCGCATTGTGCTGCTGATTAGTTTTATCATTCTTTTTAGTCGCCTGATTTTTATCCTGCCTGCTGCCTTCGAGCATCATCAGCAACAGAAAGCTATTCCTGAACCGGTTGCCATAACATCAGGCGATACGCGATAGCGAATAACCAATAACGACATTTCGCCTGAAACGCACCTGAAACTTAAACGTTATCCAGATAACTGGACTCTTTTTTGCATCCCTTTTTCAGGCGAAACGCTACACTTCGTGCTGGTGCTTTCAGACTTAAGGGATCCAATGTGTCTGCCTCTCACTCTCAACGTTTAAGTGAAATACGTCATCGCATTCTGACGCTGCTGCTCAGCGAGCACGATCTGGTTGATGCCCTGCTGGAGAAATCGGGCGATCTCAATCCTGAACAGCAACGTGAAAATGCGGCCCAGCGTGACGCGCTGGAACAGGACATTCTGCAACTGCATGCCGCTGACCTCGCGGATATTCTCGAAGCCCTGCCCGAAGAAGAACGTCAGGCGCTGTGGCGGCTGGTGCCGAACGAGCGGCGCGGCCATGTGCTGGTTGAAGCGTCTGAAACGGTCTGGGCCAGCCTCACCGAAGAGATGAGCGACCGCGATATCCTGCGCGCTATCCAGCCGCTGGATATCGACGATCAGGTCTGGCTGGCGCGTTATCTGCCACGTGACCTGACCGGACGCCTGCTGGCAACTGTGGAGCCCGCCCTGCGCGCCCGCATGCTCGATATGGTGCAGCTTGACCGTGACCGCGTGGGCCGGGTGATGGATTTCAATATCCTGACGGTGCGTGAAGATGTCACGCTTGCAACAGTGCAACGCTTTCTGCGCAAGCGCAAAAGCATGCCGGGCGGTACCGATAAACTCTTTATCACCAATAAAGATAATCAGCTGCTGGGCGAACTGCTGCTGACGGACATCCTGCTTAACAAACCCAAAACCCTGGTGAGCGACGTGATGAACGCGCGCCCTACCACCTTCCAGCTCAATGATAAGGCCGAAGACGCAGCCAGCGCCTTTGAACGTTATAACCTCATTTCTGCCGCCGTCACCGACGCCAAAGGCAAGCTGATTGGCCGCGTGACCATTGAAGACATCATCGACCTGGTGAATGCCGAAAACGAAAGCAACATTCGTAAAATGGGGGGGATCAGTCAGGAAGAGGATGTGTTCGCGCCGGTGCGTAAATCGGTACGTAAACGCTGGGCCTGGCTGGCGATTAACCTCTGTACCGCCTTTGTCGCCTCACGGGTTATCGGGCTGTTTGAAGGGACGATTTCGCAAATCGTGGCGCTGGCCACGCTGATGCCGATCGTCGCGGGTATCGGCGGCAATACCGGTAATCAGACCATCACCATGATTGTGCGGGCGCTGGCCTTACATCAGGTTGAACCGGGCAACTTTTCGTTTTTGATCGTCCGCGAGCTTGGCGTGGCGCTGATCAACGGCCTGTTCTGGGGCGGCATCATGGGCGGCATCACCTGGCTGATGTATGACAATATGGCGCTGGGCGGCGTTATGATGCTGGCCATGGCGCTGAATCTGCTGCTGGCCGCGCTGATGGGCGTGCTGGTGCCGCTGGTCATGACTAAAATGAATCGCGATCCCGCCGTCGGCTCCAGCGTATTGATCACCGCCCTTACTGACACCGGCGGCTTCTTTATTTTCCTGGGACTGGCGACGATCTTCCTGCTGCCGCACTAATCTTCAGGCTTGCAGGCCGTAACGTTGCAGCGACCCGTTAAGATTGCGCTGCCGCGTTACCTGTGCCAGCTCTCGGGTCGCCGCAGGCAGCGTATAGTTACCACGCTGAATCAGCCACTCCAGCACATCCGCTAAGTGCCAGATGGCGGTTTTACCGTCATGCACCGGCAGCGGAAACGGCGGGCGGTGGCTGAGCATCAGCTTACGCATATTCTGACGCGTCATGCCGATGATCTCCGCCACATCCGTCAATCCCACAAAATCGGGTGCGGCTTCCACCAGCGTGGCTCCCGGTATCGCACGCAGCACATCCTCTTCTGCCTGCTTCAATACATCCGTTGCGGAGTCAGACTCGCGGGTGAACTCCAGTGCAATTCTGCCCGGCATGCCCAGGCCGATTAGCGCATCATCACAGCCTGCCGCTGCCAGCGTTTCCAGCAGTTCATCCACCGGCGCGTGCCCTTCCGGCAGGCTGAACCGTAATGTGAAACAATATTCCATATGCTTCTCCTTGTGCTGCATCAGGACTTCAGATAGTGACAGTTGTCGACCACGCGCCGCAGCGCGCGGGCATGCTGATGTGCGTTTTTTGGTGTGCTCCAGATACAGGTCAGACAAAACTCCCCACATCGGCACATCAACAGATTTTTCGGACAGTACATTTTGCCCCAGGCGTGATGCCCTCCCGTGACGACCAGCCAGCCATGGGATTCGGCGTAGCGTAACGCCGTTTCGATCTCTTTGTTGGGATGCCGCTTCCTTGCCATATTTTTCCCTATCCTGACGCTGAATTGATAAGTTGTCAACTGACAACCCTATGAAATTATCTTAGTGCGGCTCAGCATGCGCAGACTTTTTCTCGCAGTAAAACAGTCAGGGTATAAACTGGAAAACGTCACACAAAAAACGATCAGCGCCAGAAGTCATCTGGCAGCAGAAACGATTAACAACGGAGGCAATATGTTTAAAGCAGAGGATTTTGTTCAGTCTAAAACCGGCGGCCCGAAAATGCAGGTGCTGCGCGTCGAAGGTGACACCTTATGGTGTGCACGCGTTGATGATGCGGCGAAAAAAGAGATCGAAGTGAAAGCAGAGAGCGTCAATCTCTATCACGAAGAGGGTGACTTTGGCGTGTGCTGAAGTGAAACGGCCCCTGACGGGGCCAGACTGTCAGGGCTTATCCTGCTGAAGGTTGTCATTTCCCAGGCCGCCAATAAACGGCAGACGCAGCCGGAACGGTGTGAAATCGACTCCCATGTTCAGGCCCAGCAGATTCACTTCAAATCCCTCTTCTGCACCCAGCGTCACTCCCGCCACACCCAGAATCGACACCTGCACACCGCGCCCGGATGGCGGCAGCCCGACCGGACGCCACAGTGGCCGGTAATCTTTACCCAGCGCGTTAGCGGGCAGATCAAGCCTTAAAGCGGGTACTTCGCGGCCAATATGCGCCAGGAAGGTGTTGCTGTTCGGTCCTGGCCAGGCGCGGTAGGTTGTCGGCCACGGATAGGATTTAATGGCGGCTTCAATCTGCGGGATCATCGCTTCTGCTTCCGGTCCGCGATGTTCCACCAGCAGCCGCGGTTTTGCGCCATACCAGTAGCCATCAGGCAGGTTGGTGTTGCGCCGGACTTTATCGCCGCTGCCCCAGCTAATCACTTCGTAGCGAGTGAAACGCGTTTCACCGGCGCGCTTGAAGATGATCCACGGATGCACCGCCACCGCCCCTTTCCAGCCGTAAGTCGGCGCGGCATAAACCTGCACAATAGCCAGGCTATATAAAGCGCGCGGGTCGGGCGCTATCCCGGACGAATCACGTCGGGCTGTCGCCCAGCCGCCCGGCTCTGCGGTTTCGCTGTGACGCGTCGCCTGCGCAATGCTGGCTCCCAGCGATAGCAGCAGTACGGCAACAAAAAACAGGCTGAACACTTTAAGTGAGAGCATGACAACATTCCTGGTGACGTAAGAATCGCGAAACGCCTGTTCAGCAGGCAGTTTCAGTAAGCGGCGGCTTTGGGATACGGACGATCGATGAAAGCGGCGGGTAAAAGCGGGACACAACTGACGTCAGTTGCGGGCTTTTACTGCATGGAGGATAGCGTAATTTCCGGCAAAGTGAACAGGAAAACACCAGCGACGGACCTGGATGTGCTGAAAGGTTAAAACAGCACGGCGAATGCGATAACCACATCGTAATCCGTTACCTGGCAGGGTCTCATCAATAGATGAGCGAGTTTTCCTGAATAAGTGATAACCGCATGCCTTCGCATTAAAACCCTGGTGTCAGTAACCCATAAAGCGTCCTTACTGTTTCAGGGTATTTAACGCTTTTAATAAACTCATTATTTTTTATCCGGCCCTGATTGCCTGCTGCAGGCATAACCCGAGGGGAATCACACTGCCCTGAGTGAACGCCAATTTGTCGAAACTATAAAGTCGTTGCTCTGATAAAACCTAAGCATCAGCGAACATGAGGCATACCGTGGCGTTTTCACTGTTAGCGCTATACCTGCAGATATAAACAGGATGTACGTACTCTTTTAGTCAGAAGTAAGGCCTGCCACTACAGCTCTTTTGTTAATACCTCAAGATTGTCCGCAAGGATATTAAGCACCGCATTAACGTAGATATCCCTGTTTCCCTGGTGCCACATCACGCACAGTGGCAGCCCGGCTATATTGTCGACCGGAGCCAGTGGCAGATAGGTTACGCCATCCGCGTTCATGTTGCGGTAAGAGGATGGCACGAGCGCCACACCCAGCCCAGCAGCAACAAAGCTCAGTATTGTCTGTTTTTCCTCAGCATACTGAGCGATAACCGGATATTTACCGGCCGCTCTGAACAGGTTCATCGTCAGGTCATGACTGTGGGGACGGGAACGTCTTTCCGGCACAATCACCGGCTCATTGCAAAAATCCTCAATGCTTACCCGATCGTAATGCACCAACCGGTGATGAGCAGGGACTGCCAGTACACAGGTTTCATGGGCGATAAAGCGAGTGGTCAGAATGACATCTGTTTGTTCTGGCGGTCGCACAAACACCAGGTCCAGCCAGCCCGAGGTGAGTCGTGGGATCAGGCTGTGCGATTTATCTTCACTGATGTGGATATCGGCATCAGGAAACGCACTGACAAACAGGTTAAGCAGTTTCGGCAGTAATCCTCTCGCCGCGCTGTCAATGGCACCGATCCGCAACGTTTTTTTCTGCGACGCGATGTTTTTATGGAACCGCAACCGTAACGCATCAAAATCCGCAACAACGGACTTAGCCTCACTCAAAAACTCCGCGCCTTCCCGGGTCAGAGAAACGTTCCGGGTAGAACGATTCAGCAGGCGTATACCCAGATCCTCTTCCAGCAAGCGGATAAAACGGCTGAGTGACGCAGGCATCATTTCAAGCTTCCGGGCAGCCCTGCCGAAGTGAAGTTCATCACCTACCACTACGAAGCATCTCAGCTGATTTATATCCATTTTTCGCCCGCACTCAGATTATACAAGTTATTTATATAAACCCTTGCCGATGATAACGCCAGTCAAAACAGCATACTGGGTTCACAACAAAATGATAACAACCCTACCTGACTGTGGAGCATCCTGATATGCACAATGACCTCGAAAAAAAGGTAATGCGCAAAGTAACGCTGCGGATTATTCCTTTTATCATGCTGCTGTATTTTATCGCGTTTCTCGACCGGGTTAATATTGGCTTTGCCGCCCTGACCATGAATCAGGACCTGGGTTTTTCGCCGATGGTCTTCGGTATGGGGGCCGGGATTTTCTTTCTTGGCTACTTTCTGTTTGAAGTCCCCTCTAACCTTATTCTGCATAAAGTCGGTGCCCGTATCTGGATCGCCCGCGTCATGATTACCTGGGGACTGGTCTCCGGCTGTATGGCATTTGTTCAGGGCACCACCAGTTTTTATATTCTCCGCTTTCTGCTCGGCGTAGCCGAGGCCGGTTTCTTTCCTGGTATCATCCTTTATCTCAGCTACTGGTTCCCGGCTGTAAAACGTGCGCAGGTTACCGCCATTTTTATGGCCGCAGCACCACTCTCTACTGCGCTTGGCTCCCCTATCTCCGCTGCGCTGCTGGAGATGCATGGGCTGATGGGCTTTGCCGGCTGGCAGTGGATGTTTGTGCTGGAGGCGATCCCCGCTTTACTGCTGGGCATCGTCGTTCTGTTCTGGCTCACCGACCGTCCTGCCAAAGCAAAATGGCTGACCGAAGAAGAGCGGACCTGGCTTCAAAACTCTCTGCAGGCTGAAGAGCAGGCGCGCGCAACCGGGCAAAGCCACACCAGCGCATGGCGCGGTCTGGCGGATAAGCGGGTTCTGGCACTGGCGCTGGTCTATTTTGGCACCTCAGCCGGTCTTTATACCCTGGGTATCTGGGCACCGCAGATTATTCACAGCTTTGGTGCCTCATCGTTAGAAATCGGCTTCCTGAATGCTTTCCCTGCGGTGGCCGGTGTTCTCGGCATGATCCTCTGGGCCCGCCACTCGGACCGTACCCGTGAACGCAGCTGGCATGTTATTGCTGCCTGTCTGCTGGCCGCGGCCGGGCTGATTTATGCCGGAAGCGTCACAACCCTTTTCTCAGTGATTATCGCCCTGACACTCGTCACCGTTGGGATCAGCGCTTCCAAGCCCCCGCTGTGGAGCATGCCTACCCTTTTCCTGAGCGGGCCAGCGGCGGCAGCGGGCATTGCAGCCATTAATTCGATTGGCAACCTCGGTGGATTTGTCGGACCGATGATGATTGGCATCATCCGCCAGCAAACCGGTAGCTATACCGGGGGACTCTATTTCGTGGCCGGACTGCTGCTGATTTCAGCCCTGACGGTACTGATTCTGTCCGGAAAAGCGAAAAAGCCTCAGACCACAGAACTTCATCAACCTCACACTCATTAATTAATACGGAGAAACATCATGCGTAACTACTCTATTGCCGCAATTCCTGCTGACGGTATCGGCCCTGAAGTCATCTCTGCCGGCATTGAAGTCCTGAAAGCGCTGTCACATCGCGATCCGCAGCTGAAATTTGATATTCAGACTTTCGACTGGGGTTCCGACTACTACAAACGCTACGGCGTGATGATGCCGGAAGACGGCTTACAGACGCTGAAAAAATTCGATGCTATCTATTTCGGCGCGGTCGGCGCTCCGGATGTGCCTGACCATATTACCCTCTGGGGGCTGCGCCTGCCGATTTGTCAGGGCTTCGATCAGTATGCGAATGTGCGGCCGACAAAAATTTTGCCTGGCGTTACCTCGCCGCTGCGTAATCGGGGTCCAGGTGACCTCGACTGGGTCATCGTGCGTGAAAACTCCGAAGGAGAATACTCAGGCAATGGCGGCCGCGCCCATAAAGGTCTGCCGGAAGAGGTCGGAACCGAAGTGGCGATCTTTACCCGCGTCGGCGTCACCCGGATCATGCGCTATGCCTTTAAACTTGCTCAGTCGCGCCCACGTAAATTGCTGACGGTGGTCACTAAATCCAATGCGCAGCGTCATGGCATGGTGATGTGGGATGAAATTGCGGCTGAAGTGGCGCTGGAGTTCCCGGATGTGCAGTGGGACAAAATGCTGGTGGATGCCATGACGCACCGCATGACGCTGCACCCGCAGAGCCTGGACACGGTCGTCGCCACCAATCTGCATGCCGATATCTTATCCGACCTGGCCGGGGCGCTGGCTGGCAGCCTTGGCGTAGCGCCAACAGCGAACATCGATCCTGAGCGGCGCTTTCCATCGATGTTCGAGCCGATTCACGGCTCAGCCTTTGATATCACCGGTAAGGGCATCGCTAACCCGATCGCCACCTTCTGGACGGCGGTACAGATGCTGGAGCATCTGGGCGAGCATGAAGCCGCTGCACTGATCATGGGAAGCATCGAACATGTCTGCACCTGCGGCATCCTGACGCCCGATGTGGGCGGCACGGCCACAACGGCCGATGTCACGCGTGCTGTGGTGCAGTTCATCGAATCCCGTTCAACCGTTGCTGAGAGTGCATAACAATGAGAAACGATCAGGCCGCAACGATACTGGAGGATATCTTTAAGCAGGCGGTTGACAGTGCCCGTCCCGGGCCTGTCGTTCCGGCGGCGCTGCCGCAGAAGCCTGCTGGCCGCTGTATCGTGGTCGGGGCAGGCAAAGCTTCGGCCGCCATGGCGGCGGCTGTGGATGCCGCCTGGCCAGACGTGGATGTCAGTGGCGTGGTGGTGACTCGCTATGGTCATGCAGTGCCCGCCGGGCGTATCCGTATTCTGGAGGCTTCCCATCCGGTTTCAGATGCGATGAGTGAAACGGCGGCTATGCTGATTCTGGAAACGCTGCGCGGCCTGACACCCGACGATCTGGTACTGGCGCTGATATCAGGCGGCGGCTCCGCCGTGATGGCATTACCCGCGCCGGGTATCACGCTGGCCGATAAACAGTCTGTTACCCGTGCATTGCTGCACAGCGGTGCCAGCATCAGGGAAATGAATCTGGTCAGGCGTCACCTCTCGGCGATAAAAGGCGGCAGGCTGGCTGCACTGGCGCAGCCTGCACGGGTGGTTTCATTGATTATCAGCGATGTCCCGGGTGACAATCCGGCAGATGTGGCATCAGGTCCGACTGTGGCTGACAACAGCACGCCAGAAGATGCACTGAAGGTGCTCGAGCGCTACGCTATTCCGGTATCCGCCGAGGTTCGCCATGTGTTGAGCCAGCCGCTGGCGTTGTCAGGCATGCTGCCCATTGGTGAGGTCAGGATGATTGCCACACCAGCAATGGCATTACAGGCCGCAGCCAGGGCTGCGCGTAATCATGGTATTACCCCATTGATACTCGGTGATGCCCTGGAAGGTGAGAGCCGGGAAGTGGCAACCGTCATGGCAGGCATTGCGAAATCGGTGAAGCAGCATGGTCAGCCGCTGAAGGGCCCTGCTGTTTTGCTGTCGGGAGGGGAAACAACGGTTACCGTAAGTAATGAAGGTGCGGGTAAAGGCGGCCGTAACACTGAGTTTTTGCTGGGATTAGCCTGCGCACTCCGTGGAGAAAGGGGAATCTGGGCCATAGCGGGTGACAGCGACGGCATTGATGGCACCGAAGATGCAGCGGGCGCGATGATTTATCCGGATTCGCTGACGCGCGGAAAAAATCGCGGGCTTGATGCACTCACCTGTCTGAACGCGCATGACAGCTACAGCTATTTTCACGCAATCAATGATTTGCTGATAACGGGACCAACATTAACGAATGTGAACGATATCAGGATAATACTGGTAGCATAGCCGCCACTTTTCGCATGGCTGGCAGGATTAAGCAAACGTCTGCATGACATGATTATCAGGAGAGTTCTGCAGTGAGCTGAAAGCCATATCAGCATGACCTGTAGACGTTTTGACCAGTCTTTAGAAAAATGACTTCGCTTTTTTTACCGTACGCTGCCTGTAAGAGGCGGCGTAACATCGACTGTCGATTCTGGCATCAGATTCAAATCCTGCAACCTGTCAGGCTTTTGCAACAGACTGCCTGACGAGGCAAAATTCTCCAGTGCACTAATGAAAAAGCCCGCAGTGATGCGGGCTTAGAGGTGCTTTATTGCTTATACGTGCAGGCTGTTGCCAGACGTTAAATCATTCCCACTCAATCGTCGCTGGTGGCTTACCGCTGATGTCATACACCACGCGGGAGATGCCGTCGACTTCATTGATGATGCGGTTAGAGACACGGCCCAGGAAATCATACGGCAGGTGCGCCCAGTGTGCGGTCATAAAGTCGATGGTTTCCACCGCACGCAGCGAGACAACCCAGTCATATTTACGGCCATCACCCATCACGCCGACTGAACGTACCGGCAGGAAGACGGTGAACGCCTGGCTGACTTTGTTATAGAGATCCGCTTTATGCAGCTCTTCAATGAAGATGGCATCGGCACGGCGCAGCAGGTCGCAATACTCTTTCTTCACTTCGCCCAGCACGCGCACGCCCAGACCTGGACCCGGGAACGGATGGCGATAGAGCATGTCGTAAGGCAGGCCCAGCTCCAGACCAATCTTACGCACTTCATCTTTGAACAGCTCACGCAGCGGCTCAACCAGGCCCATCTTCATCTCTTTCGGCAGGCCGCCGACGTTGTGATGCGATTTGATGACGTGCGCCTTACCGGTTGCAGAGGCCGCAGACTCAATAACATCCGGATAGATGGTGCCCTGTGCCAGCCACTTAACGTCCTGCAGCTTCAGCGCTTCTTCGTCGAAGACTTCCACAAAGACGCGACCGATAATTTTACGTTTCGCTTCCGGCTCATTCTCACCTGCCAGCGCGTCGAGGAAGCGCGCTTCGCCTTCAACGTGAATAATGTTGAGGCCGAAGTGGTCGCCAAACATATCCATAACCTGTTGTGCTTCGTTCAGGCGCAGCAGCCCGTTATCTACGAACACGCAGGTCAGACGGTCGCCAATGGCGCGATGCAGCAGCATTGCCGTCACGGAGGAGTCAACACCACCTGACAGGCCGAGGATCACTTTGTCGTTGCCGACCTGCACACGCAGGCGTTCAACCGCATCTTCAATGATTTTGGCTGGCGTCCACAGGGCTTCACATTCACAGATGTCGATAACGAAGCGCTCAAGCATCCGCAGGCCCTGGCGGGTATGGGTCACTTCCGGGTGGAACTGCACGCCGTAGAAACGCTTCTCTTCGTTAGCCATGATGGCGAACGGACAGGTTTCTGTGCTGGCAACGGTAACGAAGTCAGCCGGGATCGCCGTGACTTTGTCGCCGTGGCTCATCCAGACATCCAGCAGCGGTTTGCCAGCGGCGCTGATCGCATCTTCAATATCGCGAACCAGGGCGCTTGGCGTCGTCACTTCGACCTGCGCATAACCAAACTCGCGCTCGGTTGAGCCAGCAACGGTGCCGCCCAGCTGCATCGCCATCGTCTGCATACCGTAGCAGACACCCAGCACCGGCACGCCAGCGCTGAAGACATATTCAGGCGCACGCGGGCTGTTCAGTTCGGTGGTGCTTTCCGGGCCACCGGAAAGGATGATGCCGCTTGGATTGAACTGCCGAATCTGCTCTTCGGTGACATCCCATGCCCAGAGTTCACAGTAAACGCCCAGCTCGCGCACGCGACGTGCAACCAGCTGAGTATATTGTGAGCCGAAATCGAGAATCAGAATGCGATGCTTATGGATATTTTCCGTCGTCATTGAGGGTTTTCCAGAACGGTGACTTAATCAATAAAAGCGCCCGGCTGAAGCCGGGCGGGAAATCGGGATTATGAACCCATGCGATAGTTCGGTGACTCTTTGGTGATGGTCACATCATGCACGTGGCTCTCATTGATGCCGGCGCCGCTGATGCGGACAAACTCCGCCTTGGTGCGCAGGTCATCAATGGTCGGGCAACCGGTCAGGCCCATGCACGAGCGCAGGCCGCCCATCTGCTGATGCACGATCTCTTTCAGACGGCCTTTATAGGCCACGCGACCTTCGATACCTTCCGGCACCAGTTTGTCAGCGGCGTTATCGGTCTGGAAGTAGCGGTCAGAAGAGCCTTTAGACATCGCGCCCAGTGAACCCATACCGCGATAGGATTTGAACGAACGGCCCTGATAGAGTTCGATCTCGCCCGGTGACTCTTCGGTCCCCGCCAGCATCGAACCGACCATGACACAGGACGCACCGGCGGCGATCGCTTTCGCGATGTCACCGGAGAAACGGATACCGCCATCGGCAATCACCGGAATACCGGTGCCTTCCAGCGCGGTGACTGCGTCAGAGACGGCAGTGATCTGCGGAACGCCCACGCCGGTCACGATACGGGTAGTACAGATAGAGCCCGGGCCGATACCCACTTTAACGGCGCTGACGCCTGCCGCAACCAGCGCCAGTGCGCCGGCACCGGTGGCTACGTTGCCGCCGACGATTTCAAGGTCCGGGTATTTGGCACGGGTTTCACGGATACGTGACAGCACGCCTTCAGAATGGCCGTGTGAAGAGTCAATCAGCAGCACGTCAACGCCCGCTGCAACCAGCGCATCGATACGCTCTTCGTTACCTGCACCTGCGCCAACTGCCGCACCGACACGCAGACGGCCCTGCTCATCTTTACAGGCGTTAGGTTTACGTTCGGCTTTCTGGAAATCTTTAACGGTGATCATGCCCAGCAGATGGAAGCTGTCATCCACCACCAGCGCTTTCTCAACGCGCTTTTCATGCATCCTGTGCAGCACCACATCGCGCGCTTCGCCCTCTTTCACCGTCACCAGACGATCTTTCGGGGTCATGACTGCAGAGACAGGCTGTGAAAGGTCAGTGACAAAGCGCACGTCACGACCGGTGATGATACCCACCAGTTCGTTGTCGCGGTTAACCACCGGATAGCCCGCAAAGCCGTTGCGCTCGGTCAGCGCTTTGACGTCAGCCAGCGGGGTGGTTGGCAGGACGGTCTGTGGTTCAGTCACCACGCCGCTTTCATGTTTCTTCACCTTGCGCACTTCGTCCGCCTGGCGTTCGATTGACATATTTTTATGGATGAAGCCAAGGCCGCCTTCCTGTGCCAGCGCAATCGCCAGACCCGACTCGGTCACGGTGTCCATGGCAGCGGAGAGCATAGGAATATTTAAACGGATATTTTTGGTCAGCTGAGTGCTGAGATCGGCCGTATTCGGCAGGACGGTGGAGTGTGCAGGGACGAGCAGAACGTCGTCAAAAGTGAGTGCTTCTTTAGCGATTCTTAACATGGCAATACTCCACCTCGGGTGATTGAGAATAGATAAAATATTGCCGCGGCATTATACAGGCCGTAATCGATTGCCTCCAGCATTATTTACGAAAAACTCTTGATCCGCACTGGCAGCCCTGTAGTATCGATGAATTAACCTGCTGATTTGGAATTTGATCTTCGTCACATGTCGCTGCCACCCATCGCCAATATTTTTACCGTCAGCCGTCTCAATACGACAGTGCGTCAGCTGCTGGAGAAAGAGATGGGCCTGGTCTGGATCAGCGCCGAGATCTCCAACTTCACGCAACCGGCATCCGGTCACTGGTACTTCACGCTGAAAGATGATGGCGCTCAGGTTCGCTGTGCTATGTTCCGCAACAGTAACCGACGCGTTACCTTTCGTCCGCAGCATGGTCAGCAGGTGCTGGTTCGCGCCAACATCACTCTCTATGAGCCACGCGGTGACTATCAGCTGATTGCCGAAAGTATGCATCCGGCGGGTGAAGGCTTGCTGCAGCAGCAGTTTGAACTACTGAAAGCAAAACTGGCCACCGAAGGACTGTTTGATCCGCAGCATAAGCAACCGCTGCCGGAACCAGCGCGTCAGGTCGGGGTAATCACCTCTTCCACCGGCGCGGCGCTGCACGATGTGTTACGCGTGCTGCATCGCCGTGATCCCTCCCTGCCCGTGGTCATCTACCCGACCGTGGTTCAGGGCGTCGATGCGCCAGCGGCTATCGTCCGGGCGATTGAAATCGCCAACCTGCGCAACGAGTGCGACGTCTTAATTGTCGGACGCGGCGGCGGTTCGCTGGAAGATTTGTGGGGCTTTAACGATGAACGCGTGGCGCGCGCCATTTTTGCCAGCCGCATTCCCATCGTCAGCGCGGTGGGTCATGAAACCGATGTCACCATTGCCGACTTCGTTGCCGATTTACGTGCACCCACCCCTTCCGCCGCGGCTGAAATTGTCAGCCGTAACCAGCTGGAGTTACTGCGTCAGTTGCAGTCACAGCAACAGCGGCTGGAGATGGCGATGGATTACTACCTGGCACGTCAGCAGCGGCTTTACTCCCGCCTTGAGCATCGTCTGCAACAGCAGCATCCGCAGCTGCGTCTGGCCCGTCAGCAGACCGCCCTGTTCCGCCTGCAGCAGCGACTGGGAGAAGCGATGGAAACCCGCCTGCGTCACGCCACGCGTCAGCAGGATCGCCTGTCGCATCGACTCAATGCCCAGCAGCCTCAGCAGCGGCTGTTCGATGCGCAAAAACAGCTGCAAAGCTGGCACTACCGCCTGCAGCAGAGCATGACAAAACAGCTGAGCACCAGCAAACAGCACTTTGGTCAGTTGGTGGCGCAGCTGGAAGGCGTCAGCCCGCTGGCGACGCTGGCGCGCGGTTTTAGCGTGACCACCGACACTGCCGGACAGGTGGTGAAGAAAACCGCACAGCTCCAGAGCGGCGACCTGCTCCGTACCCGTCTTGATGATGGCTGGGTTGAAAGCCAGGTGACGCAGTTACTGCCTGAGAAAAAGCGCCGCCGCAAAACCG
>Ga0308156_1002773_pt1 | contig 14677 bp, 13 predicted proteins | sample PhyAR2_FD_201041 | JGI IMG/M metagenome (GOLD analysis project Ga0308156, IMG submission 201041) | Phyllosphere microbial communities from UC Gill Tract Community Farm, Albany, California, United States - DLSL A.R2 | ecosystem: Host-associated > Plants > Phyllosphere > Unclassified | place: USA... | reverse complement strand
GTTTTCTCCCCAGAACGCGTTAAAGAATGCGCTTTTATACCGATGACTCACGCAGTTTGGCAATAAGGTTAACCACTAACAGCACGATTGACCCAATGATAAAACCAATCACTAAGTTTGCGCCGTTACTGAGCAGGCTTGAAACCAGCGCACTGAACGGTGCAATCGCATTTTCAATCAGATGATGTAATGGGGTCAGGCCATGGACAATAATGCCGCCACCGACCAGGAACATCGCCAGCGTGCCGACCACGGTCAGAATCTTCATCAACCAGGGGGCAGCGGCCAGTAATACCGCACCCAGCGCCTGCGCCACGCGTGAGGATTTTTCACGCAGCCAGAACCCCAAATCATCAATTTTAACAATGCCGGCCACAATACCATAGACGCCAATCGTGACCAGAATCGCGATACCTGCCAGGATCACGACCTGATTCAGTAACGGGGCTTCGGAGACGATGCCTAAGGTGATAGCGACGATTTCGGCTGACAGAATAAAATCGGTTCGCACAGCGCCTTTGATCTTTTTCTTTTCGAAATCGCGCGGATCTTGTTTGGACAACTTATCCAGACGTGCCTGACGCGCCTCTGGCGAATTTTCTTGTTTATCATGCTGCAGGCTGTGCAGCACTTTCTCCACGCCTTCATAACAGAGGTACGCCCCGCCAATCATCAACAGTGGCGTAATCAGCCAGGGCGCAAACGCGGAGATAATTAGCGCCAATGGCACTAATATCAGTTTGTTCAGGAAGGAGCCTTTGGCAACGCCCCACACGACCGGCAACTCGCGGTTGGCTTTCACACCGCTCACCTGCTGTGCATTCAGTGACAGATCGTCACCGAGCACCCCTGCCGTTTTCTTTGCGGCGACTTTTCCCATTACCGAGATATCATCCAGCAGCGTGGCGATATCATCAAGTAGCGTTAATAAACTGGTTCCAGCCAAAATATTTCCCTTATTCGGTCATCAGCAACGGTTTCTGCCTGCATCAGCCGCAACACATCATCCTCGACGATGTGCAAGGCGATGCGGTGTTCACCGTGGTGCCTGTTCCGGTTCGTTATGTTGACAACACGGGCATCGTTCAATTTCTGTCACGGTCATATCAGCGATGCCCTCACAATCCCATTCGACACGCACTGCTTGTCCGGACGGACCCGCCATATGCAGATATTTACTGACCGGGCTTTCCGTCATCCCGGTAATCTCTTCCGTGGCCACCAGCGTTTCCCCAGCATAGATTCTGGCGGTGGCTTTGGTGTTCACCATGCGCTCATCACGAATCTGATAAAGGCGTTTAACCGTCAGTTTTATGCTGCTCATTTTGGGCTCCCGGTCACGGAAAAGCGTCTATCTAACCTTTTACGCGACAGATTAGCAAGGCTGGCTCATTCACTCTCGCGGTAATGATGAATGCCCTGGTGATCAATCTCGGCGCTGTCACTCATCGCCAGCAGCCACTCTTCCAGGCGTTCAAGCAGCGCCTCATCGTCCAGTTTGAGTTTACCGCGTAGCGCACACTCCCAGATGATCAGTACCTTCCAGCCATTTTCCCGTAACTGCCGGACGTAACGCTGGTCGCGCTCCACATTGCTGTTAATTTTGCCCGTCCAGAATTCGGTGCGCGTGGCGGGCACTTTAAACAAATAACAGTGATGGCGATGCCAGAAGCAGCCATGAACAAAGATAATGGCCTGATGCGACGTCACGACAAAATCGGGCCGGCCCGGTAGATTTTTGTCCTGTACCCGGTAGGTGAATCCACGATCTTTGAGCAACAAGGCTATCCGCTGCTCGATGGCTGTGTCCTGCTGACGAATGGCGCGCATATTTTTACTGCGCGTTTCGCTGGAGTGAACGTCGACCATAGCACCTCCTTAATAGCGACTTATTCAACTTTAGTCGCCGTCCTGAAAAGTGAAAGCCAGCACCATGAAAGTGGGGCAAATATTTAGCTTGATGTCCACGCGTTCCGTGACGACGCGGGCAACAATTGTCTCTTTTTTGAAGCCCGCGCACACGGAAACACCGTCTAACCCCGTGCCTGCGGATTTCCTCATTGGGCAAGGAGTGTTAGCATAGGCGCTTCACTGTTAAGGATATTTGCATGCACGCCGTCGCACCCGCTGAACCTCTTCTCCCTGCTGCTCTGCATTCCGATGAACTGAACATGTTACACCAGGTGCTGTCGATCTATTCCGTCCGGGATGTGGTCGAACGTTTGCATCAGGCAGGCTTTTCGCACTGGACGCCGCCGCTGCTGAACAGTATTCGTCAGGGCAAGCGCGCGTTGCCCTCTCTGGCCTCTGCGGAACGATCACTGTTACAGGCGTTATTGCCTTCACGGCCGGCGCATTATGATTCACCCGATTTCCGCTTTATCGATCTGTTTGCCGGTATCGGCGGCATTCGACGTGGGTTTGAACGTATCGGCGGTAAATGCGTATTTACCAGTGAATGGAATAAAGAGGCGATTCGTACTTATCGGGCCAATCACTACAGCGATCCGCAGGAACACCATTTTAATACGGATATCCGCCAGGTGACCCAGCCCGCCGGGCTCACGGACGAACAGGCGATTTATCAGTCAATTGATGCGGCAATTCCCGATCATCAGGTTCTGTTGGCCGGCTTTCCTTGTCAGCCTTTTTCCCTGGCCGGGGTCAGCAAGAAAAATGCACTGGGCCGGGCGCATGGGTTTGAATGTCAGGCTCAGGGCACGCTGTTTTTTGATGTTGCACGCATTCTGGCGGCCAAGAAGCCGCCGTTCTTCGTCCTGGAGAACGTGAAAAATCTCAAGAGCCATGATAAAGGCCGGACCTTTGCGATCATTATGGAAACGCTGAATGAGCTGGGATACGACGTGGCGGATGCAGATGCCACGTCCCCCGATCCTAAAGTGATTGATGCACGCTATTTTCTGCCACAGCACCGAGAACGCATCGTTCTGGTCGGCATCCGGCGGGATATTGCCGGTTCAGAACAGTTTACGCTGCGCGATATCCGCAAATTTTTTCCTGCACAGGTCCCCAGCTTACAAAGTTTGCTGGAGCCTCAGCCTGACGAAAAATACATTTTGTCGCCTGTATTATGGCGTTATCTCTATGACTACGCCAAAAAGCACAAGGCACTGGGGAACGGCTTCGGCTTTGGCCTCAACGATCCGCAAAATCAACAGTGCTGTGTGCGAACCCTGTCAGCCCGCTACTTTAAAGATGGCTCGGAAATTTTAATCGATCGCGGTTGGGATCGGGAAAAAGGCGAAGCCGACTTTCTTGATGCCCGTAATATGGCACGACGTCCGCGTCGTTTAACGCCACGGGAATGCGCGCGATTAATGGGGTTTGATACCGCAGACAGTCAACCGTTCCGTATACCGGTGTCCGACACCCAGGCCTACAAACAATTTGGTAACTCCGTAGTAGTGCCGGTATTTGCCGCCGTCGCACAGCTACTTTCACCGTATATCCGCGATTTAAAAGCCTGACTCACACTGAAAGTTGCGCTTAGGCGCAACGATTCCTCTCTTTTCCTGCTACCCGGTGGGATTGTCACAACATCGTCACGCAAGCCCAGAATACTGCTGCTTTTTCACTTGATGGGTAGAATGATGTCACCTCTCACTTTATTGTCGCTGCGCGTTCTGAAGCAACGCCCCAGGTTTATACTTCCCGCCATCCCCACCTGGCTGACCAGCCTGCGCGGGAATTTTATGCTCTTTGTGGTGCTGTTCTGTTTATTGCAGTCCATCGGTATTGTTCTGCTTACCGCTCAGGTCAGCCATACCCAAGTCAACCTGACCCAGGCCAGCGCCATGCGTGACCGGCTGGCTTTGCTGGATCGTGCGCGCGTTGAGCTGCTGACAGCCAGCGATAACAGCCATCGCGCCGGCCTTTATCTGATGGAAGATCAGAAAAGCGGTTCCGTTGACAGCTGGAAAAGCCTGGCGGAGACCGCTAAATCGTCTTTGCTGCATGCGGAACAGCTTTTTGCCAACTATCACGCGGCGCCTGGCGGCGAACTTCAGCAGGGATTTGTGTTGCTGACCCAGGGATTAGAAGAGCAGTTGAAAGGTCTGGAGGCGAACAACATCGATGCCTTTTTTATGGTACCGATGCAGGCCTATCAGCAGCAGTTTAATAGCGCATGGTTTAACGAAATCACCCAGACCAATAAGCAACTCACTGCCGTAAACAGCCTTACGCTGCAAACGCTGACTGAAAGCCGCAACCTGTCGCTGATGGTAACCGCGCTGCTGTTTACGCTGCTGCTCACCAGCGGCGTACTGTTGCTGCGAGGTGTGATCATTCCATTACGCCTAGCCAGCCGTCAGTTACAGGATATCGCAACCGGGGACTTAATTAGCTGCCCGGTTCCGCCCCGTTTGCAGTCGCTGGAAACCGCTAAACTGTTCAATGCGGTGGCGGAGATGCGCCAGGGGCTGCGCGCCATTGTGGTAGAAATCAATACCATTGCAGCAAGTGTGGCAGACGGAACGCGTGAAATGCAGCACACCAATGAACAGGTGAGTGAGCAATATACAGCGCAAAACAGCAGCTTTAGCCATATTTCACAGCGTTTACACCGCGTGTCTGAAGAAGTTGAAAACAGTACCCTGTTTTCACAGCAGGCCTCCGAGCAGGCCCATTTCGCCGATGACCTGATGCAGCAGTGTACGCTTCAGGTGGATGAAATGGAGGTCCAGATGCGCCACATTGTGGATTCCTCAGGGGAAATTGCCGGTATCGTTGAGATGCTGGATGGTCTGTCGTTGCAAACGCGTTTGCTGGCGCTCAACGCCGCGATTGAATCCGCCCATGCGGGGGTTTATGGACGCAGTTTTGGCGTGGTCGCGAAAGAGATGGGAAATCTGTCCAATAAGAGTGGCGAATCTGCTCAACAAATTAATGGCCTGGTAAATAATACGCAGCTGCACATTTCAGAGGGCTTCAATAAGGTGAAATCGCTGGAAGCGCTGTTTAACCAGATCAGCGCGTCAGTTAGCGCCGTCGTGGCGCAGCTAAAAGAGCTGCAGGAAAACGCCACGGCACAAAGTCGACGCGTCACCGGCATTGCCGCAGAGGTGGTGGCGCTGGATAAACAACTTCAGACGAATGAAGGGCTCAGCGCCCGACAGGGCCGCACGGTTGATACCTTACAACAACAGGCTGCACGCCTGGCCGAAAGCGTCCAGCAGTTCCGTATCACGCTGTAGCCGTAAAGATTGAGCCGTAAAAAAGCCGCCTGTATTAAAGGCGGCTTTTATTTATTGTCTTAACGGCATTCACGTCGGATTTTTGTTATTTCTTTTTCTTGCTCTGCTTCTTAAGCAGCGTACGGAGCTGCTTAATTTCGCTTGAGTTTAATGCATCCGATGCCGATGTCTCTTCCTCTGTATTCTGACTGTCAATGGTGGGCTGAGGAGAAGGCGCATTCAGGCTCGCCTGAAGCCGTTGCACGATTTCCTGGCTCATTGACACCTGATTTTCGAGCGCAAGCTGTTTGATTTGTTCTTTCAATGCAGGATCAATTTTAATCGTCAAATTAACAGTTTCGGTCATTTCATCACTCCTTTTTGTTATTACTCCCACGCTACCGGATGACTGTATCGATTCCTATACTGTCATAAAAATTTAATATTCAGCGTGTAAGGCGCTAAAATCGCGAAGCACCGACTCATCCAGGCCCACTAAATTGCCTTGTAGCTCCGCACACAGCTTGGCCATGTAGCCTACCAGGAAGTCAGCATTGTGTTCTGCCAGCATGCGCCCCGCTTCGGTTTGCATGGTTTCTGGCAACCGCAGTAACTTGGTCTGGAAGTGATCCAGCGTCCACTTTACATCATTGAGTTCCCGATCTTTACCAAGCGGGTCCGCACTGTTAAATAAGGAGCGATTCATCGTACCTGCCGTGTAAAACACCCGCGCAAGGCCGATTGCACCAAGCGATTCCAGCCTGTCGGCATCCTGCACAATTTTCGCCTCCAGGGTTTTTGGCGTAATGGCCGCGCTGAAGCTGTGTGCCTGAACGGCATGCATTACCTGCTCGATCAGTTCCTCAGGAAAATCGATGAAGTCCTGCTGTAAAATGCGCTGCGTTTCACTGGCGGCATAGGTGGATGCCTTATGACGCTCAGGATGATTTTTCGGTAAATTCACCACATCGTGGAAATAACACGCGGTCAGGACCACCAGCGGATCGGCCTGGGTGCCGGTCATAATGCGCTGAGCGCTCATCCACACGCGGCGTAAATGTGCAATATCATGCGCGCCATCATCATGAATCCAGTTGTTTTCAAACCAGGTTTCATAGCGAGCCTGCCAAAGAGTGAGTGACATAGTCTCTTTCCTGTCGGGGTTGAGGTGCGTCCTGATTGACGACGATTTAAGCGCTTACGGCCTACCATCATAGCGAATAGCTAATGACATTTTCTTTACATAGCGGACGTTAATCACCTTTTGAACCTTTAAATTTTTAAAGAAAATGAGACGCTGATCATTTTTATAGCATTTTGATGTAATTAAAACGGCCATTTGCTGCTTTTTCAGCCTTGACTGATTTAATTGCAGGCAGGTTAATTAGTTTAATAAATGTAATGATTTCTGAAAGGCATTTTATCGAAGAGGCACAAAAAACATGACATAACCCGATCGCACTTATCAATAAAATTGGCGAAAGTGACAGACAGATAAATCTGAAAAGGTTCCTATTTTTGCCGATATAACGTACTGTATTCTCACTATCAGATGTCCCGGAACGCGCATTAACACCCGCGTTGTTGATTTTTTATCCGCTCCCCTTTTTCGGGGCAAAAATCACCAATGCTCAGATGGCTATAAGACAGCAAATTGTTAAGGGTAATGATTTATAGTTTTTATGATATTGCCACCATTTAGATGCCCTTGTTGTTTTAGCAGTAACCGGGTTCTACTAATAAAAAGAGGTAATCCATGAAAGAGCGGCCGATTCTTTTTTCCGAACAGCGGGTTCGTGCCCTGTTAGTTGGCCAACAAACGCAAACCCGGCGCATAATGAAAACGCAGGCTTTCGGTCCGGGGCAGGATCACCATGAAGGGGTTCATGCTTTTGATGTTCAGGCGAACCACCTGCATGGCGATAAAATGATGACAATGAACGACATTCGTTATCACTGTCCTTATGGCATGCCGGGCGACCTACTCTGGGTGCGCGAAACCTGGCGTGGCCCGATTGTGCCAGAAAGTGCGCTGGCGGATTATGAACGCGATCCCGTGCCTTTCCGTTCGCCAGAATTTTGCCAGTACCGGGCGGACAGCAATGAGCTGGGGCAGCATACCTTGGGTGGACCGGACGCGGAGCAGTTTGGCTGGCAAACGGCGATACATATGCCGCGCTGGGCCAGCCGTATAAATCTGCTCATCACGGATGTGCGTGCGGAGCAAATCCAGGACATCAGCGAAGATGACATCATGGCGGAAGGCGTTCAAACCGATTCGCACTTTCTGAATAATTTTTTCACCATGAATGTCAATTCAGAAATGCCAAAAGAAGCCTATCGCAAGGCCTGGCAAAAGCAGTACGGCGCAACCAGCTGGCAGGTAAACCCGTGGGTGTGGGTGATCGAGTTTCAGCGCGCCGAACGTGAGTAAACTTAGCCTGCGCTTTGCGGGCTGAATCACAGACAATTTTCTTGCTAACAGGTTGAATATAACGTCTTCATTCCTGAAGCCCGACAATGCCAGCATGAGGTTCTGATGCTGGCATTTTCCTGTCCGGTCTCTCAGGATTCTGCGACAGCTGGATTCAGTGCGGGACTTACGATGTTCAAATGGCCATGGAAAACACATAGCGACACTGCCGTGATCGAATTGCCCTGGCAGGCCGGTCTGGCACAGCCGATTTTTACCCTACTCCGCCCCGATGAACAGCAATGGTTGATTGAACTGGGGCAACGCTTTCTGCAGCAAAAGAAACTGGTTCCGCTTGAAGGCTGTCAGCTTGATGCGCACCGCACCGTCCGTATCGCTCTGCTGTTCTGCCTGCCGGTACTGAAACTGGGGCTTGACTGGCTGGATGGCTTCCATGAAGTGCTCATCTATCCTGAACCCTTTAATGTGGAAGATCAGTGGCAGGATGAAACGGGTCTTGTCCATCATGCGCCTGCTGTCCATGCCGGGCAGAGCTGGACCCAGGGCCCTGTTATCCTTAACTGGCTCGATATTCAGGATTCCTTCGACCTGTCAGGCTATAACCTGGTCATTCATGAAGTAGCACACAAGCTGGATGCCCGCGGCAGCGGCTATACCAGTGGTGTCCCGTTGATCCCGCTCCGTGACGTCGCCCAGTGGGAAAAAGACTTGCGTCAGGCGATGGCGGACATCGAAAATGAGGTTGATTTAGTCGGTGAACAGGCGGCCAGTATCGATCCTTATGCCGCCAGCGATCCCGCAGAATGTTTCGCAGTGCTCTCCGAGTATTTCTTTACCGCCCCTGCCCTGTTAACGGAACGTTTTCCGGCGATGTATGCACATCTTCAGCAATTTTATCAGCAGGACCCGCTAAGCAGAATGCAGGCCGGGGAAGGCTGATCTGCTTACTTCGCGAACGCTTTGCATTAAAGCTAGCCAGTTGAATGCTAACCGCTTTTTTGCTGTTGACACACCAGAGCGACCTCGCTAATATGCGCCTCGTTCACACGATTCCTCTGTAGTTCAGTCGGTAGAACGGCGGACTGTTAATCCGTATGTCACTGGTTCGAGTCCAGTCAGAGGAGCCACATTCTTGTTTTCATGCGTCTTTACGAATCTTTATACGATTTAGATTCAACAAGTTAGCGTGAAAATCCTCCCGATGCATTTTCATTTCCCCCTCCGCATCGGGCAAGATGGGTAGTCTTATTGGGTGTCATTTCAGTTCGATTATAGCGTAACCACTCTACGTCTCTGAACAGCACGACCATCCGCAGTCTAACCTCATCCGCTCAACCTTTCAAAGTTTCCGATTCTCATGGCCTGTCCCTTTTAATCAATCCAGGCAGTTCACGTCTCTGGTATCTCCCCTTGGTCAACGCAGACTGTTTCTAGCATTGGCACAGAACTGTCAGACGCGGTGAGCGGAAGTTCGTAATTGTTCTCATTGCTGAGGGTGTAGTACTAACATTACCGAGTGTTTATCAATGGGGAACACGTCAACCGTAAGTGGTTTACGGAATGATCCGGCTGTACGTTAATGGTTTCGCTTACTTTCTTACACGTTGTCTACATGCTGCATGCAATCGCTCGGTTTCGGACATAGAAACGCTGCATTTAAGGAACAGGCAAGAGGGCATTGGTTAAAAAGTAGTCTTAGTGTGCTTTACTTTCCGTTTTTCAAGCGCCCCATCTCTTTTAGAGGGTGAAGCACAACCGTTCGAAAAGTATCGCTATGCTTTAAAATTGTTCAATAGAAGAGTAACCTTTATTAATAACCATTTTCTTAGTGTGGTTAATGGAATTTCTAATCAACATTCAGAGGGCTCGTAATGGACATCAGCAACCTGCTTCTAGATTTTAGAATAACCTCACACTGCAATTTAGGATGTGACCTGTGTTTCCGTAATCCCGACATCAAGGACTCTTCTCTCTCTAGTACCCTTAATGTCATTGAACGCATGTATAAAATGGGTTTTCGTCGTATCGGCTTTACTGGTGGTGAACCTACATCCAGAGACGATTTCATTAACATGATTGAGTATGCCAAGCAGATGGGTTTTATGACCTATATGTCCACAGTCGGACATCGTTTCACAATGGATCATAAAAGGTTAAATTCAATTCTGGACTGGGTTGGAATACCAATTGACGGGATTGACAGGCACGTCAATTCGGAAATTCGCAGTGACAAAATGAGTAACCAGCACAGAGTTATCAATAATATATTAACGTGGCTTCCAGATAATAACAACCGTATTAACATCAAACTCACTACAGTGGTCTCACAGTCAAATGTGAATATGTTGAGTGATATTGTCAGTTGGGTTGAAGCTCTCCCCTATAAAATTCAAGCATGGCGTTTTTATCAGTTCTGCCCATTAGGCTTAGGCAAAGAGAAAAGAGAAAAGAGATAAATTAGAAATTAATACTGATTTATTTACATATAAAATGAAAACCCTGAAAGAACAACATCCAGGCATGCCCATCAGTTGGGCCACCTTCGAAGAGAGAGATAAAGCGAATGTTGTTATGGAACCGAATTTTGACATTATTATTCCCGATGGTGAAAACTATACTCTGCTGGGCAACATGCTAACAAATTCGCCAGAAGAGATTATCAATGCAATTTTCGGGAATAATGAAATTATGCTGAAATGTGAAAATAACCGTTTCTGGCTGGATGAAAGGGAGTTCATTGTATGAGATATAACTATCTTTATATGGACCCTTGGTCAGCAGATAAAAAAGAGAGCAACATCGAGAGAAAACCGTTATATTTATGCCTGTCTGGAAACTCAGGAGTAGGGAAAAGCACCCTTCTCAGACGACTGTCAACATCTTTATTTAAGACCGACCCGTATACTATCGCTATAGATGAAAAAAGCGTCCACCATTCTCTCCTTCCTTATCTGTTTGATGACACAAGCAACTATGGATATCTTATCCAGCTCAACTTTATGATACAACGCGCGTTGATCATTAAATCCTGGCTGGACAAGGGGTTTAATCTGGTGATGGAACGATCTCATCTTGAGGATGTCATATTTATCAATTTTATGTTGAGCTCTGAATATATTAGTAAGGCGCAACATGACTCCTACATAAATCTATGGAATAGTGTTAACGAATTGCTACCTGAGCCTGATATTATTGTTTTTATTGATTATAGTGTAGAGCATTCACTCACCCATCTCGATGATGATGAAGAACATGGTGTCCGACCTAAGGAATTTCCAAATGAGGATATGAAGATTAAATGGATAAAAGGATGGTATGCGGAATATCAGCATTTTACAGATAATCTTCCGAAACATCTTCGTCAGCAGGTTATGATTTGTAATCATCCGGGTGAAATTGACACCTTTTCTGATAGGGTAATCCAGAAAGCAATGATCTTAAGGAGATAAAATGCGCCAGAGAGTAATCGTGTGCCCTGTGATACAAAATGACGGTGAGTATCTGCTTTGTAAAATGGCTTCCGATCGTGGGGTTTTTCCGGGGCAGTGGGCTCTGCCTGGCGGGGGAATGGAACCCGGTGAAATGATGGAAACTGCTTTAAGGCGTGAAATCATGGAAGAACTAGGTGAGGAACTTCGTATCACTGATATTAAGCCGTGGGCATTTCGTGATGATATCCGGACTAAAATGTATCCAGATGGAAGCACCGAAGAAGTTTACATGATTTATCTTATATTTGACTGCATTGCCGCTAACCGGAATATTACCTTTAACGAGGAATTTCAGGAAATTATCTGGGTGTCACCTGAAGCAATGAAAAGTATGGATTTGAATGAAGCAACACGGGTTACTTTTTTCCAGAAAGGACTCATTTAGCGCGCACCCCCTGCCTTTATGGCAGGGGTTTAGTTATTAACGATTAAGTCTGTCAAAGTAGCCGGGAGCTGTTTTCAGGGGGGAGATCTGGCTGCGCCATCCGCATAGTATCTATCTGATCTCAATTTTTCGAAACACCATAATAGTTCGGTGTCAGCCGAGGTTCTCAACGCTGCGCATTCTTCTGGCAGGCGGGTGCAGAGAGATGACGGGTTTATCAGAACAGACTGTCGCGTTATCCCGCGCTTTTTATCTGCTCAATAAACAGCACGCGGAATAGGTTGGCGTGGTCAGAATAACATTGCCTGACCACGTTATGGAAAGAACGGCGACATCGGGTATCACCGTGAATCATGCCATAGCCGCCTGCTGACCGGCATCTGGACATCTTGCCTGATGTTTACTTCGCGCCGTCAACCAGCTGTCGCAACATCTCAATATGAACGGGTTTATCATTGAGCGCCGGTATGTAAGTAAACGACGTTCCCCCCGCATGCATGAAGATTTCCCTGTTCTGCTCATCCAATTCTTCCAGCGTTTCTAAACAGTCTGCTGCAAAACCCGGGCTGATTACATGCAGGCTTTTGATGCCTTCATTCGGCAGATTTTTAATCGTCTCATCGGTAAAAGGCGTTAACCACGGCTCTCGGCCGAATCGGGACTGGAACGTCATAATGATCTTCAGCGATGGCATATTGAGGGCGTCAGTGAGTAACTGGGTCGTTAACTCACAGCGTTGCTGGTATTTATCACCCTCACTGGAAAACCTGACCGGTATTCCGTGATACGAAACCAACAATGCATCCGGCACACCGTTCGCCTCAAAAGACTCAAGCACCGAGGTTTTTAATCCCTCAATGTAGGCCGGATGATCGGCATAGTCATTGACGAAATTGATGGCTGGTGTGTAGCGGTTTTTCATTTTTTGCAGGTGACGGCTCACGCTATCCCAGACAGATGAAACCGTTGAAGAAGAAAACTGCGGGTACATAGGGATAACAATGATTTTCTCGACGCCTTTTGCAAGAAGTCGGTCAATTGCCCCCCCGATACTCGGTTCACCATAACTCATCCCCAGCTCGACGGGCATCCCCGTCGCCTCTTGAAGCAGGCGGGCCTGGCGGACGCTGTAAACCATCAAGGGCGAGCCCTCATCCATCCAGATAGAGGCGTACAGTTTCGCCACTCGCTTTGCACGCAATGGGATAATCACCCCATGCAGGATCGGGCACCAAATGATTCTGGGTAAATCAACCACCCTGTAGTCGTGCAAAAATTTCGATAAAAATGTTTTAACCGCAGCAGGCGTGGGTTCTTTTGGTGTTCCAAGGTTAACAATTAAAACACCCTGTTTATTCGTCATTAGCTGGGACCTCTGAAAACCCATGGAAAAAAAGTGCCTGAATAATGTAACACACTCAAGGACATCATCACCTCCGTCTGCACCGCTTGCGCGCATTGACGCGAAACGGAGGTTTATATATTTACGCATCCCGGTTGATAGGCAACGGCCGTTCAACCCTGAGTTAACTGACTACGCGCTTTGTTGCCGTCGCGTTGACCGGCGTTCAGCACAGGCCGCCAAAAAACGTCTCCGCCAGCACCTGGCGTAGGCTGTCCGGTCTTAAAAAAGGCCAGTCTGCCAGTGGCACGTTGAGGCGCCAGTGTGACGTTAAAACCGTCATGCGCAGCGACAGCCCCTTTGCTGATTTTTGACCGGGTTTTACTTACTCAGTCAAAACATCAGGTTGTATCTTATCATCGCCCTGTCGACAAAAGACCAATAGCTCTGATAAGTCACCTTTCATTTTACGCGTGCTCGCTTTTTGTCCCCCTGCCTGACGAAAAGACAGCCGATCAATCACATTCATACCGGGTTTGATATCACATCTTGTGGACATTTCGATTTATCAAAGTGAATATTGAGCGTGCTAATATTTAGGAATCTATGTTAACAGTGCTCTGGCAGGCGCATCTTCAGCCACATCTGGCGACCGCTTCACGCCATTCAGCGGAATTCATCTGCCTGAGCCTGGATAAAGCAAAACCAGATCGCAGTCATAAATCAGGCTGGTACCACCACTTTCGCCATCAGGCGTTTTCGGGACGGAAATAATTATGCGTACAGGGGTTTCTTCAGGCGAAGCATCGTTGCTGCAACACCGGTCATTTGTGGCGTTCTGGCTGGCCCGAACCTGTTCTTCATTTGGTTTTCAGATGTTTTCCGTGGCCGTCAGTTGGCAAATCTATGCGATTACCCACAGCGCCATGGCGTTAGGCATGATTGGCCTGATGCAGTTTCTGCCTTCGGTACTTTTGGCTTTACCTGCAGGTCATTTGGCCGATCAATTTGACCGTCGTCGTATCGTCGTCATTGGGCAACTGATTGAGTGGGCTGCGCTGCTCGGCCTGGTGGCACTAACGTTACTGCACTGGGCAGATCAAATTGAAATTTGGGGGTTAGTCTTCCTGATCTCCCTTGCTAAAGCGCTGGAATGGCCTGCCATTACCTCTATGCTGCCTGCGTTGGTCCCGCCGCCCATTCTGGCGCGCGCGATGGCGGCCAGTTCCGTCGGCGGTCAGGCCGCGGTGATTGTCGGGCCGACACTGGGCGGACTGCTTTATGTGGCGGGGCCCGAAGTCGTTTACGGGGTTTCCGCCCTCTTCTATTTGTTGTCGCTGATCTTAATAAGCCGCTTACGTTACGAACGCCCTCCTCAGGTGCGCGTGCCGATGAATCTGTCAAACATGTTTATGGGCGTGCGCTTTATCCGCGAACGTAAAGATGTGCTCGGCGTGATATCGCTCGACCTGTTCGCTGTGCTACTGGGCGGCGCAACGGCACTGCTCCCTATCTTCGCCCAGGATATTCTGCACACCGGGCCATGGGGCCTTGGTCTGTTGCGCGGTGCGCCGTCGGTAGGTGCGCTGTTGGTCGGCGTCTGGCTGAGTCGCCACAAACTGGAAAAGCATGTCGGCATGATTATGTTCGGCTCCGTTGCCGGCTTTGGCCTGGCAACGCTGCTGTTTGCCCTTTCGACTCAGCTGTGGCTCTCACTGCTGGCGCTGGCGGCGCTGGGCGGTTTTGATATGGTAAGCATGGTGATTCGCGGCGCGCTGGTTCAACTGGATACACCCGATACGATGCGCGGTCGCGTCAATGCGGTTAACG
>Ga0308156_1002769_pt1 | contig 14693 bp, 7 predicted proteins | sample PhyAR2_FD_201041 | JGI IMG/M metagenome (GOLD analysis project Ga0308156, IMG submission 201041) | Phyllosphere microbial communities from UC Gill Tract Community Farm, Albany, California, United States - DLSL A.R2 | ecosystem: Host-associated > Plants > Phyllosphere > Unclassified | place: USA... | reverse complement strand
TGAGTGGTGCCATAATATTAAAGCCATCTGCGGCACCTTTCGTAAACCATTCCTCCATTCTATCTGCAACATCTTCAGGAGTCCCAACGATAATATGATGCCCTCTTGCACCAGCTACATGTTTCATAACATCTTCAAGTGTAGAATGATGTTTCTTAGCTGTTTCTTTAATCAAATCAACACGACTTTGAATATTGTTTCCTTGATCGATTTCAATATCCTCAAACGGTGTATTTAATTCATATCCACTTAAATCTGTATCACCTAAATAAGAAGATAATAATTCTAATCCCATTTCTTTAGGAATCAAATCTTGTAATTCGTTATAATTTTTTTCTGCCGCTTCTCTCGTTTCACCAATAAACGGAAATATCCCTGGCATAATTACAACGTCTTGGTGATCGCCTCTTTTTTCTTTAACTTTACTTTTTAAATTTTCAGCAAAGCGAACTGCTGCATCCACATCATTTTGAGCGGTAAACACGACTTCTGCATACTTAGCAGCAAAATCAATACCTTTCTTAGAAGAACCTGCTTGCACAAGTAAAGGGTGACCTTGAGGCGGTTGTTCAATATTTAACGGACCTTTCACGCTATAAAATCGTCCTTTATAATCAATCGTCTTAGGTTGATAATTAGGCAATAATCTACCCTCATCATGTAACTTTTCAGAATTCACATCTTCCCATGAATGCCATAACTGTTTAGAAACTTCTACAAATTCATCCGCTTGCTCATACCTTAAATCATGATCCACATTATTTGTTCCATTAAAATTCGATGCAGTCGCATTAATTCCAGAAGTAACAATGTTCCAACCAGCTCTACCATTACTATAATGATCTAAAGAAGCAAAGATTCTTGCTAAATTGAACGGTTCAGAATATGTCGTTGAACCCGTTACAATAAAACCCAAATGCTTCGTTTCTCTAGCTACAATAGACATAAGTGATAAAGGTTCGAAAAATGAAAACATATCAGGATGTGTCTTCTTATCAACATATAAACTGTCTGATACAAACAAGAAATCAAACTTAGCCTTTTCCAAAATCTTCGCCTGTTCAATTGTCTTCTCTAAATTCATACCACCCTTTTTAATAGACTCAGGATGTCTACTACTCGCAACATGATGTCCAAAACCTGTTAAAAAATATCCTAATTTCATTCTTTTCATCTTTGTCCCCTCCAATAATTTATTATTCCGATTGGATTAATAAGAAATATCTTACCATTGTCTATTTATAGAGTCAATTTACAATTTTCAAAAAATTTATTTTTAAAAATAAAAAGACCTACCAACATCAAATATTGGTAGGTCTAGATAAATTCAATTTATATAAAAAGTCGAAAAGTTATTTTTTCTTCTTTTTCTCTTCCATAATAGCAAGAATAATAAAGCCAACAATGAATACAGGGATGAATGCAGCAATAAACATCATTTGAAACACCTCTTATCTTAATATTCTTTATATCATACTTATCATACCAAGAAATAAGATAAGGTCATAGTAAAGGAGTATGCTTTATAGGCATATATTACTCAAACAGCGCTTCAAATGCTTGTGCTTGTAATGAACTTGCATGCTTCAATTGACTTTCTCGTTTAACATCAGCTAATGTAGGTTCCGCTTCTATCTCTTTTAGTGCATGGATTAATTGATTTTTATGTTCTAACGAGAATTGATTTTCTTTAGCAATATAATCCGCATTATGCACTGTCTCTTTATATCCTAAAATCAATAACTGGTGCTCAAATGCTACTTTAATAGCATCCAGAATTTCATTACCTTTGTTAATATCTAAATAAATGTCGCATGTTTCATATAAAGTATGAATTTTCTCTTTAGTTGCTACAGGATGTAGCGTGACATTATGATATTTATTAAGTTGTAGTAACTTTTGAGACATCTCAGTAATAGCAACAATATGAAATTGATATTGCGGATGAGCTTTAACGATATCTTCAATATGTGGAATCTGATCAGAGTTCGTTAATGTAAGCACATTGCGCGCTTCTTTATGATTATTTTTAAACTCGTATACATAACCTGCTTTCGCAATTCTACTTTGATGTTCAGATTCTATAAGTTCACGTACTTTATCATATTCCTCATTATTTGGTATTAAAATTTTACTACCTCTCGTCTTATCAGCTAACATAAGCTTCATATTTCCCGGTAAATAATCTTTGATTTGTTCTTGCCAATACAAATAGTCGTGTCCTTCTACTTTTAAGTCATGAAGGACTGCGAAAGGTATAGATAGAGAATTGATTAAAAAGTTTTCTAACGGCATTTCGCTCATCTTTAAATAGAATATGACAAACTGAACTTTTGATTGAAAGATATATTCTTTATCGTTCCATTTCAACATAATATCATTCGTTACGAAATTCTCACTTATAATTTCTTCATTTCGATCGTTGAACCATCGTTTAATAATACGTCTTTGATTATCATCAACCATTAATTGCGCATACTTTAAACCTTTATTATTATAATAGTCAATGACTTGAGTTCTACCTTGTTTGTTCAACCATTCAATTCGCTCAACTATTCTAAGACCGTAGTTCTTCTTATATATAATTCTACCTTTTACTTCGCCCATATTTTTAATTTCTGCTGAATTATTATTACCTTCAATTTCCCAAAATCTTGGCAATGGCACTTGGTTAAAGAATAAAGGTTTTGAAGCATGATTATCATTATTAGCGAAAAATTGATAAGGTGTTATGACATTTGAAGGTAAGAATCCATCTTCTTCAATTACAATGGTTTGTACATTCATCTTTGCGTTCTCAAATGTTTTATAAAGTCGTTGTGTTCTCATATCGAAAGATTCAAATAGATTAATCATGTAGCACCTCTTCAATTAAGTGAAACCACTTTTGTTTAATATTGTCAGTCTTGTATTGTTCAGCAAGTTCATAAGATTTCTCATGAAATGATGAAGTATCATTTTTGAAAAATTGAATAACCGCTTCGGCTAAATTGTCGACGATTTCTTGTTCTGATTGGTGACTTTTATCGATAGGAATTAAATATCCATTTTCATTATGACCAATAAATGTTGTGTTTCCATAATCGACATCAAATCCTATCATACCTAAACCAGAGCCGATAGCTTCCATCAACGTTAAACCGAAACCTTCACTTGTTGAACCTGCGAAAAACAATTCATAATTAGCATATACATCTTGTAACTTCACATGTCCTAAAAGCTTGATATAGTGATTCGCTTCATTTTCTTCGATTAATTTTTGAAGCATGTTTCTTTCAGCGCCTTCTCCGTATATATCAAATATCAAATCAGGAATAGATTGTTTTGCTTTGACGACAGCTTTCACTAACCAATCTATATGTTTTTCACTAGCTAATCTTGATGCTGTTATGACTGAATAAGGTTTTCTATTATCTGGCTTAATCACATCATGAATACTACCAACAGGCACTGTATATATCTTTGGTAGATTTCCGTAATATTGATTAAATTGATGACTCAGAACTGCTTTTTGTCGATCTGTTGCTGCAATATAAAAATCCACTTCATTTACATGAGAAAATACATATTCATAATAATTATTCCATAGTATATAGTCATCATTCGTGAAATTCGAACTATAATGTTCTGCATGAATGACCACGCCTAACTTAGAATCGCCTTTATTTTGAATAACAGGTTGTCCCATACCTTTGGATCGGTCAACAATCACAATATCCTTTGATGTTAAATGCAAGCATTTCATAAAATAAGCAACAAATTCTTGTTTAGAATATAAAATTCGATCCTTAAACATGTATAAATGACCGTTATTATTTAAATACTCATTATAAGCAATAGAACCATCTTCATTATAAAATTGTCTCATATAAACTTTCGCTCTATTCTCATGTGGCGCATAATATTCCGAGAATGTTCTTGTATAAGTATAGAAGTCTTTTCTAATTAATTTCCCACGAGAAACAAACTCAGCTCTATCCACATATGGCTTGCCTTGTTCCTTCAAATAACAAACAACATACGTTTGATTCACTTCACTAAATAATTTAATCGTTTTTTTCTGTTCTTCTCGACGCGTTATTTTCATATCAAGCGTATCAATTAAATCTTCCACTGTATAAGAAGTAGGTGCAATTTTAATATCCGTAAAATATTGGTATAACCAAATAATCTCATCGTCATAATATCCCATGTGACTTGTTAAAGTTTGAATATTCTCATGTGTTAATAAATCTAAAAACACAAATTTCAAACTTTCCTTTTGGTCACGAAGCATCTTAGCTCTATAAAATTGGGCATATTCGATACCACTGCTCGCCCAACCAATACTATAATTAATATTATATATTGTCATAAAAAGTCCCTTCTTTACAAATTAGCATTATTATAAAATATACAAAATAACCAACATTTCCCAATTCTCTTTTTAAATTATTATATAGTATTTATATTAAATAAAACAAGCTAAGAGAGAAATCCCTTAGCCTGTAATTTAAAATTACTGATTATCATGGTTATTTTTACGGCGACTTCTAAGTAACAAAGCACCACCGAAAGCTGCAAGCAAGCCACTCATTAAACCAGAATTTTGCTTACTTTCACCTGTATCAGGTAACTTTTCATCATCAGAAGATTGATCATCATTATGATCCATGATTTCACTAGAATCTAAAACCTCTTCAATATTATTATTTAATGTATTTATTTCATAATTATCATCTTGAACTATATTGTTCATATTTGTACCAACTGTATTTGTCGGCTCATCTGAAATCATAGCGTCACTTTCAATTATTGAGTCACTCATGCTTTCTGAAGTGCTTTCACTTGTTGAATCACTTGTACTCTCTGAAGTACTATCGCTCGTTGATTCACTTGTGCTTTCTGAATTACTTTCGCTCGTTGACTCGCTCATGCTCTCTGATGTGCTGTCACTTGTTGAATCACTCGTGCTTTCTGAACTACTTTCGCTCGTTGACTCGCTTGTGCTTTCTGATGTGCTGTCACTTGTTGACTCACTCGTGCTTAGAGACTCACTTGTACTCAATGATTCACTCGTACTTAACGATTCACTTGCGCTTAATGATTCGCTCGTGCTCAATGATTCACTTGTACTTAACGATTCACTTGTACTTAACGATTCACTTTCACTTAATGACTCACTTTCACTTAATGACTCACTTTCACTTAATGACTCACTCGTGCTTAACGATTCGCTTTCACTTAATGACTCACTTGTGCTCAATGATTCACTTGTACTTAATGATTCACTCGTGCTTAATGATTCGCTTTCGCTTAATGACTCACTCGTGCTTAATGATTCACTTGTACTTAATGACTCACTCGTACTTAATGATTCGCTTGTACTCAATGACTCACTAGTACTCAATGATTCACTTGTACTTAATGATTCACTCGTGCTTAACGATTCGCTTTCACTTAATGACTCACTCGTGCTTAATGATTCACTTGTACTTAATGATTCGCTTGTACTCAACGATTCACTTGTACTTAATGATTCACTCGTACTTAACGATTCACTCGTGCTTAACGATTCGCTTGTACTTAATGATTCACTCGTACTTAACGATTCGCTGGTACTTAACGACTCACTTGTGCTTAATGATTCGCTTGTACTCAATGATTCGCTCGTGCTCAATGATTCGCTCGTGCTCAATGATTCGCTCGTGCTTAACGATTCACTTGTGCTCAATGACTCACTCGTGCTCAATGATTCACTCGTGCTTAATGATTCACTTTCACTTAATGATTCGCTAGTACTTAATGACTCACTCGTGCTTAACGATTCACTTTCACTTAATGACTCACTCGTGCTTAACGATTCACTCGTGCTCAATGATTCACTCGTGCTTAACGATTCACTTTCACTTAATGATTCACTTTCGCTTAATGATTCGCTTGTACTCAATGATTCACTCGTGCTTAACGATTCACTTTCACTTAATGATTCACTTTCGCTTAATGATTCGCTTGTACTCAATGATTCACTCGTGCTCAATGATTCACTTGTGCTTAATGATTCGCTCGTGCTCAATGATTCACTCGTGCTTAACGATTCACTTTCGCTTAATGATTCACTTTCGCTTAACGATTCACTTGTACTTAATGATTCGCTTGTACTCAATGATTCGCTCGTGCTCAATGATTCACTCGTACTTAACGACTCACTTGTGCTTAATGATTCGCTTTCACTTAATGATTCGCTTGTACTCAATGATTCGCTCGTACTTAATGATTCACTCGTACTTAGTGATTCGCTTGTACTTAACGACTCACTTGTGCTTAATGATTCGCTTGTACTCAATGATTCGCTCGTGCTCAATGACTCACTCGTGCTTAATGATTCACTTGTACTTAATGATTCACTCGTGCTTAACGATTCGCTTTCACTTAATGACTCACTCGTGCTTAATGATTCGCTTTCACTTAATGACTCACTCGTGCTTAATGATTCACTTGTACTTAATGATTCGCTTGTACTCAACGATTCACTTTCACTTAATGACTCACTCGTGCTTAATGATTCACTTGTACTTAATGATTCGCTCGTACTTAATGATTCGCTCGTGCTTAATGATTCACTTGTGCTCAATGACTCACTCGTGCTTAACGATTCACTCGTGCTCAATGATTCACTCGTGCTTAACGATTCACTTGTACTTAATGATTCGCTCGTGCTCAATGACTCACTCGTGCTCAATGATTCACTCGTGCTTAACGATTCACTTGTACTTAATGATTCACTTTCGCTTAATGATTCGCTTGTACTTAACGATTCACTTGTACTCAATGATTCGCTTGTATTATCTTCATATATATATATTATAGTATTATCTTGCCTAGTAAATATACCACTTGGTTGCCCATTTACCTGTTTATATTTATAAGAACCAATTTGATCTGGATGAGAGGTTGTATAATTTTCTCCAACTTTACCTATTGTTTTACTTGATGGTTGCAACTCATTTCCATTTTCATCTACATACTTCACAATAATTTGACCAGTTGCCTTTTTATAAATATAAGTGACTAATTGTTTTTCACGTTCATATTTACCAGTTGAATTACCGTCAACCTTATAAAAGTCAAAATCACCAATTGAATTTGGATGAGTACTAGCATAATTAGTACCAACCTTATCTTCAGATAAAATAGGCTGTTGTATCTCATTACCGTCTTCATCTACATATTTGACAACCAATTGACCCTTGGCTTTAACAAAATAGTAAACAATATTTTGTCCTTTCGTTGTATAAGTAACGGTATCAGTTTGGAAATTAAAATTACTGGAATCAGAAGCTTGTACATTTACGAAATCGTATCCTTTATTGTACAAATTAGTTTTATTATTATCAATTTTACTTGTTTCTTTAATATTACCTTGGTATTCTTGTCCCGGAATAATTTCTAGTCCTGTATCTTTGTCTACATATTTAACATTTGAAATGCCTTTAGCAACATAATCAAATTGATTAATTTGAAACTCTTGTTTGTTAGTATAATAACCCGTTGAACCTGAGAAAGATAGTGTATAACTCTCATTTGGATCTATATATAAACCCATATTTTTAGAAAAAATGTGAGTACCTAAACTATCTGTATAAGTTATTTTCATAATTTGGCTATCACCGTCATATTCAATTGTAATATCATTAAAATTATTATTTATTGGACCCCCAATAAATTGTATTGAATTTTCATCAGTAACAGCCGCATTTTGTGAATTAGTATATACAAAAGCCCCCATGGTTTTATTTTTATTATTAGAAAATGATACAGGATCTTTTACAAATGTTGTTTCTCCCGATTCGTTGTACCATGTATCTAACTTGAATCCAAATGCTTTAGACAGTCCACCGATACCAAGTCCTCCACCATATGAACCAATATCGTTAATTGAGTTTGGATGAAATGCTATACCAATTCCATCGGCACCACCTTGTGTCGCATTCTTATTGCCCAAATTAATTTTCCCTTTAAGAGTAAAACTTTGAGACATATCTATCTTACTATTCAATGAAAAGCTTCCTTTTTTACTTCTAGCATCAGTAGTTAAAGTGATTTTTCCCGTATTTTTATCATATGTCGCGTCCCCGTTTAACTTGAAATAATCTGTAAAATTATCTTTTGTAACTGTTGATTTATTAGTACCCGATGTTATTGCAGCAGATGTACTAGCAACTTTCATACTTTGCGTATTCGCTTTAACACTTGCAACCTTTTTATTAGTCTTAGTTTCTTTCACTTCAGGTTGAGTTGTCTTGCTTACTTGAGTGTTTGTTTCTGACTTTTCTGGTTGTGTTGCTTCAGAACCTTCTTGTTCTTTACTTACCGTTGTTTCTAGTTGTTTTTGTTTAGTTTCTTGTACTTCTTGTTTATTACTTACTTGAGATGAATTTTGTTGTTCATTTACCTGTTTAGTATCTGTAACTGTTTTGTTTGATTCAGTTCCCTTTGGTTCTGACACTTCAATTTCTTCATTAGGTGCCTCTTGTTGTTCTTGTTCTTTTGGTGCTTCCTGTTTTTGATTTACATCTGTCGTTTCTATTTCTTTAGTAGCATCCGTTTCAACTTGTTGCAATTCTTCTACTACCGGTTCTTGCACTTCAGATTTTTGTGTTTCTGATACTTCTTTTGTTTCTGCTTGTTCTGTATCTTGCGTTGTCTGTTCATTTCCCTGTTTTGTTCTCGTTGCTTCTTCTTGGCTACTTTCTTGTTGCTCTGTTCCTTTAATTGTCATTTGACTTTCGTTTGTAAGTTTAGCTGCTTCTACTTCTCCATTGCTAGAGATTAAAAATATCGCCCCGATTGCAACTGAACCAATTCCTACTTTGAACTTTCTAATAGAAAATTTAAGATCCCGTTTTATTTTTTTCATCTTTCTCTTCCCTTCACTTTTAAAAATTATTCTGTTGTTAGTTATTATTTACTCAAGTTTACATATTATACTATTTATACCTAACTAATGGTAGTTATTTTTAAAAAAATTTTAAAATATTTTTAAAAATGTTATTATTACTAGTTTTGCCAAACTTATTTTCATTTATCTTTTATTGATATATTAATCTTTTTTACAAATTTAAATTTTGTTAATGACAATTATTATGTTTTTCTATAACGTTTCCAAATGACTTACCATAATGAATAGGTATTATTAAACTTTTTTTGGTATAGTATAGTGATTTTAAAAGGAGGATTATTGATGAAGATTTTTGATGCGCATTTTCATATTATTGACTTTAATTATGAAGTAAAAGAGAATAACGGCTATATGCCGCCGAGTTATCTAACTAAGGATTATCAAGAAGAAACACAAGATATGAATATAGCTGGTGGTGCAATTGTATCCGGTTCTTTTCAAGGGTTTGATCAACAATATTTACTTAAAGCACTGAGTGATTTAGGTTCTGATTTCTGTGGTGTGATCCAATTACCTTATAGTGTTTCAGATGAAGAAATTGTTTCTTTAAATGACAAAGGCGTTCGTGCTTTAAGATTTAATGTTAAACGTGGTGGTTCAGAGAACTTAGCACATTTGAGTGATTTTGCGAAACGTGTATATGACTTAGTAGGATGGCACAGTGAACTGTATATTGATTCTATGCATTTACCAGACATTGAAGAAACTATATTATCTTTACCGGCTGTATCCATTGATCACCTCGGTCTGTCTAAGGAAGGTCTTCCATACCTTTTAAGATTAGTCGACAAAGGCGTTCATGTGAAAGCAACTGGTTTCAGTAGAGTTGACTTAAATGTACAAGATGCATTGAAAGAAATTTATCAAGCAAATCCAGATGCACTTATGTTTGGTACAGATTTACCATCAACACGTGCACCTAAACGCTTTACTTCTGAAGACATTCAACTCGTTCAAGATACTTTTGATGAAACTGCAGCTAATAAAATATTTTATCAAAATGCGAAATAATGGTATCGGAAGTAGTATGATGTTGATAGTAATAATTCAGAGTAAATGGAATGTTAAATTTAAGAAGGATGTGAGTTTATTATTCCTTTAACTCACATCTTGACCAATCTCGTGGCTTTACTCACGACTTAAGCCACGACTTGCGCCATCTCTTGGCTTTATTCAAACATTAAGCCATGACTTTCACTCATCATATCTACATCTCCCCAATGTGTTTAATTTCAAAGTACAAGATTTCAGCTATATAATAGTAATTGAGATAAAAACTATATAGAAATGGAGTTTTGGTTATGAGTATATTTACTGATCAAGAGAAAGTAGACATTTTAAGAGATATAGTAAGTATTCAATCTGTTAATGATAATGAAATTGAAGTATGTGAGTACTTACAGAAATTATTAGCAGACCATAACATCGAGTCCGAAATCATTAAAATTAGTGAAACGCGTGCAAATCTAGTTGCTGAAATTGGTGAAGATGGTCCTATTTTAGGTGTTTCTGGGCATATGGATGTCGTTTCTGCTGGTGATGAAAGTAAATGGACATATGATCCATTTAAACTAACTGAAGTAGATGGTCAGTTATTTGGCCGTGGCTCTGCTGATATGAAGTCTGGATTAGCTGCGCTTGTTATCAGTATGATAGACATACATGATCAAGGTTTACTAAAGCATGGTAGAATCCGTTTACTTGCAACGGCTGGTGAAGAAATCGCTGGTGAAGGTGCTAAAGCATTTCACGACAAAGGCTATATGGATGATGTTGAAGCACTCGTTATTGCGGAACCCTCCCAAGATAGAATTATATATGCACATAAAGGCTCAATGGATATTCGCATCACTTCTCGAGGAAAAGCATCTCATAGCTCAATGCCACATCTTGGATTTAATGCCATTTCACCGCTTGTAAAATTTATATATAAAGCAGATGAAGGCTTTACGAAATTCAATCAAACAAATAAACTACTTGGCAAACCAATCATGAATGCAACTATCTTCAATGGTGGTAACCAAGTTAACTCTATCCCTGAACATGCAGAGTCGGAATTCAATATTCGTACGATTCCAGAACATGATAATGATCAGTTCATTTCATATTTTAATGAAATTTTAAAACAAATAGAAACCGATAAGACAGATATTGAAATTGATGCGTACATGTCTAGACCACCCGTTTACACAACTGGCCAAAATTCATTAATCGAGTTAGCTGTGAAAATGGGCGAAAAACATTTAAACACTACACTTCCAACTGAAGCATCACCAGGTGTTACAGATGCATCTGATTTATTAGTTTCTAAAGATGAGAACTTCTCATTTATTATGTATGGCCCTGGTACAGTAGACCAAGCGCACCAAGTAGATGAACATGTATCTAAAGATGCCTACCTTAAATTTATTGATTTATATACAGAATTCTTCCCTAAATACTTAGAAAAGTAATTCATTATAACCGGAGTGATTAACGTGAATACACAAATTCAACAACTTAAAAACATCATCGATTCATCTCATAATATTACTTTTTTTACGGGAGCTGGTATTTCAGTTGCTAGTGGTATACCTGACTTCCGTTCACTCGGTGGATTATATGATCAAATCTCAGAAAATGGCTATTCTCCAGAATATTTATTAAGTACTGATTATTTACAAAGCGATCCAGAAGGATTTATGAACTTTTGCTTCCAATATTTACTCTTCACCGATAAACAACCTAATATCGTACATCAATGGATAGCCCAACTTGAAAAAGACCATCGTTCACTCGGTGTCATCACACAGAATATCGATGGTCTTCATAGTAATGCCGGCAGTCTAAATACAGATGAATTGCACGGCACTTTAAATCGATTTTATTGTACAAAATGCCAACAAACATATACGAAATCTTATGTTATCGATAACCATTTACACCATTGCGAATCATGTGGTCATACCATTAGACCAGACATCGTATTATATGGTGAAATGCTCGATCAAGACACAATATTTAACGCATTAAACAAAATAAGAGAAGCAGACACACTCGTAGTACTCGGGTCATCCTTACTCGTGCAACCCGCAGCAGGACTCATCTCAAACTTCGAAGGACAAAACCTCGTCATTATAAACAAAGACGAAACACCTTATGATGCTTCAGCAAACATCGTTATACATGATGACATGGTAGATGTTGTACAAGAGTTGTTGAGGTGAGTTAGACCAAATCACAACGAGTTCCCTCTTTTATTCTTGATAACAAAATACACTCATGTTATTATTTAAGTATTAAAAAACACTCAGCAACTTTGGAAGGTCGGCTGAGTGTAAAAAATTAAGGCGTATAGTCTATTCTATATTTCACCATGATCTAATAAGGCACGGTGAACATATAGGCAATCAATAAGCACATTAATTTTTATGTTCTAATTATAGCATGGTGTCATGACTCTCAACACCTAAAAAAGACTACTTATCCCTCTATTTTCCGGGAAATAAGTAGTCTTTTTTTATGTTATTTTCTTACCAGTTTCTGCTAATATTCTCCACAATAATAGAATAATTGCAGCGATGATTGTGATTGTTATGATTAGGATTAATGAATATGCATGATCAAATGCATTTGTGCCTAATTCTAGTAATTTACTTTTTAATAGTCCATTTGAATTTTCTGCTACAATCATCGTTTCTTCAAAACTGCCTTTTGCTTTTGCTGGTATTTCTGCTATCGACATTGAGCGTTCCATTAAATAAGTATAAGTAAATGAGAATACACCACCAAGTGCGGCTATTCCTATTGACCCTCCGAGTTCATATGACACTTCTTCTACTGAAGCTGCCATACCTGCTTTATCGTCATCAACGTTTGTCATGATTGCATTTGATGCTACAGTCATTGCACCGCCTAACCCTAATCCTGCGATGCTAAGAAATAGTATTTGAATCCATAAATCATTGTGTAGAAATGCTGTGAATCCTACAATACCAATTAATGAAATGGTTAAATTATAGATGAGAATTTTGATGGTATCAAATCGTGTTAAGATACTACCCTGTACAATTGCCCCTATAAAAGCTGCTGCTGCCATAGACATTAAGACTAATCCTGCTTTTAATGGAGTCATATTTAAAATTAATTGTAACCGTTGAGATAAAATCATTTCAAAGCCAATTAATATGGATGCTGAAGTAAATGCAGCTATCACACCTGATAAAAAGTATTTATTTTTAAATATGTCTAAACTAATTAAAGGATTTGATAGTCGTTTTTGTCGACTAATAAATAATTTCAACGACCATAATCCAATCACTAATGTCAGTATAATCAGTACAATTGAAGGATTTTCTTTTGTGACTTCTTTAATAGCATAGACAGTCCCTATAAGTCCTATCATAATCAGAATTGAACTTGTGATATCCCATTTTTTATCTTTATTGCCTTTAATATTAGGAATTTGTATATAAGCAATGATAATAACAATTATCGTAATAGGCACATTAATTAAAAATACTGAACCCCACCAAAATTTAGTTAATAATAAACCACCTATTAAAGGTCCTAATCCAGCACCTGCTGATGCAATAGAAGACCATATGCCTAGCGCAAGTGCTCTATCTTTTTTGTCATCAAAGACTTGTTTAATAATAGCAAGTGTTGACGGCATCATTGTTGCTGCACCAATAGCCAATATAACTCTAGCCATAATTAAAGTACCAGATGTTGGAGAAAAAGCTGCGACAACTGATGCTAAAGTAAAGATTACTAAACCAGATAAAAACATATTCTTATGCCCTACTTTATCGCCCAACGTACCTAAACCAGGTAAAAGCCCTGCTACAACTAAAGGATACGCATTTACAATCCATAATTTTTGAAAAGCACTCGCTTCCAATTCATACGTTATCGTAGGTAAAGCAGTATATAATACAGTCATATCAATAACGATCAAAAATAACGCACTAGAAACCAAAATTAACGAAAACCATTTATTAAATTTCATGATAAATCCTCCTTACTCAAATAATGGTAAGGTGTATAGTTACTATATAGTCAAACATAAACTTTTAATCGAATATATAAGGCTTTACGAGTGAATTATTGGTACAAAAACACTTAAAATTAGCGATATCTAAATTCATAGACCGTTCCAATGTTTTTTTGTAATATTCTGACAAAAAACGGAGGAATAATCAGCATTTTTGACGAATAATTATATAAAAATCTAAGATATAATGTATAATGACAAAATTTATAGAAAAAGAGGTTAGCAATGTGGATACTTTAAAAGTGAACAAACGATTAATTATGACACCTGGACCTGTAAGTGTAGATCCACGTGTTTCTCAAGCAATGTCGAATTCTATACTCGGTCAATTCGATTATGAATTTGTAAATATCATGAATGAAACAATGTCATTAATTCGTCAGTCATTCTTAACAGAAAATAAATGGGCTTTCCCAATTGATGGCACAAGCCGTGCTGGCTTAGAAGCCGTTATATCAAATATCGTGAAACCTGGTGATGAAGTACTCGTACCTGTAATTGGTCGATTTGGTTATTTATTTACTGAACTCGTAACACGTGCAGGAGGTATCGTCCACAATATACATAAACCAATGGGCGAAGTCTTTGATCAAGCAGAAATTATTGAAGCTTTAGATGAATATAAACCTAAAGTACTTGCGATTGTACATGGTGAAACATCAACAGGAAGATTGCAACCTATCGATCAATTAGGACGTGCTTGTAAAGAGAGAGGTA
>Ga0308156_1002767_pt1 | contig 14698 bp, 18 predicted proteins | sample PhyAR2_FD_201041 | JGI IMG/M metagenome (GOLD analysis project Ga0308156, IMG submission 201041) | Phyllosphere microbial communities from UC Gill Tract Community Farm, Albany, California, United States - DLSL A.R2 | ecosystem: Host-associated > Plants > Phyllosphere > Unclassified | place: USA... | reverse complement strand
GCGTCCAACGTAATGTGGCATGACCCATTGCAGGAAGTATACACAAAAATGGATGAGTTGGAAACTAAGATTGACGAAATCAAATTGTGTAAATCAGGAGATGCTGACAACGATGGTGTTTGCGACGATTGGGACAGACAGCTTGATACACCTGCAGGTGCTAGAGTTGACGGTGCTGGTGTAGCTTTAGATGTTGATTTGGACGGTGTAATCGATCTTAATGATAAATGTGTAACAGTTCCGGGACCTGCTGAAAACAACGGTTGTCCACTTACAAACAACGGAACCGGAATGGTTTCTGGCGACGAGACTGCAATCAGCGCAATCGAATTTGATTTGAACTCTGACAGAATCCTTCCTAGCAACACGCCAATTCTTAACAGCGCTGTAAACTATATCAATTCTTCAAACGGATCTTACACTGTTGTAGGTGCTACAGATTCTAGAGGAACTGAAAGTTACAACCAAATGTTGTCTGAGAAAAGAGCAAACAACGTAAAAGAATATCTAATCACGAATGGTGTTGCACCTACGAAATTGGAATCTCAAGGTAATGGTAAATTAGACCTAAAATATCCTGAGTGTGATCCAGCTTCTAAATGCCCTGAGTGGAAAAATAAAGCTAATAGAAGAGTGTATTTTAAAGCAAAATAAAGATTAATTTTCTATTCTGAGACTGCCAATTTTGGCAGTCTTTTTTTTTGCTCTTATTTTATCATATTTTTATTAAATCATTGTTTAAATTACGATTAATTGTCTTTTGTTATCCAATTTATCAAAAGTATGTTTTTCTTGTTCAGTTAAAAACATTCACAATTTTCGTTTTTTCAGCGCTTCATACAAAAATGGCTTGGCGGGAATTTTGTAGCCTAAAGGTTCAAATAAAAAAAATGGATTATGGATATGGACTGGAAACAACTTTTTATAGGAGACCTTAACTTTACATTCGCACTGGAAATCGTTATTCGGACATTGATTATGTTCAGCATGGTTTTATTAATAATGAGGCTTTCAGGCAAAAAGGGCGTTCGGCAGCTTTCACTTTTTGAAGTGGCCATCATCATTGCCTTGGGATCGGCAGCCGGAGATCCGATGTTCAGCAGAGACGTTGCTATAGTTCCGTCGGTAATTGTTTTTGGAGCCATTATCATTTTTTACAGAATCATCACCTACTTTGCAATGAAAAGTGAGAAGTTTGAAGAAATCATTTAAGGCGAACCACTTTATGTGATAGAAGAAGGGAAATTCTCCCTGGGCGCCCGGAAAGATCACACCTTTGCACGAGACGAGTTTTTCTCCGAAATGAGGCAGGAATCTATAGAACACGTTGGTCAGATCAAAGTTGCAATTCTTGAAACCACCGGCAATATCAGTTTTTATTATTATGAAGATGAAGACGTAAAATACGGTTTGCCAGTCCTGCCAAAGCCTTATCAGAAAAAGATGAATGAGATAAAAAACGAAGGAATTTATGCCTGTACCTACTGTGGAAATCCCGAGAAACTGCAGCCGGGAAATCACACGTGCAGTAGATGCAATGAAGAAGAATGGGTGAAGGCGATCAATACTTTGCGGCTCACTTAGAATTAATTGATTTTGATAGTTTGACAGAGTCTTTAAATGCCCTTATTTTTTTAAGTACCTATGCAGCTATGGCTGATGAATACAAGCAGAATCTGTGATTTGCAAAATTAAATCAATCAAAAAATATAAACTTTTCTTAAAGTCTTTTTGAAGCCGTATCGGGCATTATTCTTGCAAAACTATAAGTACACCAAAATAAAAATATTATGAACAACGACAAATCAATTCCGGTATTAAACGATCTGCTAAACATTACAAACGATAGAATAGCAGGTTTTTCAAAAGTTGAAGACAAAGTGTGGGAAACACATTCTGATCTAAAAGCAGTTTATGACGATATGGTCTCCAGATCTGTTGACATGAAGAACGATCTGATTAACCTCATCAGCCTGAAAGGCGGAGAAGCCGACAATTCTACTAGTGTCTCTGGGGCTATCCACAGAGCTTGGATCGATGTAAAAAATGCATTTGCTGCAGACAAGGATGAGTCTACCTTGGAGAATGTTGTATTCGGCGAAAAAGCTGCGATAGAAGCTTATGAAGATGCTTTGGAAAGTGGTGATCTGTGCCCGGAAAGTACAACGCTGGTATCAGATCAGTTGCACCACCTGAGATCATCTTACGCTAAATTTGAGACTTTAGAAGGTATCAGCTAATCACGTAAAATTTAAGTTCGTTTTTTGTTAAATAAGATGAATATCAAAGAAAACCTCTCCAAAAATTGAGAGGTTTTTTTGTGCTGTATTTTGATGAATATTTTTATTATAATTTCAAATTAATTGTTGATCATAATCGGTAGGAAGCGCCAAAAAAGAAATGTTTTGCTGCAGTATGCTGAATGCCGAAGTTGACACCCGCGTCCAGTTTAAAATCTGCTGCAACCTCCATCTGGACGGCTGCATTCACATAATTAGAAAACTGATGCGCCTTGAAATCATAAGTGTAATAGGTTTCGGCAATACCATCCAAACCTTTCACGATGGCATGACTTACGGTAAGCGTCTGCAAAAATTCTGTATGCATCGCTGGAGCATCTTCATCTTTCAGACGGTCGACTTCCACCTGAAATCCCAATTGCCATTGGCCGGGAAGTTTATATTGCATCGGGACAATCAGGCCGCCTTCCCACTGGCTGTCTTCGTATTTTGAAATCGGAACTTTAAGGTAAGGCAACACTGCGAGTGCAAAATCACCACTGTCATTTCCGATAATATTCTGCTTTATCCTAAATGTCAGATCACCGTGGCCTTCCGTAACACTTTTTTCATTTGACCCAAATTCCCGTTCGGTCTGCCTGCCATAGGTCTGGAAACCAATTTGTACAGCTGTGGAACCCGTGATGCCTGCTTTCAGGTTCATCTGATTGATAAGTAACGTGTGGGTCTCCAGTGTTTCTGTCTTTTCACGGATGGTTCTTATCACGTCTGTCTCAAACTGAAAATGTCCTGCATCCACTGTAAAAGGTGACTCCGTGACATCGGGACGGTCTGTTTCCATTTCTCGCATTTGTGCTTTCGGAGTTGGATTGAAAAGTGAAAAATGCTTGCTGGTGCTCTGCTGCGCCCATCCCTTCACTGGAATAATTGCGCTGCAAAGTACCATAGTCGATACAATGTAATTTTTCTTCATAGCTATCTGAATACAATTAGGGTTTAATATTAGCTGTAGATTAAAAGCTGTGCCGTAATTGCAGAATGGTTATGATATTTGAATATTTGTACGGATAATATTAAAACTGCTTCGGTTTTATTTTTTTTTCAGCGGCTTCTGCAATGGTAAGAATTCTTGTCTGTCGGGTTTTCGGTCTTTTGGCGAGGACAATCCATTGGAGCATCATTTTCTTAACGGATTTACTAAGGCTTTGAAAGAATTCTGCCGCATTTTCTCTGTTTCTGAGTTCAGTGGCGAGATCTTCAGGGATGGTGAGTTCTTCTACGCCGTCCAGGATTTCCCAGGAGCCGTTAGCTTTCGCAGTGTCGATGATCTCAATACCCGCCTGAGACATTCGGTTTTCAGAAATAAGTTTTTCAACCTTTTGTTTGTTGATTTTAGACCAAGTGCTTTTAGCTTTTCGTTTTCCAAAATACTGAACGGAAGAGTCTTCGTCCAATTTTTTCTTAAGACTGTCTATCCACCCGAAGCAGAGCGCCTCGTCTACAGCATCGCTCCAGCTTACAGAAGGCTTGCCGGATTTTTTGTTATATTGAATAAGCCAAATTCCTTTTTCCCTGCTGTGATTTTCCTTAAGCCAATTGCGCCACTGACCGGAATCTTCCGCATAAAAAGTGTCTGGAGTTTCAGTAGTTTTATTAGTCATCACTTTTCGATTTCGTAAGTGTAAATATACTTAAAGACAGGGGAAACGCTCGCTATTACATATAAAAAAAGAGAGACAAATTTGAGCTGCCTCCCTTTCTTTAATTAAATATAATTGATGTATGATTGTCTGGGAAAGAGGGCAAAATTGCCCTCCTTATCAATAAATCTAATAAACTATGAATTAGGTTTATTTGATTTATTAACAGCAAAATTTTTGCCAAAATAATCTCAATTTATCTATTCTAAAAAAATATTTGCTTTTTTTTGATCGATCCGTATGTGCTGGGTTTTCTTTAATATTAATTGCTACGGTTAAATTGTGTGAGTCTTTTTTACTTAATCCATCCCACCTTTCTTTTCCAATTTTCCATTTCTGCTTTTCTTTTTTTAAAATCTTCGGGTGGAAGGTGGTTTTCGGCTTTTGCCTGATTTCGGATAATTTCGGTCTGTTCCTGAAGTGTATTCAGACCCAGCGATTTTCTTCTGTCATTCACCTTTTTAATGTCATCAACCGGGTTAGGGCTCAGCTCACCCTTCTCATCCCAGTCAAACTGCGTTCCATAGTTTTGCGGTTTATTTTCAAAGACTGCAATCCTATCTGTAAGATAAGCAAGGTTCCTTGGATCTGCTTTTTTTCTCTGAACTTCTATTGCTAAAAGTTCTGCACATTTTTTCATAAAGTGCGGTTTCCCAATTGAATGCTGAATGATAATCCAAGCTGAATAAGCTGCTTCTGGACCTAATTTTTCAACGGTCGGAAATCCAATTTCATTAATGATTTTCTCCAGTATTGAAGCATTACTGTCGTGCAGCTCTGCCATCTCGGCATTATATCCTTCTCCCAATTTTCCAGTTGAAATAAGGTGGTTTCTGAGCTCAAAGTCTTTCTGTTGAAGATCAAAAATGATGTCTGAAAATTGTTGATAATCCATTTTAAGATTAATAGTTTTAACAATAATGTTGAACGCCTTCAGTCTTTATTTAACTTCTTCATTGAGATAAACAAAATCTCCGGAATTCAATTTACCGAAAACTTCAGCCTTACTGGCTGGATCGATTAGGAAAAGATAGCTTACAAAATGTGGTTCCTTTGCTCCATTTTCAATCGTATTTTTTTCCTTGTCCAAAACAATTTTCAAAGTAGTGCTTTCGTCATTGTAGGCAGTTACAAATCGGATAATACGATCTGGTTTTGTCCATTCATAGATCGTCAGTTTTTGGTTCCAGCTGCTTTTTTTCTTTTGCGAAGCTCCGAATTTTGCAGTGAGAAGCTTCAGGAGATTTTCAGAGTCACTCTTCGTAATTTCGTCTGCAACAACGCCAATCGCTTTTATTTTGCCGTCATTTGTAGTTGCTATACTGATCTTTTGAAAGTAAGTGTTTTTGAAGACTGCCATCTTATCAATATTACTCCAGTTGATCTGACTGTATTCAAATCCGATCTTTTTCTTTTCCGGAGAATAATTATTTAAAAATGTTTCCTTTTTCGTAAGCATCACCGAGCGCTCCCTGTCACCTTCTATATTGATTTCGTAGGCATTAGGGTAATCTTTACTCTTATACTTTTCGGGTAAAAGGCTGGAGATATATGTTTTAAAACTGAAGTTTTCAAGATCCAAAGGTGCTTCACCAATTGCTTTCTGTTGGGCAAAAGAAAGACTGAACGTCAGCAAAAGCAAGAAGCTGGTTGTGATTTTAGTTTTCATATGTTTTGTTTTTAGTTAGTGATAATAAACTTAGTCAGAATCGACGCTTGAATTAGTTTGATGCAGAATCACATAATCCCAGGGTTTCATCGTCAGGATCGTCGTTCCGGAAACCGATTGCTCCTTGCCTGTAAAAAGATTAATGTAATTTCCTGTATCAAAAGAAGTATCGAACTGGACGATGATAAGCTCTTTACTAAGATTAACAAAGGTCAGAACTTTGTCACCGTTTTTCTCTCTCACGAAGGAGATGACCTGATCCATACGGTCATTCATAATCCTTACCATTTCGCCGCCACGATCACCATTCCAGAGCGCCTGATTTTGATGTTTTAATGTAAATAGAGTGGTGTAGAGCGCCTCACTCTCATGAAGATCCCAACTGATTGAGTCCTTTTCAAAAAAAGCGAGCGAACGGTCCAGTCCCGCTTCCTGACCGCTGTAGACCAACGGAATGCCGTCCATCATCGCTGTGAAAACTGTAACGGCTTTCAGCGATTCGCCAAAGTTGATGTATTGGTTGCCTTCCCAGGAGTTTTTATCGTGGTTATCAATGAAATTCATTCTGATGGCCGCCTTTGGGAAAATAGAAACGTGCTCCGCAATATAAGCTTCACTTAATGTCTTTACGCTCAATTCATTCACAAAAATGCGGTGCAGAATATTCCACAAAGTCCAGTTGTAAGTCGCGTCGAAAGCCCTCCTGTGAAGTTCTTTGTCCTCGGCTTCGGCGAGCATAAAAACAGGTTTTATTTCATCGAGCTCTTTCCTTACATTTTCCCAGAAATCAATGGGGACAAAGCTGGCGATATCGCATCTATAACCGTCAATATCGTATTTTTCCACCCAGAATTTCATCGCTTCTGTCATATACTTTCGCAGTTCCGGGTTTTTGTAGTCCAGTTCGATGATATCATCATAATCCCGCCAGCGCGTCGACTGGAAAGTGCCTTTTCGGGATTTCATGTACCACTCCGGATTTTTGATCACCATATCATTGTCCCAGCTGGTATGGTTGGCCACCCAGTCGATGATCACGTACATACCGTGGTTGTGAATTGCTGTAACCAGACTTTTAAAATCGTCCTCGGTGCCAAATTCCGGGCTTACGGACCAATAATCTTTCACCGAATAATAACTGCCGAGACTGCCTTTCCTATGAAGCTCGCCGATAGGCTGCACGGGCATCAGCCATATAATATCGATGCCCATTTTCTTAAGCCTGGGAAGCTGATCTTCTACCGAACGGAAAGAACTGTTTTCTGAAAACTGGCGGATATTAAGTTCGTAAAGTGTTGCATTTTTCACCCAGTCCGGTGTGGTAATTTCAACATATTTCTTTGGCTGATATTGGTCGTAATGCTGTTGTTCCATATATTGTTGTCGAGGTTACAAAAATAATCATAACTAATATCATACCTAGCTTCAAATTTTATATCAAGAGAATATTAATCTTTTAAAATCTTAAACGGATAGCAGAAAAATTGAGTGAGAAATCTATTTAGGTTTGATGTTTGCAGGGAAAAACGGGTGACAGTCTTTTGATAATTCATTAAAAATATATAGTTATGATTCCGAAAAAAATACATTACTGCTGGTTTGGCGGACAACCGAAAACAGAGTTGGCGACCCATTGCATCGAATCCTGGAAAAAGATCCATCCCGACTTTGAAATTGTAGAATGGAACGATGAAAACTCCCCACTGGAAGACAACAATTACGTCAAAGAAGCTTATGAGCAGAAGAAATGGGCATTCGTCTCCGATTATGTGCGATCCAAAGTGATGCTGGAACACGGCGGCATCTATATGGATACGGATATGGAACTGAAACATCCTCTGGACGAATTCCTGAACGAGGAAGCGATCTGTGGTTTCGAGGTAAAAGGTGTCCCGTACTCCGCATTTTGGATGGCAGAACCGCAACACCAGTTGTCTAAAGATTTTGTAGATTATTATCAAAGGCAGGATGGCTTCGTAGAGCGCATCAACACAGATATATTTTCAGAAATGCTGGAAAAGGAATATGGCGCAGACCGCTACAGTGATACGATCCAAAAGTTGAAACACGGCGTTACATTGTATCCGTCAGTCTATTTCTCGCAGGATCTTCAGAAAAATTATGTGAGTCACCATTTCAGCGGTTCCTGGTTTGGCGGTGATGAAGAAAATACACACAAAAAAATGGTTAATGTGTACGGACTTTTGGAACGTCTGATTAATTATCCCGGAGCTGCAAACGCTGTGAAAAGTGTGATCGAGGAGCACAAGATCATAGATGTAAAAGCAGTGCTCGATTTGATTCCAAAAGAGAAAATCAAAGAATATCTGGCTTCTGAATAGTACATTTATTCCTTAACGACAACAAGTTTCCTGACTGCAGTTCTAAATCTTAAGAACTGCAGTCCTGTTATAAGGATGTACGCCACCGAAAAGATAACAAACGTCATCAAAATCCTGTTCGAACTGAAACTGAACTGTAAAACAACCATCGTATAAATCAAACTGATAATCGGAATGGCTAAAAAGGAGAGAAAAGAGTAGAACGGACTATTCCTGACTGCAGCGATGCAATTGAGGAATATGGTAAGAGAGGAAAGCAACAGCCCGATAACGTAAACCAGAGAAAAGCCGATATTTAAAAGAAGCTCGAAAATGTCCATGACTTTATCAAAAGCAGTCGGACCGTGCGGATCGGTTTCCGAGATAGCCACCCGGTAGCCGAAGAAAAGCAGTATGAGCAAAAACACATTGAAGATCCAGAATCTGAACAGCATATTCATCATATCGACAGTCTATTTATTTTAAAATTAGATACTGACCGTCGGTTCCGGACATTCACCTTTTTTATATTTGTTCTGATTTTCGTCCTCCAGATGATCTATGGTTTTGCTTTTGGATTTGTAAAAAACATTGAAAGTTTTCTTTGGATATTTTTCTGATTTGCTTGGAGAAAACATCACTTTGTTTTTGGCTTCCGTAAAATCGCCGTCCACATATTGCGATGTTTTTGAGTAAATATAAGCCGATTCATTCTCCTTTTTTTTGGCAGCATCATAGTCATAAGTTGTTGTGATCATTCTTGCATTGGTCGACGACCATCCGTACTCAAAAAGATTTTCGGTGACATACACTCTGGAATCTTTTTCTGAAGTGGCAGTGTAAACAAAGCACTTTTTTGATCTCTCGGCGCCTGGATAGTCCGGTGTTTTTTCCTGTGGCACAGGAATGATTTTCGGCGGCATTATGGGAGGCGGAACTTTATTTGATTTTTTCTTTTGGCCAAATGACAGGCTGAAGATCGTCAAAGTAATAATTATAAGGGTATTTCTCATGGCTGTTTTATTTGTACTGATACATTATCAAATCTACCGCCAAATCATTAATCTGATATTAATTTAATAAGCAATTAACAGCCGACTATCAATCAGTCCTTAAATTCGGCATCGCTTGCAAAGGCTAAAAAAAGTAAAATCCACGGCAGCAAGATGATCAAAAGAAGGATCACGGTATAAATGACAAGGTATCTCCGGTTTTTGGTCTGCCACCAGAGCGATCCACCGCCAACAATGCCGAGAACTATCACACCGATCAGTAATTCCATTTTAGTATTGTAATTAATTAATTTTATTTGCTATGTTCTGATTGCTTAAACAAACTTCTCAAATTAAGATTTGTATTATTTCCTGCTTTTTTTGCCTTGGCCAAATCTGAAGATTTTCAGTGCTATCGCAGACAGCAGGAATGCGAATAAAATATCCAGGATCAAAAACCAGTATTTCGTGATGGAAATGTCCGCAGAACTTATTGGACTCGGCGAGGTCATTTCGCTGTACTTAATGTAGAATGCAAGCGGGAAACCGACATAATACGGACCGTCTACCGGCCGCTTATCATCGACGGTGACATAAGTCAGAGCTGCAAAAATGACGATGGCAAGGAGGAAGGTCAGCAGGTATTTCTTCATTTGGTCTGCGGTTTTTGAGTGGTTTTTACTTCGAAATCTTTCTGAGTTTTATATTTTTAAAGTCGATCGCCGAGCCTTCATAATTTAGAGAAATACGACCCTCACGAGAGCTTGCGTCAGTAGCTTCGTTCACCAATTTTCCATTTAAATATTGTGTGATTTTGCCATTGAAAGATCTGATGACGATAGAATTCCATTCGCCGTAGGGTTTTTCATTGTCCAGAAATTTGGGCGACGTTATACTTGCGCCGGGCTCCACCAGTCTGCCATTCACTTTTGCAGTCACCTGATCCAGAAAGATAAAATCTCCGGTCGTATTCTCCTTGATCTGAAACTGAATCCCTTTTGGCCAAACCTTGTCCGGCAAGTCGGTCGGAATATTGTACATCACGCCGCTGTTTTTCTTGCCTTTTCCTTTGTACTGCTCATCCAGATTCCAACGGTAGTCCAGCGTCAGTTCAAAGTTGGAATAGCTTTTTTTAGACATCAGATAGCCCACATTTTCGCCGTGCATTCTTATTATACCCTCTGTGAAATCGTAAGTTTTGGCAGGCTCCAGTCTCTCAGAACTTGTTTTGATGTAGGCGTACCAGTCATTCTCTGTCCAGGTTTTTTGCTGGGTGGTGCAGGCGGTGAGGATTATGAGGAAGAGGAGGGTGAGGGGTGTTTTTTTTAGCATATTGGAGAGTGGATTTGAAAGCAGAATATAAACAAATTAGTATTTTAAGGTAGAAGTTATAATAATAAAAAAAGATAATTACAAATTATACTTTTAAGGAATTTATGCTCGAAAAGCAATGGATACAATCTGAGATTTTTAGTTGAAAAATTACTTTTACATTTCTGTCTATACTTTACCAATTAGATGTTTTTGAGATAATCTTGTCATTATTTCGGTAAAACCAAATCCCATTGTTCCATTAATTGCTCTAACCCAACCACTAACAAAAATATCCTCTATACCATCATCATTGAAATCTGCTCGGAACTGTTCTAACAGTGAGGTTTCAAAACCTTCAAACTCTAAAGTGAATTCATAAATACTTGATGAAATATCAAATTTTACAATTCCTCTTCTAACTAATTCTCCAGTTGATATTCCTTCTTCAATGTATTCTTTTAATTTATTTTCAGGATCAAAAATTATATTTGGAGATAGATAATCTAACATGTCTATTCTTATCCATGGATCATTAACAAATGAAACTTTAGGCATTTTTGCTTTTTCCAATACTTTAATAAATTCCTCAAAAAAAGTAAAAGTATTCGACATTTTAATTGCGTAAGTCGTAAGAGGATAAAATCCTTTTCTGATTGCATCTTTCCATTCATTTAATGTAGAAACATTAATCTTTTCATCATCATCATTAGCTAATTCTAAATATTCATCTTCACTATAAATCATTAGCTTTTTATCTAAAAGAATTGAGAAATCAGTATTTAAATAAAACACCTCATAAATTTCATCTATAAATTCAATACCTATTGGCAATTTGATTTCTTTAATGTCCCAATCTTTTTTCTCAGCATCTTTTAAAATGTTTTTTAACTCTTCTGTATTTATAATATTTGCTGAAAGAGCAGATTGGAGTTTTGAAATGATTAATCCTTTATTTTTCTTTTTCTTTAATTTTTCAATTTCGATTTTGACCTTTACCTCAGCTTTTTGAGCAAGTGAAAGATAAAATAGGCTAGTATTCTTAGGAAAGAGATCATTACTTTTTCTTGAATTACATTTGCTATGTGAAGGAACCAAATTATAAATCGCATTAAGGTTAAAATTTTTATCTAAACTTAAATCATTTATAATAATTTCAAACTCTTCTGGGTAAGCTTCAAGAGACTCAGGAATTATATGGTCTATTTGCAAATCTCCCCAATCAAGTGACCTACTACAATAGAAGCATAAATTGTTATGTGCTGTCCAAATACTACTTCTGGTTAAATTATCGAATGTTGTTTTGCTCATTTTTTTAAATGATATAAGATTAGATTTTTCTACAAAACCACTTCTTCTGCCAAAGGATTTTGCTCTTTAAATAAGTTTATATTTTAAACTTAATGTCACCAATGGGTATTTCCAAAAAACCACATGCTTTAAACGCATGGGGCAATAAATTAACATAATATATATTAAACATTTTATCATTGAACGAAAAATCAAGCTGGTAGGCATATTCATAAGTTGAATATTTTTTCAATATATCCTTGCATTCTGCCTCTCCATATTTATCTGCCATGGATATTAAGAAATTCTCAAAATTTGAAAATTCACTATAATCTAAAATGTCATAAAGAGAAATCATTCGGTCAGGTTTAAAAGCAAAGTTTATGCTGTATATATAATGATTTGGATGAGCACCTCCAAAATAATCACTTCGATTTATGGTTATACTTAGGAATTTTTCATTTAATATTTGAATTGTATAGCCAACTTCGAGATAGAATTCTATTTCACCACTTCTAGAGATTGAGTATCCTTCATCTTCACTTACAAAAACACGTATGTCATTAATTATAGAATATCCTAATTGCTGTACAAAAGCATTAATATAGTCGCTTTTGAAATACTTATTTTCGTTAAAATGGTATTTCAAAAGTGCTGTCTATTTTTATCTGTTGACTAATCTCTAGTGGGATTTGTACAGATTTTATAATGTTTGAATCATCTATCTTCAATTTGAAAAAGAATGTACCTCCTTGATCTCCTGAATTAATTAGCGAGCCAAATGCTGGTGTTTGTTTTTGGTATTTTGTAAATTCTAAAATTGTATCTTCAGAAAGTTGATTGAATGACAAATAATCTTTAGTATTTTCACTCAATACCTTAACAATCGCAATGTTAAAAGGACTGTTTTGGTTTCCATCGCTAACTTTTTCAATACCTCCCGCAGTCAATGCTTGTCTTGAAATTTTACTTTCTAATGCTGAGATTCCTCCGCCTCTACTTAATTCGAATATTGCTCCTGAAAAACAACTGTCAGAAATTAATGCAATGTGTTTTGCTGGTGAAGTATTAAAAAATTTTAATAAATCTTCAACATTTAGCCAAGTTGTTGGATTTGATTTTAGTGAGTCAGAGCACATCCAGTAATTTGTTTTTAATGTGGAATTAAATTCTCCATGTCCAGCAAATAGTAATAAAATGTTATCAGCTTCTAATGAGTTAATAAATTCATTATATAATTCAGTATAAAGAAATGATAAAGTTGTTTGTTCGGGTCTACTGTAGATTTCAATTGAATAAACTTGATAATACTTAGATAGAGTAGCTATCAATAAATTAATATCTTTTGAGCAATTTTTTAAATTGCTTATTGTTGGATCAGAATATTCGTCAATTGCTATTGCTATTATTTTAGACATTTTTTAATTCATTTAACATTTGTATCGCTACTTTTTTACATATCTAACTACCTCTGATTTAGTACCAGCTACTAAGTACCTATTTTTTCTATACTAAAATAATAATAAATTCCTATTAGTCATTAAAAGGACTTTTTATCTGCTGTAAATTTTTGGTAGCTATTTACCTATTTTTTCAACTCATTACAAGTCTAATAAATATTCTATAAAAAGCCACATTAAATATCAATAAAATATTTATTTTAGAATATCAATTAATATCAACAAAAAAAAACAACAAATGGCAGAAAGCAAAAACAACATCATCACACATGGCCTTAGCGGTAAAATAGGAGACCTTACTGTATTCAGCCAGAGAGACGGCAAGACCTACAAAAGTAGCAACAATCGACCAATCTGCCAATATGACAGAAATGACCCAGAGCTTTAAAAACCAGAACCAAGCGTTGCGTATACAATGCGTATACCGACCCTATACCGATAGCCTATAAAAATGCTATGTCAAAATGACAAAAGCCACCGGAAACGGATGGCTTTTTTAATGCATTTATTTTAGAAACTTTGATATGGCTATATACCTGTGGCCTCATACTATTTACTACTAGCAGCCTCCAATATCAGTTTCAACACCTCTTTTGGTTTGGAAATCATCACCACGTGGCTGGCATCTACTTCGGTGCTTTTTGCTTTCATTCTTTTTACGAAGAAACGTTGTAAGTCCGGGTGAAGAGATTTGTCGCTTTTTGCTACTACAAACCAGCTTGGTTTTGTTTTCCACGCAGCCTCAGAGACAGTATCGGCGAACACTTTTCCGTTGGCAGCATTCTGGGTGGCATAGACTACATCCTGCTGTCTTGGAGACAGATCTTCGGCAAATACTTTTTGCACGCCTTCTTTTGATAAAGTCATATAGCCGTTACTTTGAACCAGATATTTTCCCAGTTCTGTGGCCGGTGCTGTTGCAGACAGCCCTGAAAGTGTCTCGCCCTTGTCAGGTGCCAGTGCAGCTACATAAACCAGACCTTTCACTTTGGGGTCGTTACCCGCTTCGGTAATGACGAAGCCGCCCCAGGAATGGCCGACCAGAATTACCGGACCAGCAGCTCTGTCAATCGCTCTTTTTGTGTAGGCCACATCTTCGGCTAAAGACGAGGTTGGGTTTTGTACGGAAATGACTTCATAGCCATTTGATAATAGGGTAGGAATCACTTCACTCCAGCTGGAGCCGTCTGCAAACAGTCCGTGGACGAAAATGATGGTTGGCTTTTGAGTCTTGTTTTGGTTTTGAGCGTTCACATTGGCAGCTACAAAAAGGATTACAAAAGCAATCATTGATTTTAATAGTTTCATCTTGATAATTTTATTTAAAATTGTTTGTCGTTATTGACAGTACAAAGATGCGACTGAAAAATGTGAAAGGATTTGCAGATCAGTCCAATTACTTGGTAATTTGGTTCAGCCGGTAATTGGTCGGCGTGGTGTGGTACTTTTCACCGAAACTCTTGGTAAAATTGGCAATGTCGTTGAAACCGCAGTCAAAGGCAATATCGCTGATGCGCTCATTAGAAACCAACAGCAGCCCCGCCGCCTTTTCCAGTTTTTTGGTTTTGATGTAATTGGCGGGCGTGTCATTGTACAACCTGGCAAATTCCCTTTTGAATGACGACAGGCTCAGGTTGTTCGCATTTGCCAGTTCTTCAATAGACGATTGGGAATATAAATGCGCTTCTATGATTTGTTTGAAAGTATAAGTAGCC
>Ga0308156_1002766_pt1 | contig 14699 bp, 8 predicted proteins | sample PhyAR2_FD_201041 | JGI IMG/M metagenome (GOLD analysis project Ga0308156, IMG submission 201041) | Phyllosphere microbial communities from UC Gill Tract Community Farm, Albany, California, United States - DLSL A.R2 | ecosystem: Host-associated > Plants > Phyllosphere > Unclassified | place: USA... | reverse complement strand
TGCAAGGGGAGGAAAGACTCAGATCCCGCCTTCGTCCAGCGACAACAGCGTGGCGTTGCCGCCCGCCGAAGTCGTGTCGACCGACACCGCCCGCTCGGCGCAGAAGCGGTACAGGTAATGCGGACCGCCCGCCTTCGGCCCGGTGCCCGACAGGCCCTCGCCGCCGAAAGGTTGGCTGCCTACCACCGCGCCGATCATCGAGCGGTTGATATAGAGGTTGCCGACCGCCGCTTCCGCCTCGATCACTTCGCCGGCGCGGGCGATGCGGCTGTGCAGGCCCATGGTCAGGCCGTAACCCTTGGCGTTCACCTTCGCGATCGTCTCGGACAGCGTGCCCGCTTCCCAGGTGGCGACGTGCAGGATCGGGCCGAACCATTCCTGGGTCAGTTCCTCCACGCGGTCGAGCCGGATCAGCGTCGGGGGCACGAACAGGCCATCTGCGGGGGCATCGAGCGTCTTGATCGTCTGCGCCACCATCGACGCGCGATAGGCCATCAGCTTGTCATAGGCGGCCTGGTCGATCACCGGGCCGACATCAGTCGCCGGATGGCCGGTCGCACCGAGCACCAGCGTCTCCATCGCGCCCTTCAGCATTGCGATGACGTTGTCCGCCACATCCGCCTGCACCAGCAGCAGACGCAGCGCCGAGCAGCGCTGTCCGGCCGAACGGAAGGACGAGGTAATGACGTCCGCCACGACCTGCTCCGGCAGCGCGGTCGAGTCGACGATCATCGCGTTGATGCCGCCCGTCTCCGCGATCAGCGGTACGATCGGGCGGTCGTCATCGGCCACCAAAGTCCGCGCGATCCGCTTGGCGGTGGCGGTCGAGCCGGTGAAGGCCACGCCCGCGATCCGGTGATCCTCGGTCAGCTTCTGGCCGACCTCCGGCCCACCGACCGCGAGCAACAGCGCGTCACGCGGCACGCCCGCGTGGTAGGCCAGCTCGACCGCTGCCTGGGCGATGGCGGGCGTCTGCGGCGCGGGCTTGGCGACGACGGTGTTACCGGTGACGAGCGCCGCGACCGTCTGGCCGAGGAAGATCGCCAGCGGGAAGTTCCACGGTGCGACCGTCGCCCAGACGCCGCGCCCTTCCAGATGCAGCGTGTTGCGCTCGCCCGTCGGCCCCGGCAGCTCGACCGAACCGAGCCGCGCCCGCGCCTGCTGCGCATAATAGCGGCAGAAATCGGCGGCCTCGCGGACCTCACCGATCGCGTCGGGGATGGTCTTGAACGCCTCCTGCACCAGGATCGCCATCAGCCGCTCGCGGTCCTGCTCCAGCAGGTCGGCCAGCTTTTCAAGCACGCTCGCGCGGGCATCGAGCGGCGTCGCGTTCCACGCGGGGAAAGCCGCATGGGCGCGCGCGACCAGCGCGGCCACATCGGCGGTGGCGGCCACCGGCTTCACGGCAGGCGCGTTGACCGCCTTCACCGTCGCGTCGAGCGTCGCGATGTCGCTGAGGTCGATGCCGGTCGAGTTGCGATGGCCCGGCGCGAACAGGTCGATGGGCAGCGGGATGCTCGGATGCCGCGCACCGCCCACGGCGGCGATCTTGGCAACCGGATCGGCCAGGATTTCCGCCTCGGTCAGCCGCGCATCGGCCAGCTGGTGGACGAAGCTGGAGTTCGCGCCATTCTCCAGCAACCGGCGGACCAGATAGGCCAGCAGGTCCCGGTGCCCGCCGACCGGCGCATAGATGCGGCACTTATGGCCATGCTCGCGCACCAGCCGCTCGTACAGGCCGTCGCCCATGCCGTGCAGCCGCTGGAACTCGAAGTCGTGGCTGTTGCCCGCCCATTCCAAAATCGTCGCAACGGTCAGCGCATTGTGGCTGGCGAAAGCCGGGCGGATATTCTCGGCGGCCAGCATGTCCTTGGCGACCGCCAGATAGGATACGTCGGTCGCCGCCTTGCGGGTGAAGAGCGGATAGTCGGCCAGCCCCTCGACCTGGGTGCGCTTGATCTCGCTGTCCCAATAGGCGCCCTTGACCAGACGCACGTTCATGACCCGATCGAGGCCATTGGCCCAGGCGATGACCGCTCGGGCGCGCTTGCCATAGGCCTGCACCGCCATGCCGAACCCGTCCCAGCCCTTCAACGCCGGGAGCGCCGCAACGCCGCCGATGATGTCGAGGCTCATTTCCAGCCGCTCGGACTCCTCGGCGTCGACGGTCAGCGCAATGCCCTTGTCCGCCGCCTGCCGCGCCAGCTGCGCCAGCATGTCGGTCAGCGCGGGCACGCACTCATAGGCGCGCGGCAGTTCGTAGCGCGGGTGGAGCGCGGACAGCTTGACCGAGATCGAATGCCCCGCCGCCGGGTCAGAGCCCACCGCGTCAATCGCCTTAACATAGGCCTGAAAATAGCGCTCGGCATCTTCATGCGTCCGCGCCGCCTCACCCAGCATGTCGAAGCTGGCGGTGAAGCCCTTGTTCTCGGGCTTCTTCATGCGGCGCATCGCCTCTTCGATGGTGCGGCCCATCACGAAGATCTCGCCCATCATCCGCATCGCGGCGCCGACTGCCTGGCGCACGAAGGGTTCGCCCGCGCGCGACAACAGCCGCTTGAGCGGTCCCGCCTCGCCCTCGCCCACCAGCGCGCGACCGACGACGAGGCCCCAGGTGGCCGAGTTGACCAGCTTCGACGCCGAACGCCCGGTATGCGCGCGCCAGTCGGCTTCGCCCAGCTTGTCGGCGATGAGGAGGTCGGCGGTCTCGGGATCGGGCACACGCAGAAACGCCTCGGCGAGGCTGAGCAGCGCCACGCCCTCGGACGAGTTGAGGCGATATTCCTGCAGGAACTGGTTCACCCAACCGCGATTCTGCGCCGCGCGCAGGTCGGCGAGCAGGCCGGAGGCATGACCCATGATCCGCTCGCGCGCTTCCGGCGTCGCAGCGGCACGGTCGAGCAGCGGCTTCAGCACATCGGGCTCGGGCGCGCGATACAGCGATTTCATGGTCTTGCGTGCGTCGGCGGTAACGGCAGAGGTCATAGGTCCAGGTTCCGGTCGAGCGGCCCGGCGCGACCGAGGTGTGCCGCGAACCGCATTACGATGCTGTGATGGACCTGCGCTTAGCGGGAAAATGAGGGAATGGGTATCGTTTGATACGACCTCAAACTTCAGGTCACCCCACATCAAAATTGAAGTGTCAACATCTTCGGATTATATAGGAGACAGGCGACGGACATCCGCCTTTCTGTAGAGCCCCGGCTGTTGCAGCGGCCGGGGCTCAAATCCCTTTGGGGCTCGGGTTGCAGCCCGAGCCCCGCCGGGCACCTTACCTGTTACGTACCTCAACGATCTCCACGACCAAAGTCGCAAAGGCGATGATAACGCCCAGGATCAGGCACAGATCGGAGACGGACATTCACGGTCCTTTCTGTGTTCGACGGCAGAAGCGCCGTCCCGGATCTTGTGGCACATCCCAACAGTAATCGTCAGGGGCCTCTCCTGTAGAAATGCTTTCTACAGGAGCCGCAACCATCCCCGCCCTCGCATCGTTCTCCCGCCAAACCCCTGAAAGGAGAGCCACGATGGCCGACGACAGCCCCCAGGAAATCGCCGCCAAGTTCCTCGACAAGCTGAAGAGCAGCCCGTTCGTCATGATCGCCCTGAACGACGGCCAGCATTCCGAGCCGATGACCGCGCAGATTGATGACGATCAGCCGAACACGCTGTTCTTCTTCGCCGGTCGCGACAATCGCATCGCCAAGGGTGGCGAGGCGATGGCGCAGTTCGTCGGCAAGGGCCATGACTTCTTCGCCTGCCTGGCGGGCCATGTGTCGAAGGACAACGACCCGGCGCAGATCGACAAGCTGTGGAGCAACCAGGTCGAGGCCTGGTTCCCGCAAGGCAAGTCGGACCCGAACCTGACGCTGCTGCGCTTCGACATCAACTCGGCCGAGCTGTGGGAAACTGACATCTCGCTGTCGGGCCGGGTGAAGATGCTGTTCGGCGGCACGATCCGCTCGGACGAGTCGTCCAGCCATGCGGTGGTCGGCTCGGTCGCGTAGATCGCGATTACTGGAATGTGAAACGCCCGGAGGCCAAGGCTTCCGGGCGTTTTTTCGTTCTACCCCTCACGCCGTTCAGCCTGAGCGAAGTCGAAGGCCAAGGGAAACCATCAGCCACGCACGGGGCAAAGGCTATCGCGTGGCCTTCGACTTCGCTCAGGCTGAACGGAGGGTGGGATTGGGGGTTGTCCGCCCCTCACCCGTTCGCCTTGATCCACTCCTCCACCACCGGGGCGATGCGGTTGCGCCACTTGGAGCCGTTGAAGATGCCGTAATGGCCGACCTTCTCGGCCATGAAATAGCGCTTCTTCTCATCCGGCAGATTGGTCGCCAGCGTCAGCGCGGCGCGGGTCTGGCCCAGGCCCGAAATATCGTCCCGCTCGCCCTCGATCGCCAGCAGGCCGATATCCGTGATCGCGCCCGGATCGACAGGCTTGCCATGATGCAGCATCTCGCCCTTGGGCAGGGCGTGGCGCTGGAACACCAGTTCGACCGTCTGGAGATAGAATTCTGCGGTCATGTCGCACACCGCGCGATACTCGTCGTAGAAGCGCTTGGTGGAATCGGCGCTTTCGCCATCGCCCTGGACCAGATGCTTGAACATCTCCCAGTGCGAAATCATGTGGTTGCCCAGGTTCATCGACATGAACCCGGCCAGCTGGAGAAAGCCCGGATAGACCCGCCGCCCGGCCCCCGGATAGGTCATGGGTACGGTGGCGATCGCATTCTGCTCGAACCAGGCATGCGGGCGATCGGTCGCCAGCAGGTTGACCGCGGTCGGGGCTTCGCGCGTATCGACCGGCCCGCCCATCAGCGTCAGGGTACGCGGGGTGCAGGGATGCTTGTCCGCGCTCATCACGCAGGCCGCGACGTAACAGGGCACCGAGGGCTGGCACACTGCCAGCGCATGGGCGCCCGGCCCGATTTCGGTCAGGAAATCGATGATGTAATCGACATAATCGTCGAAATCGAACCGCCCGTCGGACAGCGGCACCAGCTTCGCGTCGCGCCAGTCGGTGATGTAAACCTCGCAGGTCGGCAGCATCCGCTGGACCGTGCCGCGCAGCAGCGTGGCATAATGACCCGACATGGGCGCGACGATCAGCAGCTTGGGGCTGTCCTCGACACCCTCACGGCGGAATCGCTTCAACTGGCCGAAGGGCTTGCGCAGCACGATCTCTTCATGGACCGCCACCTCGCGCCCGTCGATCTCGGTCTTGGTCAGGCCGAAAGCGGGCTTGCCGCGCGGCGCGGCGGCATGGGCGAACACCTCCAGCGCCGATCCCATGATCGCGCCGCCGCCCATATAGGCGAAGGGATTGGCCGGGTTCTGGAGCAGCCCCGCGCCGAAATTGGCCAGCGCGCTTGCGCCCGCCAGCATCGAGCGCTGCATTTCATAGGCGTCGTACAACATCGTCGATTCCCCTGCGCTCCGCCGGACGGAGCCGTGACTGGCGTTTGTCTATCACGAAACCGTTTGCGCATGATGACCAGAATATGGCCGATCGGTCATAGTGCCGAACCCGTGACAGGTTCATGATCTTCACCACACGTGCTGAACGCACCAAAGCGCCCAAACGATGCGTAACAAGCCCTGCCCGGCGTTGAGCCGATGCGCCCACGCTGCTAGGCCCCCCGCATGGCCAGATCCGCCGCGTCCCGCAAATCCGCCGAGTCCCCCGTCCCGGCCAGCCGCCGCCTGAGCAACCTGAAGATGGTCTGGCGCTATACGCTGCGCTATCCGGGACATCTGGCCGCCGCCACCGTTTCGCTGGCGGTTGCCGCGCTCGCGACCCTGTTCATCCCGCGCACCTTCCAGAAGGTGATCGACCACGGCTTCGGCAACATTGCCGACACCGGCGATATCGCGCCCTATTTCCAGGGGCTGCTGGCGGTCGTCGTGGTGCTGGCGATCGCAACGGCGTTCCGCTTCTATTTCGTGTCGTGGCTGGGCGAGCGGACGGTCGCCGATATCCGCATCGCGGTGCAGGCCAACCTGCTGCGCCTGGCGCCCCGGTATTTCGAGGAAAACCGCCCCTCGGAGATCGCCAGCCGGTTGACCGCCGACACCGCGATCATCGAGCAGGTCGTCGGATCGACCGTCTCGATCGCGCTGCGCAATACGGTGATCGGGATCGGCGGCACCATCTATCTCTTCGCCCTCTCACCCAAGCTGACCCTGTCGCTGCTGGTGTGCATCCCGCTGATCGTCCTGCCCATCGTGGTGCTGGGCAAGAAGGTGCGCAGCTATTCGCGTGACAGCCAGGACAAGCTGGCAGAGATCGGCGCGACCGCCGTGGAGACGCTGGGCGCGATGAAGGTGGTCCAAGCCTTCGGCCAGGAACGCCGCGAGGCCGAGCGGTTCGAACTGGCCGTCAGCAACGGTTTCGCGACATCGCGCAAACGCTTCCTGCTGCGCGCGATCATGACCGCGATGGTGATCGGCCTGTTCTTCGGCGGGCTGACGCTGCTGCTGTGGGAGGCCGTGGCCGATGTCGCCAGCGGGCGGTTGTCGGGGGGATCGCTGACCGCCTTCGTCGTGACGGGGATGCTGGTCGCGGGGTCTTTCCAGGCCCTGACCGAGGTGTGGGGCGACATATTGCGCGCGTCGGGCGCGGCGCAGCGGCTGGCCGAACTGCTGGCCGAACAGCCGGAGATCGCGCCGCCCCCCGCCCCCGCCGTCCTGCCGGTCATTCCGATGGGCGCGCTGCGGTTCGACCATGTCGCCTTCCACTATCCGACCCGACCCGAGGTCGCCGCGCTGAACGACTTCACGCTCGACATCCGGCCGGGCGAGACGGTGGCGGTGGTCGGCCCGTCGGGGGCAGGCAAATCGACCTTGTTCCAGCTCGCCGAGCGTTTCTACGACCCGCAAGGCGGCCATATCTCGCTCGACGGCGTATCCTTGCGCGACGCCGATCCGGCAGCGGTCCGCGCGCGCATCGCGATGGTGCCGCAGGAAACGGTGATCTTCGGCGCCTCGGCCCGCGACAATCTGCGCTATGGCCGGTGGGAGGCGAGCGACGACGAGCTCTGGGCCGCTGCCGAGGCCGCGAATGCCGCCGAGTTCCTGCGCGCACTGCCGCAGGGGCTGGACACCTTCCTGGGCGAAGGCGGGGCGCGGCTGTCGGGTGGGCAGCGCCAGCGGATCACCATCGCCCGTGCGCTGCTACGCGATGCGCCGATCCTGCTGCTGGATGAAGCGACGAGCGCGCTGGATGCCGAGAGCGAACAGCTGGTCCAGCAGGCGCTGGAGCGGTTGATGGCGAACCGCACGACGCTGGTCATCGCACATCGGCTGGCGACCGTGCGTGCCGCCGAGCGGATCGTGGTGATGGATGGCGGGCGGATCGTCGAACAGGGGCGTCACGGCGAACTGATCGCGGGCGGCGGGCTCTATGCCCGGCTGGCGAGCCTGCAATTTCACGAGTGATGGGGCCGGTTTAGTACCATTGGGGTGAGGGATTCCCTTGGCCTTCGACTTCGCTCAGGCGGAACCGAGTAAGGGCAAGACCCGCAGCCCAAACCCCCGTTCAGCCTGAGCGAAGTCGAAGGCCACGCCCCCGCCTCCCTCACAAGCCCGCTTGCCGCCAGCCCTCCGCTCCCCTAGGCTTCGACAATACCAGTTAAATACCGGAGATTGAGGATGGTGCGGGCAGCAGGTACATGGACGGGCGCGGCGATCGCCTTGGCGATGCTGACCCCGGCGGCGCAGGCGAGCCCCGTCACCCTCCCCGCGATCTTCCCCGCCCCCGCCGCGATGACGCTCGGCACGGGCGAAGTGCCGCTCGGTCGTGCCGCCACGCTGATCGTCGCGCCGGGCACCGAGCCGGAGACCGCCGCACTGGTCCGCGATCTGCTGGCCAAGGCCGGGATTACTGACATCGCGACCGCCAAGCGCCTGCCCGCCAGGCTCGACCGGCCGACCGTCGTCATCGGCCCGGACAGCGCCGCTTTGGTCCGCGACGCCCTGTCGCGCAGCAACGCCAGCGCCGACACCGCGCGCGAAGGCTATACGCTGACCGCCATCGCCTCCGGTCAGGGCGGCCTCATCACGCTGGCCGGGCATGACGCGGACGGACTGTTCCACGCCGCCCAGACCCTCCGCCAATTGCTCACCCGCCAGACCATCCCCGCGCTGACCATCAGCGACCATCCCGCCATGCCGATCCGCGGCACGATCGAGGGCTTTTACGGCAAGCCCTGGTCGATGACCGACCGGACCAGGCATCTGGATTTCCTCGGCCAGATGAAGGCCAACACCTATGTCTACAGCCCCAAGGACGATCCCTTCGCCCGCGACAAGTGGCGCGATCCCTATCCCGCCGCGACGCTGAGCGCACTGGGTACGCTCGCCGCGCGCGCCAAGGCGAACCATGTCGATTTCGTCTATGCCATCTCGCCGGGGCCGAGCATCTGCTTCTCCGACCCGGCGGACGAACAGGCGCTGCTGCGCAAGTTCGCGGCGCTGCGCGGGATCGGTGTTCACAGCTTCTATGTCGCGCTAGACGATATCGAATATCAGAAGTGGAATTGTGACGCGGACAAGGCCGCCTTCGGCCCCTCGGGCGCGCAAGCGGCGGGGGTCGCCCAGTCCAAGCTGCTGAACGCCGTCCAGGCCGACCTGCTGAAACAGGACCCCGCCTCGCGCCCGCTGATCATGGTGCCGACCGAATATTATGATGCGAAGGAAAGCCCCTACAAGGCGGCGCTGCGGGCGAACCTGAACCCGCGCATCGTCGTCCAGTGGACCGGCACCGACGTCGTGCCGCCCGCCATCTCGGTCCCCGACGCCAAGGCCGCGACCAAGGCGTTCGGTCGCAAGACGCTGCTCTGGGACAATTATCCGGTCAACGATTATGCCAGTTCGGCCGGGCGGCTGCTGCTCGCTCCCTATGCCAAGCGCGAGGCGGGGCTGTCGTCGGAGCTGACCGGCATTCTGTCCAACCCGATGAACCAGGAAGCACCCAGCCGCGTCGCGGTGACGGGGGTGCTGGCGTTCGGGTGGAACGACAAGGGTTACGACGCCGAGCGCACCTGGCACTATGCCGCGCGCGATCTGGCCGGAGGCGACGTGCGGGCGACCGCCGCGCTGCTGGAGCTGTTCGACACCCAGCATCTCGCCCCCACCTTCGGCAGCCAGCCCTGGCAGGAGCAGGCCCCGAAGTTGAAGGCGCTGCTCGACCATGTGCGCGAGGCGCTGGCGAATGGTGACGAGCATGAACGCCGTGCGGCATTAATCGAACTTCACGCCAAGGCCGATGCGCTGGCCGATGCCCCCGACACGATCCGCGCCGGGGTGCTCGATCCGGCCTTTGCCGAACAGGCCGCCCCCTGGCTGGAGGCGATGCAGCTTTGGGGGCGCGCGCTGGGGCAGACCGCCGCCGGACTGGAAGCGGCCGACCAAGGCAATGCGGCAGCGACCCGTTACTTCGCCGATGCCAAGCGGATCGCCGCGCAGGCCGCCGCCGTGCAGAGCATCAAGGGCGCGGTGCGCTTCGACGGACCGATCAAGATCGCCGACGGCGTGCTCGACCGCTTCATCGCCGATGCGCCCGGCCTGATCGCGGTTACGGCGAAACCGTAACCGTCCGGCTGGCGCGGCGGCCATCCGGGGTGCGAATGCGAAGCTCGACCGCCCCCGTCACCGCCACCGGGCCGGTGTAGCGGGTCCACGAGGAGCCGCCGGTCCGATACTCGATCGGCGTTCCGGCGAACTCGGCATTGGCCTCCAGCCTGCCATTCGTGATCCGCGCCCCCGGCGGCGCCAGCCGATAGGTCACGCCCGCCCGATCGAGCATCCGCATCTGCACGCCCATCCGCCCTTCGAAATCACGCCAGCCGGTCAGCAGCTTGGCGCGGTCCACCCGCGCGTCATCCGGTGTATAGCCCGCGCCCGCGACATAGGCGGGTTCCCAGTCCGGCTTGCTCCACGCCCGCTCGGCCAGCGCCAGCAGGCGGGGGAAGAGCATGTAATCCACCTGGCTGTCGCGACGCACCGTCTCGCTCCATAACTGGGCCTGTATCCCCGCGATGCTGCGCCCCGGCTGGAGCGGTACGGTGTCGGCAATCGCCTTGGGCTGGGCGAGGATATTGGGGATCAGCGCGGCGTTCGCGGCCAGATTGCCCGGCATGAAGCCGAACACCTGAAAACTGTCCACCCCGCGCGAGGCCCAGTCATAGCCGGTCTCGTTCGGATCGGCGGCATAGGGCATGTCGAAATAGCCGAGATCGGGGATCGACAGCACCGTCTTCCACCCGCGATTGGCCTGGCCATGCGCTTCGGCCACGCCGCCCGCGTGCAGGTTGCTCCAGATATTGGTCTGGACGTTCGCGGGCATCTTCGCCGGGTCGGTATGGCCCAGCCCGTCGCTCCACCCCGCCACCGCGATGCCGCGCCGGGCAAGATCGGCGGAAATCCGCTCGATGAAATAGGCCCCCAACTGCTTGGGCTGCATCCCCGTTTTCGCCATCATTCCCTTGCAGGCGGGCGACTGGACCCAGGCCCCCGCCGTCTCGTCCGCGCCGATATGATAGGTGGTCAGCGGCACCCCCGCCGCCTTGTGCAGCGCCGCGATCGAGTCGATCACCGCGTCGATGAAGCGATAGGTGCTGGGGATACACACGTTCAGCGTGTTGTCGTCATAATGCTGGACGCTGGAATAGCGGGTGGTGTCGCCCGGCTCGACTAGCCGGAACCGCTCCGCCCCCACACGGTCGCCCTTGGCCATCAATCGGTTGTAACGCACCTCCATCGACCGGATCGCCGCACGCGAATGGCCGGGCATGTCGAAGGAGGGGATGACCGCGATCTGCCGCGCGGTGGCGGCGCGCAGGATGTCGGTATAGTCGGCGGCGGTCAGATAGCCGTTGGTGGCGGCATCCCTGGCGGGGTCTGCCCCCAGTTGCGGCGACAGACAGCTCTTCTCGGTCAGGTCGGAGCAGCGATACGCCCCCACCTCGGTCAGTTCGGGCAAGCCTGCGATCTGCAACCGCCAGCCCTCGTCATCGCCCAGATGCAAGTGCAGCGTGTTCAGCTTGTACGCTGCCATCTGCTCGATCAGCTTCAGGATCTCGGCCTTGCTGTGGAAATTGCGCGCCAGATCGATATGCAGCCCGCGAAAGCCGTAGCGCGGCGCGTCCTCGACGATCAGCGGGCGGAGCGTCGTCCCCTCCGCCGCCATCTGCTGCGCCAGCGAGCGCAAAGCGTAGGACGCCCCGGCCGCGTCTGCCACCGCGATGTTTACGCCACCGTCAGCGATCGTCAGGCGATAGCCCTCGGTTGCGATTCCCGACTGCTTGCGGATGGTCAGCGGCACCGTACCCATCGGCAATCCAGCCAGCGCGGGCGCGATGGCGGCGCGGGTAAAGCCTTGCGCCGTGACGCGCAGTCCCCTGGACAGGTCGACCGGCGCACCGGCCGGTCGCGTGACCTTCGCAGGCCGGGGCAGGATCGCGATATCGACCGGCGTCGCCGCCCCCCGCTCGGCATAAAGCGCAAAGGCCCGCTCGGGCGTCCGCCAGTCCGTCTGGTCGTCGGGCGCGCTGCGGGCGAGCGCGGCTTCATCGATCATCGGCGCCACGAAGGGCAGCGTCTCCAGCCCCGTCTCGGCATCGGTCCCCGTCCGGGTCGCGGCGATGACGCGCGGGGTCAGGCCCGCGACCGCCAGAGTCGCATTGGGCATCATATGGTTGCGCGAGAAGAACGCACCCAGTCCGGTCAGCTTCACATGATAAGTCTGTCCCGGCTTTAACTGTTGACCGGGCTTCAGCGTCAGCACGTTCAGGTCGCCGTTGATGAAATGGTTGTCGAAGGTGTCGCTGTCGATCTTCAGCACTGGATTGACCAGGCTGTAGCGGATTTCGACCGGCAGGCTCGGCGCGCTGTCGGGCACGGCGATGGCAATATCCGCCTCGAAACAGCGGGGCACGCCGGTCGGGCAGGACGCCGGGCGATTGGTCAGGATGGTGTAGCGATAGCCCAGCGTCGCCGCCAACCGATCCAGATCGGCCTGCGCTGCGGGGGCCGCCGCCAGGATCGCCGCCGAAGCCCATAAAGTCATCATGTTCTGCCCGTCCCGCTACGCTGTACTGGTATTACATTGGACCATGTCGCTATTATTCCTCCCCTGCAAGGGGAGGGGGACCAGCGAAGCTGGTGGAGGGGGCGTTCCACCAAGCGAACCCTATGTGGCGATCCCCCTCGACCACCGCTTCGCGGCGGTCCCCCTCCCCGTGCCGGGGAGGATCAGCTTCGGGGGTGACGCCGCCTCCCCTACCCCCTATCTCCACCCCATGAAAAAACCCCAGCCGGGTCTGCCGACCCGTGAGCAAATCCTCGCCTTCATCGAACAGTCGGACCAGCCCGCTGGCAAGCGTGAGATCGCGCGGGCCTTTGGCCTGTCGGCGCAGGAGAAGATCGGGCTGAAGGCGCTGCTCAAGGACATGGCCGATGAAGGGCTGATCGACAGCGCACCGGGCCGCGCCTTTCACAAGATGGGCGGGCTGCCCAAGGTGACGGTGCTGCGCGTCGTCGATGTCGATGACGGCGGCAATGTCTGGGGCCAGCCCGAACGCTGGGAAGCGGACGGCATCCCCATCCCCCGCCTGCGCATCCGCGAGCGCAAGCGCGGGTCGCTCGGCATCGGCCAGCGCGTGCTGGCGCGGACCGAGGAAGCGGGCGGCGGCTGGATCGCGCATGTCATGAAGACGATCGCCCCCGCCTCCGAACAGGTGCTGGGCGTGCTGCGCGAGGAAGCCGGACGCTTCTGGCTGACCTCCGTCGACAAGAAGGACCGGCGCGAGATGCTGGTGTCCGACACCGGGGCTGCGGAAGCGGGCGACCTGGTGCTGGCCGAGAAAGCGGGCCGCCCGCCGCGCATCACCGCGAAGGTGGTCGAGCGGCTGGGCGATCCCTTCGCGCCGCGGAGCTTCTCGCTGATCGCGATCCACAAGTTCGAAATCCCCGACCGCTTCCAGCCCGAGACGCTGGAGGAGGCGGCGCGGGTCGCCCGCCAGCCGCTGGGCGACGACCGCGAGGATTTGCGCGACCTGCCCATCGTCGCGATCGATCCGGTCGATGCGCGCGACCATGACGATGCGGTCTGGGCCGCGCCCGACGACGACCCCGCCAATCCCGAAGGCTGGCGCGCGATCGTCGCCATCGCCGATGTCAGCTTCTATGTCCGCCCCGGCTCGGCGATCGACAAGGATGCGCGGCGGCGGGGCAATTCGGTCTATTTCCCCGACCGGGTGGTGCCGATGCTGCCCGAAATCCTGTCGGCGGATGTCTGTTCGCTCAAGGAGGGCGAGGACCGCGCCGCGCTCGCCTGCCATCTTCAGGTGACCAAGGACGGCAAGCTCAAGGGCTTTCGCTTCACCCGCGCGGTCGTGCGGCTGGCGGCCAACATCGCCTATGAGGACGCCCAGGCCGCTATCGACGGCGAGCTGTCGCATCCGCTGACCGAGACGGCGCTGCGCCCGCTCTGGGACTGCTGGGCCGCGCTCGCCAAGGCGCGGGATGCGCGCGAACCGCTCGACCTCGACCTGCCCGAGCGGCGGGTGGTGCTGGACGAAAAGGGCCGCATCCTGTCGGTCGCGCCGCGCGCGCGGCTGGATGCGCACCGGCTGATCGAGGATTATATGATCGCCGCCAATGTCGCCGCCGCCAAGGCGCTGGAGGCGAAGAAGGCCCCGGTCATGTACCGCGTCCATGAGGTGCCCAGCCGCACCAAGCTGGTCGCGCTGAAGGAATATCTCGAAACCTTCGACGTCCCCTTCGCCATGGGCCAGGTGATCCGCCCGGCAACCTTCAACCGGATCATCGAGAAGATCGGCGATGCCGATTTCCGGCCGCAGGTGATGGAACAGATCCTGCGCTCGCAGACCCAGGCCTATTATGCGCCGGTCAATCAGGGGCATTTCGGCCTGTCGCTGGGCTCCTACGCGCATTTCACCTCGCCGATCCGGCGTTATGCCGATCTGGTCGTCCACCGCGCGCTGGTGGGCGCATACACGCTGGGCGATGGCGGATTGCTGCCCGAGGGTGACGAGATGGAGCGGCTGGGCACCTCGATCAGCCAGTTCGAGCGCCGCGCGATGGAGGCCGAGCGTGAGACGATCGACCGCTATGTCGCGTCCTATCTGGCCGAGCATGTCGGGCAGGTGGTCGAGACGCGGATCACCGGCGTCACCAATTTCGGTTTCTTCGCGACCGTCGACGGCGTGGGCGGCGACGGCCTGATGCCGATCCGCGATCTGGGCGGCGATTACTTCCATTATGACGAAGGCTCGCAGCAGCTGCTCGGCGAGAAGAGCCGCGAAATCTACAAGCTGGGCCAGCGCCTGCCGCTGCGCCTGGCCGAGGCGAACCCGGTGTCGGGGGCGCTGCGCTTCGAGTTGCCCGATGGCAAGGGCGCTGCCCCCGAGCCGCGCCGGGTGCTGAAACGGCGCGGGCGCCCCGCGAACATCCGCCACAACGGCAAACGGCGCTGACGGAAGGGGGGGGGCTTCCACAAGCGACTCGCTTAACGGCACGCCCCCTCCACCACCGCTTCGCGGCGGTCCCCCTCCCCGTATCGGGGAGGATAGTGGGATCGCTCCCCCACCCCCATGCGTACCCTCATCAAAGGAGACACACGCATGGGCAATATGGTGGACGGCGTCTGGCACGCCGAGGGACTGTTCAAGTCG
>Ga0308156_1002763_pt1 | contig 14708 bp, 10 predicted proteins | sample PhyAR2_FD_201041 | JGI IMG/M metagenome (GOLD analysis project Ga0308156, IMG submission 201041) | Phyllosphere microbial communities from UC Gill Tract Community Farm, Albany, California, United States - DLSL A.R2 | ecosystem: Host-associated > Plants > Phyllosphere > Unclassified | place: USA... | reverse complement strand
CGTGCCGTCGGCCACGCAGAACGAGCTCGACCTCGCCGCCGCCGAGACGCTCATCGCGAACGGTGTGCGGGCGGTGTCGGAGGGCGCGAACATGCCGTGCGTCCCCGCGGCGGTCGACGCCTTCCAGGCCGCAGGCGTGCTCTTCGCGCCCGGCAAGGCCGCGAACGCGGGCGGAGTCGCGACCTCTGCGCTCGAGATGAGCCAGAACGCCTCACGTCAGCGCTGGAGCTTCGATGCCAGCGAGAACAAGCTGCGCGAGATCATGGGCGACATCCACCGCGCCGCGTTCGACGCCGCCGAGCGCTACGACGTCGCAGGCGACTACGTCGCGGGAGCGAACATCGCCGGCTTCGAGCGGGTCGCCGGCGCGATGCTCGCCCAGGGCGTCATCTGACCCTCCCCGATTCGTCGAACACGACAGAAGAGCCGCCCTCCCTCCCGGTGGGCGGCTCTTCTGCATCGCGGTTCCTCCCGAAGCCGTCTCAGGTCTCGTCGACAGGGACCTTCACGACCTTGTTGAATCCGGTCACCGCCTGGTTCTCGTCGAAGGCGACGACCTTCTTGCGGAAGCCCCTCGTGATGACGGCCAGATAGATCACGCCGAGTGCCGTCCAGATGAGTCCGCCGGTCAGCGCATCCGCGTGGAGGTTCGCCCACAGCAGCCCCGTGAGCAGCATTCCGATGCCGGGCATGACGATGTAGTTGAACACGTCGCCCGGCGTCTTGCGGCGCCCCTTGCGCACCGCGAACCAGGCGATCACCGAGATGTTCACGAAGGTGAACGCGATGAGTGCCCCGTAGTTGATCCATGCCGCGATCAGCTCGAGGGTGAACGGGATCGCGAGCAGCGAGATCGCACCGACCAGCACGATGTTGAACGTCGGCGTGTGCGTGCGCGGGTTGATGTAGCCGAAGGCCCGCTGCGGGAGCACGTTGTTGCGTCCCATCACGAGCAGCATGCGCGAGACCGAGGCGTGCGAGGCGAGACCCGACGCGAGGGTCGCGCAGAATCCGGCGGCGGTCAGCACCGCCATGAGCACGTCTCCACCGACGAGTCCGCCGATGATCGGCAGCGTGGAGTCCTCGACGAACTGCATGTCTCCCCCGGGCGCGAACTCGTTCCAGTCGGGGAATCGCAGCTGGGTGACGTACGCGGCGATGAGGAAGATCGCGCCGCCCAGCAGCACGGTGAGGAGGATCGCCTTCGGCATGATCTTCGGATCCTTCGCCTCTTCCGCGTACATCGTCACGGCGTCGAAGCCGATGAACGAGAAGCAGACGATCGTGGCGCCCATGAGCACCGCGCCGATCGTCGCACCGTCGTGGATGAAGGGTGCGGCGGAGGCGATCGTGGACGCGCCCTCGCCGCGCATGAGCTGCGCGACGACCATGACCACGAACACCGCCATCACGACGATCGAGAACACGAGCAGGATCATGTTCATGTTCGAGGTGCCGCGCATGGTCATGTAGATGATCGACGTGACGAGGATGCAGTAGAGCACGACCCAGATCCACCCGGGGATGTCGGGGAACAGGGCCTCGAGGTAGCTGCGGATGATGAGGCAGTTGACCATCGGCAGGAGCACGTAGTCGATGAGCGAGGTCCACCCCACCATGAATCCCAGGTTCGGGTGGATGGACTCGCGCACGTAGGTGTACGCGGACCCGGCGCTCGGGATGGCGCTGGAGATCTTGCCGTAGCTGATGGCGGTGAACACCATCACGACGAGCGCGACGAGATATGCGGCGGGGACGACGTTGTCGGTGTCGCGGGCGACCATGCCGAACGTGTCGAAGACGACCGTCGGCGTCATGTAGCCGAGACCGAGTCCTACGATCGCCCACAGGCCGAGGTTGCGCCGGAGCGTTCCTCCGCCCTGCGCCAGCGGCTTCGTCTTGGTGGCCATGTGCACTCCTTCGAGAACAGCAGCGGGGCCGGACCTCGGGTCATCCGGCTCTGTGAGCAACAGTATGGACCCGTGCTATTCCTCAGCGGAAGAGGCATTCCCATTCGAAATGCGCATTTAACATGACCGATTCGCGCGCTTTTCGAAGGCAGCGATCACCACCCTTCGCGCAGCACCCTGTCGAGCATCGCGACCACGTGGTCGGCGCTCTCGGCCGTGAGGCACAGGGGCGGTTTGATCTTGAGGACGTTCGACCGCTCCGACGTCGTCAGCACGATCACCCCGAGCTCGCGCAGCCGCTCGCAGATCGCGGCCGCCTCCGCATCCGCCGGCTCGAGAGTCTCCCTGTCGCGCACGAGCTCGACTCCGAGGTAGAGCCCCGCCCCGTGCACGGGGCCGACGAGCTCGTGCCGGTCAGCCAGCTCGCGCAGACCGTCGGCGAGACGTGTTCCGATCTCGAGGGCGTTGCGCTGCACGTCGTCGGCGATCATGGCGTCGAGCACCGCCAGCCCGACCCGGCAGCTGAGGGTGCTCCCACCCGCCGACGAGAAGAACTGCCCCTGACTGCTCAGGGCATCGGCGATCCGCTTCGACGTGATGACGCCGCCGATCGGGAACCCGTTACCCATGGGCTTGGCGACGGTCACGATGTCGGGCACCGCGCCGGACTGCTCGAACCCCCAGAACGTCGACCCCATGCGACCGAAGCCCACCTGCACCTCGTCGGCGATGCACAGACCGCCCCGCGCGCGCACACGGTCGTAGGCGCCGGACAGGTACCCCTCGGGGAGCAGCACGCCGCCCGCATTGCCGAGCACCGATTCGCACAGGAACGCGGCGACATCCCTCCCCTCGTCGGCGAGGCGATCGAGGTCGTGGTCCAGGTCGGCGAGATATCGATCGGCGGTCGCGTGCCCGCGGTAGGTGCCGCGGAAGGCATTCGGCACATCGGCGACGTGCACCCAGTCGGGCCGGGACTCGAGCGCGTGCGGATTGTCGTAGGCGCTGGTGGTGACGGCATCGCTCGCCATGGTCCAGCCGTGATACGCCTCGCGCAGCGCGACGACGGTGCGGCGACCGGTCGCCGCCTGCGCGAGTCGAAGGGCGAGATCGACGGCCTCGGAACCGCTGTTCACGAGCAGCACGGTGTCGAGCCCGCTCCCCTGCGGCATGAGAGCGACGAGACGCTCGCTGTACTCGGCGAGGTCTCGGAAGAGGAACCGGGAGTTGGTCGCGAGAGTGCGAAGCTGGCGGTCGGCCGCCGCGGCGATCGCGGGGTGCCCATGACCGAGGCCCGCGACGTTGTTGACCATGTCGACGTGGCTGCGACCGGTCGTGTCGATGAGGTGATGACGCCAGCCGCGCTCGATCTGCGGCGGGTGCTCGTAGTAGCGCTCCTGCGCCTCGGCGAAGATGCGCTCGCGACGCGCGAGCTCATCGGCCGATTCGTCTCGTCGCGCCTGTGACGGGAGGCCCAGCAGCGGGGCCGGATCCGCAGACAGACGCGCCCAGGCGGTCACGCGCTCGGGCGTAACGAGGCGCGCACGGTCGGAGAGCTCGTCGTGACCGGGCGCGTCGTCGCGCCGCACCGACAGGACGACGGTTCGCCTGTCGAACGACGCGGCGAGCTTGCCGATGTTCTCTCCGGCGTCGACGCGGGCGGAGCGCACCGGCTCGAGCTCGGCGGCGCGCAGCTCGACGACCCAGCCGTCGTCGGTCGCGATGCGGACCCGCTCGCCCATCACCGACATCTCGCCGGCCACGGGAGCGAGCAGCCGCGATGACGGCCCCGGGGCGATGTGCAGCTCGGTCTCCACGGGCCAGGTGGCGGCGGGGTCGGCGGTGTCGACGGCGGTGCGGGTGAGGCGGAAGACGCCGTACGGCATCACCGCCACGCGGGCGCCGGCGGAGAAGGCCGTCTCGATGAGGGTGTTCTCGGCGTCGGCGAGCATCCAGCGCCCGGCATCCAGCGCGTCGGCCTCGACGCCGGCGTCGATCACGCTCAGAGGTCCGCTCACGTCGGGCAGGAAGCCGATGACCTCGCCGGAGAGCGCCGGCGCATCGAACGTCCGCGCCTCGAACCCGAGACGGCCAAGCACGTGCTCGGTCGCCTCGACGAGGGGCAGCGCCGTGGCTCCCTCGAAGATCGCCTGCTCCCCCGCGATGCGCTCGCGGGCGTAGTCGTTGTCGCCGTCGATCTCGAGCTGCCGCCAGCCGCTCGCCACGAGCAGCGCGGCCCGAAGCACGATCAGCGGCCAGACGGCGAGCGCCTCGTCGCGGCTGAGCGGCGCCCCCGCGTGGAAGGCCACGACCGTGTCGAGGACCCGCAGCGGCCGATCGGGCTCGTGATGCAGCATCGACGAGGCGCAGACCGCCAGCTCCGCCACGCGCCATCCGAGGCCGAGGTCGCCCAGATCCAGCACGGTGCGCGGATGCAGTCTCGCGTCGGCGCCCCGTGCCCCCATGACGTTGTCGTCGGTGAGGTCGCCGTGGATCGGCTGCACCGGAAGGGCATCGACCACCAGCGACACGGCGGCCCAGGCCTCCTCGGCGGCCGTGAGCACCCTGCGCCGCAGCACCGGCTCGCCGATCGCGGGGGCGAGTGCACGGACCTGCTCGTGAGCCACGCGCATGTCCCACATCTGTTCGCGATCGAGTCCCGGATGCTCGATCGAGGCCAGGGCGTTCACGGATGCCGCGGCGAGCGCGCCGAACTCCGCGAGCACGACAGGGGCGAGGTACCCGGCGTCGACCAGCTCCTCTCCCTCGGCGAACTCGCTGCGCCGCACCGCGAACCCACGCCACCGCTGCGTCAGCGCGCCGTCGAGACCCGGCAGCACAGCGGGGACGGGCACGCCCGCCGCGCGATAGGCCTCGAGCGCCAGGTGCTGGGCATCGCGGGCCTCGTCGCCGAACACCGGATTGTCCACCCGCAGCACACTGCGTGATCCGTCCGGCTCGGTCAGCACGAAGTTCCGGTCCTGGTTACTGCCGAGCTCCGTCGCCTCCACCTCGATGCCCCAGAGCTCACGCGCGATCAGCGCGGCATCCGCCGCGCTCACCTCGGGACGCACGAGTCCTGCGCCGGCACTCACTCGCGACCCGCCGCGCCGTCGGCGAGGTCGGCACGGGCGCCGTCGGTCTGCGCACCGTCGACCCGCACGTCGTCGGCATGCCGGGCGAGCGAGGTGCCGTAGCGCTCGGTCAGCTGCACCATCAGATCAGGGGTGTCGCGGTCGACGCCGAACACATGTCCGGGGAAGTCGAGTTCGGGCTGGGCAGCCGCGATCTCTTCGTCGCGATCGGGCGACAGCAGCTGCACCGGGTCGCCGACCGCGACCCACCCGATCGGCACGACGGTGCCGGCGGCGAGCACGGCACGCCGGTGCACGATCGCGTTCACGCGCACCTCGCAGCGATCGCCGACCAGCGCACCGTTGAAGACCCTGGCACCGGAGGCGAGGAACACCTCCTCGCCGACCGTGGCCCCGGCGATGCTCGCGAGCGTGCCCACCAGGGTGTGCGACCCGATGTGCACGGCGTTCGCCGCGGTCGCGCGGATCAGGGCGTTCTCCATCACGATGACGTGCTCTCCGATGACGATGGGGCCGCCCTCCGCCGTGATCACGGCGCCGTGCAGCACCTGGCAGTGCGGGCCGATCTCGACGTCGCCGGAGACCACGGCGGTGGGAGCGACGACGGCGGTGTCATGGATCCGGGGCCGAGCCCCGAGGTGCTCGTACAACATGACGCCAGCGTAGCGCCGTCGCGGTCGCGGCGAGAGGCTCACTCCTTGGTCGCCGCGCGACCTCTCAGCAGGCCGACGACCGCGGTCGCGACGAAGAGCACGATGCCCACGACCGCCAGCCACAGCAGGCCCTCGACCAGGAAGCCGAAGACCGAGAGGCACGCCCACACCACGAGGAGGAGGATCAGAAGAATCCACATGCCTGGAGCATGCGCGCGGCGCTCCCGACAGCACACCCCGTTGACGCACGCGCCGGAAGTGAGTAGCGCACGCCCTGCTACGCTGTCGCCCATGCAATGCAGGTGACTCGATCTCCCTCCCGCCTCCGGCCGCCGTTCGGCGCGCCCACGGCATCCTCGATCGAAAGGCTCACCCATGCACTCCGCCGACCTCCCGCTCTTCGGACGCACCGCGCTCGTGACCGGCGTCTCCCGCCGACGCGGCATCGGATTCGCGACCGCGACCACCCTCGCCGCTCTCGGCGCGAACGTGTTCATCCACCATTTCCGCCCGCACGATCTCGATCACCCGTGGGGCGGCGACGACCTCGATGCGGTTCGCGCCGGCATCCGCGACGCTCTCGCATCGGGAGCCGTCATGGGCGATGCCCCGGCGGATCTGCGTGACCCCGAGAGCATCGAACCGCTGCTCGACGCGGCGACGGACCTGTCTGGCCGACTCGACATCGTCGTCTGCAATCAGGCGATGAGCGGCGGTGACGGCACGATCTTCGACATGACGGCCGACCGCCTCGACGCGCACTGGCAGGCGAACGCGCGCGCCTCGCTTCTGCTGACCGCCGGGTTCGCCCGGCGCCGTCGCCAGGAGCTCGGGGGCGACGTCACGCCGACCGCCCGGCCCGGTGACAGCATCCCCTCGCTCGGCCCGTTCGAGAAGCCCACGGGCCACGTCGTCTGGATGACGTCGGGGCAGATCCACGGAGCGATGCGCGGCGAGATCTCCTACGCGACGAGCAAGGCCGCACTGGCGGGCATCACCCGGGCGACGGCGGCCGAGCTCCTCGACGTGGGGATCGTTCTGAACACCGTCAACCCCGGGCCCGTGAACACCGGGTACCTCGATGCGGAGACGACGGATCGAGATCTGTCCGGCGTCGACGAGTGGATCTCCGGGACCCCGTTCGGTCGCGTCGGCCGCCCCGACGACCCCGCACGGCTGATCGGCTGGCTGTGCACCGACGCCGGGTCGTGGGTGGTCGGGCAGGTGCTGACCACGGACGGCGGGTTCTCGCTGTAGCGGGTCACCCGCTCACTCGGTCGTGACCGGCTCGGGGAAGATTGCGGTGAACAGCTGACCGACCCACTGGAGAAGCTCCGCATCCGGCAGGGGCTCGACGCCGACGCCGATCGCCGCGGGAACCGTGGGCATCGGCACGACGAGCGCCTCGCCGCCTGCCACCAGCTTCGCCTTCGGGTAGAGCCGCTGCAGGCGCACCTTGATCGAATCCTCGAGCCGGGCGGGCGCGATGCGGAGGTTCGACCCCATCACCACGACGTCGGAGAGCCCCGCCCGAGCGGCGCGGCGACGCAGTCGCGCGACCGCGATCAGGCCCTCGACGTCTTCCGGCGGAGTGCCGTACCGGTCGGTCAGCTCGTCGATGACCAGGTCGATCGCGTCGTCCTTCGCCGTCGCGCTCGAGGCCGCCGAGAGCTTCTGATACGCCTCGAGACGCAGCCGCTCGCTGTCGATGTAGTACTCGGGGATGCGCGCTTCCAGGGGCAGCTCGAGTCGGAGCTCCTGACCGGAGTCGACGTCCTCGCCTCGGAAGGTCGCGACGGCTTCGCCGATCATGCGGAGGTAGAGATCGAATCCCACGCCCGCGATGTGACCCGCCTGCTCGCCCCCGAGCAGGTTTCCGGCGCCGCGCAGCTCGAGGTCCTTGAGCGCGACCTGCATGCCGGAGCCGAGGTCGTTGTTGACCGCGATCGTCTGCAGCCGGTCGGCCGCGGTCTCGCTGAGCGGCTTCATCTCGTCGTAGAGGAAGTAGGCGTAGGCGCGCTCGCGTCCTCGTCCGACACGTCCGCGCAGCTGATGGAGCTGGCTGAGGCCGTACTTGTCGGCACGGTCGATGATGATCGTGTTCGCGTTGGAGATGTCGAGACCGGTCTCGATGATCGTGGTCGAGACGAGCACATCGAACTTGCGCTCCCAGAAGTCGTCGACGACCTGCTCGAGCGCGTGCTCGCCCATCTGCCCGTGGGCCACCGCGATGCGCGCCTCCGGCACGAGCTCGGCGAGTTCGGCTGCAACGCGCTGGATGGACTGCACCCGGTTGTGCACGAAGAAGACCTGGCCCTCGCGGAGGATCTCGCGCCGGATCGCCGCAGTGATCTGCTTGTCGCTGCGCGGTCCGACGAACGACAGGATCGGATGCCGGTCCTCCGGCGGCGTCGCCAGCGTCGACATCTCGCGGATGCCGGTGACGGCCATCTCGAGCGTGCGCGGGATCGGGGTCGCGCTCATGGCGAGGATGTCGACGTTCATCTTCATCTTCTTGAGCGTGTCCTTGTGCTCGACGCCGAAGCGCTGCTCCTCGTCGATGATCATCAGCCCCAGGTCTTTGAACATGACCTGGTCGGTGAGGATGCGGTGGGTGCCGATCACCATGTCGACCGTGCCGTCGAGCAGCCCGTCGAGCGTCAGACGCGCTTCCTTGTCGGTCTGGAAGCGCGAGAGCGGCCGCACCTTGACCGGGAACCCGGCGAACCGCTCGGTGAAGGTCTCGAGGTGCTGCTTCACGAGCAGCGTGGTCGGCACGAGCATCGCGACCTGCTTGCCATCCTGGATCGCCTTGAACGCCGCACGGACGGCGACCTCGGTCTTGCCGAAGCCGACGTCGCCCGAGAGCAGGCGATCCATCGGGATCGGCCGCTCCATGTCGGCCTTGATCTCGTCGATGGTCTGCAGCTGGTCGAGTGTCTCGGCGAACGGGAACGCCTCTTCGAGCTCACGCTGCCAGGGGGTGTCGGGTCCGAACGCATGCCCCTTGGCGCTCATCCGCGCCGAGTAGAGCTTGACGAGTTCGACCGCGATGTCGCGCACGGCCTTGCGGGCCTTGCCCTTCGCCTGCGACCAGTCGCTGCCGCCCATCTTCGACAGGGTCGGCCCCTCACCGCCGACGTACTTCGAGAGCAGGTCGAGCTGGTCGGTGGGCACGAACAGCTTGTCGCCCGGGTAGCCGCGCTTCGACGGCGCGTACTCGAGCACGAGATAGTCGCGCGTCGACTTGGTCGCGTTGCGGCCGCCGGTCGACACCTCGCGCTGGGTCATCTCGACGAACCGGCCGATGCCGTGCGTGTTGTGCACGACGAAGTCGCCCGGCTTGAGCTGCAGCGGGTCGACGACGTTCTTCCGACGCGACGCGAGCTTCTTGACGACGCGCTGGTCGCCGCCGATCGTGCGCCCGTAGAACTCGTTGTCGGTGAGGACCGCGAGCTTCGCCTCGGGTATCTGGAATCCGGCCTCGACGGATCCGGTCACGAGCGTCGCGACGCCCGTCTCCGGCGCGTCCTCGAGCCTGTCGACGACGCGCGCCGCGACACCGCGATCGGAGAGGACGTCGCGTGCCCGGTCGACGAGACCGGCGCCCGCGGCGATGACGACCACGCGCCATCCCTCGGCGACCTTGGCGTCGACGAACGAGATCGCGCCGTCGACGTTCCCGTGGAACGACGGGATGACGGATGCGTCGATGGTCTCGGCATCCTCGCCGCCCATCGCGAACGGGCTCAGCCGCCACCAGACGCCGCCGCGGTCGCGCACGACCTCGCGCAATCGGGCGATCGTGAGGAAGTCACCGGCGCCGAGGTCGATCGGCGCCGAGGCACCGGAGGTCGCCGCGCTCCACGCGGCATCGAGGAACTCGCGGTTCGTCTCGCCGAGGGTGATGGCTCGGGCGCTCGAGCGCTCGGGGTCGACGACCGCGGTCGCGCTGCCCTCGGGCAGATACTCGGCGAGCGACTTGAGCGGACCGGAGACCGCCGGGAGCAGCGACTCCATGCCCTCGACGGGGATGCCCTCGGACATCTTCTCGAGCATGCCCGCGATGGCAGGGAAGCCGCTGATCAGAGCCCTCGCGCGATCGCGCACGTCGGGAGTCAGCAGCAGCTCGCGGCTGGGCGGAAGATCGACGCCGGTGACGTCACCGGGGAGCGAGCGCTGGTCGGCGACCGAGAACGCGCGGATCTGATCGACCTCGTCGCCGAAGAACTCGACGCGGAACGGATGCTCCGAGATCGCGGGGAAGACGTCGAGGATGCCCCCGCGGACCGCGAACTCGCCTCGTCGCGACACCATGTCGACGCGGGTGTAGGCGCGCTCGACGAGCTGCTCGACGACTCGGTCGAGCTCGTGCCCCCGGGTGCCGGCACGCAGCTCGAGCGGGGCGATCTCGCCGAGATTGCCGGCGATCGGCTGCAGCGCCGCCCGCACGGACGCCACCACGACCAGCGGATGCTCTCCGGACCAGTCCGCGACACGGCGGAGGGTCTGCAGACGCTGGCCGACCGTGTCGGGGCTCGGGCTGAGCCGTTCGTGCGGGAGCGTCTCCCACGCGGGGAAGGTCAGGATCTCGGCGTCGGGGATGTATGCACCGAGCGCCGCGGCGAGACTCTCGGCCCGCCGACCGGTCGGTACGACGGTGAGCAGCGCGGCGGGATGCCCGGCGGCGCGGCGCTTGTCGAGCAGCCCGGCGAGCGCCGGGGCGTCGAGACCGTCGACGAGGCCCAGATCGGCATCGGTCTGCGCCCAGCTGAGGGCGTCACGAAAAAGAGACGCCTCTTCCAAGGCGCGCAGAATCCCCGGAACAGTCACCGGACAAGCCTAGCCGCGGCCACCGACACCGGCCTCGACGATCGAGGGGCGCGTGCTCGCGGCCTTAGGATTCTCGGATGCACCCGGTCACCCTCACCACCGAACGCCTCGTCCTCCATGTGCCGGACGACGCGGACGTCGATGCGATCACGGCTGCGTGCCAGGACCCCGAGATCCCCCGGTGGACGACGGTGCCGAGCCCGTACTTCCGGAAGGACGCCGAGGACTACGTGCGTCTGATCGGCGAGTGGTGGGCGGACGGGAGCCAGGCGATCTGGTGCGCGTACCGCGACGGCGAGCTGGTCGCCTCGATCGGACTGCATCACATCGAGCGCCACCCGGCGGGAGGATACGCCGAGATCGGATACTGGGTGACTCCCGAGGCCCGCGGCAACGGATACCTGGTCGAGGCCGGACACGCGGTCGTCGACTGGGCCTTCCGCGAGCTCGACCTCGCACGCCTGGGCTGGCGTGCCGTGGCGGGCAACGTCCCCTCGGCCCGGGCTGCGCGTGCACTCGGGTTCCGCTACGAGGGGATGGCGCGCCAGGGCCTCACGAGTCAGCGCGGTCGCGACGACGGCTGGTTCGCAGGGCTGCTCGCGACCGACGACCGCACGCCGGTCGCCTGGCCGGTGCTCTAGGCGGATGTCCGACCCCGGTGGCAGGATGATCGCATGCCGGAGATGCCGGAAGTCCAGGGACTCACGACCTTCCTCGCCGAACGCGCGGTCGGTCGGACGATCGTCCGCACGAGCGTGGGCGCGATCGCCGCGCTGAAGACCTACGATCCGCCGAACACCGCGCTGCACGGCACGGAGATCACCGGCGCCTCCCGCCGCGGCAAGTTCATCGTGCTGTCCTGCGGTGACGATCTTCACCTCGTGTTCCACCTCGCGAAAGCGGGATGGCTGCGCTGGTACGAGAGCCTGCCGACGACGCTGATCAAGCCGGGCAAGTCGCCGATCGCGCTGCGCGTCGGGCTCGACGACGAGAGCGGGTTCGACCTGACGGAGGCCGGCACGAAGAAGTCGCTCGCCGTCTACGTCGTGCGGGCACCCGATGAGGTGCCCGGCATCGCACGGCTGGGACCCGACCCCCTCGAGGCCTCGTTCACCCGCGAGTCGTTCGCCGAGCTGCTCCGCGGCCGGCGGACCCAGATCAAGGGCCTGCTCCGAGATCAGAGCGTCATCGCGGGCATCGGCAACGCCTACTCCGACGAGATCCTGCACGCCGCCCGCATGTCGCCCTACGCGATCGCCGACAAGCTCGGGGACGACGAGGTCGATCGTCTGTTCGCGGCGATGACGGCCACTCTGGCCGACGCCGTGACCGAGGCATCCGGTAAGCCCCCGGCCGATCTCAAGGACGCGAAGCGGCGCGGCATGCAGGTGCACGCTCGTCGAGGCGAGGCCTGCCCGGTCTGCGGCGACACGGTGCGGAGCGTCTTCTTCGCCGACCGCTCTCTGGAGTACTGCCCCACCTGTCAGACCGGCGGGAAGGCGCTGGCCGATCGCCGCCTGTCGAGGCTTCTGAAGTAGCACTTCGACGCGGAATGAAATGCATTCGGCGCGCCTTGTACACTCAGAGCATCAACGTGCTCCGGGGTCGGTGTGAATCCGAACCGGCGGTGACAGTCCGCGAGCGTCTCGGTTCTCCGAGGTGCCGATCCGGTGGAAATCCGGGACCGACGGTGATGTGAGGCGCAGCCTCACTAGTCCGGAAGGGAGGCAGCACGGTGCGCCGCCGCGCGCGCGTTCTGCCTGCGTCCCCTTCGAGGAGAATCCCGGAGCCTCAGAGAGGACCACGGATGGCAGTGAACGAGGCGGAACGCCGGGCGATGAGCCGCGCGCTCGAGCTCGCGACGCTCGGCCCGCGAGGCGTGAACCCGCAGGTCGGCGCCGTCATCCTCTCCCCCGACGGCACGGTGCTCGCCGAGGGGTGGCACCACGGCGCCGGTACGCCGCACGCCGAGGTCGATGCGCTCGCGAAGCTCGAGCCCGGAGCGGCGCACGGGGCCACGGCCGTCGTCACCCTCGAACCCTGCAACCACACCGGACGCACGGGTCCCTGCGCGGTCGCGCTCATCGAGGCCGGAGTCGCCCGCGTCGTCTACGCCCTCGACGACCCCGGAGCGGTATCGGGCGGGGGCGCTGAGCGTCTTCGCGATGCCGGTGTCAGCGTCGACGCCGGCGAGCAGGCCGACGTCGCACAGCGCATCATCGACGGCTGGCTCACCGCCCAGCGCCTGGGCCGCCCGCACGTGACGGTGAAGTGGGCGCAGTCGCTCGACGGGCGTGCCGCCGCGGCCGACGGCACCAGCCAGTGGATCACCGGGCCCGACGCACGCGGCGACGTCCACCGCCGTCGCGCGGCCGCCGACGCGATCGTCGTCGGCACCGGCACCGTCCTCGCCGACGACCCCTCGCTGACCGCTCGCGACGGCGCCTCGCTCTTCGAGAGCCAGCCCGTGCCCGTCGTGATCGGCGCGCGCCCGACGCCCGACGACGCCGCGATCCGCCGCCACCCGAAGGCGCCCCTCTTCTACGACACGCGTGATCTGCACGCAGTGCTCGCCGACCTTCACCGACGCGGTGTGCAGCGGGTCTTCGTCGAAGGCGGACCCACTCTCGCGAGCGCGTTCGTCGCCGAGGGCCTCGCCGACCAGGTGCTGGCGTACATCGCGCCCGTGCTGCTCGGCGGCGGGCGCCTCGCGCTCACCGACATCGGCGTGCCGTCGATCGACGCCGCGCGCCGTCTGACGATCGACGAGTGGCTGCCGCTGGGCGACGATCTGCTCGCGATCGCCCACCCTGCGCTCGACCTGGAAGAAGGAGTCGCCTGATGTTCACCGGAATCATCGAGGAGATCGGAGAGATCACCGCGATCTCCCCCGCCGGCGACGGATGGCGGCTGACCGTGCGAGCCCCGAAGGCGGCGTCCGACGCCGTGCACGGCGAATCCATCGCCGTCTCGGGTGTGTGCCTCACGGTCGTCGACTCGACCGCGGACACCTTCGACGCAGACGTCATGAAGCAGACCCTCGACGTCGCGGCCCTCGGCGCGGCATCCGTCGGCACCCGCGTCAACATCGAGAAGGCCATGCCGGTCGGCGCGCGACTCGGCGGCCACATCGTGCAGGGCCATGTCGACGGCGTCGGCAGCATCGTCGAGGTGCGCCCGGGCGCGCAGTGGAGCGTGCTGCGGGTCTCGCTGCCCGACGATCTCGCGCCGCTCGTCGTCGACAAGGGATCGATCTCGGTCGACGGGACCTCGCTCACCGTCAGCGCGGTCAGCGCGGTCGATGAGGCCGCCCCCTGGTTCGAGATCTCGCTGATCCCCGAGACCCTGGCCGCCACCACCCTCGGCTCCCGCGCGGTCGGCGACCGCGTCAACCTCGAGACAGACATCCTCGCCCGCCATGTGGAGCGTCTGCTGGCGTTCCGGGCAGCACCGGAAGGAGGCTCGCGATGAGCCTTTCCACCATCCCCGAGGCCCTCGAGGCCCTCCGTGCCGGACGCCCCGTGCTCGTCGCGGACGACGAGAACCGCGAGAACGAAGGCGATGTGATCCTCTCCGCCGAGCTCGCCACACCCGAATGGGTCGCCTGGACGGTGCGCTGGTCGTCGGGGTTCATCTGCGCTCCGATGCCGGCCGACCTCGCAGACAACCTGAACCTGCAGCCGATGGTCGCCGCGTCCGAGGACGCTCGCTCGACGGCCTACACGGTCAGCGTCGACGCCGCCGAGGGCGTCACCACGGGCATCAGCGCGCATGACCGCGCCCACACGCTGAACGTCCTCGCGGACCCCTCGTCGACGGCCACCAGCATCATCCGCCCCGGACACGTGCTGCCCCTGCGCGCGGTCGACGGCGGCGTGCGCGAACGCAGCGGCCACACCGAGGCCGCGGTCGACCTGATGAAGCTCGCGGGCCTGCGCCCCGTGGGCGCCATCGCCGAGGTCGTCGCCGAGGACGGGAGCATGATGCGCCTGCCGGGTCTCATCGAGCTCGGCGCGCGCGACGGGGTGCCGGTCATCACGATCGAGCAGCTCATCGCGCACCTCACGGAGATCGACCCCACCGGCTGGTCGCCCGAGCGCGCCAGCCGACGGGTGAGCCTGCGCGCCGACGCCACCGTGCCCACCACGCACGGCACCTTCCGGTTCCTCGCCTACAAGGACCGCGTCACCGGCACCGACCACATCGCCGTCGTCTCG
>Ga0308156_1002759_pt1 | contig 14756 bp, 16 predicted proteins | sample PhyAR2_FD_201041 | JGI IMG/M metagenome (GOLD analysis project Ga0308156, IMG submission 201041) | Phyllosphere microbial communities from UC Gill Tract Community Farm, Albany, California, United States - DLSL A.R2 | ecosystem: Host-associated > Plants > Phyllosphere > Unclassified | place: USA... | reverse complement strand
TCATGAAGGCCGAGTAAGCACAGTGATCTTTGAAAATTATAGTGATGAACTTATGGAACGAATAAACAATTGTGAACCACTACTGATTGAAGAACTTCCTTTAACTTTAGAAGATATTTTTATAAGCAAGTTTTCAGGTCATGACATGCCTGATGAAAGAGAGTGAGAAAAGAATGGATACCAAAAAATTGAACAGAATTACTTGGAAAAGAGCTAGACCTATAATTTTAAGTTTAGGAATTATTTTAATATTGATAGGTATTTTTACTGGATTTAATTCCACGAATAACTGGCATAAAGACCAAAACTTTATTCACTCCCAAGAGGCTAGAAATGATTATAAATCTTATGTTAAAGATCAATTGAAAATAGAAGAAGGAATTAATAAAAAATATGAGAAAACTAATGATTATCAAAATGCATTAGATTACGGATATAATAATGGTACGCAGTCTATTATGTTTAACCCTAAAACGGGTAAATTTTCAATTAACTATGCAACTTTTGAAAGTTATTTTGGTTACATTCATAAGAAACTTTTTTATCATCACAAGTTAACAGATTTAATCTATTCCAACTATATGAGTATTAGCACGAATATATATAGAGGCTTATCTTTACTCAGTTTTATTTTTTTAATAATGGGCTTTTTTATCTCTTTTCTTGATTATAAAACAAATTTTATATTGTTATTATTTTCATCAGGATATAATAGGAAAGAAATTTTAAAAAGCAATATAAGGACATCTCTAATTCCTTTAACATTTATTGCAATAACTGCTTTTATTGTGAATATGGTCATCATTTATAGTCGTATTCCTCACCAATATGTCAATTATCCTCTAGATAAAATTATATTCTACCAATTTTGCCTCTTGTTAGTTGCAATTTGTTACTACTTTCTTGGGCTGTTTTCTGGGATTATCTTGGGACAGGGAATTACAGGGGTCTTATCTTTGATTGGATTTGTGTTTGGAGTAGAATTGACAAAGCAAAATATTTTAGATTTATTCAATAATATTTTACCAAATAAAAATGATGGAAGTTATTATCAATCATTTTTTGTTAGATTCGATACCTATTCACATTGGCTTATATTAGATGTCTTTGTTATATTTATTGCTTTTCTCTTATATTTTTCTTCTTTATATTTCTATAAAAGATTGAGCTTAGAAGAGAGAGGAAACTATCTACTATTTCCTAAGTTTCGTTTATCAATTTCTTTGGTTGCCGGACTTTTCACAGCTTATAGTATTTGTGGAAACATTGGACTGAGCAGTAACTCAGATAATTTGTTAATAAGATATAATATACTTCCAGGTATTTTAGTGTTTACGATCACATTTTGTTTATTTATGGTATTAAATAATTATAAAAATATTTATGAAAAATTCGGAGTGATAATTTTAAAGCATAATAATTAACTTTGTAAAAAATTTCTTCTAATTTAATAAAATAATAAAAGCTCCTTTATGAAACTAAAGGAGCTTTTAAATATTTACACCGTTTAAAAGAAAGGTTAATCAACACTGTACTTTAAGTAAGGGATAAGGAGATTGGGAAAATTTTCATTTATTTATATACCTATAAATCGTTGTTCTTGAAACTCCCCAAGAATCCGCAATCGACTTAATTGGCGTACCACTTTCTACCAAGGTTTTAAGAAGCTTTATGTCTTGATCTGAAAATTTCTCAGGTCTTCCTCCAAGTCGTCCTCTTGCACGTGCGGCTTCTCTACCAGCGGCAGAACGCTCCAAAATAAGATTTCGCTCAAATTCCGCAAAAGCCGCAAACAAATGAAACATCAATTGTCCAGTCGAACTTGATTTATCCATTGTAATATTTTCTTGTATACTATGAAAACTTACCCCTTTATTATTAAGAGAATTAACAATATTAATGAGATCTTCCATATTTCTACCTAATCGATCCAATCGCCAAACAACAATCGTATCCCCAGGACGAGAAAATTCGATGGCAGATTTTAAACCAGGTCTTTCTTTTTTACTTCCTGACATATGGTCAGTAAATATTTTTTCACAGTTATATTTTTTGAGACTATCTTTTTGTAAATCCAAATTTTGAAGTCCAGTTGAAACTCGTGCGTATCCTATATTCATTTTTTTCTCCTTCATTTTAATTTATTGTATCATAACTTAGAAAGATATATATAAATGAACATAGAATAAATTACAGGTTAATGAACAATAAATGTAATTGATTTTAAGAATTTTAATAAGAAAAGAAGAGTGTTCAGAAAATGACCATTTTCTGAACACTCAAATATTGAAAAAATATAGCTCATTTTATGTCTTATTATTTGATAGTGGTCAAAGTTATAATTTACAATAAAAGAAAACTATTTTAAACTGTTTCTTTTTTTAGTTTTATTTAAGTTAATAATGCATTTTTTCACTATTATTTGATATACTTATCTTGTGCAATAGACACAAGAAAGAGAGGAAATTTATGAAAAAATTTAAAATTGGAATCCTTATATCATTAGTGGGTGCTCTGGTTTTATTTTCTGGAATAGTGGCTAGTGCCGATGAATTTTCTAACGTTGGAGGCCTTTATGACAAAGCCGTCAGTGAGAATATTATCGACCCTAATCTTTATCCAAAAGCAAACTGGGAAAAAGACGAAATATCAACCATGAGACCATCGTATGAACAGTACAAAACTTCTGACCCATCAACTAATTATGAAGAATGGCTGAAACTTAATAATTACGGAGTGATGTCTGATACAAAACTTCCAATATTACAAACAAAAGCTGAAACTCCTTCAAATAATATGCTTCGTTCATCACAAGATAACATCAATGCCTTTTGCAGAGATACTAGAGCTGGCGATATTTTAGTTGTAGGAGGGAACTTTCCTACGGGAGTAATTGGTCATGCAGCTATCTTGAACGCGGATGGTTATGTTCTGGAAATGCCTGGCGGTAATGGCTGGTGGAATGGATTACCAGATAACAATCGTCAACTTACTAAAAGACAATGGATAACAAATCACATTAAAGAGTGGACCTCTGTTTACCGCATTAGTAATACAAATTTGGCAAGACAAGTTGCAAGATATGCAGATACTCATTTCTATAATACATATGGTGGGGCAACAAAGAATATCCATCTTGACTATCAATTGAATAGCCATATCAAGCAGTTTAATCCTAACTATTGTTCTAAATTAATTTGGCAAGCTTATTTTTATGGTTCTGGGAATTTACCTGTGATTAGAGCTATTGGAGATCGGGCAGTTGTTCCTCCAACTAATCTGCCAACTTCTTTCACATGGAATTACACTCCACATTCTATTGGACGTTATTAATATGAAAAAGATTTTACAGTTTATCCCGTTCTTTTTGTTGGTATGGTTATGCCTTAGTTTTCCATCTTTTACAAGCAACAATAAGCAAATGATGGATAGTTTTAATGTTGTTGTAGGCACACTAACAAAATTATTTCATAGTGAGAAGACAGCCATTATTACCTTGTTATTTGGCATACCTTCACTCTCCCTTTTATTTTGTGGTAATCTTTTTTTAAAAGAAAAGAACAAGAAATTAATTCTAGTTTATAGTGTAACGCTAATAATTTCACTTGCAAGTTGGTTGATATTTGGAATGATATTGCTCATTGGACTTGGAAATTATATGTAAGAAAAAACATATTCTGATTATCAGGATATGTTTTTTCTTATGTTTATGCTGTTTAAAAAATCAAAAAAATTGAAAATAAAAACCTGAGATTCCTCTCAAAAAATAAACGTTATTTTGATTAAAAACTCTCTCTTTTTATCATAAGGTTGCCATATTCTGCGTTTTTTGTACTATTTCTTATTTCTAAAATAAGAGATTCGCTCAACCACGGTCTTATCCCTTGAAACTTGTTGCTTTTTACTCTTTTTCAATAAAAAATAATTCAGTATTTTTTTTGAGAGAAATGTTTAGTTTAGTAGGAACTAATAAAGTATTTTCCAAAATATAGTTCATTTTGTGTTTAATTATTTGGTGCTAGTCCAGAGGTATATAATGCTAAATAAAAATACTTACATCAACTATTATGCTTTGCAAACTAGTATTTTGTGTTATAATACTAATATGTAATGCAAGTTAGTTAAGAAAAGGAGTAAAACTTGTCTCAAACAGATATTTCTAGTCAAATGCTTAAAGGAATTCTACAAGGCTGTTTGTTAATTTTAATTAATCAACGACCATATTATGGCTATGCGATCAGTCAGGAACTTTCAAAGTATGGGTTTGCTGATATTCCTAAAGGAACAATTTATCCATTGCTAACCAGTATGGAAAAAAAAGGACTAATCCTTGGTAAAATTGAACCATCTAAAGAAGGGCCACAACGAAAATATTACTATATAACAGATACTGGTAAACAAGCACGAAAAGTATTTCTCACTAAATGGAATATACTCTCACTTAGTGTCAATGATTTAATTAATGAAAGAAGGAGTGATTTATGAACAGTGATAAGTTAATTAATGAAAATAATCAACTACGGGAAAATTTAAACTCAGAAAACAAACGATACTATGAAGATTTGTTAGTCTATATTCGTAGTAAATCAACGTTCAACAGAGAAAAAGATGTGGAACAACTTTTGTTAGACATGTTGCATGACTTAATCGATGCTCAAAGTAATGGAGAATCTGCCGAGTTCTATTTTGGTAGAGACCCAAAGTCTTTGGCAGATGAGATCCTTAAAACATTACCTAAACATTTTTTTGATATTTTTAAGATAGCTTGTTATATCGTGATTGGTTATGTTCTTTTCTTTACTATTCCCAATATGGTGTCTCCTTCATCGAAATTAGATCTTGGTAATTTAATAATATTTGGAATACTTGGTTTTATATTTTCAATTACAGCTTTATGGCTAATAGGAAAAGAAACATATCAAACAAATAAAATAAAAAAATACACTAGTTATGCTTTTGGTATTGTAATTTTTGTTAGCCTAATCATCGGTAGTATTTTTTTTAAAACACCACTTTCTTTTAGGATACCGGGTTGGTGGGGAATTGGTATTATCTTAATATTATTAGTTATCACAACAATAATATTCATAATTGAGCGTAAACGAATGCCATTTCTGATTACTATTTATGTCTTAATTATAATTAATGCGATACTTGGAATTGGTAGTCGAATTCCGATCCTTGCTAATTTACTAACACAACCAATATCAAAATCAACGGCATTATGGGTTATAATAATTGGCGGACCTATCGTTGCAATTATATGTGGGGGCGGAACTTACTACTATATCATGAGAAATAAAGATTAAAGTTGAAACAAAAAAACAGATTGTTTAAAATGTAAATCTGTTTTTTGTTTTCTTAATTGATTATAGTTATTAAAAAATAGATTATTTAACCTAAAAATTAAAAATGAATTATCCCAGCAACTGCATTATCTAGAGCAACATCACGTTCATGAAAAGATGTTCCTGACCAATTTCCTTCATAAACATGGAAAGTACCATTTGAGTTTACTTTTGTGATAAAAGCAACATGCCCATAAGGAGCAATATAATATGGGGGAACACCTTTGAAAGAAACTACTGCTCCAACAGAAGGGGTCATATCTACTTTTATACCTCTGGATCTAGCATTTCCTGCCCAATCAGCTCCGTTACCAAGATAATTGAATTTACTTGTATTAACACCTTGAGAAGCTAAAATTCCAGCAACAAAACTTGTACATTGACCAGAAGGATAGCTCCATCCGCCAGAGTTAAAACCATTAATCCCTGCTTGTTTAATTTTTGAAAGATCAATTGTAGGAGACTCGCTGTCTAAGATGATATCTTGTTCAGGTACGTGAACATTTTGTTGTCCATTTGGATATTCAACACAATACTCCCAGTTAGAATTAGAATGCTTGTATTGTGTCACTAATTTGATAGTCCCCTTCCAATTTCTATGAGGAGTAAGATCATAACCATTAGTTTCTGAGGTAGCTTTATCTGATATTTTCACTTTATCTCCAACCTTAAACTTAGCAGCTGGTACTTGGTCTGACAATACGAATCTATTTCCAAACGCATTGCGATTAAATGATACTGGCTCTCCTCCAATGCTAAGAGCAACGGTATTACTTGTTAAGTTAATAACAGCAAACTCAGTTTTACCAAAAGTAAAATATGACCCTTTATATAAAGTTTGGTTTGATAAAACATTTCCATTTTTATCAGTAACTGTAAGCGGGCCAACAGGAATGTAATTGTTGTAATCAATTGGGGGAATGGCAATTCCATTATCAACAACATACCATTTCCCATTAAATTTAACGAGTTGGTCAACATGATATACCCCATTAATATGAGCTGTTTGTTGCTGCGAGGAAAGAACAGAAAATCTTTGCTGTAGAGATGATGAATCCGCAAATACATGACCTACTGGAGCTAGTGCAGGAGTACAAAATAAAACTGTAGCCGCTGCTGTAATGAAAAATCTTTTTTCTTTTAACATAAATTCTCCTATTAATGTGGTTTATTTTTACGATAGATAATTAAGTATGAAATGAAGAAGCTGGTTTATTATTAACCCTATCCCTTATAAAGCTTAACTATTTCATAACCAACATTTGCTTTTATTATATACCTTACTCACCACTAAAGCAAAGGTTAGTTGGATATTAACTAAATATTTAAATTTTCAATCATAAATAATTGAAGTTAAAATCCTTAACTTAACAGCTTTGACTAGCAAAAAGAGATATGATAAAATCAAGGAAAGTAAAAGGTCGTAACTGGTAGTCTTAAATAAGATGAATTTTTAGGGGGGTACTTACTATTGCACACATTAATCAAAAACTTACAAATACTATTCCTCTGCCTTTTAGGAATTTCAATTTTTGGAGCTTTAGGTTTTGGACTCTACTTTTTATTTTTTACTGGGGTTTCTAATCAATGGGTTTGGGCAAGTGTCCTACTAATAATTTTTATTATTATTACTTGGTTCTCAAAAAAATACGTTGATTGGAAGCATGGAGGAATACTCCTTGTATTAGTCATTGCGTTCATGGGAGCTTGTATTGATATACAAGGAAACCCGCTATATAACGAGCCGATTCGCCTCGTCTATCAACATCTAGGTACACTTAAAGTTAAGAACATCATGACATCAATCAATGGTACTACTGGAGTTAACTATTATTTTAATATTGTTAATCCATCTGGTCATATTGTAAAACAATTAAACATGTGAGGCGTTGCTCTCTTTCGTTTTATTGAATACTTAGTTATTTACAGTATTCTTTTAAGCATGCTTGTCCCAATGTTTAAATCAGTTAGAAATATTAAATTAAAAAAGGAGAGTTAAAATGAGGGTTTACACCAACAAGGAAGAATTAATTACAGAAATCAAACAACGCTCCCAAAAATATATCGCTGAATTTGAGAAAATTCCTGAAGACTTGAGGAATAGGCGAACTGACGAAGTCGATAAAACGCCCTCTGAAAACTTATCTTATCAGTTAGGGTGGTTATCCTTATTGTTAGGCTGGAAAGAGGAAGAGAAGGCAGGAATTGAAGTTCAAACGCTAGCAGAAGGCTATAAATGGAATAACTTAGGTGGGCTTTATCAATCGTTTTATGATACTTATAGAGAAGAAACCTTAGATGAACAAATGCAACAGTTAAATAAAAAAGTGATGGACTTATGCCTTTGGATTGAGACATTAACTGATAAAGAGTTATTTGAACCCGAGCAACGAAAGTGGGCAACTACGAAAGCAAAATGGCCTTTGTATAAGTGGGTTCATATTAATAGCGTTGCACCCTTTACAAACTTCCGAACCAAAATACGTAAATGGAAAAAAATTGTATTGTGAGGAACTTGTTTTGAAAAAATCAATAAAACTATTGCAAAAGACGATTATTCCTGTACTAGAAAGGGGCACTTGATAATTATTATGAAAAATTTATTTTTAAAATATGATTCTCTTTTGTATTTTGTTGTAGCTATTTTAAGCTTAATTGCATCTTGGGTTAGACATAGTCCGATTTGGTTAGTATTATGCTTTGGTTGGTTAAGTATGGGCTTTTATCATATGGCAATAAGAAAGAAGAATCGTCGAAAATAGAAACGAATAATAGCGTATGCATGCTCATTTTAAGCCCTTCACTCTAGAAATGCTAAGTTTCAAAAAAATTACAATTTTTAAGAAAGATACAAAAACCCACCTACTGTCTAAGCATGTGGTTTTTTTAACGTATTTTCTATCTTATCTATTCGGAAAATCTACAGACCTCGTTGCTTATGTTTAATAAATCCATGAGAAAGTTTTGTGTAAAAAGATACGGACTCTCTTTGAAAAAAATTTCCTAGCAAGTTAATCTAAATCATCTTTTAAACCAATAATTACTTATGATGTATGTCTATTTAGGAAAATCTTCAATAACTATCTAAGATATCATGAAGCTTGTTAACATATGCCTCTTTTAATTGTTCAGGTTCTAGTATTTTTATATGCTCACCAAAGCCTAAAAAATAGTTTGTGAGGAATGACAACTCACTTTCGTTAAATTTTCCAATAATATAATCGTCATTTTTGATGCTTTTTAGAGACATGTTAGAAAAGTGCTTTCTTAAGAATTTTTCTTTTCCAAGCTTTGACACTTTGACTTTAAAAGGTATCGTTCGATACGTTGATTGTTGAAAAATATATGAATCTTTCAAATAGTCTGGTGAAAAAACCTTTTGGTCTGTTTCTTTAATAATAATATTCTCAATATAATCACATCGGTAACTTCTCCACTCTTTTTTATCAACGTCAAAAGCAATGCAATACCAATATCCATCCATCATTGTTAGTTTACTGGGTAAAATTACTTTATCCTGGGTTTCATAACGATTGTAGTTAATTTTAACTATTTCTTTTTTTAAAATATTTCCAGCTAATTGCTCTAAATTATGATTAACCGCGACTTGTTCTATACCATCATATTGAATTGTATCCATCATTTGGACAATACGCTCCTGCTTTTCAACATTAAATGTATACAATAGTTTTTTTTGAATATTTTTATGTGAGTTTCCAAAAGGAAGCTCCTTTAACAAATTTAGTATTTGCAAAGAATAGAAAATGGCTAAAATTTCTTCTTCTGTAAAATAAATGGGTGGAAGTAAAGAGTTTTTAAGTATTTGGTAACCTCCCCACCTGCCGTACTCTGAATAAATGGGAAGTCCTAATCTTTCTAGCTCTTGTATATCTCGTAATGCAGTTCTTTTTGAAATATTGAATTCATCCATAACTTCTTTTAAATTGAATTGACTTTTTCCATTAAGAAAGAAGAGTTCTTGTTGAATGCGTTCCGTTTTTTTCATAATACACCTCTAAAGGTGCCATGATTTGACACATATTTGATATATACTTATATTATCATATGAAGGAGGTCATCACAATTGGTAAAAATAAATTTAGCAATATTTTTAGCATTAAACGGAGAAGCTGAGTCAGCCATTTCGTTCTATCAATCTGTATTTGACGGAGAATTATTATTTAAAATATCAAATCAAGAATTCAAAGAAAAACTGAATCCGTCTACTATTTTAGAGAAAGGAACCGAATCATTTATTTCTCATTCGATTGTCCAAATAGGTGAAGTCCAATTGCAGATTGCAGATAATCCTATATATAAATCTATGGTATTTTCAAAAGGGAATGAAGTTTCTTTTAGTGTATTAACAGATAGTACATCTTCAGCTAAAGAATTTTACAGTAGAGCAGTTGAAAATAATAAAACAACAGTAATTCAAGAACCTATAGAAAATGAATTTGCTACTTTCTATGCGGTTATTCAGGACCCATATGGTATTTTAATTCAAATAAGTCATGAAAAAGAAATGAACCCTACTAAAAAAGGCGGTTAATATAATGCGGGAATATATAAATAAAGCAGAACTAATATCAGAAATTCAATTGCGCTATAAAAAATATATTGCTGAGTTTTCTGAGGTTCCAGAAGAGTTCAAGAATATAAAAGTTGAACAGGTCGATAAAACCCCTTCTGAAAATTTATCATACCAGATAGGATGGGTCTCCTTACTTTTAAGTTGGGAAGAAAAAGAAGTAGCTGGTATTAATGTCCAGACACCTATGGAAGGATATAAATGGAATAACTTAGGAAAGCTGTATGAGTTCTTCTATGAAACATATGGACAGATCCAGCAGCTTAATGATAAAGTAGAAGAGCTATGTTCTTGGATAGATTCTCTCAGCGAGGAAGAGTTGTTTAAACCTGAGATAAGAAAATGGGCAACTACTAAAGCAAGGTGGCCAGTGTATAAATGGATTCATATCAATACTGTTGCACCATTTACGAACTTCAGAACTAAGATTCGTAAATGGAAAAAATTGTATTATAGGAGTTTATTATGAAAAACTCAAAGAAACTTCTAAATAGTACTCTTTTTCTATTCTTCAATGATGAATTATCCAATTATACTGAAGAACCTCAAAATAGTGAGTATGAGAGCTTCACTTTTAGAGTTGGGGGCTTGTCTTTTCGAAATAGGCTTGCAAAAAAAACTCCTACTAAAAAAGGTTATTTTGTTGTCTTTTGGGAGAAAGATAAACAAAAAGAGAATCACGCTTTCTCATTTAAGGAAAGCCCTGATTTTTTAATAATTAATATTATTGATAACTATCACAACGGCCTGTTCCTTTTTCCTAAGTCAGTACTTTTAAAACATAAAATTTTAAGTGGATTTCAATCAAAAGGAAAAATGGGTATTCGTGTTTATCCTATATGGGAAAATAATCTAAACAAGACAGCTATAAAAACACAAAAGTGGCAACTTGAGTATTTTCTTGATTTGTCGATTAAAACTTTAAATTATAAAAAGCTGGAAGCAATATTGAAAGAACTATAAGTAAAGTATCTTTTGGTTTACATTATCAGTGAAAAAGTAAACATTTCCACATATTTCGGAAAACTCCAATTTTCAAGAAAATTAAATTTAAATAAAAAAGAAGAGATTTATCTCTTCTTTTTTATTTAAATTTATAGCTGATTTAGTGTCTAATTATTTGACATTAGTCTATTTATTATTTTTAACGAATAGTACGTCCTTCTTTCGACTTTTTTTGTTCGAACTCTTGACATAATAGCCATCCTAAAATATTTTGACAAAGAATACCAAAATAGAACGGTCTATAAAATACCAGGTAGAATTGCTGTAAATATACCCTTTATCCAATATAAATACGTGATCGATAAGCAGGCAAACATCAGCTTACATCCAACAATTTGTTGTCATTACTCGTACTTTTAAAACAAAATAGAAAACAAATGCATTTGACTCATTTTTTTTGCAACAAAGTGGTAAACTAGTATTGGCAATTTATTTGGATAATTGAAATTGGAGGTAGAACATTTTGATCAAAAATGAAAATATTTTAGGGATTAATCATCTAGGAATCACTGTGCCAAATATAAATGAGGCAACAGACTTCTTCAAAGCTGCATTTGGAGCAAAAATAGCTTATGACGGATTATCTTATGATGATGAACCAAGAACCGGTAAAACAACTACACATCAACTTGGTATTTCAGAAACAACGAAAATTATTAAACAACGCATGCTAGTAATTGGCGAACAAGGGCCTGGCTTGGAACTATTTGAAATGCAAGCTGACAACCAAACAAATCCAGTTGGACTGCAAGATTTAGGAATTAATCATATTTCTTTATTTGTCTCAGACATTGAAAAAGCTCTTGCTAAAGCAGTCGCCGCCGGGGGTAAGCCATTGTCAGAAATTCATGGAAATTCTCGTTATGAAGATACTGAAGGAAGTTCTAGTGTCTATGTTACAGCTCCTTGGGGTTCATTAATTGAATTACAATCCATTCCAAATGGTTACTATTATCCTGAGTATAGTGAGTCGAAAGTCTGGACACCCGAATAGAGCACATAGCTATATTATAGGGTGATAGGAACTCAAAAAGCACATGACACTAACAACTCATTCTGTTAGATATTGTTAAATAAAAAAGGGACACAGTTAACCAATTTTAGCTAACTGCGTTCCTTTTTATAATTTATTTAAATTTTTTTGTTTTGACCAGCGAAAAATTCACTCAATAATAATACAATTGACATAAAGATCAGAATATATAGTGACGAACTCCAATTATTTTGTAAATCATGAATATAGACATCCCTCTTTTTTCCTATCTCTAAAAATCCATTTCAACGTTACCAATTAGATATTTAATTACTTGAATAGCTACACTTTGAGTTGGTTCAAATAATTCAGAATTGAGATAACGATAGATTGATTTTTGTATCGCTCTTCCTTCTGGATAGTGTTGTAACCTTGGTAAGGATAAAGATGAAGCAGGCAACTACCCTTCGTACACCAACACTCGAATAGCTGACTCATGTTACGCATATAAGCATAACTGGACTAATGTCAAATTTCTTTTTTGGAGTTCTTGAATCTGTTTTACGGTGAGAACGGAATTGTCCTCAAGTTTAAGCTCAGAGAATTGTTTGACCCATTTAGAAAGTGCAGAGCCTGAAACACCGTAATCTCGGCAGAGGTCTGATTGAGTTTTACCAGCAATGTTGTAGGTCGATGAGAGACTTTTTAAACTCATCATCGTATTTTTTGAATTTAGACATAGAAAGCTTTACTTTTTAGTGTTTATTAAACAGATTATAACATATCATTTTCTGAACATCAGGTATTTTAGAAATCTATACTTTTTATTATAAATAGAACAGGATTCACTATTCTGACTTATTAATTATTTCCTTAAGTTTATTGATGTTAGTTAAATTAGCATTTTTATAGTCATTGTTTGATATAGGTAGCTCAATATCAATTCCACTAAAAAATTGAATAGAAACATCTGCTGATAAAATTTCTGCATCTGTGACATGTCCGCCGAAATCAAAGTTTTTAGAAATAAAATGTTGATGATAGTTCGGTACTCCTATACCTTGGTATAAAACTGGAGTATAGTATCCTATCATATAACCTTCGACATTATTTTTAGAAAAATTAACCTGATTTTTAGCGACTTCCTCAAGTCCAGGATAAGGTTTCTTTGATTTAAAAGCTGAACGTGTGTCGACATATTTAAATTTTCCATCAATCAGCAAAGAAAAAATGATATTCTTAGACCCTACGATATCTAAAATTTCTTTACGTAGTAGCTCTAGTGTGATATTTTTGAAATGATTTACGAATTTAAAATTACTTTTATGAACATTAGCATAGACAATAGGGAAATCATCATCTAATCCTGTAATATTACCATTACCATCAACTCTATAAGATTTTCCGTTCCAAATAATTAATTCTCCATCTATTCCTTCACCTGTACCTATACCAACGTTTCCAGAACAAAGAATATCTTTATTTTTCACAAAACCATCTAATAAGCTTTCAGCAAGCATCTGCATTGTTCCAAATTGATTCACTTTTTGCATAGCATTCTCCTTTTTAATAGTAATTTAAGTATAACAAATTAAAAAATATTATAGATTTAATGAGCTTAAATTATGTATTACCAAAATCATTTTATTGGAAGAAATATTTTTAAAACAGAGACTGTTTATATTTCATAATGATCTTGAATTAAAGTAAAATAAATAGCATTTTGTGAACCCTTATATTTTTTTAGTATATACCTTTTTTCATTTTAGTGAAATAATTATTTTGAACCTAAAAAACCATCTACATAGCTAGATGGTTTTTTAGGTTCAAAATATCATTAAGGCTCATTGACCGTTCGTGAAATGGAAAAATTGGTACTAAAATACGTCATCTCAAACAGAGTTTATTGAATTTTCTTGAGGATAGAACGAGAAATTGGCCCAACTATAATTAGTTGATATGGTAGAGCAACAATAAAGTTCATTAGCCAGGTATGCCAATAAGTTGCCAAAGAGAATGAATTAATCCCATTTTCGATTACTAATCCGAATACAGACATAAAAGTAACCATTCCAATCACCATAAAGCAGGAAATTACTATTATTAGAGATATTTGATTTCTCTTATTGATAAAAGATATATTGAAAGCGATTTCTTTAGCTATAACACCAACTATAAATACATCGAGCATAAAAGCAATGATAAATCCAGGGATTATCCCAAATAATAAGCTACTGGTTGAGAAGCTATGATGCAGTATTAGATTATAAAAGCTCATTCCAAAAACCATTAAAAAACACATTAGTGTTGTAAAAATTAGTCCTTCTTTTTTATTTGTAGGCATTCTTTCTCCTTAATATTTAACTATACATAAAATTTTAGCAAAAATATTTTTTCTTCGTAAGTTACTTTTAGTTTTCTTTTTTATTTCTAAATAATTATTTAGGATGGTATAAATTTTGGTACTATGCCTACATAAATTCATTTACTTTAAAAGTAAATATTAAAACTACTAGTTTTACTTATTTTTAATGTTTTTCTGTAATAGTGCTATTTTTATAATTCTTTCAACTATTTAATTACAAAATCAATGAATAAACACAGTGATTACTGTGATAAATCCAAATAAAATACCAGGTACATTCGCTATAATTACTGGCCAGTCCTTGAATGTTTTTGACCAACCATAGCCAGTCCATAATGTAGCATTTGTCATTGCTACTAAAGGCTGAATTGGAGAAACAGGATGCCCGGAGAAGTTTGCAATAATCTGAGGGATATAAGAAACGTACATTAGAATACACATTATAGTCGCTATTCTCCCAAGTAGTTTAACTTT
>Ga0308156_1002758_pt1 | contig 14771 bp, 11 predicted proteins | sample PhyAR2_FD_201041 | JGI IMG/M metagenome (GOLD analysis project Ga0308156, IMG submission 201041) | Phyllosphere microbial communities from UC Gill Tract Community Farm, Albany, California, United States - DLSL A.R2 | ecosystem: Host-associated > Plants > Phyllosphere > Unclassified | place: USA... | reverse complement strand
TCCCGCCAGCTCCACCAAAATTCTTGGTTGATGGTTACCAGAACCATCATCGAAGTCCTGAGAGCCCGCAAGGTGAAAACCTTGCGGGCTTTTTTGTGTCTTAAGTTTGTTCAGCAAGGTCCGAAGAGAACTAATTAAATCCGGACCTTTTAGGCCCATTGATAGGCCCAACGAAAAGCTCTATTGTTTTCGTTGGGCCTAAACGCATGGAGACTCCATCATGGCAAGAAAAACCAAGCCGTTAACCGATACGGAAATCAAAGCCGCCAAACCTAAAGATGCCGATTATCAGCTGTATGATGGTGATGGGCTTACTCTGTTAATCAAGTCCAGTGGTAGTAAGCTCTGGCAGTTCCGTTACTATCGACCTCTGACAAAGCAGCGAACCAAACAAAGCTTCGGTGCCTACCCTGCCGTCTCGCTTTCTGATGCGCGTAAACTCAGAGCTGAATCTCGAGTTTTATTAGCAAAAGATATCGACCCTCAAGAACATCAAAAGGAGCAGTCAAGAAGCACTCAGGAGGCCAAAACCAATACGTTCATGTTGATTGCCGAGCGTTGGTGGAACCTCAAGAAAACCAGCGTCACAGAGGACTACGCTCATGATATTTGGCGCTCACTTGAAAGAGACGTTTTCCCCGCAATTGGCAAGATCAATATTACGGACATTAAAGCTCATACATTGGTTCAGGCTGTCCAACCAGTTCAAGCCAGAGGTGCGTTAGAAACAGTCCGTCGCCTTTGCCAACGTATCAATGAAGTCATGATTTACGCCTAAAACACAGGCATTATTGATGCAGTTCCCAGTGTCAATATTGGCAAAGCCTTTGAGAAACCCCAGAAAAAGAACATGCCGAGCATCCGCCCTGATCAGTTACCGCAAGTGATGCATACAATGAGAAATGCCAACATTAGTTTGCCTACTCGATGTTTGTTCATGTGGCAACTTCTGACCATCTCACGGCCCGCTGAACCAGCGGAAGCTCGATGGGATGAGATCGATTTTGATGCTAAAGAATGGAAAATCCCAGCAGCTCGAATGAAGATGATCCGAGATCATACGGTTCCATTATCGGATGAGGCGCTTTCTATTCTGGAAATGATGAAGCCTTTGAGTAGTGGCCGAGAATTCATTTTTCCAAGCCGTATCAAGCCGAATCAGTCTATGAATAGCCAAACAGTAAACGCTGCACTTAAACGTGCTGGCTTTGGTGGTGTGCTCGTCTCTCATGGCTTGCGATCTATTGCTAGTACAGCCCTTAATGAGCAGGGTTTTCTACCTGACGTTGTTGAAGCGGCATTAGCCCATGAGGATAAGAATGAGGTTCGCCGTGCTTATAACCGTACAGATTATCTTGAGCAGAGACGCCCAATGATGCAGTGGTGGGCTGATTTTTTGATGGCTGCGGATCGTGGGAGCATGATTGAAGGAGGGATGAAAGGAATGCGGCTTGTTGGTGTTTGTTACGGCTTATATCCACTAATTTATGGGGCGGATAAGTTTAATATTAACCTCCACTGTTTCCCACAATTGGAAGTAATGAGCCATTAATAACCTCTTAATTAAAAGGAATTCGTTAACTCACAAAAAATTGAAATTCTTTAGTTCACATATTGATGTCAACTTGCAATATTGCCGCAATGACAGAGAGACTAAAGCAGCACCGCCTTCTAAGAAGGCGGCTTTTACAATTCTCAACCATTAATACCTGCACGTGCTTCTTCCATGAAGTTGATTCTTCCTGCCGACATACCAAATTTTTTGTATTTATAACGAAAATATGCCGACATACGATCTTCATGCGTTGACATAATTATCTGGCGGTCCCGAAATTCAGTACGAAGCAACTCTACAAATCCTGCCACATTGATTTCATCCAGTGTCTGGACAGGATCGTCTACTAGCAACAAAGTATGTTTCGCGTACCGCTGGTTCAGCGCGAGCGTAAATGACAACACCAGTGCTGAAAGCTGACCCGAACTCATGGAAAAGACAGCATCATGCCCATGTCCAGGTGTTTCATTAAAAGCTATTGAATTACCGTCATTTTCTATAAAAATGCCTAGCCCTTGCTGATAACTTTGCATAAGGCGGCCAGAATAGATATGAAAAAGGATCTCAATTTCTTTGACGATAGATTCAAGATATAATCTTTTCTCGTCTTCATATATTTTTTTGAGTTTACGTAGATACTCTTTAAATCTGATGGCTTTTTTGATCAGCAGATCTGCTTTGTTATACTCCTGTTCACACTCCAAGATAAATTTAGAAGACGCAATGGCATACTGTTGCTCCAGATATACTTTTTTTAATTCAAGACGTTGGGAGGTAACTTGTTCAACGGCCAGTGGATCGTTTTTAAAAATTTCTCGATAAATCTTCTCGTAATCATCAAAAATGCAGCTATCGTCAAAGGATTTAAACCTTTCCCGGACCTGACGTTCTAGTTCGTCTGTTGCTTGCTGCGTTACAGGCTCGAAATTTTCAGACAGAAGCTCCTTAATATTAATACCTGCCGTCTTAAGATGTTGATAATAATTTTCCAGCCACTGGGTTTGCTCTTCTGTGAAGCTTAAGAGTTGACGCTTACGTTCAACGATCTCTTTCTTTTGCTCTAGACAGGACTGCAAAGCCAGTTCGATAGGCTCCTGCCAGTTACGTCTGAAGCTTACTAATGTTTGTGAGAATTGATTATTTTGTTGAGCTGCTAAAGTTTCAAGTGATTTGCTCTGACTTTCAATTCCTTCGAGAAGCGTTGCTGCCGTCGGCCAAGGATGTCCGCATGTCGGACAAATATTTGTGGGATCGCAATGTGACTGATGCTCCCTGAACGCATTCAACAAGAGTTCACGTGTCTGTATTAGTTCCGCGTAGCATTCCTGAACTTTGTCTGCGGTAGTCAACTGTTGTTTGAGTCCGGCGACCTGTTGCTGAAACTCCTCTGCTGTTATATTGGGCGGAAGGAGTGGTACCAATGGAGCTGTAATTGACAGGCGATCCTCGCTAATAGCCTTTATTAGGTCTTTGAAGGCGTCACTTATCGCTAGTGCGGCATCAAAGCAAGCGACCTCTTCCTCCCATTCATTTATGTGTTCAAGTGGACGATAAAACATTAACAGACGTTGTTGCAGTTCCTTTTTAGGAAGAAGTTTATTCACTAATTCATTATTATACAGTTGATTTTCATAATGTTTGAAATTATCTATAAAACGTCTAACGCGAAACAATTCCCCATCTGCGGATAGCCACTGTTCAAATTGTTTTACACCAAACTCTACTATTTCACGATCCCATGGCTGATCAGTAACTTCAATAATTCTTTTGTATGTGACAGAACTACCTGTCGGTAACAGCTGCTGCTTAGCTGTATCCCATTTATCTTTAAGTTGTTTCAGTTCGTTTGTTTTCTGCGGGTTACACAAATTTCCTATTTTGGTCGACGCCTGTGTAATGTTATTAATTTTACCCTGAATATCACCAATGTCGAAAAGGTGTGCAATCTGCCCCTGCCTGTCTTTTTCCTTTTGTTTTAATAAGCGAGTATTTTCTTCCTGCTCAACATAATGGAATAATTCAAAATCACGCTGATATTGCTCACCGAGTAAGGTTGAAAGGTAAGTTTCTTCTTGTGAAATGGCTTCAATCCGCTCCGCACTAAAGTCTACTAATTCATAAAGAGGTAACCTTAGATCAGTTACACCTTTATGCTCATCCAGTACAGCTTTACTGGCCGCTCTCTCAAAGAAATGGCTCTGACCATTAACTACAATCTCTGCACGAATGGAAAGCCAGGAATTTACCTTTGCTTGTTTGAATAGCCAAGGGCAGCCTGTTTTCAGGCTACGCCGATCCACTGTCAGTTCTTCAAGCTCAATATAGCGACGAATCTTTCCTGTCAGCAGGAGCTCCATAGCGTCAAAAAAAGATGATTTACCGAAACCGTTGGGGCCATCAAGAACGACGAGATGATCGCTTTCAAGGGTTAACTCAAGCTTTTCAAAAACTTTAAAATTACGTACTTCTAGACGCTTAACTATCACTTTCATAGCCTGCCTCCAACAATTTCGCATCCATGTAGGTCAATAAATCTTCCGGCAGCACATCCGTCGATGAGATCTGATTTGCTAGAAAGTCAATAGCCGAATCTGTTGCAAGCAGTACATCTGGATTAGCTGTACGCTGGATTTTTTCTCGAATGTTTCTCTCGAGACTGGCCAGATCGGAATTACCCGAACTATTAACTGCAATAAAGGGAAGCTTTATCGCAATCCTGTATAATAGGCTTTGCCAGCCTCCTTCTAGATAGTTTGATTTATATTCAGCAAAGGTGCTAGGAGTAGTAATTGACTCACGGAAAACTATTGAAAAACCATGAGTTTCAATCTGTTGACGTAGCGCTTCTAATTCTTCGGTGGTATAAGGAAGTACATGCTTTTTAAAAAAATAGCTGTCTTCCTCTATATGGTGAACTTGTTTACTGGCTAACACTTTGCTGCTATTAGTATTCCAGACAATCAATAAATTAATATTTTTCTCAAGAGCAGGATCGGCAGTAGCATTTTTACATTTTCTTAACCATCCAGCCTGAATTTCAGGAGTGATTATTGGTTCGCCATGGATTACCAACCAATAATTTGTCTTTCCAGTACTACTGTATTCGTATAACGCTAAGTCAGTGGAGAGCTTACGCGTTAATCCTTCTGATTCCAACAATTGTTCAATCAGGTTCTGCATCTTTCAAATTCTCAGGTACATTGTTTAAAGAAATCATAGCCACCTTCTTATAATTCCCAATGCGGTTTTCCCTCAGCAATTCGTATTCAGCGGTATCCACTCCCTCAGTAGCGTCAATGCCTATAATTACATCAGAAATTGAAGGTCTGTCTATGGCACTAGTGATAAGTGCACCACACTCAAATAAACACTCCACATCTTCACTAATTGCCTGTTGCATGATGTCATGACAGATACTATCTTGATGCTCTGCAGCATGGTGGATACCTGTTGGATAGTAGAAAAGCCCGTCATTTAGCCAAGAGAAAGCGATATCAGAACCATCATTACGTGCAGCCTGAACTAGTTTCCAGAAAATCGTAAACATCCCAAGTCGCATTGCATCACGATCGAGTGATTGATCCTTAAATTCACTAAGTGTTTTAAAACGTCCTTTTTTATGCGGCATTGTTGCTCGCAGGAATGTCTTCATTCCCCCAACATTCAGCTCAGCAATAGCAGCCAGATAGTCATCTAACTTTTGACATGCTGCCTGCGAGAGGCCGTCTTGGCGTTCACAAAACTCCTGGTAGTATGTGCCAATATCAATCTGCAGAAGGCTAAGGAAGAATGCCTCATTCTCAAACGGAGCATAATTATCTGCTTCGATTACACCATACAGTTCTGAAAACTCGATGAATTCGCTGGCCGCAATTACGGTCTGATGACGAGTGGACTCGTGTATCTTGCTATGGGTCATAATGACCTTCGAATTTACTATTGCTTCAAGCGTATTCTGAATATTCGCAACAATATAATTCTTCCAAGCGGGTTGCATTGCAGCATTCACAAGCAGACTGGAAAGTTCACCCCGGATAAACATATCTACCTGATTCAGCGGACAAAACGATTGTGTGACATTTCCATCTGCGTCAGGCGGATTAGGGTAAGTATAAAATCTCACTGGTCCATAGTCAGCCACAAACGTTACCGGAACGTTCGTTACTTCACGTGCCACATGAAAGTAAGCGAGTGGTACTCCCCGTTGCCTCGCATTATCTCGTTGAGTGCTGATACCATCACTATAGGCAGAAAAGCGGGGGTCTTTGTACGCTTTTACCTGATGCATTGATAGGCATTGCTGGCGACGAAAAATCGCGAAGTCATCTTGGCTTTCTAACTGCAGTTTCAAATCCCGATTAACGGCATAATCTGACGACATCAGCTTCAAACAATGGTACAACGCCAACTTGCCCTGATAGACAAATCCACTCCACGTAGAAATAGCTGTATGTGGTAAAACTTGAGGAGCTACTGCCATGACATCCCTTATCACCTTCGATTCGCATCAACTGGGTTCTTCTCAAAACGGAGATTCTTCCCATCCTATAGCAATTTTTAAGTGTATACCTATTGACAGATAAAATGCTTCTGTAATTTACGCAGAAATTGATCTACTCCTTATATTTACATGCTTGTTGGTTATCAAAGTCTTACACAGAATTTTCACTAACTTCCAACGGCAGCGGCCATCACCCAATTACATGCCACTGTGGCCTGCCCCAGGATTAAATACAAAAACTCAGTTAGTAATGTCGGATCCTTCACTCTCAGAATTACCCTTTCTCCAGCTCGCTGCAAATTCAGACGGCGTCTGATAATTCAGCGTGGAGTGCGGACGACATTCGTTATAATCCTGACGCCATTCGCTGATGGTTTTCCTGGCATGACTGACGTCGCTGAACCAGTGTTCATTCAGGCATTCATCGCGAAAGCGTCCGTTAAAACTCTCAATAAATCCGTTCTGTGTCGGCTTGCCGGGCTGGATAAGTCGCAGCTCCACTCCATGCTCAAAGGCCCACTGATCGAGCGCGCGGCAGGTAAACTCCGGGCCCTGATCGGTTCTTATCGTAGCCGGATAGCCGCGAAACAGCGCAATGCTGTCCAGAATACGCGTGACCTGCACGCCTGAAATCCCGAAGGCAACAGTGACCGTCAGGCATTCCTTTGTGAAGTGATCGATGCAGGTAAGGCACTTGATCCTGCGACCAGTAGCCAGCGCATCCATGACGAAATCCATCGACCAGGTCATGTTGGGCGCCGCCGGGCGGAGCAGCGGCAGACGTTCTGTTGCAAGCCCTTTACGACGACGTCTGCGTTTAACGCCCAGCCCGTTCAGATGATAAAGGCGGTACACGCGCTTGTGATTAACCAGAAGCCCTTCACGGCGCAGTAACTGCCATATGCGGCGGTAGCCAAAACGCCTGCGCTCCAGTGCCAGTTCAGTAATGCGCCCTGATAAATGGGCATCAGCCGCCGGACGCTGAGCGTCATAGCGGCAGGTCGACAGGGATAAACCTGTGAGTCTGCAGGCACGACGTTGCGACAAACCGGTCGCATCACACATCAACACCACGACTTCGCGCTTCTGGCCTGTCGTCAGTACTTTCGCCCAAGAGCCATCTGAAGCGCCTCCTTATCCAGCATAGCCTCGGCGAGCAGCTTCCTGAGTCTGGCGTTCTCTTCCTCAAGCGACTTCAGGCGCTTAACCTCAGGCACCTCCATGCCGCCATACTTCTTACGCCAGGTATAAAACGTGGCGTCGGAAATGGCGTGCTTACGGCAGAGCTCACGGGCAGAAACTCCGGCTTCAGCCTTGCGGAGAATACTGATGATCTATTCGTCGGAAAAACGCTTCTTCATGGGGATGTCCTCATGTGGCTTATGAAGACATTACTAACATTGGTGTGTACTAATCAACGGGGAGCAGGTCACTTCCTTGTCTATTCATGTCATTAGCTACGTTATTCGTAGTATCGAGTGCAAAATAAATCTACGATTATAGTAACCTCTGGAAACTTTATTGCAGAGGAACACATGAGCAAAGTAGACAAATATCGCTCTGTATTTCGTTTAAGATTAAAGCATATCCGGCTTGAGCGGGGCTTATCACAAAAAGAGCTAGGCAAATTGGCAGGTATCGATGAATTCGTTGCCAGCCCTCGCATTAATCGCTATGAGCTGGGTGTTCATGAGGCAAGCTTAGAAACTGCTGGAAGATTAGCTGAAGCTTTAGATGTACCGCTAGCTTACTTTTATATTGGCGATGACGGGTTAGCGAATCTTATTCTCCAATACCACAAACTAAAAAAATAAAAACCTAATACTTCTTTAGTGCTATTATCTTTAAAGTTTATTTTTGATTATATTAATTTTTACAAAGAGTTGTAGATAATGTCTTCTCTTGTGATGCATGAAAAAATGATTCTAGAAAAACTTTTTGATCGAGGAAGTTATGTTCTAAATTTTACTGACAGAACTTTCGCTGAATTTTTTCATGAAAATAAAATTAATATTGATGCCGATAAATATAGATTTAATGACAATTCAAAAATGAAAAGACTTAGAGCACTTTGGGAAATAGAGAATGATATTACTACATGTAATATACTTCAGGCTCTTTTAGAGTATGTCTGTGCAACAGAGAATGTTTTAGATGTGGATAAACCTAAAACCTTAACTGTAATAAATAGGTTGCTAAATAAAATATCGCCTGAGAAAACTGAAAAAGATTTTTTTAACACCAATTATTTATCAACAAAATAAATCTAGATATTACTTTCCAAACTATTATCGAGCAAAGAATTAAAGAGATCCATAAGACATTAAAGTCAGAAGAGCCTTTAGCTACAATTTTTCTATGTGGAAGTACATTGGAAGGTATTTTACTAGATATTGCAGGAAAAAATATTAAGCAATTTAATGCTGCCAAATCTGCACCTAAAACTAAAGAAGATAAAGTTAAGTCATTACCTGATTGGTCATTAGAAAATTTGATCAATACAGCTCATGAATTGAATTTTTTGTCGTTAAATATAAAAAATATGGGCATACTTTAAGAGACTTTAGAAACTATATTCATCCAAGACAACAAGCTGCCCAAAAATTCAATCCAGATCATCATACAGCTAAAACCAGTTGGCAGGTATTACAAGCAGCTATTGCGAATTTATGTGGCGAACGATAATAAAAATTTACTTTTTAACTAAATGTGGCAATACCATGGGGTCTTCTGGCAAAGATAGCCCCTCACAAAAATTAGTAATGAAATCATCTCTTTTTACCTCATCGAAAATGAAGCTATCCTTTGTAACTTCATTTGCATAGCTGGGTCTTGAAATTAAATATTTCCCAGCAAAAGAGTCAACCATAAAAATATATCCACGAAGTTGCTCTCTCCCTAACCCCCGAACTTCCCATATCGGTTCTAACTGACGATTAATTCGGAATTGTTCTGCGTGCATCTTAGTATAAAATAAAAAAGCATAAGCCTCCCCATCATGATATTGACCATATGGCGCAGCTGTATCAATATCATAAATAGTCCAAAAAGGTTGCCCAATAGCGTCTTTAGCAGGTATCGCAATATTCTCAATTCTAGAACCCAATAAGAAACTTATTGTAGGTAGTTCGTCATAAGAAAGTATCGTAATTTTATTATCATTTGCATATTTTATTGCACCACTTTGAAAACCATTAGATGCAACTATAACTCCTGTAATACCAATACAATCTTCAAGTATAGATTTAAAAGCCATAACCTCATGTCTCTCAAGAGGACGAGAAGAATCTTTACACTCAATAGCAACTCTATGTTTAATACCTGCTAGCTCAAATTCATAATAGACATCTATTTGGTAAGATGCGCCATCTCTACCACGGATTTGTAGATCACGTGCAACCATAGTGCTATTATATTCTTTCCTTAGTAATTCTTGGTAGACATATTGAACATGCTCTTCTAATTCCTGCCATTTTTTTGGTTTACACGCGTTTAATCGTGGGCTCGATTTCAGAACTTCAACTAAAGTTTTTATTGATCTATTTGCCATTATTAATCCTTATATTCCCCAATCCACCCATCAACCATATCCGCCCAATCCTGCAACAGCTTGCGGCGCTGTTCTGCATACTCAGCCTTATTGTAAACCGCCTTACTCCGCGCTGCTCATGTGCCAAAGCTTTTTCAATCCAGTCAGAATGATAACCAGCCTCATGTAAATGCGTTGATGCAGTTCGCCTCATATCATGAAGAACAAACTCGGACAAAGGCAAACCTTTCTTTTGAGCTAATTGGATAGTGTGGGTTGCCGCACGGTTAAGTGAGCTTAAAGAGACTGTGCCGTGCTGAGATTGCCCAAAGAAAATACCGATCTCTCGCTTAGATAACGCACGATCTCTGGGAGTAAAAGTGGCAATAGTTGATGGAGCAACGTAATCGGCAGGATTATCACAGTTAACGCCTCTGGCCTTAGCATAGGTGAAAACATTGCCAATAATATCTCTGGTTTTTACAGCAGAAGCAGATGCCCCTCTGTCTTTGATTTTCTCGCAATGAACCCTTAGCATATCAGCCGTAATTTCGTTCAGTGCTTTTTTGCCAAACTTTGGTTCAACGTCTCGCCTAATGATGCCGTCAACAATGTTGCGCGTGCTATCTTTATAGTTAACTTCCTTAAGCCAGCGCCCCAACCAATCACCAAAATGAGAAGTCTTACCAAGCTCCTTCTTTTTTTGTTTTTCAATAGACGGTGACATACCTTCAGCAATGAGCCTCTTGGCTTCAAACAGCTTTCCACGCGCCTCCGATAGGGTTATTTGACCATACCGACCAATCGCTAACGTTTCGCGGCGGTCGTTTATACGATAGTAGTAGCGGAACGATACCGTTCCTGACGTTAACACCACTACATACAGACCATCACGATCTGAGACTTTATATAGTTTATCCTTAGGTTTCAGCGCCTTTAGCTTAGTGTCCGTTAGCATTCTTACCCCCATTTTTATACCGTCACAACGATACGGTATATTCACCATATCACACGGTTTAAAAATCAATACCGTCAAAAATCACGGTATTTTTTCTGGTCACCCTTGGTTTTCGCTGGACAAATGAGGAACAAAAAAGCCAGCTATCGCAATGATAAAACTGGCTTTTTAGGTCTAATGCGGACTTACTGGGACTCTATGGGGCTATTCCCACTCAATCGTCGCCGGTGGTTTGCCCGAAATATCATAAACCACCCGGGAAATGCCGTTAACTTCGTTGATAATGCGGTTGGATACGCGGCCCAGGAAGTCATACGGCAGGTGCGCCCAGTGGGCGGTCATGAAGTCGATGGTTTCGACGGCACGCAGTGAGACAACCCAGTCATATTTACGGCCATCGCCCATCACGCCAACAGAACGCACAGGCAGGAAGACGGTAAAGGCCTGGCTGACTTTGTTGTAGAGGTCGGCTTTGTGCAGCTCTTCAATAAAGATGGCATCTGCGCGACGCAGCAGGTCACAATACTCTTTCTTCACTTCACCCAGCACGCGTACCCCAAGGCCAGGCCCCGGGAACGGATGGCGATAGAGCATATCGTAAGGCAGACCTAACTCCAGACCGATCTTGCGCACCTCGTCTTTAAACAGCTCGCGCAGCGGCTCGACCAGGCCCATCTTCATCTCTTTTGGCAGGCCACCCACGTTGTGGTGCGACTTGATCACGTGCGCTTTACCGGTAGCAGAGGCAGCGGATTCAATCACGTCAGGATAAATAGTGCCCTGCGCCAGCCACTTCACGTCTTGCAGGCGCAGTGCCTGCTCGTCAAACACTTCGACGAAAACGCGGCCAATGATTTTGCGCTTCGCTTCCGGATCGTTTTCCCCTGCCAGGGCATCCAGGAAACGTGCTTCGCCGTCAACGTGAACAATATTCAGACCAAAATGGTCGCCGAACATGTCCAGCACCTGCTCAGCTTCGTTCAGGCGCAGCAGCCCGTTATCCACGAATACGCAGGTCAGGTTTTTACCGATGGCGCGATGCAGCAGCATGGCAGTCACTGACGAATCCACACCGCCGGATAAGCCCAGGATCACTTTGTCGTTGCCGACCTGCACACGCAGACGCTCGACGGCATCCTCAATGATTTTCGCCGGTGTCCAGAGCGCTTCACATTCACAAATATCCATCACGAAACGTTCCAGCATGCGCAGTCCCTGACGCGTGTGCGTGACTTCCGGGTGGAACTGCACGCCATAGAAGCGTTTCTCTTCGTTAGCCATGATGGCAAACGGACAGGTTTCTGTGCTGGCGACCGTAACAAAACCATCAGGGATAGCGGTCACCTTATCGCCGTGGCTCATCCAGACATCCAGCAGCGGTTTACCTGCCGCGCTGATGGCATCTTCGATATCGCGAATCAGCGCGCTTGCGGTGTTGACTTCAACCTGCGCATAGCCAAACTCGCGCTCGTTGGACCCTTCCACCTTGCCACCCAACTGCATCGCCATGGTTTGCATGCCGTAACATACACCCATAACCGGTACACCCGCAGTAAACACATAGTCAGGTGCGCGCGGGCTGTCGTTTTCGGTGGTACTTTCCGGGCCGCCAGACAGGATGATGCCGCTTGGATTGAACTGGCGAATCTGCGCTTCGGTGACATCCCATGCCCAGAGTTCACAGTACACGCCAAGCTCACGTACGCGGCGCGCGACCAGCTGAGTATATTGAGAACCAAAATCGAGAATCAGAATGCGGTGCTTATGGATATTTTCCGTCGTCATTGAGGGGTTTCCAGAACGGTGACTTTAAGTAAAGCGCCCGGCTGTTGCCGGGCGGGAAATCTTACGGGGTTATGAACCCATGCGGTAGTTTGGTGACTCTTTGGTGATGGTCACATCATGCACGTGGCTTTCATTGATGCCCGCACCGCTGATACGCACGAATTCGGCTTTGGTGCGCAGGTCATCAATGGTCTGGCAGCCGGTCAGGCCCATACAGGAGCGCAGGCCGCCCATTTGCTGATGCACGATCTCTTTCAGGCGGCCTTTATAGGCCACGCGGCCTTCGATACCTTCTGGCACCAGCTTGTCAGCAGCGTTATCAGTCTGGAAGTAGCGGTCTGATGATCCTTTAGACATCGCGCCCAGCGAGCCCATTCCACGGTAGGATTTAAAAGAACGGCCCTGGTAAAGTTCGATTTCACCCGGCGATTCTTCAGTACCTGCCAGCATCGATCCCACCATCACACAGGACGCGCCCGCCGCAATTGCCTTAGCGATATCACCCGAGAAACGAATCCCGCCGTCCGCGATAACCGGAATGCCCGTGCCTTCCAGCGCGGCAACGGCGTCAGAAACGGCGGTAATCTGAGGTACACCTACACCGGTAACAATACGAGTGGTACAAATTGAGCCTGGGCCGATACCGACTTTGACCGCGCTCACGCCAGCTTCAACCAACGCCAGCGCACCTGCACCTGTCGCCACGTTGCCGCCGACGATTTCAAGCTCAGGATATTTAGCGCGGGTTTCGCGGATACGCTGCAGCACGCCTTCGGAGTGGCCATGCGACGAATCAATAAGCAGTACGTCCACCCCTGCTGCAACCAGGGCATCCACGCGCTCTTCATTGCCCGCACCTGCACCCACGGCGGCACCGACACGCAGACGACCCTGCGCATCTTTACAGGCGTTAGGTTTACGTTCGGCTTTCTGGAAGTCTTTAACGGTGATCATGCCCAGCAGGTGGAAACTGTCATCCACGACCAGCGCTTTTTCTACACGCTTTTCATGCATTCTGTGCAGCACGACATCACGGGCTTCGCCCTCTTTCACTGTAACCAGACGTTCTTTCGGCGTCATAACGGCAGTGACGGGCTGGGTAAGATCGGTGACGAAGCGCACATCGCGACCGGTGATAATGCCCACCAGTTCGTTGTCCGCGTTCACCACCGGATAGCCGGCAAAGCCGTTACGTTCGGTCAGCTCTTTGACTTCTGCCAGCGTGGTGGTTGGCAACACGGTCTGCGGTTCGGTGACCACGCCGCTTTCATGCTTTTTAACCTTACGCACTTCATCTGCCTGGCGCTCAATCGACATATTTTTGTGAATGAAGCCCAGACCGCCCTCTTGCGCCAGCGCAATAGCCAGACCCGCTTCGGTCACGGTATCCATCGCAGCAGAAAGCATTGGAATGTTCAGACGAATGTTTTTGGTCAGTTGAGTGCTGAGATCGGCCGTATTCGGCAGGACGGTGGAGTGTGCAGGAACGAGCAGGACGTCGTCAAAAGTGAGTGCTTCTTTAGCGATTCTTAACATGGCAATACTCCACCTTGGGTGCGTGAGAATAGATAAAATATTGCCGCGGCATTATACAGGCCGTAATCGATTGCCTCCACTATTATTTAATAAAAAGTCTTGATCCGCACAATCAGCAATGTAGTATCGACTGATTAACCTACTGATTTGGAATTTGATCTTCGTCACATGTCGCTGCCGCCAAACGCCAATATTTTTACCGTCAGCCGTCTCAATACCACAGTGCGTCAGCTGCTGGAAAATGAGATGGGTTTGGTTTGGCTCAGTGCCGAGATCTCCAATTTCACCCAGCCTGCCTCGGGTCACTGGTACTTCACCCTAAAAGATGATGGCGCACAGGTACGCTGTGCCATGTTCCGCAATGGCAATCGTCGCGTCACGTTTCGTCCTCAGCACGGTCAGCAGGTCCTGGTGCGCGCGAACATCACCTTGTATGAACCGCGCGGCGATTATCAGCTGATTATTGAAAGCATGCATCCCGCTGGTGAAGGCCTGTTGCAGCAGCAGTTTGAGCAGTTGAAAGCTAAGCTGGCACAGGAAGGCTTATTCGAGCCCGGGCACAAAAAAACCTTGCCCCAACCGGCTAAACAGGTTGGCGTTATTACTTCCGCGACCGGTGCAGCCCTGCACGATGTGCTGCGTGTGCTGCATCGTCGCGATCCGTCATTGCCTGTGGTGATTTACCCCACCGCCGTACAGGGCGTGGATGCGCCTGCCGCTATCGTGCGCGCCATTGAGCTTGCGAACCAGCGTGCAGAGTGCGATGTGCTCATCGTGGGGCGCGGCGGCGGTTCGCTGGAAGATCTGTGGAGTTTTAACGACGAGCGAGTCGCGCGTGCGATTTTTGCCAGTCGCATTCCCGTGGTCAGCGCGGTGGGCCATGAAACCGACGTGACTATTGCCGATT
>Ga0308156_1002755_pt1 | contig 14791 bp, 14 predicted proteins | sample PhyAR2_FD_201041 | JGI IMG/M metagenome (GOLD analysis project Ga0308156, IMG submission 201041) | Phyllosphere microbial communities from UC Gill Tract Community Farm, Albany, California, United States - DLSL A.R2 | ecosystem: Host-associated > Plants > Phyllosphere > Unclassified | place: USA... | reverse complement strand
GGTGACGACGAAGTCGAAGAACCTGCCGGCCGGCGCGACAGCCTCCCACCAGCGGGAGTCGTCGGCCGGACGCACACCAGCATCGGCCTCGCCTGGAGAGCCCGCGCCGTCGGATCCAGCGCCTGTGCCGTCGGCCGGGGGGACCGGCGCGGCCAGGTCGAGGCAGTAGAGCCCACCGAGGGTCTGCACCAGCCCGGCTGTCGCGGCGTCAGACCGGCGGGCTGCCCGGCGTGCCGTCTCGTCGGCCGGGGTGCTGGGCGCGGGCGTCGTGAGGCCCGCATGCCACAGCGCAGAGCGTGCTGTGCGGGACGCGTTGACCAGGAGGATCCGCTGGTCGCGGCGGGAGGACAGGAGCGAGGCCAGCAGACCACCGACGGTCGAGCAGCCCGAGCCACCAGCCACGCCCACGACCCCGACCCGGGTGCTGAGCGCGAGCGGCGCCCGCACGGCCTCGTCGAGGCTGCGCAGCTCTTCGGCGCGGGAGGGCAGAGCGGCCACGAGGGTCGTCCAGGCGCGTCCCATCAGAAGGTCCCGACCAGGTCGGCGAACACGCCGAGGCGTGCGAGGACGAGGGGGACCAGGGCGAGGACGGCGATCAGCTCGACGATGTTCGCGAGGCCGCGCAGACGCGCCTTGAGGTACTCGCTCGGGTGCGAGCCGACGAGCGCAGCGACCAGGACGGCGACGCCGAGCGCGACACCGACGGCCTGCTCGGGCTCGGTGCTGCCGAGGTCGACGAGGAGCGCGACCAGCGGCACCAGACCGGCGAGCATCAGCACGAGACGCTGGGGCGCGAGGGGGAGGACCCGGGTGCGCAGCAGGAGCACGACGGCGAGGCAGGCCGTGAGGACCCGCGTCGCGGTGTCAGGAGCCCCGGCGAGGACCCAGGCGCACGAGCCGACGACGACAGCCGTCGCGACCGTCGCCCAGGTGAGCGCACGGTGGGTCGCGTCGACGGCGCGGCGTGCGGCTGCCCGCGGGATGCGGTTGCCCTCGACGACACGGTCGTCGAGCCCGCTCAGCCCGCTCACGGTCATCGCGATCCCGGGCAGCAGGCCGAGCAGCAGCGTTCCGACCACGGCGACGACAGCCGCCGAGTGCAGACGCTCCCAGCCGAGGGCGTGCATGGCGGCGAGCGCGCCGACCAGCACCGTGCCGACGACCCCGCCGAGCCCGAGACCGACGTCGCGGGCCCCCGCGGCCCCGACCAGCCCGACGAGGAGGCTCGTGAGCCCGAACCAGACGATCGCAGACGTCCCGAGCGTCCCGTCGGCCTGGTCGGCGCTCACCAGGAGCGCGGCGACAGCGGCACCGCCGACAGCACCTGCGGTGAGGACCACGGCCGGGCCGGTGAGGTGGCGACGGCAGAGCACGGACGCGACCACAGCCACGCCGGCGCACACCGCGAGCAGCGTGACCAGCTGGACGTCGAGCGACGAGACGGCCACCAGCGCCGCATAGGCGCCCAGGACAGCTGTGAGCACCGACGCGGCGACGACTCCCCACACGGGGCGCCACGCGTCGGCGCGGCTGTCGACGGCGTCTGCGACGACGTCGGTGACGTCGGCCACCTCGGGCGGCGGCGGAGCCTCGTCGACCCGCACGATGCGCAGCAGCGCACCGTGCTCGACCGACTGCTCGGCGAGGGTGAGCGAGGAGTCCAGCTGCTCGCCGACCCGCGTGACGAGGGCGACCGGGCGCGCCGAGCGTGCCTCGCCCTCGTCGAGCAGCACCAGCACGTCGGGCAGCATCGCGGCGACGGTCTCGTCGTCGGGGAGGACGAGGTCGGCCTTGCGGCCCTCGCCCTGGATCGTGACGCGGGTGTACTCGGTCACTTCTTCTCCTCCTCGACGACGCGCTGCGTCGCCGGGTCGATCGTCACGCCCGTGGCCGGGTCCGTGTAGTAGCCGGTCTCGGTGTCGAGGTACCAGTCGATGCGGGGGTCGATGAGGTTGCCGTCAGGGTCCTCGGCCAGGCCGGTCTCCCGGTCGACGAAGAACCCGGTCTGCGGGTCGATGAAGTTCCCGGACACCGGGTCCGCGAGGAACCCCGTCTCCGGGTCGAGCGGCATGTCCGGGGTCTCGGGGATCGGGTTCGCGGCGAGCGCGGCCCTGAAGGACGCCACAGCCTGGTCTTCCTTGCGGTTGTCGAGCAGGTTCACCACGAAGGAGAACCCGAGGCAGCCGACCCCGGCGACGGCGGCGATGACCACCGAGCCGATGAACCTGCGGACGTTCGTGTTGACCTTGCGGCGCTGCTCGAGCGCCCCGAAGGACAGCGCAGACGACAGCCGCTCGCGGTGCGTGCGGGTCGACTCGACGAGGATCCTGTCGCGGTCGGTCACTGGGGTGCCTCCGGTCGGGTGGGGTCGGCGACGTGCAAGGTGCGGGTCCCCAGTGCGATCCGCGAGCCGGCCGGGGCGGGCGTGCGCACGTGCGGGGTGAGCGGCGAGAACTGCTGGCCGGGCAGAGCCACGGCCGAGCCGTTCGCCGAGCCGAGGTCGGTGACCCACAGCAGCGGCCCGTCGAGCTCGAGGACGGCGTGGCTGCGCGAGATCGACCGGCCGATGTCCGGGATGCCGAGCAGGTAGTGCGTACCCGTCGGGTCGACGGGGCTGCGCCCGACGATCGTCGTGCCGAGCACCGTGACGGTCGCGCCCTCGTCGGTGACCACGACGACGCCGGGGGTGCGGGCCGTCTCCTGCGCCATCCACGGGTCGGCCGGAGCCGGAGCCTGCTTGGCAGGGACCGGCACCGAGGAGGCGGGGACGACGAGCAGCGGGTCCCGGCCGCGGGCGAGGTCTGCGGTCAGCCCGCGGCCGGGGACGAGCGCCCGCGCGGACGGCATCGCGCTCGCGCGGTCGACGGTCCGCAGACGCGTGAGGCGCAGCCCCAGGCTGCGACCGGTCCGGACGCGGTCTGCCACGACGAGGAGAGCCACCACGGCGGCGAGGACGCCACCGACCACAGGGTGCAGCAAGAACCCCAGGCCGAAGGCGGCGGCGACGGCGAGCAGGTCGACGGCGGTGGCTGCCGCTCGACGCGCGCCCGCGGGCCTGACGTCGTGCAGGAGGATCGCGTGCGGGACGGCGCTGCGGTCGGCGACCGAGGTCCCGTCGTCGCGGTGCTGCTCGGCCACGGACGAGAAGGCGTGCATCGTCCACCCCTCTCGTCGGTCTGCTGCGTCTGCTGCTGTGGTCTGTCGTGCGGGCCGTGCCGTTCGTGAGGCGCGCACCTGCGGCCGCCTGAGCGTCCAGGCGCGGTCTGCCGGGCACGAACCTATCCTGCGCTCAGCCCTCTGTCCTCGTGTCCACAGGGGCGAGGTACCCAGTGAGAGGTACCCATCGCGGGACAGCGTGTCTCTGCTTACGGTATGGACGACCGCTCGACGACGGGAGAGAACCATGAAGTTCGCGATGGAAGCCGATGCACTCCAGGTGCTCGGGCAGAAGACGGCGACCGAGTCTGACGACTTGGGTCAGCTGGTGCGGAACCTGAAGGAGGCTGCGGAGCCTCTGGAGTCCACGTTCAACGGTGTGGCCAAGGCGTCGTTCATCAGCTTCAAGGAGCGCACGGACGACATCTCCTCGATCCTCAACAACGCGTTGGTGGGGATCACGGAGTCGATCGGTGGTCAGAACCTGGCGTTCACGACTGCTGCTGACGAGGGTGCTGACCAGCACCGTTCTGCTGAGGGCTCCGCTGACTTCCAGGGTGCCGACACGTCCAAGTTCGCCCCCCGGGCCTAGAGGAGGATCGTCATGTCCAGCAACCAGATGGATCGTAACGACTACGACATCAGCTCGTCGCAGGCGGCTCAGTCGAACTTCGAGCGTGCTGCTGGTGCGCTCGAGGCGGCGCTGGCTCGTCGTGACATGGATGTCAAGAACGCGATGGCTGTGTACTCGGCCGACGGCGTGAGCGACAGGTATGCCGCGATGGAGGCCCAGTGGAACCAGGCCGGTACCGAGGTCAAGGGCATCATCTCCGCGATCCGTACGTCTCTGTCGGAGAACGACGAGATCGCCCGCCGCGGGCTGCAGCAGGCCGCCTCCTACATCCCGGACTGAGCCATGAACATCGTCCACCCTGTCGCCGACGAGTGGGGCGAGGACTACGCAGTCTTCGCCGCCTCGGCCGAGCACGTCGTCCTCAGCGAGCCGCTGGCCGCGTTCCTCGACTACGCCGTCACGGAGCACCTGCGCCCCGTCCTCGTGTCGAGCATCGACTCGCGCCTGAGCTCCTTCGTGTCGCTCGCGATGCGCAGGGCGGGTGGGCTGTGGGCTGTGCAGGGCTCGGACGGTGCGACGTACGACGGTCTCAGCGGGTACAGGATCGACAGCCTGCGTGATCTCTGGGAGCGTCCGGGGCAGGGCACGGAGCGGCTCCAGTCGTTCCGGTCCATGGCCCCGGACCCCCGGGCCGTCCTCATGTTCGACGTCTTCGCGCACCAGCGTGCAGCCGCGGACACGAGCGTCGGACAGCTCTCGACCACGCTCGTCACCGCCCTCGGCGGCGCGCCCCTGGACCTCTGGGGGCCCTTCGAGCCGCTCGTCGACAGGTGGGACACCCGGACGCTGACCGACGTGGCGCGACGCTCCATGCCCGTCTCGGACGTCATGCACGCCCGCAGCCGGGACGGGTCGTACGCCGACCTCTTCGTCGGTCGCACCCGTCGGGGCATCCTCGAGCAGGTCAAGGGTGGTGTGCCGGTCGGCAGCTACCCCCAGGCCGTCGGAGGGGTCGTCCAGACCGCCTCCTCGGCTCTCGCGACCATCGCCGAGGAGTTCCAGCCGACGATCGGCTTCGTCTCCCTCGCGGAGGTCGACGGTGTCACGCACGTCGAGGCCACCGCGAAGCGCCCCGAGGTCCCCCTCGCTGTCGTCATCGGCCCGCGGGGCGTCCACGACCTCGAGGTCGACACCGACGCGCTCGCGGAACGTCACGACGTCACCGTGCTGGGCCGCAAGCGCACCCCCAGCCTGCTCGTGCGTTTCAGCGACCCGGACCAGGGCCTCTGGGCCCAGCTGGTCGCGTTCGCACACGACCTCGGCGTGGACCGCCTCGCGGCCGCCGCCGGACTCGGGAAGGACTGACCGTGCCCACAGAGATCGTGCTGCTCAGCGAGGTCGAGCCGACCTCCGCCCTCATGGTGCAGGCTGCCGCCGTCGACCACCCGGACGGGACGTTCCTCGAGTACCGGGACGGGCAGATCCGCCAGTTCGTCGACGCCCGCGGCCGCGCGCTGCTGTCGGTCTACCGCAGCAGGCCGGTGCGTGAGGCCCGTGAGGCTGTCGATGCCGTGCACCAGATCCCCACAGCCTTCGGGCTGTGGACCGACATGGCCGTCCCGTACGGGGACAGCGGTGCAGGCCGAGCCCTCGCCGAGTCCATCGCCTCTGCTGTCGGCGGCGTCATCGCCGACCGCGTCTGAGAGAGAAGACCTGACATGACCCAGTGGAGAATCGACACCCCCGTGGTGCAGACGGTCCTGACGACCGTCAGCACCGACGCCGGCGAGCTCGCCACAGCGCTCGGCGAGGACAAGTTCCAGGCCGTCCTCGACGCCCTGCTGTGGGGTGGGGCCGCGACCGAGGCCGTCCCGACCGCCGTGAACGCGGTCTTCGCCGACCAGTCGGCGAACCTCAGCAGCATCAGCAACCGGATCAACGCCGGCGTCGTGGGTGTCTCCAACGCGGTCATCGCCTACAACAACGGCCAGGAGGAGATGTCTGGCACGTACCAGGCCGAGCTCCTCAAGTCCGCCGACAGCGGCGACTTCACCTTCTTCGTCGAGCACGGCCACCAGGGCTGAGAGGACGATCATGACCACCACCGCGACGATGTGCGTCAACGACGGCGGGCTCATCAACCCGGACGCCTTCCCCGTCAGGGGAGGAGACCTCGACCTCGGTGCCATCACCGGCGCAGCAGCCGGGGTGCGGGCGATGGCGACCTCGGTCCACGACGAGACGAGCTCGATCAGCTCGACCTGGACCGGACTGTCGGCAGGCTACGAGGCGCCCGAGCAGCAGCAGGTCTACGACCTGATGAACCCTGCTGTCACCGCGTCGGACGAGCTGAAGTCGGCCTTCGACTCGATGGGTGGTCATCTCGACACGTACGCCTCGACCCTCGAGGGCATCAAGACGCGCCTCGAGGACTTCGAGACGAAGGCCGCGGACTTCAGGGCCGAGGTGATCAACGGCGTCGAGGTGATCGCGGCCGAGGGCAACGACGCCAACGTCGGCGACTACGCGGCCTGGGCCTTCCAGTGGGTCCCCGGGGTCGAGCAGCGCACGACCACCGTCCCGTGGGACCAGGACACCGCGACGTGGGAGCGCAACGAGGCCCTGCTCGAGGAGTACGCCGGGCTGCTCGCGGAGGTCTCCGCGGCGGCCGCGCAGTGCGCCAACGACATCAACGCCCTGCTCACCAACTCGTGCGTCCCCTATGTCGAGGCGATCCCCGCCGAGGCCTTCACCGACCCCGAGAACCCCATGCCCTGGGGCGAGGCCGGCGACGAAGACCGCAACTGCCCCGAGGCGACCGGCAACGGCGCTGTCAGCGTGTGGAACGGTGCCCGCGACTTCGTGGTCAACACCGTGCAGGGCGCGGGGATGCTGCTGTCCTTCAACCCCGAGACGGGTCAGATGTTCGACGGCGAGACGTTCCTGCAGGCGTGGGGCGGTCTCGGCGACCTGGCTGGGTCGATCGTGCTGCTCGCCTCGCCCGTCGGCTGGGTGGCTGCCGGGATGGCAGCGACGGGGAACAACGACAACGACTTCTCCGACTTCATGTACGACAGGTCGGTGACGGTCCTCGGTGCGGGCGGGTCGCTCGTCGGGTACGACATCTCCAACCCCGACGACCCCTGGCACAAGTGGAAAGAAGACGGGATCGCGACAGGCGTCGAGTCTGTGCTCAACGTCGGCACGTTCTTCATCCCCGGCGGTCAGGTCGGTGCGGGCCTCAAGGGCGGGAGCGCCGCCGCGCGGGTCGCGCACGTCGCGGGCACGGTCGCCGACATCATCATCCCTGGTGGGTCGTGGGCCCTCAAGGGCGGCGTCCGTGTCGTGTCAGGCCTGGACGGCGCGCTCCGCTTCGGACCCGACGGCGTGCCCCACCTGGGGCCGATGTCCCGGATCGGCGTGCCTGACGGCACGATCACCGCCCAGGGGCTCATCGACGCGATGGACGGCTCACCTGCCCAGCAGGCGACGCCTCCGCCGTCGGTCAGCGACTCGATCGTCCCGAGCCGGGAGACCGCGGGCACGTCGCCGTCGGTCACGCCCGACGCTCCTGGCGGCTCGACGTCACCCAGCCCCGCCGACCCGACTCCCGGCTCTGGCGATGCGACCCCTGGTCCCGTCGACTCGACTCCTGGTGGGACCGTCCCGGAGGACGGCACTGCTCCTGGCCAGCCCGATCCCGGATCGGGCACGCCGCCCCCGGACGGTGGGACGGCTCCCGAGGTCCACCGCCCGGAGAACAGCGGTCCGGGTCGCCCCTACGACCCCGACGCTCCGGTCCGTGAGACGACGAACCAGAGCGACGCTCCACGACGCCCGAGCGAGAGCGACGTCGAGCAGGCGCTCCGCGACGCCCCGGTCGACGAGCAGGGACGCCCCGTCGACCACCGCAACGGTGAGCCGCTGCGTCCCGGCAACGCCCAGCCTGGTGCGAACCAGCTGGCCCCGACCGGTGAGCCGAACAGCTTCGGCTACGACGCGAACGGCGACCGTCTGCCCTACGCCAACCACCGTCCGGACTACGCGCCGGACCAGGTCGAGAGCGTGTGGGAGGCAGCGAAGGACGAGAACGGCGAGGTCTGGGCCGAGGGTGTCGACGGAGAGGACGTCCTCATCGAGTGGGAGCCTGGCGAGCCCCGGAACGGCGTCTGGGACATGGGCCACCTGCCGGAGAGCAAGTACAGCTCGCTGCGCGAGCGGTACCTCTCGGGCCAGATCACCACGGAGCAGTTCCTGGTGGAGTACCGGAACCCGGACAACTACAGGGTCGAGGTGCCCGAGGTGAACAGGTCGCACCGCAACGAGTAGCGTCACCTCAGCAGCCCACCATCCCGCCTGCGCCGAGAGGAGCACCCTGTGGCCGACATCCGCCACGTCGCCAAGCACGGAACCTTCGACGAGTTCGTGCAGGCCTACGACCCCGCTCACGACGACACGGCCGACGCCCTGCACGCGGCGCTCGGCAACGGGGACCTAAAGGCCCGGGTCGCGATCGCCGGGCGTCTGCTCGACGACGGGGCTGACCCCTCGACGCTCGTCGGCAGCGAGAAGTTCTCCACGCTGCACGTCCTGCTGGCGCAGAGCTTCCACGACGTCGACGCCGAGGTGCCGCTCCTGCGCCGTCTGCTCGACGGCGGTGCCGACGTCAACGCCGTCGCGGAGGGGTGGGGCACGCCGCTCCAGACTCTCGCGTCGGTGCGCAAGTTCAGCGACAGCACGCTCGCCCCGTTCTACGACGTCTTCTTCTCCCGCCCTGACCTGGACCTCCTCAAGCCGGGCAAGGCTGGCCGGAGCACACTCGAGAGCGCACGACGCAGCGCGAAGCGGGCCGAGCTCGCGACGCGGATGGAGCAGTACCTGACAGACCGCGGCATCGCGGTCCCCGAACGAGAGGTGTGAGTCGTGGCTGTCCCGGAGTTCATCCCTAAGTCGGGTGCGTGCCTGGTGTCGAAGAATGTCGTGAGCGGTGCTGGTCGGGTGCGGTGGATGGTGCGTGAGAACTCTCAGGCGCCTGCCGACAACGGGTGGCGGATCTTCTCGCACATCGACACCTCGGACTATCTGGCGGACGCGTCGAACCTGCAGATCATCCCGTTCAACGACGTGTGCGCGATCGAGCCGGCGTTGATCGGGATCTACGACTTCCCTGTGGGATCGGACCTGCAGCTGGTCGACGAGGGCGCGGGGATCAAGATCGTGGACACGGCGTCGGGCCGGGAGATCCCGCCGGAGAACTTCTACGTGCCGCCGTCCATGCGGGCGTGAGCACTGAGCAGGACTGAGCGGAACTCTCCTTCTTCTTGCCGGGAACTGCCACGAGACCGTTGGCCACACGACGTCTTCCTGGGGTTCCGACGTGCTTGCGGACGGTGCCATGCTCGTCCTGGGGCGCAACCGCGAGACGGGAGGCTACGTCGAGGGAGAGGTCTACAGCCAGAGCTGGACGGGCATGGGGAGCCTGCTGTTCGCGACGTCGCTCTCGGTGAACGTGAAAAACCGCGAGGCGGCGGCGCGATCCGCGTCGGGGGAGAGCGATGACCCGGCAGACGCGTTCATGAACGAGCAGCTGAACCTCGCGAAGAGCGGGTGGGGCTCGATCATCGGCTACGACGGCAGCCGGCCGGACGACGTATGGCACCGGTGGACGGACGACGGGCTTGCCACGGGTGTCGAGACGCTCCTCAATATCGGGACCTTCTTCATCCCCACGGGTGCAGCGATCAAGGCGACCGGCACCGGGGGCAAGGCAGCCCGCGTGGTCGCGGGTGCGGCTGATTTCGCTGTGCCGGGCGGCTCGTGGGTGGTCAAGACGGGTGTCAACGCCGTGACGACCGGGCCGCGTGCGCTGCACCTGGGGACCGGGGTGACGATGCCGAGGACGGCTGGGTTGATCGCTGCCGTGGACGGGTCTGTCCGGGTGGATGTCCCGATCCCTGGAGAGTCGGTCGTGCGGCGCGGGTCCGAGACGTGGCTCGCTGACCGGACGCAGCCGGGTAAGCCCTTCGATCCGGAGACCAGCCGCCGGGAGACCGTCAACCAGAACCAAGCCCCGGTGCGGCCCACGGGCGATGACGCGCGGGCGGCGTACGAGCGAGCACCGGTTGACGGGGCCGGGCGTCCTGTCGACCACAGGACCGGTGAGCCTCTGCGCCCTGACGGGCCTAACGGGGAGCGTAGGTGGCACCTGAAGTGGGACGAGGGCGAAGGGGAGTGGGTTGCGGAGAACCCAGGTTCAGGCCGGACAGCTCCCGGAGATCTGCCTGCCCGTGGCGAGCCGAACAGCTACGGTTACGACGGGAACGGCGACAGGCTGCCGTACGCGAACCATCGGCCTGCGTACGCGCCCGACCAGGTGATGAAGGTCTGGGAGCAGTCCAAGTCGTCGGATGGCATCGTGTATGCGATGAACATGGAGGGAGAAATGGTCCCAGTTGACTGGGATCCGGCGACGCCTCGGAATGGGATCTGGGACTTGGGGCATGATTCCGAGAGGAAGTACAGCGAATTGCTCGACGATTATCTGAGCCATAAGATCACAAAAGAGCAGTTCTTGGTCGAGTATCGCGATGAGAGCAACTATAGAGTTGAGTTCTCCGACGTCAACAGATCTCATCGGTACGAAAAACTTGGGTGAAACGAGCCAGCTGCACCGGGAGGTCCTCGCATGTCAAGTGCGCAACATAAGTCAAAATACTCTACTGCGGGCGAGTTCTTTCAAGAGTATGACTCCAGTGTCCTCGATCCCACCGAAGTGCTTCGAGGCGCACTGGCGAACTCGGACGTCGAGGCTCGACTGCTGATCGCCCGTCGTGCCCTCGAGGACGGCGCGGACGTGACGAGCGTCGTCGGGTCTGAGCGTGTCTCGGTGGTACACGTCCTGCTCGGCCAGCCGACTCACGACTTCGAGCGCGAGCCAGAGCTGCTTCGCGAGATTTTCGATGCGGGGGCTGACGTCAACTGGGTCTCGCCCCGCTGGGGAACGCCCCTGCAGACCCTCGCGGGAACCGCCAAGTTCACCGACGAGGAGCTAGCGCCCTTCTATGACGTGTTCTTCTCTCGTCCCGAACTGGATTTGCTGAAGCCCGGGTACCGCGGGTGGTCGACCCTGGAGATGGTGAGGCGGAACGGGCCGCGTCGTGCGGGGCTTCTCGCGAGGGTGGAGCAGTACTTGACGGAACGCGGCATCGTGCTCCCTGAGCGAGACGTGTGAGTCGTGGCTGTTCCGGAGCTCATCCCGAATTCGGGTGCGTGCCTGGTGTCGAAGAATGTGGTGAGTGGTGCGGGCCGGGTGCGGTGGATGGTGCGTGAGAACTCTCAGGCGCCCGCTGACAACGGGTGGCGGATCTTCTCGCACGTCGACACCTCGGACTATCTGGCGGACGCGTCGAACCTGCAGATCTTGCCGTTCAACGACATATGTGCGATCGAGCCTGCGTTGATCGGGATCTACGACTTCCCTGTGGGGTCGGACCTGCAGCTGGTTGACGAGGGTGCCGGGATCAAGATCGTGGACACGGCGTCGGGTCGGGAGATCCCGCCGGAGAGCTTCTACGTGCCCGATGTCCCGGCCCCGACGACGAGCTTCGGAGTGCCCCGGGACGCTGAGCGGGAGCCTGAGCGGGCGAACTCCCATGCTGGGCAGGCCGCGCCACCGAGGGATGCCACCGGCGCCCGACCGACCCCGCAGGCTCTCGTCGAGTGGGAGGAGCGCGTCCCGGAGCTCATCGCGGCGCTGTGGGCACGCGCCGGGAAGCACGCAGACCTCCTCGACCTGAGCGTGGAGTCGCTGGCGACCGTCGCCCACCTGGCTGTCGAAGACGCCGATCGGGGGTACATCCGCCCGGTGGACCACGGCACGTCCAAGGCCGCCTACGTGGCCTACGTCGGAGAGGTCGCGCTGCGGGCAGGTGGGGGAGACTGGGTGTTCATGTCGGTCGAGGACAGACCTCTCGACCAGGGCAACAGTCTGGTCGGGCGTCCCTTCATCGAGCGTCGGGACGAGACGGGTGCGGCCCGCGTGATGCTCCCGGAACGTGCCGTCGACGCTCTCGTGGTGTCCCGGTCTGCCGACGAGCTCGTCGAGATCGTCCGCCGCTACGCCAGCGAGCGGGTGGACGCACCGACGCCTGTGGCCGACCCGCGCCTGACCGGCGCCGACAAAGCACACGTGACGCCGGAGCAGGCGGAGCAGTTCCAGGACTGGCTCGAGGCGATGCACCCGAGGCTCGCACGGTTCGAGGACTTCATCACCCCGAGGGAGTGGACCGGCGGGTACACCCGGGAGTCCCTGGCGGGGTTGGAGCAGTACGTCCTCGACATGTGGCCGGACCACCAGTCCTTCGTGGACGCGGCTGACCTCGACTTCACCGACGGCGCCGTGCGGTACATCGGCGAGACCTTTCTCCGGGTGGCCGGCGGAGGGTGGTCCGTCGACCACGACCCGACCTTCATCTACTCTGGCCGGCCCGTGGTGCGGTTCGACCGCGAGAACAGAACTCCTGTCTCGCCCTTCCACCTGCTGTCGACAGTCCTGAACCGCCGCAGCGGGAACGTCCTCACGAGCATCTGGGACGGGCAGGCGCGCCAGGTCGCCGAACGCCGCGCGACCGAGGCGCCTGGCTGGCGTCCGCGTCGAGACCCCGTCCCGGGGCTGGTGACCGAGGCTCCGCCGATCTCCCCCGAGGCCGCCGCGTGGATCGCGCGCGTCCCGGGCCTGGTGAGGGACCTGCAGTCGTGGGCAGGTGACCGAGGCCCGATGCTCGACCTCAGCCGGGCGTCGCTGAGCACGTTGGCAGCGCTCGCGGTCGACGACATCGACGCCGGGCTGCTGCACTGGCAGGGCTCCGGGCCCCTCAAGGATGCCTATGTGGCGTACCTGGGCGAGGTGGCATTGAGGGCCTCCGAGGGGACCTGGGTGCTCCACCCGGGCGATGCCCACGGCAACAACCCCTACGTCGGCCGACCCTTCGTCGGTCGGTTCACCGAGGCTGGGGACTACTTCACGATCCTCCCGGCCTCGGCGATCTACCAGATCGAGACCCAGCGTTCACCGGGGCCGCTGTTCGACATGGTCGACGCCTTCGCCCGCTGACGCTCTCCTGTGTGGCCCTACCCAGGCCCACCGAGCCCCCCGCCGCGACCCCAACCCATGTATCTTGATATCAAGACAAGTTCGCCCAGAGCCACGCCAAGGAGCTGCCCGACGATGAGCAAGATCATCTACACGTACACCGACGAGGCCCCGATGCTGGCCACGCACTCGTTCCTCCCCGTCGTGAGCGCCTTCGCCGGCACCGCCGGTGTCGAGCTCGAGACGCGCGACATCTCGCTCGCGGGCCGCATCATCGCGGCCTTCCCGGAGCGCCTCACCGCAGAGCAGCGGATCGGCGACGCCCTCGCTGAGCTCGGCGCCCTCGCGACGACGCCCGAGGCCAACATCATCAAGCTGCCCAACGTCTCGGCATCGCTGCCGCAGCTCAAGGCCGCCATCGCAGAGCTCCAGGCGCAGGGCTACGACCTGCCCGACCACCCGGACGACCCTCAGACCGACGCCGACAAGGACGTCCGCGCGCGCTACGACAAGATCAAGGGTTCCGCCGTGAACCCCGTGCTCCGCGAGGGCAACTCGGACCGTCGCGCTCCGCTCTCCGTCAAGGAGTACGTGCGCAAGAACCCGCACCGCATGGGCGCCTGGACCCCCGAGTCCAAGACGAACGTCGCGACCATGGGCCACGACGACTTCTTCTCCAACGAGAAGTCTGTCGTCCTGGGTGCCGACGACGTCCTGCGCATCGAGCACGTCGACGCCGCCGGTGACGTCACCGTCCTGCACCCGGGCGTGAAGGTCCTCGCCGGAGAGGTCGTCGACGCGTCCTTCCTCGACGTCGCCGAGCTCCACACCTTCCTCGCCGAGGCGATCGCCCGCGCCAAGGCCGAAGACGTCCTGTTCTCGGTCCACCTCAAGGCCACGATGATGAAGGTCTCCGACCCGATCATCTTCGGCCACGTCGTCCGCGCGTTCTTCCCGGCCGTCTTCGAGCAGTACGGCGCCGACCTCGAGGCCGCTGGCCTCAGCCCGAACAACGGCCTCGGTGGCATCCTCGACGGCCTCGCCGCCCTGCCGAACGGCGACGAGATCCGCGCAGCCTTCGACAAGGGCCTGGCCGACGGCCCGCGCCTCGCCATGGTGAACTCCGACAAGGGCATCACGAACCTGCACGTGCCGAGCGACGTCATCGTCGATGCGTCCATGCCTGCCATGATCCGCACCTCGGGCCACATGTGGGGCCCGGACGGCAGCGAGCAGGACACCATCGCGGTGATCCCCGACTCGAGCTACGCCGGCATCTACCAGGCTGTCATCGACGACTGCCGCGCCAACGGAGCCTACGACCCGACGACCATGGGCACCGTCCCGAACGTCGGGCTCATGGCGCAGAAGGCCGAGGAGTACGGCTCGCACGACAAGACCTTCGAGATCCCCGAGGCCGGTACGGTCCGCGTGGTCAACCAGGCGGGCGAGGCTCTGCTCGAGCACGAGGTGCGTGCCGGTGACATCTGGCGCGCCTGCCAGACCAAGGACGTGGCCATCCGTGACTGGGTCAAGCTGGCCGTCAACCGCGCCCGCGCGACCGGGACGCTGACGATCTTCTGGCTCGACGAGAAGCGTGCCCACGACGCCAACCTCATCAAGAAGGTCGAGGCGTACCTGCCCGAGCACGACACCACCGGGCTCGACATCCGCGTGCTCGCCCCCGCCGAGGCCACGACGCTCTCGGTCGAGCGCATCCGCCGCGGCGAAGACACCATCTCGGTGACCGGCAACGTGCTCCGCGACTACAACACGGACCTCTTCCCGATCCTCGAGCTCGGCACCAGCGCCAAGATGCTCTCGATCGTCCCGCTGCTCAACGGCGGTGGACTCTTCGAGACCGGCGCCGGAGGCTCCGCCCCGAAGCACGTCCAGCAGCTCGTCGAGGAGAACTACCTCCGCTGGGACAGCCTCGGCGAGTTCCTCGCGCTCGCGGCCAGCCTCGAGCA
>Ga0308156_1002754_pt1 | contig 14792 bp, 18 predicted proteins | sample PhyAR2_FD_201041 | JGI IMG/M metagenome (GOLD analysis project Ga0308156, IMG submission 201041) | Phyllosphere microbial communities from UC Gill Tract Community Farm, Albany, California, United States - DLSL A.R2 | ecosystem: Host-associated > Plants > Phyllosphere > Unclassified | place: USA... | reverse complement strand
TCGTGGCTGTACTCGGTGCCGTCATCGAGCCGGATGCGCACCGGAATCTGGTCGCCTTCAAGGCGCTGAAAGCGGCCCGCCTTCAGGTCGCGCTGCAGTTGCAGCATCTCGGTACTCGATTGGGTGAAGTCCACATACATGGGATCGAGTTGCACCACGGTGGTGAGCGCCGTCGCCTGGTTGGCGGTGACCAGCGCACCGGGCGTGACCGCCGAGGTGCTGACCCTGCCGCTGATCGGCGAACTGATGCGGGTGTACTGCAGATTGATCCGGGCATTGTCCAGCGCTGCCTGCGCGACGGCCACGTCGGAAGCGGTCTGCGCCACCAGCGCCTGGCTGTCATCGAAGACCTGGCGGCTGATGGCATCGATCTTGACCAGCTCGCTGTTGCGCGCTGCATTGCTGCGCGCCGTCTGCGCGGTGGCCTTGGCCTTGGCCAGCGCCGCCTCGGCACTGTTGACGGAGGCCCGCGCAGGCCGGTCATCGAGCTGGTACAGCGCCTGGCCGGCCTTGACGGCGGCGCCTTCGGTGAACAGGCGCTTTTCCACAATGCCGTTGGCCTGGGGGCGAATCTCGGCAATCATGAAGGCACTGGTGCGCCCGGGCAGCTCCGCCGTCAGCTGCTGCGATGCTGCCTGGACCGTGATGATGCCGACCTCCGGTGCCTGCGGCGCGGCGGCCGCGGGTGCGGGCTTGTCCGAACACGCAGCCAGCAGACCGATGGCGCCGACCACAGCACCTGTGCGGACCAGACGACCCAACGCGCGGGGGGAGGAGTGCTTTCCGACGGTTGCCAAGGATTGAAACGTTGCCAGGGACTGGCGCGAAAAATTGGAAACATCCGGCATCATCGGTTTTGGCTTCAAGGTAGAGCAAACTACTATTTTTACAGCTAAATATGTAGGCAGTGTAAAGCGCCGCGCGGGATTGCCAGGTTTCAGACCCTGGCTGCGCAAGCTGTACATTTTGCTACATTCGTATCCGTTTCGGTGGCCCATCGGGCCCGGGTATGGGAAAGCGATAATGCCTAAAGGTTCCTAGCTTTACCCACGGCGGCTTATGTTTCAGCCGCTAACGTCCTACGCACATGTCTTCCACCCCCTCTTCCATCGGATTGATTCTGTTGTCCCACGGCTCCAAGGACCCGGTCTGGCGCCGCAATGCGGAACACCTGCTCGCCCAGGTGCAACAAGCGCAACCCGCCGCTGCGGTGGCTTGCGCCTATCTTGACTGGTGCGACCCACCGCTCGGCCACGCCGTTGCCCAGCTGCTGCAGTCGCATCCGCAATTGACGCAAATCACCATCTGGCCGCTGCTGTTTGGCGTCGGCAAACATGCCAGCGAAGACATTCCAGCGCTGGTCGAGGAACTCGCGCCCCTCCATCCCGAGGTGCAGCTGCGCATTGCCCCGGCGATGGGCGAGGATGCGCGCGTCATCGGGCTGCTGGCGGCCATGGCGGGCGGCTACCTGGAAGGCGCGTAGCCGCGCTAAATCTCCGGCGGCCCCTATGCCGCCGGTACCCGGTGGCGGCAGGCTCCAGCGGGTGCATGTCTGAAAAATCCTCCCCAGAGGCTGGATTTCTGCAGAGAGGCTGATTTTTATATTCCAATCAAGCATAATGATGCAAATTCATATTCCGCATCATTGTATGAACCTGCATCAGTTCCGCTTTGTGCAAGAGGCCGCACGCCGCAACCTCAATCTGACCGAGGCGGCGAAGGCACTGCACACCTCGCAACCCGGCGTCTCCAAGGCCATCATCGAGCTGGAGGAGGAGCTGGGCATCGACATCTTCGCGCGCCATGGCAAGCGGCTCAAGCGCATCACCGAGCCTGGGCAGCAGGTGCTGCGCAGCATCGAGATCATCATGCGCGAGGTCGGCAACCTCAAACGCATCGGCGACCAGTACAGCGCGCAGGACAGCGGCACCCTCTCCATCGCCACCACCCACACCCAGGCGCGTTATGTGCTGCCCACGCCGGTGGCACGGCTGCGCGAGCACTATCCCAAGGTGACAGTCAGCCTGCACCAGGCCACACCGGCCGAAGTGGCACGCATGGTGATCGACGAGCAGGCCGATCTGGGCATGGCCACCGAGTCGCTGGCCGACTACCCCGAACTGGTGACCCTGCCCTGCTATGAATGGCAGCACGTGCTGGTCATGCCGCACCAACACCCTCTGGCCCAGAAGGAGCGCATCAATCTGGAGGACATTGCCGCCGAGCCGTTGATCACCTACCACCCATCGTTTACCGGCCGGGGCAAGATCGACGCGGCGATGGCTGCCCGCCAGCTCACCCCCAAGATTGTCCTGGAAGCGATTGACTCGGACGTGATCAAGACCTATGTGCGGCTGGGCCTGGGCATCGGCATCGTGGCCGAGATGGCCATGCGCGATGATCCGCTCAAGGACCTGGCCGTGCGGCCCGTCGGCCATCTGTTTGGCGAAAGCGTGGCGCGCGTGGCCTTCAAGCGCGGTGCATACATGCGCAATTTTGTCTACAAATTTGCCGAGCTGCTCAGCGACCGGCTCAGCCGTGATCTGATCGCCCGTGCCATGGTCGGCCATGTGGCTGACTACGAGCTCTGACCCGCATCCGTCTCCCAACCCAAACTGCTTACTGATCGATAGATTGCAGTCCGGCTCGCCGGCTGCGGTTGTTTTCCAGCCCTGATCACCATGTCCGCCTCCGCCCACACCCCGTCGTTCCCCAGCCGTCTGCCCCATGTGGGCACCACCATCTTCACCGTCATGTCGGCGCTCGCGGCCGAGTACAAGGCCGTCAACCTGGGCCAGGGCTTTCCGGACTTTGGCTGCGACCCAGCCTTGATCGACAGCGTCAGCCGCGCCATGCAGGCCGGCCACAACCAGTACCCGCCGATGACCGGTGTACCGGCCTTGCGCGAGGTGGTGGCCCAGAAGATCGAAGCGCTCTACGGCAAGCGCTACGACGCCAACAGCGAGATCACCGTCACCGCCGGTGCCACGCAGGCGATCCTCACCGTCATCCTCAGCTGCGTGAGCCCCGGCGATGAAGTCATCGTGCTGGACCCCTGCTACGACAGCTACGTGCCCAATATCGAGCTGGCCGGCGGCGTGCCGGTGCGCGTACCGCTGACGCCCAAGACCTTCCGCCCAGACTTTGGCAAGATCGCCGCAGCGATCACCTCCAAGACGCGGCTGCTGCTGATCAACACGCCGCACAACCCCAGCGGCACCACCTGGACCGCGCAGGAGATGCAGCAGCTGCAGGACCTGCTGGCGCCGACCAACATCCTGCTGCTGGCCGATGAGGTCTATGAGCACATGGTGTTCGACGGCGAACGCCATGAGAGCGCATCGCGCTACCCCGGCCTGGCCGCGCGCGCCTATGTGGTGAGCAGCTTTGGCAAGACCTTCCATGTCACCGGCTGGAAGGTCGCCACCGTTGCTGCACCGGCGCCGCTGACGGCGGAATTCCGCAAGGTGCACCAGTTCAATGTCTTCACCGTCAACACACCGATGCAGGTCGGCCTGGCCGAGTACCTGAAGGACCCGGCGCCCTACCTGAACCTGCCCGCTTTCTACCAGAAGAAGCGCGATCTGTTCCGCGCCGGCCTCGAAGGCTCGCGCCTGAAGCTGCTGCCCAGCTCCGGCACCTATTTCCAGTGCGTGGACATCTCCGCCGTGACCGATGCCAGCGAAGCAGAGTTCTGCCAGCAGCTGGTCAAGGACCTGGGCGTAGCAGCCATTCCGCTGTCTGCGTTTTATGGCAACGGCTTTGACCAGCAGGTGGTGCGCTTTTGCTACGCCAAAAAGGACGAGACCTTGCTCGCGGCGCTGGAACGTCTGCGCAAGCTGTAAAGCGCCCTCTTCCCTGGCAAAAAGCCCGGCGAGAACCCATCTCGCCGGGCTTTTTGTTGGCTGCCTGCTGTCAGCCGTCAGTGGCCCAGTGCTACAGCAGCACGATATCGTACTGGTCCGAGCCGTCCCGCCCCTCCGCCTGCAGCGAGATCGGCTTGCCAATGAAATCGGACAGCCCGGCCAGGTGCTGGCTTTCCTCGTCCAGCAGCATCTCGATCACCGGCGGGGCGGCAAGCACGCGGAACTCCTTGGGGTTGAACTGGCGCGCCTCGCGCAGAATCTCGCGCAGGATGTCGTAGCAGACCGTCCGCACGGTCTTGACCTCGCCCACCCCATGGCAGACCGGACAGGAGGTGCAGAGCATATGGGCCAGGGATTCACGCGTGCGCTTGCGTGTCATCTCCACCAGGCCCAGCTGGGAGAACTCGCCGCACATGGTCTTGACGCGGTCGCGCTGGAGTTGCTTGCGCAGCTCATGCAGCACCTGCGCCTGGTGGTCCTCATGCACCATGTCGATAAAGTCCACGATGATGATGCCGCCCAGGTTGCGCAGCCGCAGCTGGCGGGCAATCGCATGGGCCGCCTCCAGGTTGGTCTTGAAGATGGTGTCGTCAAAATTGCGCGCACCGACATAGCCGCCGGTGTTCACATCGACGGTGGTCAAGGCCTCGGTCTGGTCGACGATCAGGTAGCCGCCCGACTTGAGATCGACACGCCGGCCCAGCGCACGCGCAATTTCCTCATCGACCGAGTACAGATCGAAAATCGGGCGCTCGCCCTTGTACAGCTGCAGCTTGGGCAGCGCGGCGGGCATGAACTCCTGGCCAAACTGCTGCAGCAGCACGAACTGCTCGCGCGAATCGATGCGGATCGACTGGGTGTTCTCTGTCACCATATCGCGCAGCACGCGCTGCATCAGGCTCAGGTCCTGGTGCAGCAAGGTCTTGGCGGCCTGCTTGGCGGCGCTTTCCTTGATGCGCTTCCAGACCTTGCGCAGGTAGCTGATGTCCTCGGCCAGCTCGTCGTCGCTGGAGTCCTCGCCATTGGTGCGCAGGATAAAGCCACCGCCCCCACCGGTTTGCGCGGTGCCCACCAGCGCCTGCAGGCGCGCGCGCAAGGCATCGCGCTCGTTCTGGGGAATCTTTTGCGACACGCCGATATGGTCGTCCTGCGGCAGGTACACCAGCAGGCGCCCGGCAATGCTGATCTGCGTGGACAGCCGCGCGCCCTTGGTGCCGATGGGGTCCTTGATGACCTGCACCATGATCGACTGGCCCTCGAAAATCTGCTTTTCAATCGGCACCTGGGGTTCGCCCTTGCGCGCGAACATCGGCGCCAGACCGCCTTCCTGGCGCTGCCAGACATCGGCCACATGCAGGAACGCGGCGCGTTCCAGGCCAATGTCGATGAACGCAGACTGCATACCAGGCAGCACACGCGATATCTTGCCGAGGTAGACATTGCCGACCAGGCCGCGCTCCAGGGTGCGCTCATGGTGCAGCTCCTGCACCGCGCCGCCCTCGATGACCGCCACCCGCGTCTCCTGCGGGGCCCAGTTGATCAAAATATCATTTTGCATAGAAGTCATTCTCAGATGGCAAACCCTGCAGCCCGCAGCACATTGGCCGTCTCGAACACCGGCAGCCCCATGATGCCTGAATAGCTGCCGCTGATCCTGGCAATATACGCTGCCGCCCGCCCCTGCACCCCATAGGCGCCTGCCTTGCCCATGGGCTCGCCACTGGCGACATAGGCATCGATCTGCGCGCTGTCCATCACCGCAAACTCCACGCTGGAGACCGACAGGCTGGTCAGGCGCTTGCGGCCGCTTTGCAGCGCCACCGCCGTCAAGACGCGGTGCGTCTTGCCACTGAGCGCCTGCAGCATCTCGCGGGCCTGTTCTTGCGACCCGGGCTTGCCCAGAATATGCCGGCCCAGCGACACCGTGGTGTCAGAGCAGAGAATCGGCGCCTGCTCCAGCCCGCGCCGCTGCAGGCGGGCGATGGCAGCATCGAGCTTCAAGCCGGTCACGCGCTGAACATAGTCGGTGGCCGATTCGCGCGGCAGCACCTGCTCCAGCGCCTCAGGGTCCTGGGGTTCGGGGTCGTGGTCCTGCGCCACCAGCAGGCGGTGGGCAATACCGATCTGTTCGAGCAGTTGACTGCGGCGGGGTGACTGCGAGGCCAGGTAGACAAAGGAATGCATGGGAGGGGAGCGAGGCCTTGGTTTGAAAAAAGCGCCTGCGCCCATCAATTCAGCGCAAGCAGCTATGAATTATTGCGCATCAGGAACTCGCGAAGCCTGTCGATCATGGGGCCTTCGCGTTCTGTTTCCATTGCTGCAACTGCCATCCAATGGTTGGCATCTTCTCCTAAATCGATAGCAAGATTTCCAGCAATAGCAGGGCTTAGATGGCCTCGCTTTTTTGCAGTGGATAGCGTCGATTGGTTGATGTAATACCTGTCGCACCAGTACTTGGCTGGCTGCACCTTTAGTGCCTTGTTCAATAGGTCGATTGTTGAGGTCATAACAAAATCTCCCGTTTGTCAATGGCTCCGATGATATTGCATGTCGTGAAGTCCTTGCTTCGCAACTTGTGAAGTTTGGTTTAAGGTTGCGCTACTTCGCATCTTGTGAAGTGGAGCCACCTCCCGAGTCTGAACAAGGCGTTTTAGGGAAGTCCACGAAAGTGGATGTGTCGCCCTCCAATCGGAGAGGCTGAAACAAAAAGACGGGCGGCTTCAGTAACAACCAGGAGCCGCCAGCATGTCGAAAACCTCTCGCACGTCCCCAACAAGTCCCCCGCCTGCTCAGCAAGACCTTGGCGCTTGCCTGGCGGCTCCCGCTAAGGTCGGTCAGGTGGGGGGCACCAGTTATCTGCGCCGGTTGTTGCGCTTGAAGATTTCTCGGGCTTCTGCTTTTTGCCGTGCCCGTTCTAACTTCAATTTCTTCTGCTCTTTTCGTTCGGCCTGCTTTAGCACGACCTTGACGATTCCAACGATGCAGGCGAATGCCGCGACTCCCCAAATCATCATCACTGGCGTAGATACATCGATTGGTCCCATGGAGTGGTTTGTCCTTTCGGTATGGGTGTTCGCAATGTGCTTTTTGGCGAACATCGTATTCCATTGGCTGTACGCCCCATTCATTGAGCGCCTAACGCAGTGGCTCATTGACCGCAACGAAGGCAAAGGCGATCAGCCATGACCTTCACCTTCACAGCTCCGCGTCGTTTCCTTGACCCCACACGCCCAGAACGTGTGAAGCGCGTCTACCGGTGCCCTCAAGCATTCAATGCCTACATTGCAGGCCTGCGAGCTGGCGGCCTGCACATCGTCTTCACTTCGCCGCAAGCTGCGGCGTATGTCCGTCAGGTTCAAGCATGAGCGCGCAATTCGCATTCAACGACTCCCCCTCAGTCGCAGGGGATGTAAGCAGCTGGCGGCTGCGTTTTTCAGGTGCCAAGGCGCCTGCCACTCGTGCTGTAACACGAGTGGAAAGTTCACCTACCACCACCAGCGATATCAAGGCCGCCAAGATCGATTGGCTCAATGCCACGTTCGATGCCCCCGCTATGAGCGTTCATGGGCTCATGACCTTCGTCGGTGGCCTCATGGGTCGAACCATCACAGGCGAGCTAGATGGCGGCCTGTTTGGCTTCACCGACCGCAACAGATTGACTGTGCGCCTGGATGACGGCGCGAAGGTAGAGATTGGCTCTATCGCGCTGGGCGGTGAATCGCAGAAGGGCCGCTGGCTGCTCCAGCTCAACGGCAAGGGCTGCGGCCTGGTCACCGATTGGGCCAGCCTGCAGGAGCTGCTCGAGGGCCTGGATGCAACCATTTCACGCGTCGACCTGGCCGTTGATTTCTTGGACGGGGAATACACCGTCGATGACGCGATGACGCTTTGGCACGAAGGTGCATTTATCAACCGTGGGCGAAACCCTGAACTGGATACGCAGGGCGCTTGGCACGAAGGTGGCACTAAGGGACGCACGATGTACGTAGGCAAGCTCAAGAACGGCAAGACGCTATGCGTCTATGAAAAGGGCCGGCAGCTCAACATGCCCGAAAGCAACTGGACGCGCTACGAAGTGCGCCTGGGCAACCGTGATCGGGTTGTCCCGCTGGACATCCTCACCAACCCGGAGAAGTACTTTGCGGGCGCCTATCCGGCCCTCGCTCACATGCTCCAAGCCGCTGCCGAAGAAATCCCCACGGTGCGCGAAGAAGTCAAAGGAAGCCTGGCGCACGGCCTGCACCACATGCAGCGCTGCTACGGCAAATACCTGCACCAGGCGATCGAGACTACAGGCTGCTCTGCGCTCGACCTGGTCGAAGAAGTTCGCATTGTTGGCATACCCAAAAAGGTTGAACCCTCCGGCGTTGTTGCCGGACTCGCATGGCCCGAGCTGCAGGCCCAAATGGAAAGACTCAAATCATGAGCACTGAGCAAGTAGCGGCCACTGCGGCCCAGAAGCTGAAACCCATGCAAGTGGTCGTGCGCGGCCGCGTGGATGCATCCCGTCTGCACGACAAGACGCGCTACACGCGCATCGTGACGCCGGCTCCGGACCCGTATAGCCGCCCTCAAACCATCGAGATCCGCAGCAAGGGCCAGCTCGGCGGTAAGGGCGAAGAAGTCACCGTTGTAGCCCAGCTGGGCGGCTTCACGCGCAAGCCGTATCGCAGCACCGATAAGGACACGGGCGAAGTGACGATGGTCACCCCCGTTGACCTGACGCTTGACGCCGTAGAAGGCTAACCATGGTGGTCTACCAGCTCACCTTTTTTGACGTGCAGCGCCTAGCTGAGCTGATGGTGCTGGTTTCCTTCATGTCTGGGGCCTTGGGTGTTGTCGTTATGCGCTTTCTGTGCGGATTCATTGCACTTTTTGGCAATGCGATGAATCGTCGCCAACGCATTCGAGAGGCACGCGAGCGCGCCGCGGCAAGGGCTGCAGATGGGCGAGCTTGCGAGACCGGCAGCAGCCCCTGCAGCGATGCTCCGCAGCCAATCTCGCAGGCGTGATGCGACATGTTTTGTATTGCTCACGATGCCCAGACCGTACAGGAAGTGTCTTGCGACACGCCCGACGCGTACCTGGTCATCACTCGTGTGGAGCTGGCCCAACTGAGCCCGTTCTACATGAGCATCGAATCAGCAGTGGAAATTTCCGGGGCCATGCTGATGGCTATGGCGGTGGCATTTGTGTTCCGCCAAGTCCGTAACTACCTGGAGAAGGAAGAAAGAAATGACTGAACTCATGAACGCTGTGAAGCGCTGTGTCCGTAACGCTCCTGCCCGTCTGGCTGTGGCTGGTAAGGCGGCGGCTGCTGGCTCGACCTTGGTACTGGCCTCTGGCGCACGTGCTGCCGATTTCACCATCGACACTGCTGCAGTGGTCGGGACGATTACCGGTGGTGTTACCACGATCTCCGCAATTGGTATCGCGGTTCTGTCGCTGGTGGTCTGTATCAAGCTCTTCAAGTGGGTTCAACGCGTTTTGTAAGCGCAACGGCGGGCTAGCAATGGCCTGCCTTTCTGGGGCGCTCATGCGGCTGTATGGGCGCCCTTTTTTTTACGCATGGAGGTGGGGCATGAACGGTTTTTGGTACTTGCTGACGATGGTGCTGTGCGCCTGCATCATGTTCTGGCCATGAGGTGCTACATGAGTCGCTTTTATCGTCTCGCGTTGCTTGTATTGGCGCTTGTTGTCTCGCCTGTTTTTGCTGCAATCCCTAAGGTTTCAATGCCCGATCCTAGTGATAGTTGCAAGGAGTCAACTTATGCAGACAAAGTTCGTTATCCGCGAGGGCCTGATGCTGTGTGGGTGTGCGGTGTCATGGGTAATCAGCCTGGTGATTGCGGTTTTCAGTTCGCACATAGTGCGACAGGTTTGCCTTATTTCTTAGGGATGTGCACCAAAAAGCCAGACCTCATGTCGTGCCCGTCTGACAGTAATCCCAACTCTTCGGGTAGCTGTGACTGCGTAACTAATTTCGAAGAGAAAAACGGGCAGTGTGTCAAGAAGGAAGTTAAATGCCCGCAGGGGCAGCATATGGATGGAGCCGTCTGTGTGCCTGACAAGTGTCCGGAAGGGCAGATTCTTGATGCCGGTGTGTGCGTGCCAGATCCTGATCGGTGCCCCGATGGCTCAAAAAAGGTGAACGGCAAGTGCGAAGAGAAGAAATGCAAAAAGGACACGCCATACACCGTTGGCTACGCGGTCAATACACCGTCGGCATTTTGCGAAGCTGGTTGTACTTACAGCACTGGTAAACCTATTGCACGCACCTGCAGCGATGGGCAGAACGGGACACCTAGCGGTTGTTTCGTCACGTTCTACAGCACTGGTGATACCTGCAATGGCGGCTCTCTCCCAACCAAGCCCGGTGAGGGTGGTGGTGGTACTCAGCCTGGCGGCGGTACTGGTGGCGGCACTGGTGGTGGCACGGGCGGCGGTACCGGTGGTGGAACCGGTGGTGGTACTGGTGGTGGCACAGGTGGCGGTACTGGCGGTGGCACGGGTGGCGGTACCGGTGGCGGTACCGGAGGCGGTACTGGTGGTGGTACTGGTGGTGGTACTGGTGGTGGTACTGGTGGCACGGGCGGTAGCGATTCCGGCAGCGACGGTGGCGACAAAGACAGTGATGATTTTTGCAAGCAAAACCCGAAGCTCGACGTTTGTTCTAAGGGATCGTTCGGCGGCACCTGTGGCGGAGGCTTCAAGTGCGAAGGCGATGCACTGCAGTGCGCGATAGCTCAAGAGCAGCACAAGCGCAACTGCGAGCTTTTCGAAAAGGACACTGACGGCTCCAGTCTCACAAACCGGGCTTTGAACGGTACCGATGACAGCAGCGCGGACAAGCTCAAAGACAAGGCTGAACAGGTCGACGTAGGCACGACTCTTGATCAAAGCGGTTTGGGCTGGGGCAGCAGTTGCCCGCCTGATCCCGAGTTCTCGCTGGCCTTCGCTGACGGTCGCTCAATCACCATCCCATTTAGCCGCATCTGCGGGCCGCTGAACATCATGGCGCTGGCCGGGGTGGGCATCACCTTGCTCGCTTGTGGCGTCTGGGTTGTAGGCGGCAAAAAGAGTTAAGGAATAGACCATGCCATACATCATTTCGATCTTGGTCGGTGCGCTGCTGCAGGTAGTCGGCAGTTTCATTGGTCGCGCTTTGCTTGCGCTCGGTTTCGGCTTCGTTGAGTACAAGGGCATTAGCTATCTGATCAGCTCCGTGCTTGACCAGGCCAAGGGATTGATGGGCTCGCTCGGCTCTTCCATTCTCGCGGAGTGGGCGGGCTTCTTCCGCATCGACGTGCACCTGTCCATCATCTTGAGTGCCATTGGCGTCAAAGTGTTGCTGAACGCGCTGGGGGGCGACAAGGTGCGCCGCCTGGTGCAAAAGTGAGGTAGGCCATGCCAATCAATTTCGTTACTGGCCTCCCTCGCCAGGGCAAAACTTTGTGGACCTTGGCCTATGTCCAAGAGATCGCCAAAAAGGACAATCGCCAGGTCTATACCTGCAACATTCCTGAGGTCACGATTGAAGGTTGGCAGACCATCGACCATCCCGATAAATGGATGGAGCTGCCCAATGATTCCATCATCATCGTTGACGAGCTGCAGGACTTCTGGGGCCAGGCATCTACCGGCGCACGAGTGCCAATGCCTATCCTGGAACTGTCCAAGCACGGCAAGCGCGGCATAGATTTCTTCTTCATCACGCAAGACCCTACGCTTGTGCACGCCACGCCGCGCAAGCTCGCTGCAGCTCACTATCACGTCATACGGGCGTTTGGTACTGAGAAGGCCATGATCCACAAATGGCCACGCATGCAGACTGATCCGGAGAAGCACAAGAAGACCAGCGAGAAGTTTCCGTGGGCCTATCCTCGAGCTGCCTTCGGCAAGAAGGACAAGGCCGGGAACGTCATCACGCCGCCCTGGTACAAGAGCGCCGATGTGCACAACATCAAGCGTGAGATACCGCTCAAGGTCTGGGCGATCCCTATCGCTGCGGTCGTCGCTGGCCTGGCTATCTGGGCAGCGTTTGGCTTGGGTAACAGCGTGCTTGAGAAGGCAAAGACCAACGCTAACGGAGGCAAGGCAGTGGCTACTGCACCAGGTGGAGCGCTTGCACCAGGTCAAGCGTCTGGCGAGCCTCCGGCCAACAAGCACATGACGGTAGCGGAGTACCTGGAATCACGCCGGCCGCGCATTCCTGATCTGCCGCACACTGCGCCGGCCTACGACGAAGTTACCAAGCCAGTGACGGCGCCATATCCTGCAGCTTGCATCCAGGACGCTAAGCGGTGCATGTGCTACACGCAGCAAGGCACGCTCATGCGCACCTCTGGCGAGGTCTGCAAACAGATCGTCCAGTACGGCTACTTTGTTGACTGGGATGACAGCAAGGGAAGGCGGGACACGATGCGACAAGAGGTCAGGCAAGAGCAGCAGAGCAGGCAGCGGGGTTATGCCGAAGGCGGGGAGATTCAGCCTGTTGTGAGTCCTCAGGCGCTGCGCTGGGAGCAGCAAATGCAGTACGAAGGGTATGAGGAACGTAAGGCCAGAGAAAACTCTCAGGTGGTCTCTAAATTGCGTCCCAACTATCCCGGCAGGTAATTGCATGGCTGTTTGGGGTATGGGGGAACCCCATGTTCACTTCTCGCCGCGCTCCGGGCCCCATGTCATCGTGCATAGCTCCTGAACCGCGCCTGCAATTGCTTCCCGCTTCACTTCGAGCTCGAGATCCGGTTTCGTGGCCATTGAACCTGCACCAGGTCGGACGAAGGGCCATCAGCACCAGCACGAGCTGGCCGACTTTCACGCCCTGAAAAACGGCTCGCCGCAGGCGTTCTGCTGCTCAAAATCACCAGGTGTTATTTAGCACGCACTAAACAAAAATCTCAGAAGGAGGAATGATGAGATACGGCTACGCTCGTGTGAGCACGATAGAACAGGACACATCACTGCAGTTTGCAGCGCTCAAGGCAGCGCTTTGCGATCGCATCATTGAAGAGAAGGTGTCCGCCGTGAAGCCACGCCCGAAGCTTGAGGAGCTGCTCGCCAGCCTGCGACCTGGCGACGAACTCGTGATCTACAAGATTGACCGCCTCGCTCGAAGCGTGCGCGACCTGGTCAGAATTTCAGAGCGCATAGAAGCCATCGGCGCCAAGCTTCGAAGCATCACCGAGCCCATAGATGTGGGCACCCCGATGGGGCGCATGGTGCTGCAGATTCTGGGCGTAGTCGCAGAGTTTGAGCGAAGCTTAATCAGAGAGCGTTGTATGGCTGGCCAGCTCGAGGCGCTCAAGAAAGGCAAGCTCATCGGTCGGCCGAGCAAGATGCCGCTCCAGGATCAAAACGAGGTCATTCAGCTGGTCGGCTGCGGCATCCCATTAAAGGATATCGGCGCGGCATATGGGGTGAGTGAGGCCACTATCCGGCGGATGCATCTTGTGGCCATTGGCAAGACTGACCGCTTTACGGGGCCTGTTCGCAAGTTGCTTTGACCCAACAAAAAACCCGCAGTGATTGCGGGTTTCTATCAAAATAATAGCGCTTTTTTCCTCAAATTTGATAGCGCAATAAAGTATTATTTTTGCAGCATAACGCATCCAGCAGGCCGCTGGCAAGCGGGGGTATTGCGCTGCCCTCACCCCACCTTGCGGCTGGTGCCACCGGCTTACTCGCGGTGGTAGGGGTGGCCGGCATTGACCGACCACGCACGGTAGAGCTGCTCGATCAGCAGCACCCGCACCATCGCATGGGGCAAGGTCATGTCCGAGAGGCGAATGCGCTCATGCGCCGCGGCCTTGAACTCGGGATCGAGCCCATCGGGGCCACCAATGATCAACGCGACATCGTCGCCTTCGAGCTGCCAGCCCTTGACCCGCTGGGCCAGCGCCTTCGTGGTCAGGTTCGTGCCGCGCTCATCGAGCACCACGATGCGCGTGCCACGTGGGATGGCCGCCTCGATGCGCTTGCGCTCGGCGGCATACAGCGTCTCGACAGTCTTGGAGCCACGCGGCTCCGTCTTGACGGCCTTGAGCTCCACCTTCAGCTCGGGTGGGAAACGCTTGGCATAGTCGTCATAGGCGGTCTGCGCCCAATCGGGTACATGCTGGCCCACCGCAACGATGAAAATCTTCATGCGAACTCTCCAATGAAAAAGAGCTGTCCTGCGGGGCAGTACAGCTCTTTGCAACCCGCAGGTTGAGGGGGTTTACTTGGCCTTGCTGGTTGCGCGCTTGGCTGCGGGCTTCTTGGCTGCAGGCTTGGCGGCGGCCGACTTGGCTGCGGGCTTGCTGGCCTTGGGCTTGTTGACCACGACGGTCTTGACGGTGGCAGCAGCACTGGTCTTCTTGGCTGCAGGCTTTTTGGCCACGGTGCCCGAGATCTTCTTGACCGCCGGCTTCTTCGCGGCAACCTTCTTTACCGGTGCAGCGGCCACGCTGTCAGCGGAGGCAGTCTTGCGTGCAGCCGGCTTTTTCTTGCTGGCTTCGGTGTCCGCAGCGGCTTCGGCCTGGGCCTTGGCAGGCTTGGCGGCCTTGGGCTTGGCAGCGCCCAGCTTCACGCGCACCGGCGTATCGCCCCACATCTCTTCGAGGCGGTAGTACTGGCGAATCATCGGCTGCATGATGTGGGCCACGACAGGGCCGCAGTCCACAATGATCCACTCGCCGTTGTCTTCGCCTTCGGTGCGTGGCTTCGGAAAGCCCGCTTCCTTGACGGCGTCCTTGACGCTGGCCGCCAAGGCCTTGGTCTGGCGGTTCGAGGTACCTGCGGCCACGATCACGCGCTCGAACAGTGGCGACAGATGCTCGGTATTGAAAACCTGGATATCTTGTGCTTTCACATCTTCCAGCCCATCAACGATGGCACGCTGCAGCAATTGCACAGATTTCTTGGCAGTGGATTCGGATTTTTTGG
>Ga0308156_1002749_pt1 | contig 14829 bp, 3 predicted proteins | sample PhyAR2_FD_201041 | JGI IMG/M metagenome (GOLD analysis project Ga0308156, IMG submission 201041) | Phyllosphere microbial communities from UC Gill Tract Community Farm, Albany, California, United States - DLSL A.R2 | ecosystem: Host-associated > Plants > Phyllosphere > Unclassified | place: USA... | reverse complement strand
CTCTCGGTACGGAGCATCCGTCGTCTCACGCGCTCGTCGGCCGGGGCATCACCGGGTACCGAGCGTCGCGAGCAGGTGGCGGCGGACCCGAGGGGGCGGACCCGCCGTCACGGCAGCAGCCCGTCCCGTCACCCCTCCCCGGTCCGACGGCGGACTGCGAGCAGACCCGCTCCGGTGAGGAGCAGGAGCGCACCGGCCAGCAGACCGGCCCCGAGGTCGTCCGCACCCGTGCGGGCCAGACCTCCCGAAGACCCAGCCCCTGTCAGGGCAGGCGCCGAGGCGCCGGGCCAGCGGATGACAGAACCACCGGGCGTCACGAGGAAGCCGTCGGCCATGTCCATCACCACGAAGCCCGTCGCGAGCTGGTCGGCGCCGAGCTCACCCGAGACGCTGCCGGTCAGGTAGACCGCGTGCGCCCCGAGGTCGAAGGCCTCGTCGACCGGGAAGGTCAGCGTGACGTTCCCCTCGGCGTCGGCCACGACGGGCTCGAGCGGCAGCGGCGTCGACCGGACCACACCCGAGACGGTCTCACCCGGGACGAACCCGCTGCCGTAGACCTCCTGGGTCATGCCCGCGCCCCGGACCAGCAGCGAGTACTTGACGACCGCGAAGGGGCGTCCGGCCGGGACATCCTGGGCCTCGACCACGAAGGCCGCGGTGTCGGTGCTCGTCTGGTCCCCGACGGTCTGGGTCGCGGTCACCGGGTAGGCGCCGACCCCGACCTCGGGCAGCGTGGCCTCCCACGTGCCCTCGGGTGAGACCGTCACCGTCTGGTCGTCCCAGCCCGGGACCGACACCACGACCTCGGCGTCAGGCTGACCGGCACCCGTGACGACCACGTCGGTCGCCTCGCCGGCCGGTACGGTGATCACGTCACCGTCGAGCGGCGAGGTGATGACGACGTCAGCGACCTCCATGGCCTCGACGGTCACCCCGACAGCGTCGGAGGACTCGACGTCTCCGACGGTCTGGACCGCCTCGACCTCGTAGGCGCCGACTGCCAGCGCCTCGAAGGTCACCGTCCAGGTCCCGTCGGGGCCGACAGTCGTCGGCTGGTCGTCCTGACCTGTCACGGAGACCACCACGTCGGCGCCGATCTGCCCCTCACCCTCGACCACGAGCTCGCTCGTCGCGCCGGGCAGCACCCAGATCGAGCTGCCGTCCTGGGGTGAGGTGATGACGACGGGGACGATCTCCCCGACGGCGATCGTGACACCCACGGTGTCGGTCGTGAAAGACACCTCGATGGTCTGGGTCGCGGTCACCTGGTAGGCGCCGACCCCCAGCTCCGGGAAGGTCACGGTCCACGTGCCGTCGGTCCCGACGGTCGCGGTCTGCGGCTCCTGACCGGGGACGGTCACGACCACCTCGGCGCCGGCCTCGCCCGAGCCGACCACCGTGACGTCGAGCAGGCTCGCGTCGTCCGGGACTGTGAGCACGTCACCGTCGGCCGGCAGGGTGATCGTCACAGGGTCGACCTCGGCCGCGTCGATGTCCACCTGGACCTCGACCGTGATGCTGTCCGTGCTCGTCTGGTCACCGACGGTCTGGCTGGCGGTGATGTCATAGCTCCCAGCACCGAGCCCGGGGAACGTGGCGGTCCACGTGCCGTCAGGCCCGACGACCACCGTCTGGTCGTCTTCACCCTCGACGCTCACGAGCACCTGGGCGCCGACGTCGCCGGACCCGGTCAGGACGAGGTCTGCCGCGGTACCGGGGAGCACCGTGATGATGGTGTCGTCGCCAGGTGCGGTGATGTCGACGGGGACGACCGCGTCGACCTCGACGGTGGCGGCAGCCTGGTTGGTCTGGCCGTCGGCCGTCTGGGTGGCTGTCACGACGTGCTCACCCTCCCCGAGCCCGGGGAAGGTGACGGTCCAGGAGCCGTCAGGCCCGACCGTCGCGGTCTGCGGCGTCTCGCCGGGGACGGTGACGACGACCTCGCCGCCGATCTCCCCGGTGCCCGAGACCACGAGGTCCGTGGTCCCGCCGACCGGGACCGTGACCACGTCGCCCGAGAGGGGCGCGAGGATCACGACCTGCGCGATGCTGCCGACCTCGACCGAGACGGAGACCTCGTCCGTGCTGGGCACGGCCCCGGCGAGCTGGCCGACCGTCACGTCGTAGGAGCCGACCCCGAGACCTGGGAAGGTCACCGTCCACGTGCCCTCGGGGTTGACCGTCGTCGTCTGGTCCGGCTGCCCGGAGATCGAGGCGACGATGCTGGCTCCGGCGGCGCCGGACCCTGTGACCACGAGGTCGGTCGACCCGCCCGTGGGGATGGAGAAGACCGCGTCGTCGAGCGGAGCGGTGATCGCCACGGGAGCGGCCACCTGGACGGCGACGGAGACGCCGGTCGTCGAGACGACGGTCCCCACGGTCTGGTCCGCCGTGACCGTGTACTCGCCGGCTCCGAGGCCCGGGAACGTCGCCGTCCACGTGCCGTCGGTCTCGACGGTGACGGTCTGGTCAGGCTGACCCGTCACCGAGACCACGACCTCGGCACCGGCGTCACCTGTCCCCGCGACGACCAGGTCGGTCGTGCCGCCGTCGGCGACGTAGAGCACGCCTCCGTCGAGCGGGGCCGTGATGCTCACGGCGTCGACCCCGTCGACCGTGACCGTGACGGTCTCGGTCGTCGTCTGGTCGCCGACGGTCTGGGTCGCGGTGACGTCGTACCCACCCTCGCCGAGGCCCGGGAAGGTGGCCGTCCAGGTCCCGTCGGGTGCGACGACCACGGTCTGGTCGGGCTGGCCCGTCACGGAGACGACCACGTCGGCGCCCGGGTCACCCGTGCCAGAGGCGACCAGGTCGGTCGTCCCTCCGACCGGGACCTGGAGCGTTCCGCCGTCGACCGGGGCGGTGATGCTCGCCGGGACCACACCGTCGACCTCGACCGTGACGGTCTCGGTCGTGGTCTGGTCACCCACGGTCTGCGTCACGGTGATCTCGTAGCTGTCGGCCGGGAGCTCCGGGAAGGTCGCTGTCCACGTGCCGTCCGGGGCCACGACCACGGTCTGGGGCGCCTGGCCCTCGACCGTGACCACGACCTCGGCACCCGGGTCTCCGGTGCCGGTGACGATCAGGTCGGTCGTCCCGCCCTCGGGGACGGTGATGACGTCTCCGTCGGTCGGGGCGGTGATCGTCGCCGCGACGACCCCGTCCACCTCGACGGTGACGGTCTCCGTCGTCGTCTGGTCACCCACGGTCTGGGTCGCTGTCACGTCGTACGTGCCCTCGCCCAGGCCCGGGAAGACCGCGGTCCACGTGCCGTCAGGCTGGACCGTCACGGTCTGCGGGGTCTGGTCTGTCACCGAGACCTCGACCTCAGCACCCGGGTCGCCTGTGCCCGCGGTCTCCAGGTCTGTCGTGCCGCCGACCGGCACGGTGACGACGTCTCCGTCGTCAGGGGCGGTGATCGTCGCCGCGACGACCTCGTCGATCTCGACCGAGACGGTCTCGGTCGTCGACTGGTCACCCACGGTCTGGGCGACGGTCACGTCGTACGCGCCTGCGCCGAGGCCCGAGAAGGTCGCGGTCCACGTGCCGTCCGGGGCCACGACCACGGTCTGGTCGACCTGGCCGGTGACGGTCACGAGCACCTGGGCGCCGGGGTCCCCGGCACCGGTGACCACCAGGTCGGTGGTCCCGCCGACCGGGACGGTGACGACGTCGCCGTCAGCCGGCTCGACGACCGTGACGGGCACGATGCCGTCGACCTCGACCGTGATGGCCGCCTGGTTGACCTGTCCAGCGGCCGTCTGGGTCGCGGTGATCGGGTGCACTCCCTCGCCGAGACCTGGGAAGGTCACCGTCCAGGTGCCGTCGTCCCCGACTGTCGCCGTCTGCGGCTCCTCTCCGGGGATGGTCACGACGACCTCGCCGCCGATCTGCGCGGTCCCGGAGACCACGAGGTCGGTCGAGCCTCCGAGCGGGACCGTGATGACGTCGCCCGAGGTGGGCGTGAGGATCTGGACGGGGCCGATGGTGCCGACCACGACAGAGACCGAGATCTCCGCGGTGCTGGTCACCCCGCCGACGAGCTGGCTGGCGACCACGTCGTGCTCGCCGACCGGGAGACCTGTGAAGGTCACCGTCCACGTGCCGCCCGCGCCGACCACAGCGGTCTGGTCGGGCTGGCCCGCGAGCGAGACGAGGACGTCTGCTCCGACGTCACCGGTTCCGGTGACGGTCAGTGCCGTCGAGCCGCCGACGGGGACGGAGTAGACCGCACCGTCCGCCGGGGCGGTGATCGCCACGGGGTCGACACCGTCGACAGTGACGTCGACCGTGCTGGTCGTGACATCGGTCCCGACGGTCTGGGTGGCGGTCACCACGTAGGGTGCCTCACCCTCGCCGAGGCCCGGGAAGGTGGCCGTCCACGTGCCGTCGGGGCCGACAGTCACCGTCTGGTCCGGCTGGGTGGTCACGGAGACCACGACCTCCGCGCCCACGTCACCGGTGCCCTCGACGACCAGGTCGGTCGTCCCACCGGCCTCGACGGAGATCACGTCTCCGTCGGCCGGTGCGGTGATCGCGACGGCGTCGACCTCTTCGGCCTCGACCGAGACCGTCACCGCGGCGTCGGTCGTCTGGTCGCCGACCACCTGGGTGGCCGTCACCTCGTGCTCGCCGACGGGGACGTCGTCGAAGGTCGCGGTCCAGGTGCCGTCGGGGCCGACGGCCACGGTCTGGTCCCCCACCCCAGGGATGCTCACGAGGACGTCGGAGCCGGTCTCGCCCGCACCGCTGACGACCAGGTCGGTCGACCCGCCGGGCAGGACGAGGATGACGTCGCCGTCGAGCGGCGCCGTGATGGTCACGGCCACGAAGTCGACGAGCTCGACGGTCACCGTCGAGGTGCTCGTCTGGCCGCCGACGGTCTGGGTCGCCATGGCCTCGTAGGTACCGGCACCGAGGTCGGTGAAGGTCGCCGTCCAGGTGCCGTCCGGGGCGACGACAACGGTCTGGCCCGGCTGGCCGTCGACGGTCACCGCGACGTCTGCGCCGATGTCGCCGGTGCCGCTGACGACCACGTCGCGCGTGGTGCCCTCCGCGACCGGGATCTCGTCTCCGTCGGCCGGTGCGAGGATCGCGACCTGGTCGACCGCGTCGACCGTCACGGTGACAGTCGACGCGGTGACGTCGGTCCCCACGGTCTGGCTCGCGGTGACCGTGTACGCGCCCTCGACGAGGCCCGGGAACGTGGCCGTCCACGTGCCGTCGGTCTCGACGGTGACGGTCTGGTCGGGCTGACCTGTCACGGACACCACGACGTCGGCGCCGGCGTCGCCTGTACCGGTGACCACCACGTCGGTGGTCTCCCCTGCCGGGATGCTCACGACGTCTCCGTCGGCCGGAGCGGTGATCGCGACCTGGTCGACGTCGACGACCTCGACGGTCACGTCCTCGCTGCTCAGCTGGTCACCGACGAGCTGCGTCGCGGTGGCCGTGTAGGTACCGGCGGGCAGACCCGGGAAGGTCACCGTCCAGGTGCCTTCGTCGCCGACGGTCGTCTCCTGGTCGGTCTCGCCGGGGACCGACACGAGGACGTCGGCGCCGACCGAGCCTGTGCCGGTCACGACGAGGTCGGCCTCGGAGCCTGTCGCCACGTAGAGGCTGTCGCCGTCGAGAGGTGACGTGATGGCCAGCGGGGCCACCTCGAAGACCTCGACGGGGACGGTCACGCTGGTGGTCTGGTCGCCGACGGTCTGGGTGGCGACGACGTCGTAGGAGCCGGCCCCGAGACCCGGGAAGGTCGCGGTCCACGACCCGTCGGGCTCGACGACGACAGTCTGGTCAGGCTGACCTGTCACCGTCACGAGGACCTCGGCGCCAGGGTCACCGGTCCCGACGATGTCGAGGTCTGCGGTCCCGCCGATCGGGACGGTGATCACGTCCCCCGCGGCGGGCGCGGTGACGGTCACCTCCGCGACGTCGTCGACGACGACGCCGACGGTGGCGTCGGTCGTCAGGGTGCCGACGGTCTGGGTCGCGGTCACCGCGTAGGTCCCCTCGCCGAGGCCCGGGAAGGTCACGGTCCACGAGCCGTCAGGTGCGACGACTGCTGTCTGGTCGGTCTCGCCCGGGATCGACACGACCACGTCGGTCGCCGGGTCCGCGGTCCCTGTCACGACCAGGTCGGTCGTCCCGCCTGCGGGGACAGTCACGACTGTCCCGTCGGCCGGTGCGGTGATGGTGACAGCGTCGGCCTCGGCGACCTCGACGGTGACGGAGCTCGAGCTGCTCTGGTCTCCGACAGTCTGGTCCGCGGTGACGGTGTAGGAGCCAGCGCCGAGACCCGGGAAGGTCGCGGTCCACGTCCCGTCAGGGCCGACTGTCGTGGGCTGCTCCGGCTGACCGGGGATGCTCACGAGCACGCCGGCGCCGACGAACCCTGTCCCCGAGACCACCAGGTCGGTGGTCTCGCCGGTCACGACGGTGATCACGTCGCCGTCGCTCGGTGCGGTGATGGCGACGGCGTCGATCTCGGCGACCTCGAGGGCCACCGTCGCGGTCGACTGCTCGGTGCCCACGGTCTGGGTGGCGGTGACCGTGTACTCCCCTGCCGGGAGGTCCCTGTACGTCGCCGTCCAGGTCCCGTCAGGTCCGACGGTCACGGTCTGGTCGTCCTGGCCGGTGACCGCGACGACGACCTCGGCGCCGATCTGACCGGTGCCTGTGACGACCACGTCGGTCTCGTCCCCGACGGCGACCGTGAAGACCTGGCCGTCGGTCGGGGTGGTGATGGCGACGTCGTCGATCTCGCCGACCTCGACCGTGAAGCCGACCGTCGCGGTCGTCGTCTCGGCACCGACGGTCTGGCTCGCGGTCGCGGTGTACGTACCGGTGCCGACAGCGGGGAAGGTCACCGTCCACGTGCCGTCGGGCCCGACCGTCGCTGTCTGGTCTGCCAGGCCGGGTGCCGACACGACGACCTCTGCGCCGATCTGGCCGGTCCCGGTCACGGCGACGTCGAGCGTGCTCGCACCGTCGGGCACCGTGAGGGTGGCACCGTCGGCCGGCAGGGTGATCGTGACGTCGGTGATCTCGCCGACCTCGACGGTCAGGCCGACGCTCGCGGTGGTGGCCTGGTCACCGACGGTCTGCGCGGCGGTCACGGTGTAGGTCCCGACACCGACGCCTGGGAAGGTCGCGGTCCAGGTCCTGTCCGGGGCGACCGTCACGGTCTGCTCCGGGAGCCCGGACAGCGTGACGACCACGTCGGCGCCGGGGTCGCCGGTGCCGGTGACGGTCACGTCGGTCTCGGGTGCCGTCGCGGGGACCGTGAGCACTGTGCCGTCGGTCGGGAGCGTGATCGCGACGGGCAAGACCTCGTCGACCACGACGGTCACGGAGGAGCTGCTCGTCTGGTCGCCGACGGCCTGGGTCGCGGTCACCGCGTAGCTGCCCTCGTCGATCCCGGCGAAGGTCGCGGTCCACGTGCCGTCAGGGCCGACGACCACGGTCTGGTCGGGCTGGCCGAGGAGCGACACGACGACGTCGGCGCCGATCTGGCCCGTGCCGGAGACGACCACGTCGGTGGTCCCGTCGACGGGGACCGTGAGCACTGTGCCGTCGGCGGGGGCGGTGATGACGACGTCGTCGATCTCGCCGACCTCGACCGAGACGCCGACGCTCGCTGTGCTGACCTCCGCACCGGCGGTCTGGGTCGCGGTCACCGCGTAGGTGCCGACACCCGCCGCCGGGAAGGTGACGGTCCACGTCCCGTCAGGCCCGACGACGGTGGTCTGGGTGGGCAGCCCCGGTGCCGCGACGGAGACGTCGGCGCCGATCTCGCCGGTGCCGGTGACAGCCAGCGGCAGGGTCGCGCCCGAGTCGGGCACGGTCAGCACGTCACCGTCGAGCGGGGCGGTGATCGCCACGTCGACGGCCGGGATCACGGCGGACCTCACGGTCGCCGACGCGAGGTTCACCTCGGCGAGAGGTGTCCCCAGGAGGGGCAGCAGGTCGATGCTCACGGCACGCTGCGTGAACGCACCCTCGTCGAAACCGGCCGGGGTGGTGAAGCTCCCGGCCTCCTGGACGTTCGCGGTGATCGAGAGGATCTGGTTGATCACCCCGGTGATCGGCTGGAGGGCCGTGCCGGCGGCGACCACGAGCGGGCGGAAGGCGGCGTCGGTGATCCCGACGCCGGTGATCGCGTTCGAGAGCGGCGTGACGATCGCGGGAAGGAGCGTGCCCACCACAGTGCTCGTGATGGGGGTGAGCAGCGTGCCGAGCGGGATCACGCCGAGGGCGGTCGTCTGCGAGGTGTCGAGGACGGGGGCCGGAGCGCCGGGCGTGCCGAGGAAGCTCGCGACGGTCCCGGTCGCCAGCACGTTGACGGCCACGAGCGGGACGGCGAGCGGCGGGGTGCCGACAGTCGCGTTCGCCGTGAGGCGCACGGTCATCGTCGAGCTGCGCAGGGTGTTGTTCGCCGAGCTCACGAGCAGCGCGGGGACCTGGTCGAAGATCGTCGCGACGGCCCCGTCGAGCCCGGCCTGGATGAGCGACGGGTCGAGCAGCTCGGTGTTCGGCGCGAGGTTGTTGAGCGTGCCGTCGTACGGCCCGCCCTGGGAGTTGGCGATGAGCCTGGCGAGGTCGACCGTCACCTCACCTGTCGCGAAGTTGATGGTCACGGCGCTGTCGGTGCTCGTGATCGGCGCTGCTGTGATCGCGGAGAGAGCCGTGTTGAGGTTGACGGTCAGGCCGACGGTCACGGCGACGTTGCTCACCGTGACGAGGCCGGCGGTCACGGTGCGCAGTGCGGTCGTGAGCGGTCCGACCACGCTGGTCGCGATGCCGGGGAGCGCCTGGCCGAGGATGCCCGTCGGACCGGTGATCCCGTTCGCGGTGGTCGTCAGGGTGGTGAGGGCCCCGTTGAGGTTCGTCGTGAGGTTCTGGACGACTGGGCTCGTGAAGACGAGCGTCCCGTCGGCGATCTGGTAGTCGCTCGTCGCGAGGTCGTCACCGACAGAGCCGGCTGTCGCCGACAGCGCCCCGAGCTCGACCCTGAGCTCGGAGATCAGCCCTGTGGTGATCGCGCTGAGCGCCGCGGTGTCGAGGAGCTCGGTGACGTCGACGAAGGCGTTGTCCTGCGGGCCGGTCCCGCCGACGGCGATCGACCCGTCCTGCGTGACCGCGCCGGAGGCCGCGTAGGCGTCCTCCTCGCTGGTCGACGCGTACTGCTCGAGGGCTCCGACGCCGATCACGCCGTTCGGCCCGAACAGCTGGACACCGCCGCCGAGGTCGATGCCGAGGGTGCTCAGCACCGAGGCCTGGAGGGGGCTGGCGACGATCCCGGGTGCGCTCGGGTCGGCGCTGTAGGCCGGTGCGAGGCTGGCGATCCCGTCGAGGTTCACGGTGCCGCCGCCGCTGACGACGCGGCCCTCGGCCTCGGCGCTGTCGGACTCGACAGCGGCTGCGGGTGTGGCGACGGCTCCGATGAGCACGAGACCGACGGTGGCGATCATGGCTGCTGCCCGCCGGCCGGCCGTGGCCGCCCTGTGGCGGCGCCCAGTGGTGGTGTGCATGTGTCCGTGCCCCCTCGTTGGAGTGATGCCAGGCGGCACGTCCGGCAGGACCGGCGGGCGGTTGACCTGGTGCTTCCCCTGGTGGCCGTCCCGTCCGCAAGGACCCAGGTCCCACCCGAGTCGTGTCGCCGACCCATCGTCAGCCGCCGCACCGGCGGGTTGCGGGCTGGGTGCGGGGTCTCGGCGGCTACCCCCGTGCACCTCTGCGGGAACCCGCACGATCTGCGGGTTCCTTTGCGGAGACCTCCCCCGGTCCCGCACTATTGGTCGACGTAGGCACGGCACCCGCAGCATCGTTTGGGAGAACGCTTTCCATCCGCGGGTCGACTCGCTCCGTGCCCACGTCGTCGAAGGGGGGGTTCGATGACCATGGCCAGAGACACGACCACGGCCGACGGAGGCCGAGAGAGCACGTCGAGGCAGCTGGACGCTGCGCTCGACGCTGTCGCAGGGCCCGGGTCGCACCCCGGCCTGCTCGTCGTCGGGCCGCGGGGGATGGGGAAGTCGACGCTGCTCGACGACCTCGAGGCCGCCCTCGACGGCGTCGTCGTACGCGTGCGCGGGCTGCGCACCGTGCCGACTGTCCCGTACGGGGCAGCCGTGATCGCCGAGGCGCAGGTGAGCAGCGCGCTCGGCATCCCGGTCGTCGCACGCCCCGACGACGTGGGCTCGGTCCGGCAGGCGCTCGCCGACGCTCACGTCGCACCGCCGTCCCGTGCGGACGCGCTCGACTCGCGGATGCTCGACGCCTTCGTGCAGTCGATGCGGCTCGCCGCCGGACGTGGCCGCATCTACCTCCTCGTCGACGACGTCGACCATATCGACGCCGCGAGCCGGGCTCTGTTCGCCCTCGCCGCCGCGTACTCGACGGCCGGCGGAGGTGTGGTCTGCTCGGCGACCCGTGAGCAGGACGTCCCCGAGCTGCACGACTTCCGCAGGCTCGAGCTCAAGCCCCTGACCGTCGAGGACGTGGTCGAGACCGCCCGCTCGCTGCGGTCCCTCACACCGCCGGCGACTGTCGCGCAGCGCGTCCGCGACCTCACCGACGGGCGCCCCGCGGTCGTCCAAGAGCTCGTCGAGCAGCTCACGGAGACCCAGCTGCTCGGCACGAGCCTCGTCCCGACGACCGAGCGGCTCGCCGACGCAGCACGTGCCGCGGTGACCGACCTCGTGGCCGAGCTCCCACCACCGACCCTCGAGGCGCTGCACCTGGTGGTCACCTCGGGCACCCGCTCGGCCGGCCTCGTGTCGAGGATGCTCGACTCCCTCGGATCCTGCCTCGAAGACCTCGTCGACGACGGCGCTGTCGTCTCGCGCGCCGGGTACGTCCGGCCTGTGAGCGGGCTGCTCGAGCGGCACCTGCGCGCCACCACCACCAGCACCATCAGACGCCGCGCAGCCCGGGCGCTCCTCGCTGCGTGCGCCGACGACCTCGACCCTGTCCAGGAGGCGTTCAGCACGGCCGTGGCGACCTCCGACGCGCCCGGCGAGTCCGCGGGGCTCGTCCTGGGCCTCGCCGCTCACGCCGTGCGGGTCGTCCAGACGAGCAGCAGCCGTGACGCCGGGGACCGGGCGCGCAGGCTGCTCGCCGCCGCCTGGCCGCACAGCACGCCCGAGGTCCGCGGCCTCCTGAGCGCCGCCGAGGCGCAGGTCGCCCTGCACGACGGCCTGCTGGCCGACGCCCTGGCGGTCGCCCAGACCGCGCTCGACGGGTTCTCGGGTGGTCGAGGACGGGTCGCGCTGGCCCGCGTGGTCCAGAACGTCCGCCTGCTCGCCGACGAGATGGTCTCGGCGAGCATCGCGCTCGACGCCCTAGACCAGGCCCACCCTTCCGAATGGTCCGCAGCGCAGGCCTTCGCCGTCGAGACCGCGCTCATGCTGCTGGCGGTCGGGCGGCCCACAGCCGCGCAGACCGTCGCAGAGCGGGTCGCACCGCTCCGCGACGAGCTGTCCGACGCGCTCCGCGCCGAGCTCGACTACGCGCTGGCCCGCACAGCGTCGTCGGGCGAGACCGACCCCGACGCGGCCCTCGAGAGGTGGTCTCAGGCTCGTGCTCGGGGTGAGGTTCAGGGCGCACCCGGAGCAGGCCGGACACCTTGGGAGTGCGCGGGGATGCACCTCTACGCCCTGCGCCACGCAGGCAAGATCGCCGAGGCACGCGCCGAGCTCGCGACGCTCTCGGGCACCCCGCGCTCCAGGTACGACAGGCTGCTCTACGACCTGAACCACGCGATGGTCGAGTTCGCGCGCGGCAGCTACGTGCTCGCCGTGCACCACCTCGAGAAGATGTCGGAGATCTCGGACCTCAGCTCCTGCGCCACCTCGCTGCGGGTCGCCGTCGGCATCGGGAGCTCTTTCGAGGCCCCGGGCCCCGCAGTCCCCCCGACCTTCCTACGAGCCTCGCGGGGAGGTCGGGCGATCGCCCTCGGGCCGACGCTGCTGGACGTCCGCGCCGAGGTCACCCAGGGCGTGTACTGCCTGGCATCGGGCCAGGGCGACCGTGCTGTCGAGCTCTTCGAGCACGCCCGGTCGGCGCTGTTCCTCGACGACGACGAGCGCACGGCGCTCGCCGACACGATGATCACCGTCGTCCTGCCGACGGCCCTCGCGCGCGCCTACGTCGCCGAGGGCAGGCTCGACGACGCCAGGGTGCTCTCGAGGACCTGCTCGCAGCGCGAGGACAGGTGCAGCTGGATGTCCGTCGCGGCCCAGGAGCTCGTCGACGCCGTGCTCGCGACGCCGGGCCACTCGCCGGTGCCCGAGACCGACGCTGTCCGGCGGTGGCTCGCCGACCCGCGGCTGGTCCGGCCTGTCCGTGACCACCTGCGCCAGGTCTTCGCCGGGCCGTCGGTCGAGCAGCCCGCGAGCCTCGGTCCCGCGGAGATCGCGGTCGGAGGGCGGCCCGACAGCTCGACTGTGCCCGCCGAGGTCCGGTCGGCGCTCTCCGAGCGAGAGCTGCAGATCGCGCTGCTCGTGGCGCGCGGCATGCGCAACAAGGAGATCAGCGCGAGCGTGTACCTCTCGGTCCGGACCGTCGAGGCGACCCTGACCCGGGTGTTCCGCAAGGTCGACGTGAGGTCGCGCACCGAGCTGGTCTCGCGTCTGGGCGGGAGCACGGCGGTGCTGTCGGGGGACGTCGCACGCTGAGCATCGCCACACCTCGGGGCCCGGTGTGTGCTGCGACACACTATGCTCGACCTGGGACGAAGGTCCCTTGCACCAGCGTCGATGCACACCGGAGGAATGCCGTGCCCCAGGACACCCCGTCCACAGCGCCCGAAGGCCGAGAAGCCCCTGAGGCCCACGAGGCCGCGGACGAGAACCCCACGTTCCCGCCGAGCGCGGCCTTCGCCGCGCAGGCCAACGCTCAGGCCGACCTCTACGACCAGGCCACCGCCGACCCGACGGCCTTCTGGGCCGAGCAGGCTCGGAAGCACGTCACCTGGAAGACCCCCTTCACCGAGACCCTCGACTGGTCCGGGGCGCCCGTCGCCCGCTGGTTCGCCGACGGCACCCTCAACGCGGCGTACAACGCCGTCGACAGGCACGTGGTCGCCGGGAACGGCGACAGGGTCGCGCTGCACTTCGAGGGCGAGCCCGGCGACACCCGGACCGTCACCTACGCCGAGCTCCAGCGCGAGGTGTCCCGGGCGGCCAACGTGCTCTCGTCCCTCGGGGTCGAGGCCGGGGACCGGGTGGTCATCTACCTGCCGATGATCGTCGAGGCCGTCGTCGCGATGCTCGCCTGCGCCCGCATCGGCGCTCCGCACTCCGTCGTCTTCGGCGGGTTCTCCGCCGACGCGCTGCGCAGCCGCATCGCCGACGCCGAGGCCAAGGTCGTCATCACCGCCGACGGCGGCTACCGCCGAGGGAGCGCCGCGGCGCTCAAGCCCGCCGTCGACGCAGCCCTCGAGACCCTCGACGGCGGTCCGGAGTCTCCGGTCCAGCACGTCCTCGTCGTGCGCCGGACCGGCCAGGACGTCGCGTGGACCGCCGGACGCGACGTCTGGTGGCACGAGGCCGTCGAGGCCGCAGACGTCCAGCACGAGCCCGTGTGGGTCGAGGCCGAGCACCCGCTCTTCATCCTCTACACCTCCGGGACGACCGGGAAGCCCAAGGGGATCTTGCACACGACAGGCGGGTACCTCACCCAGGCCGCGTACACGCACCACAACGTCTTCGACCTCGAGCCCGAGACCGACGTCTACTGGTGCACGGCCGACGTCGGCTGGGTCACCGGGCACACCTACGTCGTCTACGGTCCGCTGCTCAACGGCGCGACGCAGGTGATCTACGAGGGCACCCCCGACACCCCGCACCAGGGACGCTGGTGGGAGCTCGTCGAGAAGTACAAGGTCTCGATCCTCTACACGGCGCCCACGGCCATCCGCACCTGCATGAAGTGGGGCGAGGAGATCCCCGGACGCTTCGACCTGTCCTCGCTCCGGCTGCTCGGCTCGGTCGGCGAGTCCATCAACCCCGAGGCGTGGAAGTGGTACCGCCGGGTGATCGGGTCGGGCGTCACGCCGATCGTCGACACGTGGTGGCAGACCGAGACCGGCGCCATCATGATCTCCCCGCTGCCTGGTGTGACCGAGGCCAAGCCAGGATCGGCGCAGCGCCCGCTGCCCGGGATCGCCGCCGACGTGGTCGACGACGCGGGTCAGCCCGTGGGTCACGGCGAGGGCGGGTACCTCGTGGTGACCGAACCCTGGCCCGCCATGCTCCGCGGGATCTGGGGCGACCTCGAGCGCTTCAAGGACACGTACTGGTCGAGGTTCAAGAACATCTACTTCGCCGGCGACGGCGCCAAGAAGGACGACGACGGCGACATCTGGCTGCTGGGCCGCGTGGACGACGTGATGAACGTGTCGGGGCACAGGCTCTCGACCACGGAGATCGAGTCGTCGCTGGTCGCCCACGAGATCGTCGCCGAGGCGGCCGTGGTCGGCGCCTCTGACGAGACGACCGGGCAGGCTGTCGTGGCCTTCGTGATCTTGCGCTCGGAGTTCGCCGCGGACGCCGTGCAGGCCGACGTGCAGGAGCTGCTGCGGGCGCACGTCGCGAAGCAGATCGGGCCGATCGCCAAGCCCCGCACGATCCTCGTCGTCCCCGAGCTCCCCAAGACCCGGTCCGGCAAGATCATGCGCCGCCTCCTCCGCGACGTCGCCGAGCACCGCACCGTCGGCGACGCGACGACCCTCGCGGACTCCTCGGTCATGGACCTCATCGCGAGCGGCCTGGCGACGCCCGCGCCGAAGTAGTGGTCGGTCGGCGCCTGCCTGCTGGACCA
>Ga0308156_1002744_pt1 | contig 14856 bp, 12 predicted proteins | sample PhyAR2_FD_201041 | JGI IMG/M metagenome (GOLD analysis project Ga0308156, IMG submission 201041) | Phyllosphere microbial communities from UC Gill Tract Community Farm, Albany, California, United States - DLSL A.R2 | ecosystem: Host-associated > Plants > Phyllosphere > Unclassified | place: USA... | reverse complement strand
TGGCGCTTCCAGGGCGGCGGCAAGCTGCGCGAGGAGGATGTGACGGCAGCCTACGTCGAGCGCATTGTCTCCGACATCAAGCTGGCCCGCCCGATGAAGATCGTCGTGGACAGCGGCAACGGCATTGCCGGTGCCACCGCGCCGGGCATCTTCCGCGCGCTGGGCTGCGAGGTGACCGAACTGTTCTCCGAGGTGGATGGCAACTTCCCCAACCACCATCCGGACCCCAGCAAGCCCGAGAACCTGCGTGACCTGATCGAGGCGCTGCAGACCGGCGATGCCGAGCTCGGCCTGGCCTTTGACGGCGACGGCGACCGCCTGGGCATCGTGACCAAGGACGGCCAGAACATCTACCCCGACCGCCAGATGATGCTGTTTGCCCAGGACGTGCTCTCGCGCGTGCCCGGAGGCGAGATCGTCTATGACGTCAAATGCTCGCAGCGCCTGGCGCCGGCGATCGAGGCCGCAGGTGGCAAACCGGTGATGTACAAGACCGGGCATTCGCTGATCAAGGCGCGCATGCGCGAGACCAATGCGCCGCTGGGCGGCGAGATGAGCGGCCATATCTTCTTCAAGGAGCGCTGGTACGGCTTTGACGACGGCACCTATGCCGGCTGCCGCCTGCTGGAGATTCTCAGCAAGGCCCAAAATCCTTGCGCACTGCTGCATGCGCTGCCCAGCAGCTACAGCACGCCCGAGCTCAATGTGGAATGCCAGGAGGGCGAACCGCACAAGCTCAGCGCCCAGCTGCAGGAGATGGCGGCCGATGTGTTCAGCGAACCCGCCCAGATCAATACGATTGACGGGCTGCGGGTGGACTGGCCCGATGGTTTTGGTCTGATCCGTGCGAGCAACACCACGCCGGTGCTGGTGCTGCGCTTTGAAGGCCACACGCAGGCAGCGTTGCACCGCATCCAGAACGAGATGAAAGCGCTGCTGCTCAAGGTCAAGCCCGATGCCGTGGTTGGCAGCGCCTCGCACTAAGGCGCGGCCAAGTCCATGGGTGTGAGCCTGATGCTCTACGGCTGGGTGGCACGGCTTGCCCGCCCGCTGGTGCGGCGCAAGCTGGCGCGCCGCGCGGTGCGGGAGCCCGGCTACGCCCAGATGGTGGAGCAGCGTTTTGGCGATTACGGCGATCTGCCGCGCTACCGGGCGGTGCCCGAGATGCCGCTGGTCTGGATCCATGCGGTATCGCTGGGCGAGACCCGCGCTGCGGCCATCCTGCTGCGCGAGCTGCGGCTGCAGATACCCGCATTGCGGCTGCTGCTGACCCACGGCACGGCCACTGGCCGTGAGGAGGGGCAAAAGCTGCTGCTGCCTGGCGATATCCAGGTCTGGCAGCCCTGGGATGACCGCGCCAGCGTGAACGCGTTTTTGCGCCATTTCCGGCCCTCGATGGGCATTCTGATGGAGACGGAGATGTGGCCGGGCCTGGCTGCTGGCTGCCAGCGCGAGCGTGTGCCACTGGTGCTGGCCAATGCCCGGCTCAACGAGAAATCGCTGCGCGGTGCCCAGCGCCTGGCCTGGCTGGCGCGCCCGGCCTACCAAAGCCTGCGCTCGGTGATCGCGCAGACCGAGGCCGATGCCGCACGCCTGCGCGCCGCAGGGGCCGAGGTCACCGCCGTGCTGGGCAACCTCAAATTCGATGTCGAACCCGATGCGGCGCAACTGGCCCAGGGCCAGTCCTGGCACCAGGCGGCAGGCAAGCCGGTGGTGATGCTGGCCAGCAGCCGGGAGGGCGAGGAGGCCCTGTGGCTGCAGGCGCTGGCACAGCTGCGCAGCAGCGGCCCGGAAGCGGCAGCGAAGGTGCAATGGCTGCTGGTGCCGCGCCACCCGCAGCGTTTTGACGAGATTGTGCAACTGCTGCAGCGTGCCGGTTTGCAGGTATCACGACGCAGCCATTGGCATGAGGGGCCGCAGCCTGCCGATGTGTGGCTGGGCGACAGCATGGGCGAGATGCAGCTGTACTACGGCCTGGCCGATGTGGCGATGCTGGGCGGCAGCTTTGCGCCCCTGGGCGGCCAGAACCTGATCGAGGCGGCCGCCTGCGGCTGCCCGGTGGTGATGGGCCCGCACACCTTCAACTTTGCGCAGGCGGCCGACAGCAGCGTGCAAGCCGGTGCCGGGCTGCGCGTGCCAGGCATGGACGAAGGTCTGCAGCAGGCCGTGGCCATTGCCACCGACAGGGCCAGCCACAGCCGCATGCGCCGCGCAGCGCAGCAGTTTGCGCAGGCGCACCGGGGTGCGGCCAAGGCGAGCGCGCAGCTGGTGGCCGCTGTGCTGGAGTCGACGGACGGTTTTGTCAACTCGAGCTTCGAGGCCTCGCTGTTCGAGGAGGATTCTGCCTAGCCTTTAGAGCGGGTGGCAAAGGCCAGCACAAAGGTCAGCGCCAGGGTGGGCAAGGCCGATCCCGCTTGCGGCGCCCAGGCGGCCAGGCCGTGGTAGAGCGCAATCCCGCCCAGCCACAGCGCCAGGGGCAGCAGGTGCACGGCAGCCTGCGCATTGCCAGGCTGGTAGCCACCCCAGGACAGGCGGCCCAGAATCACGCCAAACAGCGGCACAAAGATGGAGCTGAGGGTCAGCAAAAAGGGCTCGAGGCTGTGCATCGGCAGCACCACGGCCAGCGCAGTGCTGGCTACAGCCATCGCAATGCCCCAGCCGCGCACGCCCCAGCGCGGCAGCAGACTGTGGGCCGATACTGCGCCCGAGTAGGCATCGCCATAGGCATTGTCCACCTCATCGAGCAGCACCAGCGACAGCGCAATCAAGCCGCCCTGGGCCAGCAGCAACGCGGCAACCAGGTCGGTGCTGGGCAGCACCAGGGCCACCAGCACGCCCAGTGCATAGCACCAGATATTGGCAATGCCAAAACCGATCCAGGTGCCGGCCAGGGCGCTGCGGCCATCGCGCCCGTAGCGGGCATAGTCGGCCACCAGCGGCAGCCAGGAAATGGGCATGGCCACCACCAGGTCGAGTGCGGGCATCACGCCCATGCCGCCGGCGCCGGCGCGGCTCCACAACGCAGGCAGGCCCTGCTGCACTGCCATGCCCACAAACTGCCAGCTCAGCCACAGCAGCGACAGCACCACCAGCGGCAGCGCGATGCGCGAGATCAGCTGGCGCACCAGCCGCACCATGGAGCCGGTCATCAGCGCCACCAGCAGCCCGCCCCAGAGCAGGGTCGCCAGCCAGGGCCAGTACGCCGCCTGCATGCCGCCGGCCTGGCGGCCAATGGCCACCGTGGATTCGCGCATCACGACCAGCTCGAAAGCACCCCAGCCCAGCAGCTGCACGATATTGAGCAGTACCGGCAGCTTGGCAAAGTGGCGGCCATAGACATGGTGGATCAGCGCGGCGCTCGACAGCCCCGTGTCGCATCCGATCTTTCCCACCCAGGCCAGCAGACCCGCTCCCACCACCGAGCCGCCGATGATCGCCATCAGGGCCTGCTGCGTGGACAGCGCGGGCATCAGATAGGCGCCGACCTGCATCACCAGCAGTCCCACGCCCAGGCTGAACCACAGCGAGGCCAGATGCCAGCCGTTGAAAACACGCTCTTGCACAGTGACGGGATGGAGGGCGAGGTTGGAGGCGGACGATGCGTTGGCAGTCATGGTCTGTTATTTTTTGGAATGCTGCGAAAGAGGCGGCTGCGCAGGGCGGCCCCGGGCGCCTAGAAGTGCCGCTATTGTGCCCAGCCTGCAAGACCCTGGGCGCATATGGACGATCTCTGCCAGGTTGCCGCGCGCGCAGGCCGCCCACCCTCGCTCGGGTTGACTACAATCGCCTCCGAGATGACGATACAGACCGACCCGACTACCTGGATGCGCGAGGGCGTGAGCCCCAGCTGCGTGGTGCTGCCTTCGCGCGGCGGCGGGCTGCTGCTGGATTTTCTGGCCCAGCGCCTGCCTCTGGTCACCGCTGCGCAGTGGCTTGAGCGCATGCAGGCGGGCGATGTGGTCGATGGAACACGCCGGACCTTGGGGCCGGCGCAGGCCTTTGTACCCGGCATGCGGGTGTACTACTGGCGCAAGGTGGAGCGCGAGCTGCCCATCCCTTTCGATGCCGATGTGCTGTACGAAGACGAGCGCCTGCTGCTGGTGGACAAACCGCATTTTCTGCCGGTGCTGCCCACCGGCAAGTATGTGCAGAACTCACTGCTGGTGCGGCTGAAGAATGCGACCGGCAATGCCCATCTCTCCCCGCTGCACCGCATCGACCGCGATACTGCCGGGCTGCTGCTGCTGTCCAAGGATGCGGCCACGCGTGGCCAGTACCAGGCCTTGTTCCGCGACCGGGCGATGGACAAGACCTATGAGGCGGTGGCGCCGTGGCGGGCAGACCTGGTGTTTCCGCGTGAGCATCACAGCCGCATGGGAGAGAGCCAGCGCTTTTTTCTGATGCACGAGGTGCCAGGCGAACCCAACAGCCACAGCCATATGGAGCTGCTGGAGCAGCAGGGCGCCTGGGCGCGCTACGGTCTCAAGCCCGTCAGCGGCAAGCGCCACCAGCTGCGTGTGCACATGGCGGCCTTGGGGCTGCCGATCCGCAATGATGCCTTCTACCCCGAGGTCAATGATCCGCCGGAGGGTGATTTCTCGCGGCCCTTGCAGCTGCTGGCACGCGAGCTGCGCTTTACCGATCCGGTGACCGGGCAGGCGCATGTGTTCCGCAGCCGGCGCCAGTTGCTGCCCCTGGTGGGCTGAAAAACAAAGCCGCCTGGGCGGCGGCTTGGTGGGGTAGGGACCAGATCACTCCACATCAGCGGCTGAGCGTACCCATGGCCTCGCCCAGCCGCACGGGCTTGGCTGCTGCCCAGTCGGGGTTGAAAGTGCTCTTGCCTTCGGGCAGCAGCAGCACGATGGTCGAGCCCAGCAGAAAGCGGCCCATCTCATCGCCTTGCTCCAGCACGATCGGCTGGGTCTGGTAGTCCCAGCTGCGCACCTTGCGCGAGCGCGGGGGATTCACCTGGCCATGCCAGGTCGTGTACATGCTGCCCACGATGGTGGCGCCGACCAGCACCATGACGACAGGCCCGATGCGCGATTCAAACACGCAGACCACGCGCTCATTGCGAGCAAACAGGCCCGGCACGCCACGCGCGGTGACCGGGTTCACCGAGAACAGATCACCCGGAACATAGAGCATCTTTTGCAGCTTGGCGCGCAATGGCATATGGATGCGATGGTAGTCGCGGGGGCTCAGATAAATGGTGGCGAACTGGCCGTTGGTGAACTGCGCGGCCAGCTGTGCATCGCCGCCGAGCAACGCCGTGGTGCTGTAGCTGTGGCCCTTGGCCTGGAAGATCTGGTCCTGTGCGATGGCGCCGCACTGACTGATGGCGCCGTCGACCGGGCAGACCAGATCGGCCTGGGCCATCGGCCGCACGCCTTGGCGCAGCTCCCGGGTGAAGAAGTCGTTGAAGCTCTTGTACTGCGCGATATCGGGCTGCGCTGCCTCATCCATGTTGACCTGGTACTTGCCGACAAACCAGCGGATGAAGCTGGTGGTTGCGCCGCCCAGCTCCGCCGATGCCAATGAGCCGGCCAGCGCGGTCATCCATTTCTTGGGCATCAGGTATTGGGGCAAAACAGCAATTCGATCGCGCATGGTCAGGGCCGTCACAGTAAACCGCCGATTCTATCGACACTGTGTCGTTCGAATGACAAATTGCGTTGTGAAATGCAGCTTTTGTCGGTCATGTGCTGACAATTTGTCGCCAAATGCCTGGTGGCGATGACGATGCCGCCAGCAGGGGTGACAGCAGCGGCTGGGTCTGTAGTCCGGGGGCTGATTATGATGGCGGACCTCCCGCCTTCATCTCGCTCTCTGCCGCGCCATGTCTTCTGCACGTCCGCCATCGCCACCCAGATCTTCGCCGGGCACCACCAGCCGCCGCGCGCGGCTGCAGCTGTGGTGGCGCAACTTTCTGCCATCGGCCGCGCATGTCAACGGGCTGGAGCTGGCGCGCATGGTGGTGGGCGCGATGGTGGTGCTGTGGCTGACCGGTCTGGCCAGCCAGACCTGGGGCCAGCATGACCACACCCCCTGGCTGTTTGCCGCGATGGGGGCCAGCGCCTTGCTGCTGATAGGCACGCCATCCAGCCCGATGGCGCAACCCTGGCCGGTGATTGGCGGCTCGCTGCTGTCGGCGCTGGCGGGATGGGTCGCAGTGCTGGTGTTTCCGGATCCGCTGCTGGCTGCGGCGGTGGCGGTGGGTCTTGCCATCATGGTGATGGTGGTGCTGCGTTGCCTGCACCCGCCGGGCGCTGCGCTGGCCATGTGGATGGCCATCCAGGGCTGGCACGATGTGGCGATCCTGCTCAACCCGGTGGCGCTGAACCTGGTCGTTCTGGTGCTGCTGGCCACCGCCTACAACCGCATGACTGGCAAGCGCTACCCCGCGCCCCAGCACAGCCAGAAGCCGCAGGCAGTGCAGCCATCGCGCGCGTCCAGCGCACACATCGAGGGCGGCGATCTGGATGAAGCACTGGCGCGGTTCAACGGCGTGCTGGATGTGAGCCGCGCCGATCTGGAAGCGCTGCTGCAGGGCGCAAGCCAGGCGGCCTTCAAGCGCACGCTGGGCAATGTGCGCTGCGAGGATGTGATGTCCCATCCGGTGCATGCGACGCGGCCGGAGAGCAGCATCAAGGATGCCTGGTCGCTGATGCAGCAGCACCGGGTCAAGGCCTTGCCGGTGGTCGATGCTGCGCAGCGGGTGGTGGGTATCATCACCGCCACCGATCTGCTCAACCATGCGCTGACCGCCACCCCGGCCGCGCTCAGCAGCAAGCTCAAGCACTGGGTGCTGCGCAAGAAAGACGCTGGCCAGCTGGTGGGCGACCTGATGACGGCCGAGGTCTCCCAGGTAGGCAGTTACGACCGCATGGTGGACCTGATTGCGGTCTTCTCGCGCGCCAAGCTGCACCATGTGCCGGTCGTCAACCAGCAGGGCAAGCTGGTGGGCATCATCTCCCAGACCGATCTGATGCGCGAGATGGCAGCGGCGCTGTCGCTGCCGCGTGACGATGCCTGAGCGGAAGTTTGAGTAATCGCCAAGAATTAGCAAAGCCCTGCAGTAGCGATGCTGCAGGGCTTTGCTCTTCAGAACGGGGACTCCGCCCTGGGGCTTGGTCGCTGGGCTGGAAAAACTCTGCAGAACCCTTGCCCGACGCAGGGAGTTTGCAGAGGGTTCCCAAGCCCCGCTATCTTCGCAGCACCAGCCAGCTGAAGGCGCCCAGTGACAGCAGCGAGTAGATCAGCCCCGGCGCAGCAGCAGTCAGCATCGGGTGCCAGTTCTGCAGGTTGCCGGCAAAGCCGAACACGTTGTTCAGCAGGAAGAAGCTGATGCCTGCCATCACGCCGCCAAACACATAGCCGGTGATGCCGCCCGAGCGGAAGTGGAGGTAGGCAAAGGGCAGGGCGAGCACGACCATCACCAGGCAGCTGATGGGGTAGAACACCTTGCGCCACAGCTCGATCTCATAGCGCTGCGCACTTTGGCCGTTGGCCTGCAGGTGGCTGACGTAGAGGAAAAGGTCGTAGGTACTCATCTGGTCGGGCTTGAGCACGGCGGCGGCCACCATGCTGCTGGTCACCGACGTCGGCCAGTCCATCGTCTCCAGGTTCTTGACTTCGACACGCGCCTGGCGCTGGTCGCCCAGGTAGTAACGCTGCTCCTGGATGTGGTGCAACTGCCAGACGCCATTGCCAAACTTGCCGCCGGCAGCGGTCAGCTGCATCTGGATGCGGCCCTGGTCATCGAAGCTGTAGACCCGCACACGCTGCAGATCGCCTTCGGGCGAGATGGCGCGCACATTGATGGCGGCCATGCCGTCCTCGCGCTTCTCGCGCAGCCAGGCGCCGGTGCGGCCGGTGCTCAGCTGGCCAAAGCGCTGGGCACGCACCAGCTGGCTCGCCTGCTCGCCGGCGGGCGCCACATAGTCGCCGATCGCAAAGGTCAGCACGACGAAAGCCAGGCCAATGCTCAGCAGGCTGCCCAGTGCCTGCCAGGGGCCCAGGCCGCTGGTGCGCAGGATGGTGAACTCCGAGGTCTGCGCCATGCGCGCCATCACAAAGATCGTGCCGATCAGCACCGTGATCGGCAGCAGCTCGTAGATGTGGTTGGGGATGTTGAGCGCCACGCTCAGCAGCGCATCCTTGAGCTCATAGGTGCCGGTGCCGATCCAGCGGAACTCGTCGACGAGGTCAAAGAAAAAGAACAGCGCCAGGAACGCGAGGGTGACAAAGCCGACGGTCACGGCGATGTCCCGGTAGATCATTTTGCGGAAGGTCTTCATGCGCGGCTCCCCTTGCGGCGTACCCATTGCAGGAGCGAGAACTGCTGGTTGCGGCTGAGCAGCAAGGTCCAGGCGAGCAGGGCTGTCAAGCCGTGGATAAGAACGAATGAGAGCGGCAGCGAGGCTTTGCCCGAAGACACCCAGTTCTGGGCAAAGGTCATGAGGTTGTAATAGACGATGAAGGCAAACAGCGCAAACACCAGGCTGCTGCTGCGGCCCGCCCGCGGGTTGACGCTGGCCATGGCCAGGCCCAGCACGACAAAGTTGATCGCGGCAATCGCCAGACCCAGGCGGTAGCCCAACTCGCCCAGCAGGCGGGGCTCCTCACTGGCCATCAGCTGGCGGGTGGGGATGTTCTTGACGGCGCCCATGTCATTGGGGTCGATCGTGGCAGCACTGCCGATGCGGGTGCCGTATTCCTTGAAGTCACTGACCTTCAGCCCGGGGTTGTCCTTGGTCTTCTCGACGCGCTGGCCATCGTTGAGCACGGCGACGCGCGCATTCTCCTGCACTTCCAGGTGTGCGCTCTTGGCGGTGGTGACGGTGTCCTTCTTCTCCTCGTTGGTCACGATGAAGACATTGCTCGCTTCGAGGTCCGAGTTGCGATCGCGGTCGATGAAGAACACGCGCGAGCCGTCCGACGATTCCTGGAATTCCCCTGGCGCGATGCGGTCGACGTCGCCGCGCTGTTCATACTGGGCGCGAAGCTGCACAATCTGCTGGTTGGCCCAGGGCCATACCAGCAGGGCCAGCACGGCGATGACCACCATGATCGGCCAGGAAAAGCGCATCAGCGGACGCAGAAAGCTGACCAGACTTTGCCCACTGCTGAACCACACGGCCATTTCGCTGTCGCGGTACATGCGCGACAAGGTCGCCACCACGGCGATGAACAGGCAGAGGCTCAAAATGGTCGGCAGCTGGCCCAGCACGGTATAACCCATCACCAGCAACACATCGGAAGGGTTGACGCTGCCGCGCGAGGCCTGGCCCAGCACTTTGATGAGCATCATCGTCATCACCACAGTCACGAGCACCACCAAGGTGGCGCCAAAGCTGCGGGATAGCTCTTTACGGATCGAGGAATCGAATAACATTGGCGAGAAGGAAAGCACCGATTATGAACTTTGAACTCAAAACTCTGGATTTGGCTTCGGCCGCATTGCAGTCCGGCGATCTGCTGATCGTGCTGGTAGCCGACAAGCAGCCCAAAACCAGTGATGCATTGTCCACCCTGATTGCGCACGCGCAGAAAAATGGTGATTTTGAGGCAAAAACCGGCAAGTTGCTGGCCATGTATGCGGTGCCCGCCATTGAAGCCCGTCATTTGTTGCTGTTGGGCGTGGGCGACGGTTCGCCCCAGGCCGTGCGCCAGGCGCTGGCGGCCGTTTCCGGCCCGCTGACGCGCGAGGGCATCGGGCGCGCTGCCGTGGTCAGTGCCCAGCCGTTGGCCGACGCCGCTTTGCACGCGCTCGTGCAATGCCTGGCCGACAGCACCTATCTTTACCGCACCACCAAGCCGTCGGCCAAGGCGGTGGGACTCCAGTCCGTGGTGCTGGGCGCGCCCAATGCCCCGGCGCTGGGCCAGGCGTTTGAAGTGGCCAAGGCCACCGCGCAAGGCGTGGCCTTCGCCCGCGAATGGGCGAACCGCCCCGCCAACTACGCGACCCCCAAGCTGCTGGCTGAGGCCGCTGAGTCGCTGGCTGCTGATCACAAACGCATCAAGTGCAAGATCCACAAGCCCGAGGACGTGGCCAAACTGGGCATGGGCTCATTCATGGCCGTGGCCCAGGGCTCCAAGGAGCCGCTGCGCTTCATCGAGCTGCACTACCACGGCGCCAACAAGGACAGCCAACCGGTGGTGCTGGTCGGCAAGGGCATTACCTTTGATACCGGCGGCATCTCGATCAAGCCTGCGGGCGACATGGACGAGATGAAGTACGACATGGGCGGCGCCGCCAGCGTGCTGGGCACCTTCCGTGCGCTGGCCGAGTTGAAGCCCGAGATCAATGTGGTCGGCCTGATTCCCGCCTGCGAGAACATGCCTGATGGTGCGGCGGTCAAGCCCGGTGATGTGGTCACCAGCATGAGCGGCCAGACCATCGAGATCCTGAACACCGATGCCGAAGGCCGCCTCGTGCTCTGCGACGCGCTGACGTATGCCCAGCGGTTCTCGCCCAGCGCCGTGGTCGATATCGCCACCCTGACTGGAGCCTGCGTGATCGCGCTGGGCGCGCAGCGCAGTGGCCTGTTTTCGAACAACGACGCACTGGCCCAGGCGCTGCAGACCGCCGGCGACCAGGCGCAGGACCACTGCTGGCGCATGCCGCTGGATGACGAATATGCCGAAGGCCTGAAGACCAACTTTGCCGATGTGGCCAATGTAGGTGGCCGCCCGGCAGGCGCCATCACGGCCGCCAAGTTCCTGCAGCGGTTTGTCGGCACCATGGCCTGGGCGCATCTGGACATTGCCGGCACCGCCTGGCGTGGCGGCGCCAAGAAGGGCGCCACGGGCCGCCCCGTGGGCTTGCTGCTGCAATACCTGCTGAGCAGCGCCCAGAGCGCAGCGCCTGCCGAGCAAGCCAAGACCGTCAAGCCTGCCAAGGCCAGCAAGACAGACAAGCCTGTGGTGCTGGACAAGCCGGGCAAGGCGGCGGTCAATATCGACGGCGCTGACAAGGCGGACGCCCAGTAAGCACAGCCTGCCTTATGACGACCTCGACGACGGTAGCGTTTCACTTCAACGCGCCCAGCAAGCTGGCCTATGCCTGCAAGCTGGCGCGCAAGCTCCAGCGCATGGACATTCCGCTGGTGGTCCTTGGTGAGCCGGCCATGGTAGCCCAGCTCGATGAGGCCCTGTGGTCCTTTGGCGGTGCCAGCCAGTTTCTGGCCCACTGCCGGGGAGACGCGGAGATGGATGTGCTGCAGCGCTCGCCGACGGTGCTGGTCAGCGATCTGGCGGGCAGCCTGCCGCACACCAGGGTGCTGCTCAACCTGGGCACGCAGATGCCTGCCGACGTGACCCGCTTCGAGCGGGTGATCGAGGTGGTCAGCGCCGACGATGAGCAGGACCGGCAGCAGGCCCGGGCGCGCTGGCGCGCCTATGCGGCGATGGGGTACGACATCGAGCGCCGCGATCTGGTGATGAAGACGGAGGACTGAGCCATGACCGAGTCCCGCATTCCCCCGAAGTTTGTGCCCACGCTGACCGAGGAAGCCGCACAGGACGCGGCCGACGCGCTGGCCCAGGGGGTGCCCGCTGCCGCAGCGGCTGACAGCACACCGTCCGGTGTCGACGTGTTGCGCCGGCGCCGCGATACCGATGCACCGGCCTCTGGCGCATGGGCTGCGCCGGTGCCTGCTGACGATATTGCCGATCTGCCGACCTACAGCGGCTGGGCGCAGCAGACCGATGCGGCGCTGCCGCTGGGCAGTGGCGCGCAGGCCTGGGCAGCGCCTGAACCCGTGCAAGGCGAGCGTGCAGACATGCATGACCTGGTGCCAGCCTTGGCGCCAGCACCGTTCACCGCGCCGCTGGCCGGGGCCGGGGCGGTGGTGGATGACAGCGCGGGCCTGGCGGCACCCGGCCATGTGCAAAGTTCGCAAGGGGCCGAAGGTGCCGGGGTGACCGATGCCGCCAGCCAACTGGTTGAATCGGCTGCCGAAACGGCCCAGGCGCTGGAAGACGCCATCACCCGCCGGGTGACGCGGCGTGTGCAGGAGACCCTGGATACGCGGCTGTCGGCTGCGGTGCTCAAGGTGGTGGAGCAGCAGACGGCGTTGCTGCAATCGTCGCTGCAGCTGGAGATCGACACGACCATCCGTGAGGCAGTGGCGGACGCCGTGGCTGGCATTCTGCGCGAATCCCGCGGAAAAGGCGGATAGCCATCTGCTTTTTGATATCAAAAATGACCTGCTGAAATAACCGGCGGTTGTAAAGAACTAAAATTTCGTTCTTTGCTGCTGTCTGTTGCATCGCTTACAGTACGGCTATTCACGGTTTTTCAAGCGCCCGCTTCAAGCTGCAGGGCGCTTTCTTTATTCCAATGATTGAACTACGGGGTATCACCCAAACCTATCCGGGCAAAAATGGTCCGGTCCAAGCACTGCGCGGTGTCGATCTGAGCATTGCCGCTGGTGAAGTGTTTGGCATCATCGGACGCAGCGGGGCGGGCAAGAGCTCGCTGGTGCGCAATATCAACCTGCTCAACCGCCCGACCACGGGCCAGGTGGTCGTCAATGGCAAGGAGCTGACGGCGATGGACGATGCGCAACTGCGCGCCGCGCGCCGTGAGATCGGCATGGTGTTCCAGCATTTCAACCTGCTGTCGTCCCGCACGGTGTTTGACAACGCCGCGCTGCCACTGGAGCTGGCGGGCATGGGCAAGGCCGCGATCAAAAAGCGCGTGGACCCGTTGCTGGACCTGGTGGGCCTGGCGGCGCTGAGCGACCGCTACCCCGCGCAGTTGTCTGGCGGCCAGAAGCAGCGTGTGGGCATTGCACGCGCTTTGACCAGCGAGCCCAAGGTGTTGCTGAGCGACGAGGCCACCTCGGCGCTCGACCCGGAAACCACCCGCTCGGTGCTGGCCCTGCTCAAGCAGATCAACAAGGACATGGGCCTGACCGTGGTGCTGATCACGCACCAGATGCAGGTGGTCAAGCAGATCGCCGACCGCGTGGCGGTGATGGAGGCGGGCAAGGTGGTGGAGATGGGCTCGGTCATCGACGTCTTCACCCGCCCCCAGCAACCCATCACCAAGAGCCTGATCGATGAGATCGTGCCCCAGGAGCTGCCCGCCAGCGTCATCGACCGGGTGCGCAGCCTCAATGGCGCGCTGTCCAGCGGCCAGGGCAAGCTGCTGCGCCTGTCCTATGCCGGCAACCTGGCCTACCAGCCCATTCTCTCGCGCCTGATCCGTGACTTTGGCCTGGATGTGAGCATTCTCAACGGCCAGGTCGATGAGATCCAGGACCAGACCTTCGGCTTTCTGGCGGTTTACGCCAGCGGCGATCTGGCCCAGCTCAACGCCGCAGTGGAAGCGCTGCGCGCCTCGGGCGTGATGGTGCAGGAAGTCAATACCGAGGCCTCGGCCGCCTAACACCCGCAAAGAGGTCATCGATGTTTGAGAATTTTTCTGAAATGATGCTGCAGCTGTTTGCCACCTCGTTGTGGGAAACGCTGATCATGGTCGGCATATCCGGCGTGGCCGGCGCGCTGATCGGCATTCCGCTGGGTGTGTTCCTGCGCCTGACGGACCATGGCGGCATCCTGCAAAACGGCGCCGCCAACAAGATCGTCGGCTGGCTTGTGAATGCCGTGCGCTCCACGCCCTTCATCATCTTGCTGGTGGCGATCATCCCGTTCACCCGCTTCATCACCGGCTCGTCCATCGGCACGGCCGCAGCCATTGTGCCGCTGACCCTGGCCGCAGCACCTTTCATCGCCCGCCTGGTGGAGACCTCGCTGCGTGAAGTGGACCATGGCCTGGTCGAAGCCGCGCAAGCCATGGGTGCGACCTCCTGGCAAATCGTCTGGAAGGTGCTGCTGCCCGAGGCATTGCCGGGCATCGTCGCAGGCCTGACGATCAGCTTTGTCTCGCTGACCGGCTACTCGGCGATGGCCGGGGCCATTGGTGGTGGCGGCCTGGGCGACCTGGGTATCCGCTATGGCTACCAGCGCTTCCTGCCGGACATCATGCTGGCTGTGGTCGTCATCCTGATCGTCTTTGTGCAGCTGGTGCAAAGCCTGGGTGACTGGGCGGTGCGCCGCCTGAGCCACAAGTAATCCGCTGCTCCAAACGGTGGCCCCAGCCCATGTGCATTGCGCATGGGCTTTTTTCATCGCCAGCGGCGGCTGTCGCCCAAGGGCGTTGCACGCTGTGGGCTCTGCCTACAATGCAGCATTGCCCACGCCTTGGAGACCGCCATGAATGCCGCCTTGCCCACTGCCACCGCACATGCCTTGCCGCTGCAGGCGCTGGACCCGGCGCAATGGCTGCGGGCCAAGCCCTTGCTCGACGAGAACTGGATCCATGCCCACCCGGCGCTGGCGCGCGCCTTGCCGGTGGTGCTGGCCCGTGATGTCGGTCAGGACTGGCACAAGGCTGGCACCTTTCGCCACCATCTGCTGGGGGTGACGCGCACGCTGCAGCTGTGGCAGCAGCCCGAGGATGTCAAGCTGCTGGGCCTGCTGCACAGCGTCTATGGCAATGCCTTTGTGGACCTGGTCAAGTTCGATGCGAGCAGCGAGCGCAGCCAGCTCGCGGCGCTGGTGGGTGACCCGGCCGAGCAGCTGGTCTACGAGTTCTGCGTTCTCTCGCGCGCCCAGTTTGTGCAAAAGGTGCTGGCCGGTGCCATCGAGCCCGATGGCGCCGTGCTGCTGGACCACCAGGGCGCGCCACGCCGCGTCGAGCCCTATACCGTGGCGGCGTTCATCATCGTCAGCATGGCCGACACCATCGAGCAGTGGTTCAGCTGGCAGGACGATATTTTCTCCAGCTTTCCGCAGGTGCCCCAGCGCCCGCAAAAGGCGCACTGGATGGCCTCGCTCTGGCCC
>Ga0308156_1002741_pt1 | contig 14861 bp, 16 predicted proteins | sample PhyAR2_FD_201041 | JGI IMG/M metagenome (GOLD analysis project Ga0308156, IMG submission 201041) | Phyllosphere microbial communities from UC Gill Tract Community Farm, Albany, California, United States - DLSL A.R2 | ecosystem: Host-associated > Plants > Phyllosphere > Unclassified | place: USA... | reverse complement strand
GCGGCGTGCTGGCCAAGCTGCTAGACGATCCTCGCTACGAGGTCGTGGGCGTGCTGGTGCGCAATCCGAAGAAGGCCCGCGACGTGGACTGTCCGGCCTCGTTGTTCACCTCCAACCCGGCGGACCTGTGGGCCAGGAAGCCCGACATCGTGCTGGAGGCCCTGTCGGAAGGCGAGGCAGGCCACGCCGTGATCCGCGCTGCGCTCGAGGCCGGCTGTGACGTAGCCAGCGCCAACAAGCAGGCGGTCAGCCGCGATCCGGGCGGCCTTCAGGCCCTGGCGGAGGCCAATGGACGGCGCATCTTCTGGTCGGCCTCGGTCGGGGGCGGATCGCCGATGATCGAGACGGTCCGCGCGGCCCGCGCGGCCGGCGAGGTGGTCGGCTTCGAGGCCGTGCTGAACGGCACGGTCAACTTCATGCTGGAACGGCTGGGCGACGGGGCGGCCTTCAACGAAGCCCTGGCGGACGCCCGTGCGGCGGGCTTTGCGGAGGAGGACCCGTCCTCGGATCTGGAAGGTCTGGATGCGGCGGCCAAGGTGCGGCTGCTGTGTCACGAGGCGTTCGGCCGTTCGCCCGACGGCGACGTGCCGCGCGACCACCTGACCGAGGCGACCTCGGCCGCAGGCGGGGTGCGCCAGATCGGCGCCGCCCATCTGAAGGACGGGGTGATCCGCCCGTCGGTGTCGCTGAGCGCCGACCATGGCGATCCGCTGTTCTCCACCCTGCGCGGCGAGGGCAATGCGTTGAAGGTCTATGGCGCCGACGGCCGCGTGTGGCGCTGCCGGGGCCGGGGCGCTGGGCGTTGGGCCACGACCGAGAGCATCATGGCGGACCTGGCCGAGATCGTGCGTGCACGCCGCGCCGATGCGGGCCTAAACTAGGGACATGGCCGTCTTCACCCCCGTTTCCCTTGCCGACGCAGAGGCGTTCCTGGCCGGCTACGACATCGGCGAAGTGGTCGAACTGACGGCCATCGCCGAGGGGGTGGAGAACACCAACTATCGGCTGGACACGACGCGCGGCCGGTTTGTGCTGACCCTGTTCGAGGGACGGACGGACGAGGCCTCGCTGCCTTTCTGTCTGGGGCTGACGGCGCATCTGGCGGCGCGCGGCTTTCCTTGCCCGACGCCGATCGAGGACCGGTCGGGGGCAGGGCTTGGACGACTGAACGGCCGGGCGGCGGCGGTGATCGAATGGAAGACCGGCGCCTGGCTGCGCACGCCGTCATCGGCCGATCAGGCGGCGGCGGGCGCGGTGCTGGCGCGGCTTCATCTGACGGCGGCCGACTTTGATCTGAAGCGCGCCAATCCGGTCGGGCCGGCGATGTGGCGTCGGCTGGTCGATCGGTGCGTCGAGGGAGAAGGGCGTGCGTCCGACGCGGATCGCGCACTGCTGAGACAGGTCCAGGCGACGCTGGCGCGCTTGGGCGATCCCTTTACGACCGATCTGCCGGGCGGGGCGATCCATGCCGACTATTTCCCCGACAATGTGCTGTTCGAGGACGGCGCCGTTTCGGCGGTGATCGACTTCTATTTCGGCTGTACCGGCGCCTTCGCCTATGACCTCGCCATCGCCCTGTCGGCCTGGGGCTTCGACGCCGAGGGGCGGGCCATGCCGGACGCCCTGGCGGCCTTCCAGGGCGGTTATGAGTCCGTGCGGCCGCTGAACGCGGCCGAGCGCGAAGCCTTGCCGCGCCTAGGCGAAGCGGCGGCCCTGCGGTTCACCGTGACACGGCTGCATGACCGCATTTTCCACGATCCCGCCAATCTGGTGACGCCCAAGGATCCGGCGGTCTTCCTGCGTCGGATGGACCACTGGCGCGCAACCGAGCCGGCCTGAGGCGCCTGCGCGGCTTCGTCGCTGGAACCGAAAGCTTGGCCGGGATTTTGATGGTGCAACGGCGAAGTCCGCCGCTCCCCAAGGACGAAGATCATGACTGACGAAACCATCAACGGCGCCGCCTCGCAGGCGCAAGGCAAGTTCCAAAAAGGCGTCGGCAAGCTGGTCGGCGACCAGAAGATGCAGGTCGAGGGCGCCTATAACGACGCCAAGGGCCGCTCGCTGGAAACCTTCGGCAAGGCGATGGATTCCGTTGATCGCCTGGTTGAAAAGGTCCCCGCCGACTACCGCGACAAGGCCCGCACTGTTGCCGCCGAAGCGCGCAAGCGTCCGCTGGTCACGACCCTGTCGGTCGCCGGCGTCGGCCTGCTTCTGCTGCGCGCCCTGACCGGCGGCGGTCGTCGCTAAGACGTTTTAGTGGCGGCCTGAAAAGGCCGCCACGCCGTCACGCGCCGCGTCCATCGTCCCATCGACGATCGTCAACCGCTCGGGCTTGTCGCCCAGGGCGGCGATGACGTTTGCGGGTTTGGGTTCGAAGCCCAGCGCGTTCGAGACGAAGTCGCCGAACTTGGACGGATGGGCGGTGGACAGGGCGACGACGGAGCCTTTCGAGCGGTCCTGACGACGCGCGGCGGCCAGCGCCACGGCCGTATGCGGGCAGATGACGCGGCCCCAGGCCTGATGAGCGTGGGCGATCTCTGCGCGCGTCTCGTCCTCGTCGATGGAGACCGCCGAGACCTGGTTGCGCAGGGCGGTCAGCAGGTCCGGATCGAAGGCGATGGCGCCGTCGCGGGCGAAGGTTTCGAAAACCGCGCGCGTCGCCTCGGCGTCGCGGCCCGTCGCCTCGAACACCAGCCGCTCGAAGTTGGACGGCGCCTGCACATCCATGGACACGCTGCCGCTTTCGACCGCCGGACGGCGTGAATAGAGGCCGTCGTTGAGGGCGCGGGCCAGGGCGTCGTTCTGGTTCACGGCGGCGACGAAGCCGTTGGACGGCAGGCCCATTTTCGTAGCGGCGATGCCGGCGAAGGCGTCGCCGAAGTTGCCGGTCGGCACGACGAAGGTCGCGGCCCCGCCCAACTGGGCCGTGGCGGAAACATAGTAGGGGATCTGGCCGGCCAGCCGCGCCCAGTTGATCGAATTGACCGAGGACAGCCGGCCGCGTTCACGCAAGGCCTCGTCGGCCAGCAGGCCCTTCACCAGACGCTGGCAGTCGTCGAAATCACCGCGGACGGCCAGGTTCAGGACATTGTCGGCCTCGACCGTCGTCATCTGTCTGCGCTGAACCGGCGAGACGCGGTCCAGCGGGTGCAGCACGACCAGATCGACCGACTTGGCGCCGGCGAAGGCGCGCACGGCGGCGGCGCCGGTGTCGCCCGAGGTGGCGGTCAGGATGGTCAGGCGCTCGCCCGAGGCGGCCAGGGCCTCGTCAGTCAGGCTGGCGACCAGCTGCATCGCCAGATCCTTGAAGGCGGCGGTCGGGCCGTGGAACAGCTCCAGCACGAACAGGCCCGGCTCCAGCTCGACCAGAGGCGTAACCAGAGGATGGTCGAACCCGGCGGTCAGTCTGTTCAGCGCGCGGTCCAGCGCGCCGGCGGGCAGGGCGTCGCCGATGAAGGGGGCGATGGCTTGCAGCGCGATGGATTTGTAATCGGCCCTTCCCGTCCAGGCGGCGGGCGACAGGCTGGGCCAGGCGGTCGGCATATAGAGACCGCCGTCGGGTGCGATGCCGCGCAGCAGGGCGTCGGTGAAATCCGTTTCGGGCGATTGGCCTCGGGTCGAGACGTAGCGGGCGCTGGAGGTGCTCATGACGCCGATGGTCGTAGCCAGACGAGGCGGCGGCGTCACCCGCTTTCTGGATGATTTTGTCGGGTTTCCGTGAGCTGTGGCCCGACAATCCGCGTCCGGGCGTAGAAGCGGTGGTTCAGGCGCATATTTTTGCCGCCTCGTGTGCAATGTCGTCGGTCCTGCACGAGGGGTTGCGACATCGCCCCGCTGGCGCGGATCGCTGCGACGGTCCATGTCAGGAGCCATGAGACGACGCGATCTTCTGATCCGGCTGGGGCTGGTCGCCGGCGGCGTGGGCGGGGCCTGGTGGCTACGCGACCATGTGGTCTGGCGCGGGCCGACGGTCGCCTTCGCGGCGAACGGCTCCAGCGGCTGGCTGCCCTATGCCGAGCCGCGCGCGCCGACCCCGACGGTCGAGGTGACCGTGAACGGACAGCCGGTGCGGGCCCTGATCGATTCGGGCGCGCAGTATTCGGTCATCGATCGGTCGCTGGTCGAGCGGCTGGGCCTGACCAACGCCTTCAACATCCCGATGGTGGCTTACGGCGTCGGCGGCGACGCCCAGGTCGGACGCGGGACGACGCTGGATGTGGCGATCGGCGGCTTGCGACTGACCGGATTGCGCGCGGCGATCCTCGGCCTGGGGCCGCTGGCCGGCGATCAGGGATTGGGTGCGGCGCTGATCCTGGGGCAGGACGTGCTGCGCGAACTGGTGCTGGAGCTGGACACGGCCGAGCATCGGGTCCGGTTCCTGCCGCGCGAGGGCTGGACGCCGCCGTCGTCGCTGAAGCCCGTTCCGGTGACACGGGCCGGCAAGGCCCTGCAGGCGGGCATCACCCTGGAAGGGGCGACGGTCAATGCGGTGATCGACACCGGCGCCTCGGCCGTGCTGGCCGTCACGCGCGAGACGGCCGAGGCCGCCGGACTGCTGGACGGGCGCGAACGCACGCCGGGTCAAAGCATCGTCCTTGGCGGCATGGTGCGCGCCGAGACCGTCGTCGTGCGCACCCTGACCATCGGCGACGAACTGTATCGTCAGGCGACGGTCGCCATCTATGACGACGTCGCGGTGCCGGGCTTCCCCAAGGCCCTGGTTGGCATGGCCGCGTTCGAGAACCGACGGCTTGCGCTGGACCTGGGGGGGCCCGGCCTGTTCGTCGAACGGCCGATGGAGATCACGGTCGGCTAGGCGATCAGCCCGCCAGAGCCGTCCCCACCACGGCCCTGGCCTCGGCCTGGACGGTCGCCAGGTGGTCGGGGCCGAGGAAGGATTCGGCGTAGATCTTGTAGACATCCTCGGTGCCCGAGGGGCGGGCGGCGAACCAGGCGTCGGCGGTGACGACCTTCAGCCCGCCGATGGCCTCGCCGTTGCCGGGGGCCTTCGTCAGGATGTCGGTGATCGGCTGGTCGGCCAGGGTGGTCGCGGTCACGTCCGAGGGGCTGAGGGCGGCAAGCCGGGCCTTTTCGGTGCGATTGGCCGGAGCATCGACGCGGGCATAGGCGGGGGCGCCGTATCGGTCGGTCAGGCCGGCGTAGAGCTCGCTGGCGCTGCTTCCCGTGCAGGCCTGGATCTCGGCGGCCAGCAGGCACAGGAGGATGCCGTCCTTGTCGGTCGTCCAGACCGTGCCGTCGTGGCGCAGGAAGGAGGCCCCGGCCGATTCCTCGCCGCCGAAACCGACGGTTCCGTCCAAGAGGCCGGGCACGAAATGTTTGAAGCCGACGGGGACTTCCAGCAGGCGGCGACCCAGGCCGGAGACGACCCGGTCGATCATGGACGACGAGACCAGGGTCTTGCCCACCGCGACGTCCGCGCCCCAGCCGGGGCGGTTGGCGAACAGATAGGCGATGGCGGCGGCCAGGAAATGGTTGGGGTTCATCAGGCCCGCATCGGGGGTGACGATGCCGTGGCGATCCGCGTCGGCGTCGTTGCCGAAGGCGACGTCATAGGCCGAGCCGCCCTTCATCATGCCGATCAGACCGGCCATGGCGCTGGGCGAGGAGCAGTCCATACGGATCTTGCCGTCGGCGTCCAGCGGCATGAAGGCCCAGCGCGGATCGACGGCGTCATTGACGACGGTCAGGTTCAGTCGGTGGCGCTCAGTGATCTCGCCCCAATAGGCGACGGCCGCGCCGCCAAGCGGATCGGCGCCGATGCGGACGCCGGCGTTGCGGATGGCGTCCAGGTCCAGAACGCTGGGCAAATCGTCGATATAGGCGGCGAGGTAGTCGAACCGACCCGCCGCCGCATGCGCCTGGGCGGAGGGAATGCGGCGCACCTCGGTCAGGCCGCGTTCGATCAGCTGGTTGGCGCGCTCGGCGATGGCGGATGTGGCCTCGCCGCCGGCCGGGCCGCCGGAGGGGGGATTATATTTGATGCCGCCGTCGCGGGGCGGATTGTGCGACGGGGTGATCAGGACGCCGTCCGCCTGGCGGCTGTTAGACCGGTTGTGGGTCAGGATGGCGTGCGAAACGGCCGGCGTGGGGGTGAAGCCGTCGCGGGCGTCGATCAGCACCTCGACCCCGTTGGCGATCAGCACCTCCAGCGTCGTGCGGAAGGCGGGCTCCGACAGGCCGTGGGTGTCGCGACCGAGGAACAGCGGGCCATCAACGCCCTGGGCCGCGCGGTATTCGGCGATCGCCTGGGCGATGGCCAGGATGTGAGCCTGGTTGAAGGCGCCGTCCAGGCTGGAGCCGCGGTGGCCCGAGGTGCCGAAGACGACCCGCTGCTGAGGATCGCCCATGTCGGGCCGGGTCGTCTCATAGGCGCCGAGCAGGGCGTCGAGGTCGATCAGGTCTTCGGGGCGTGCGGTCGTGCCGGCGCGGTCATGCATCGTCAGTCAATCAATCGTTCTGAAGGGGCGCGGCGATCAGGCGCCGCTGAAGGTGTCGCACGAGGCCGGGTCGCCCGACTGATAGCCGCGCTGCAGCCATTGGACGCGTTGGGCCGAGGAGCCGTGGGTGAAGCTTTCGGGCGAGACGCGACCGCCGCTGCGCCGTTGCAGGGTGTCGTCGCCGATGGCCTGGGCGGTCTTCATGCCCTCTTCAATATCGCCGGGCTCAAGAGCGACCTGACCGTTGGAGACGGCCGAGGCGTTCCGGGCCCAGACGCCGGCGTAGCAGTCGGCCTGAAGCTCCAGCGCCACCGAATACTGATTGGCTTCGGCCTGACCGGAGGCGCGCTGCTGGGCCTGGCGAACCTGATCCGAGGTGCCGGTCAGGGTCTGGACGTGATGGCCGAACTCGTGGGCGATGACATAGGCGCGGGCGAAGTCGGCGCCGGAGGCCCCGAGCTTGTTCTCCATCTCCTGCCAGAAGCCGAGGTCGAGATAGACCGTCTTGTCGGTCGGGCAGTAGAAGGGGCCCATAGCCGACTGGCCATAGCCGCAGCCGGTCGGCGTGCCTTGTTCGTAGATGACGACGTTGGGTCGCTGATAGCCCTCAAGCTTCTGCGACCAGACATCATCGATGTTGGCGCCGATGACATCGACGAAACGACCGGCCTGATCCTTCGGCGTGCCGACCTGACCCTGCTGTTGCTCGGCGCCGACGCCGCCGAATTGGCTGGCGAGTTGAGTCGTGGTCGAAGGATCGATGCCGAAGACCAGATAGCCGATAATGGCCAGAACGCCGACGCCCAGGCCGCCGCCCGCTATGGCTCCGCCTCCGAGACCCCGTCGATCCTCGACGCCGCCGCCCGTCCGTCCACCTTGCCAGCGCATGCCCTATCCTCCGCCCATCCTGGTTAAGCTAGGCAGGAACGCGGGTGCAAGGGAAGGGATGCGTCAGTTCGGACGCTTCATTGGGGGCGGGCAAGCCAGTTGTCGATCTGGCTCATGCCCTGGGCTGTCTGCTGGCGGCGTTCGGCGGCGGATTGGCGCAGGGCCCGCTCCTGCTCGGGGCTGTAGAGCGGGCGGGGCGGCAAGGTCTGGGCGACGGTCGGTTCGCGTGCGCCTTCGATGGAGCGCAGGCGAAGCTGGGTCTCGATCTGCTGTTGACGCGCCTGATCGGCGTTCGACTGCGCCTGAGAACGCAGACGGTCGTTCTCATAGCGGTGCTGGTCGGCGATGGCGGCGGGGACGCCCCCCGGATAGGCGCCGTCGGGGCGGCCGGCCTGCGGATAGGTCTGGGCCACGGCCGGCGTAGCGGCAGCGGCCAACAGGGCGGTCAGGGTCAGGAGCGATCGCATGGATACGATGTGGGGACGCGGGTTGTCGTCGCCAAGCGGAGCCGCAACCCTTTGAGTTTCTGTGGGTTCATCCCGCCGAACCCCCTTCACGAACGGAGCATTCCTCATGGCCCAATCCCTTTCCGGCAAGACCGTCGCCATCCTGGCGACCGACGGCGTCGAGCTGGTCGAACTGAATGAACCGATGAAGGCGCTGAAGGATGCGGGCGCGGTGGTCGAGATCGTGTCGCTGAAGGCCGGCGAATTCCAGGGCTTCGACCATCTGACGCCGGGCGACAAGGTCACGGCCGACAAGGCGGTGGCGGCGGTGGATGCCTCGACCTATTCCGCCCTGCTGCTGCCGGGCGGCGTGGCCAACCCGGACCTGCTGCGGGCGGACGAGGACGCGGTGAAGTTCGTTCGGGCCTTTTTCGACGCCGGCAAGCCGGTCGCCGCCATCTGTCACGCGCCCTGGCTGCTGATCGAGGCGGGCGTGGTCGAGGGGCGCACGATGACCTCTTTCGAAAGCATCCGCACCGACCTGAAGAACGCCGGGGCCAAGGTGGTCAATGAGGCGGTGGTGGTGGATCAGGGCCTGGTGACCAGCCGCTGCCCCGACGACATTCCCGCCTTCAACGCCAAGATGATCGAGGAATTCGCCGAAGGCCGCCACGAGGGGCAGGCCGCCGCTTAAAGGAGGGCCGCCGCCTAAGGCATCGCCCAGACGGAGGACCGCTTGATCTCCTGGTCCTCCAACTCACGCGATGTCGGGACGCGGTACTCGGCCAGAAAATCCAGGCCCGTGCGTGGGAAATAGGTGCGTCCCGGATCGCCGATCAGGACCCGCGTTCCCCTGGTGCGGGCCTGGGCCAGCCAAGACAGAACGGCGTCGGTCATCGGACGCTCATAGCAGATGTCGCCCGCACAGATGACGTCCACATCCGGCGGGGTGGCGTCCAGCAGATTGGTCTGGGTGAAGTCCAGCGTCACGCCGTTCGCCGCCGCATTGGCGGCGACGGCGGCCTGGCAGAAGGGATCGATGTCGGCGCACAGGACATGGGTCGCCCCCGCCTTCATCGCCGCCACGCCGACCAGACCCGAACCGGCGGCGAAGTCCAAGACGCGCTTGCCGGCGACTTCCTGCGGATGATCCAGCAGATACCGGCTCAGCGCCTGTCCGCCGGCCCAGGCGAAAGCCCAGAAAGGCGGCGGCACGCCCATTTCGCCCAGCTCTTCTTCCGTCAGCCGCCAGATGGGCGTGATCTCGTCGGCCAGCCACAAAGAAATCTCCGGCGCGTGCGGCACGGGCTGAAGCCGGGTGTTGTCCCGGATGAAGGCGGCGGGATCGAGAACGGTCATTCGGGCTGGCGCGTAACAGCCTTCAGCACGTTGGCATAGCCGGGCGCGACCTCCATGGCCTCGGCTTGCGGCTTCGTATGAATGGCGCGGTGCAGGCGCGGCAGCTTCCAGCAGGGCACATGCATGAACAGGTGGTGCTCGGCGTGAAAGTTGACCCAGTAGGGCGCGATGAAGGCGCGTTCCCACAGGCTGGCCCTGGTGGTGCGGGCGGCGCGAAAGGGATCGGTCGACGAACCCTCGACGCAGGCGTGTTCGGCAATGTTTCTCAGACGCGTCACCATCGGAAACCACGTCGCCATCGGCAGCAGCCACAACACGAAAAAGGCCCACCAAGCGCCGGCGGCGATGAAGCCCGCCAGCAGGACCACGTTGAAGGCGAGGAAGGGCAGGACGGATCGGCCCGTCACGATCGACTCATAGTCATGGGCGCCATCATCTCGGGGGCCGCTCGAGCGCGCTTGCGCAACCGGCAGCAGTACCCGCTGCTTGAAGAAGGTCTGGCCCGTCAGGTCGCGGACCAGCTTGCGGCGCAGCGAGGCCAGGCTGACGGGAAACGGCGCCGACAGCATCAGATCGGGATCCTGGTCCTGCTGGGCGAAGCGATGATGCGTCAGATGATAGGGGCGATAGGCCTTCAGGCTGGCGCCGATAGGCACGGCGCATAGCCAGTGGCCAAGAAAATCGTTCAGCCGGTTCGACCTCGACAGCCCGCCATGCGCCGCTTCGTGCATCAGAATGGCCAGACCCAGCTGACGCGTGCCGACGACCATGATGCACAGCGGGATCAGCCATGGCATCAGCATGCCGGCGAAAACAGCCAGGGCGATCACCGCCCAGCAGTGGGTCACCAGCAGCGGGCCGACCCATGCCGAGCGCATCTGAAACGGCTTCCACTCCTGCGGTGTGAACAAGGCCGACGGGGCGATGCGTGGGGCGGCGGACATGAGGCGAGTCTAGCCGCGGAAGCCCCTCTGGAAAAGCAACCGAGAAATGTTGGGCGCGCCTGACAAAAAGTCAGGTTGACATGACATGGGTATGGTGTCAGGTTGTCCTTACAGAGGGAGACAAGACATGATGAAAGCATGGAATAGCGGCACACCGGCCTATCGACGCTATCTTATCCGCACGATGACGTTCACAGCCCCATACGTCGCGATTTGCGTGGCGATGATGACCACAGACGCCTTCGATGATCTGATGGGCAAGCCGGCGGCCTGGATCCTTGCAGCGGCGGTGGCTGCGCCGGTGATCGGTCAAATCTGGGCGACATTGGCGCTGATGCGCGAGAGCGACGAGTTCGTGCGCGGCGTCACCGCCAAACAGTTCATCGTCGCCGCAGGATTGGCGATGGCCGTCGCCGCCTTCTGGGGCTTCGGCGAGAGTTTCGCCGGGGCGCCGCATATGCAGACCTGGCTGATCGTGCCGGTGTTCTGGGCGTTGTATGGGGTCGTTTCGCCCTTCATCCGGAGCAGCCGATGAAGAACCGTCTGAAGCTTCTACGCGTCGAGCGCGGCTGGACCCAAGAACAGATGGGCCAGGCGCTGGGGGTCTCGCGCCAGGCGGTGATCGCCCTGGAGACAGAGCGGCACGATCCGTCGCTGGACCTCGCTTACCGGATCGCCGCCGTGTTCGAGCGGCCGGTCGAAGAGATTTTCGAAAACCCGCACGCGGGCTGACCGAAAAGTCAGAATAACCTTACAATGGAGACTGTGATGTCGAACCTCATTCGCCCTTGCCGGGGCGTCTTCGCCCCGTCGCGCCTTGCCGTCATCCTGGGCGTCGTGATCGCCTGTGCTGTGGCCAGCGATCAGGCCCGTGCCCAGGTCGCGCCGCCTGCCGCGCCCGCCGCCGCGCCCTTCACTTCCGACCGGCTGTCGGTCGAGGTGGTAGGCCGAGGCCCTGACGTGATCCTGATCCCCGGACTGGCGTCTTCGCGTGAACTTTGGCGCGCGACAGCGGATCGGCTGAAGGCGACGCACCGCGTGCATCTGGTGCAGTTGGCCGGGTTCGCCGGCGAAGCCTGGACGCACGGCGACGGCGCCTTCGTCCAGCCCGAGGTGGATGAACTGGCGCGCTACATCCGCCAGGCGCGGCTGGATCGGCCCGCGGTAATCGGCCATTCGATGGGCGGTCTGAGCGGACTTCTGCTGGCGCAACAGCAGCCGGATCTGGTCGGGCGGGTGATGACGGTCGACTCGCTGCCCTTCTACAGCGCGATGTTCGGGCCGACCGCGACGGCAGAGAGCGCAAAGCCTTTCGCGGATCAGGCGGCCAGCATGATCCTGTCAGCGGACACGTCGAGCTACCGCACCCAGCAGGAGGCGACGGCGCAGGGCCTGTCGCGCACCCCGTCGGAACAGGCTCGGATCGTGGCGTGGTCGCTGGCGACCGACCGCCATGCAATGGCCTCGGCGATGAAGGATGTGATGACCACCGATGCGCGGCCGGGGCTGGCGGACATGACAACGCCGGTGACGGCGCTTTACGCCGCCGATGCAGACGGCGGGGCGCCGGCGGCGATGGCCGATGCGATGTGGACGCGAGAGTATGCAGCCTTGCCCGGCGTGACCCTGATCCGCGTCGACGGCTCGCGACACTTCATCATGGCCGATCAGCCCGAGCGGTTCGCCGAACTGATCGACACGTTTCTGGCGAAGTGAGCCTTGAAGATCCTCTCCCGGAAACGGGGGAGGATTGGTTCAGCCGTTCTTCGGCGTCACGTCGCCGGCCTTGACCGGGGTGCCGTCGAACTGGTCGGCGTAGGCGGGGTTGAGCAGGGCGCGGAAGACGCTCTGCGGCAGGGCGATCCAGTAGGGGCCGTCGGAGTAGGGGCCGATCTGATACGGCCCCAGCAGGAAGGTCACGCCGCCCGCCTTGCCCGGCGTCGCGCCCGGCGTCAGGACGAACGGTGTCGAGACGGCCTTGGGGCAGGTCCACATCTTGCCGTCCAGGGTCGCGGCCTCCGAGCCCGGCGAGCGGGCCTGTTTGGCGGCGTTGGCGGCGGCGCACAGGGCCTTGTCCAGAACCGACAGGTCGGCGCCCGGCCGGAACAGGTCGCCAAAGCCCAGCCGCTTGTTGGTCGTCTTGTCCCAGATCACGGCGTCGAAGCTGGTGTTGGGATGGGCGCCGCCGGTGAACTCGAAATCGGTTCGGGCCAGGCTGACCAGCTTTCCGGTCTCGGCGCCCGGCGCGAAGGCGATGGTCTTTTCATAAGGGTTCGGGCCGCCGCCGGCCTCGCTGAGATCGGCCTGAGCGCCTTCCTCGAACTGCTTCAGGTCGCGCACCGTGTCGGCATAGAGGGCGGCGTGCAGGGCGGGCGTGGTCTTGATCGCCTGCGGCAGGGTCAGTTTGACGGCGGCATAGGGGGTCTTGCTGTCATAGCCGACGGGGGTATTCGACACGGCCGGCGCAGCGGCTGGAGCCGGCGCGGCCGGCGCCTGGGCCTTGTCTTCCTTGCGCTGGCAGGCGGACAGAGATGCGCAAAGCGTAGCGGCGACAGCGGCGGAAAACAGCAGGGTGCGGGCGGTGCGCGACATGGGAAACTCCATCATCGGGGGATCACAGGGAGATAGAGCCAAGCGCGATGGCGGCCAGCAGGATCAGGCCGGCCTCGCGATTGGACTTGAACAGTTTCAGCGCCAGGGCGCCGTCGTTGCGGTCCAGCCGGATGACCTGACACGCCAGATGGACGGCGTAGATCACCAGGCAGAGCCCAAACAGCGGGCCAAGCCCGGCGGCGAGGCCGGTTAGGGCGGCAAGGACTACGGTCAGACCATAGAAGACCGCTACGCCCGGCCGCACGGCCGAGGCCAGGCGGCGGGCCGAGGACTTCACCCCAATCATAGCGTCGTCCTCGATGTCTTGCAGGGCGTAGATGGTGTCGTAGCCCAGCGTCCAGAAGACGCCGCCGATCCACAGCAGGACGGCGGGAAGATAGGCCTGCCACGCCAGGGCGATCGCATGATCGCTGCTGCCGGCGGGTGACCACAGGAAGGGCCGGAACTCGCCGGCGAGATCGGCGGGCAGCACCAAGGCGGCCGCCGCCAGCGGCAGGGCGGCGGCGAACCCCATCAGGGCGCCCCAGTTGAAGGTCAGGCCCAGCCAGGCCTGGGGCCACCAGGTGATCCGCTTCATGAAGGGATAGGCCGCGACCAGCACCAGCGACCCGACGCCCAGCCCGATGGCGACGGTCGGCAGAGTCAACAGGATCAAAAGGCTGATTAGGCTGCATCCCACCACGAAGGCCCACGCCTGTTTGACCGAGATGCGGCCCGACGGAATGGGGCGCTGGGCGGTGCGGGCGACCTGGGCGTCGAAATCCCGATCGACGATATCGTTGAAGGCGCACCCCGCCGCTCGCATCAGACAAGCGCCGACGCCGAAGCCGATAAACAGCCACAGATCATAGAGACCCGGCGCCTGCCGATATTGCGCCAGGGCCAGGGCGATCCCCTGCCACCCAGGCAGCAGCAGCAGCCAGATGCCGATGGGCCGATCAAACCGCCCCAGCTTCAACCACGGCTTCAGCCCCTCCGGCGCATGCCGATCGACCCAGTTGGCGCCGGCGTCGGGGAGGGGAGCGAAAGTCATACGGCTGACTTAGCGCGAAGGGGGCAAGGGGTGAAGGCATCGCCCCCCGTTTCGAAGGATGGCGCATGAAAAAGGGGCTGGAGGATCCAGCCCCTTTTCCGTCGGTGATCGGCGCGACCGTCAGTCCTGATAGACGTCGCCGGAGCCGGAGACGGTGCTGTTCAGGTTGGCGGGGCGGGTGGCCAGGGCCACGTCGCCCGAGCCGGCGATGGCGACCTTGACGTCGCCGGTCGGGGCGATGCGGGCGTCGCCGGAGCCGGCGATGTCTACCCAGGCGTCGCGGGTCGCCAGGTCGCCGAGGGACGCATCGCCCGAGCCGGCGATGTCCAGCTTCAGCTCGTCAGTGCGACCCGAGGCGGTGACCTCGGCCGAGCCGGCGATGTCGAGCGTCAGCGACGGCTGGTCATAGCCGGTGATCTGCAGGTCGCCCGAACCCTTGGTGTTGAAGCGGTTCACCTTGGGCGCGGTGATGACAACCTTCAGCTCGTCGCGCTCGGAGCGGGCGGAGAAGTTGCCGTTGTCCCAGCCGAAAACGACCCGCTCGTCGCCGTCGCCCAGATCGAGGCGGCCGTCGACCAGACGGACCCGGTCGGTCAGACCCTTGGGCCCGGTGATGACAACGGTGTTGGCGTCACCCTGGACATAGTCGACGTCGATGCTGGAATCGACGGTCAGGGTCTCGCCACCGGTCCAGGCGAGGGTGCGTGTGGTGAGGGGACCGAGGTCGTCGGTCCCGCCGCCCTTGACCCGCTCGAAGCGGATGGTCTCGCCGTCCTGGTCCTTGATGGTCCAGGCCCAGCCGTGGCGCTGAAGGTCGTGGCCGCCGATCGCCAGCGCGCCGCCGACGGTGACCAGGCACAGCACCAGGGCGGCGCCGGCGATGATGAACAGGGTGCGGATCATGCCGAAGCTCCCGAGGTCGAGGTGGATTGAACGCTGGTCGGCTCAAGCGCCGGCTTCAGCAGGCGGTAGTGCAGGCGAGCGAACCAGACGACGCCATTGACCAGCCAGATGGTGAAGATGGTCAGCAGGGCGCCGATGAAGACGGCGCCGGCCATCAGGCCCAGCCCCATCAGGATCGCCGCGAACGGCCCGCCGGGGAAGCCGGCGAAGGGACCGG
>Ga0308156_1002740_pt1 | contig 14863 bp, 11 predicted proteins | sample PhyAR2_FD_201041 | JGI IMG/M metagenome (GOLD analysis project Ga0308156, IMG submission 201041) | Phyllosphere microbial communities from UC Gill Tract Community Farm, Albany, California, United States - DLSL A.R2 | ecosystem: Host-associated > Plants > Phyllosphere > Unclassified | place: USA... | reverse complement strand
ACTCGGTGAACCACAGTTCTTCGGTGGCATAGCCCATCATGCGCTGGTCGAACACACCGTCATGGTTGACCAGGCACTTGAACGGGCTGTTCCAGTTGCCGGCGATCCAGTTGACCATGAAACCGCCGTAGCTGGCACCCAGTGCGCAGGCCTTGTCACCGTTGAGGAAGTCGTACTTCTTCAGCGCCGCGCTCCAGCCCTTCTGCAGGTCTTCCAGCGGACGGTCACCCCAGTGCTGGCTGATCGCATCGGTGAAGGCCTGGCCGTAACCGGTGGAGCCGTGGAAGTCGATCATCACCACAGCGTAGCCCTGGCCTGCGTAAGTCTGCGGGTTCCAGCGGTAGCTCCAGCCATTGCCGAAGCTGCCCTGCGGGCCGCCATGGATAAGGAACGCAACCGGGTAGGACTTGCCTTCCTGGTAGTTGTGCGGCTTGACCACATAGCCGTGCACGGTGTCGTTGTTCCAGCCCTTGAACTCGAACTGCTCGTAGTCGCCGAAGCTCACATCCTTCAGCACTTCGCCAGCGGCCGGGGTCAGTGCGCGCAGCGCGCCGATCGGCTCGCCAGCGGCCGGCAGCAGGCCGACCAGCACCTGGTCGTTGCTCTTCAGGCTGTTGCGGGTGATGGCCACGCTGTTGCCGGCCACGTCGACGGCGGTGACGCTGCCATCGCCGATCAGCTTGGTGGCCTTGCCGCTGGCCACGTCGATCTGGAACAGCGGGTGTTCACCGAGGTCGTCGGCGGTGGTGTAGATGCTGGCGCCGTCGGCGGACAGGGTGATGCCGCCGGCCGAACGGTCCCACTGCGGCGCGATCTCGCGCGTCTTGCCGCTGGCCAGGTCCATCGCCATCAGGCCGAAGCGGTCCGCCTCGAAGCCCGGGCGCTTCATCGCGCGGTAGAACAGGGTCTTGCCGTCGCCGCTGAACACCGGGCCGGCATCCCAGGCCGGGTTGGACGCGGTCAGGTTGACCGGCGCCTGCTTGCCCGCAGCATCGAAGCGGTACAGGTCGAAGTTGGTCGACCACGGCTCCTGCTTGCCGGCCACGCGGATGCTGGCGACCACGCTGCTGCCATCCGGCGACCAGGCGAAATCGTCATTGCCACCGAACGGCTTGGACGGAGCGTCGCCGTCGATGGTCGCGCTCAGCGCCGAAGCGCCCTTGACCGCACCGGCCTTGGCTGCCGGCAACGGGGCGACGAACAGGGTGTTGCGGCGGCCGTCGTTCCAGGTATCCCAGTGGCGCACGAACAGCGAATCGAAGACCTTGCCGCTGGCCTTGGCGCCTTCCACGTCCTTCAGCTTCTTTTCGGTGCAGGCCAGGTCCGAGGCACAGGCCTGGAACACGCCGGCGCTGAACAGCACGCGGTCGTCCTGCGGCGACACGTGGTAGCTGTCCACGTCCACCGGGAAGTCGGTCAGCTGGCGCGGGGCGCCGCCACTGATCGGCTGTGCGTACAGCTGCTGGCTGCCGTTCCTGGCGCTGAGGAAGTACACGGTCTGGCCATCGGCCGACAGCGATGCAGAGTTGACGTTCCAGCCAGCCGGCGTGATCTGCTTCGGCGGTGCCGCGTCGCGGGTGCGCAGGTTGCGCGCGAACAGTGCGGTGCTGGCCTTGAGGTTGGCATCGGTGCTGCGCTTGGCGAACACCACGGTGCCGCCGTCGGCGGTCAATACCGGCGCGGAGACGCGGTCCATGGCCACCATGTCGCGGACTTCCAGGCCACGGGCAGCGGCGACGCTGGGCAGGGCAGCCAGCAGGCTCAGTGGCAACAGGGCATGACGCAGTTTCATCAGGGTCTCCGCAGGACGGCAAAAAACCGATGGTAGGCCTGCGCGGCCGGGCCTGCCAAGGCCATCGGTCATGGCCGTGGCTGAGCTGCCGCCAGAAAAAGCAAACCGCGCCGTAGCGCGGTTTGTCGGAGGTCGGGGTCGGATCCGATTCCATGGGAATCGGCTCTGACCCCAGACGCTGCCAGCATGGGGTCAGAGCCCTTCCCTGCGGGAAGGGATCCGACCCCGTGGGCGTCATGCCACGGCGCGCTTGCCGGTGCGGTAGATCAGCCAGCCGACCAGGAACAGCACGGCCAGGCCGATCCACTGCGCGGCCGGCAGGTGGAACGGCACGGCCAGCACGTCGGCACGGCTGCTGACCACGATCGGCACGGCGATGGCGATACCCATCAGCGCCTCACCGGTGATCAGGCCGGCAGCGAACAGCACGCCCGGCTTGTGCACGCGGTCGCGGCCCTCTTCGTCATCGGCGCGCACCTTGTGGAAGCGTTCGACCAGATAGGAGATCAGGCCACCGAGGAAGATCGGCACCATCAGTTCCAGCGGCAGGTAGATGCCGATCGCCGCGGCCAGCACCGGCACGCGGAAACGCGAGTTGCGCGACTTCAGCCAGCTGTCGAACGCGATGATGGCGGCACCGACCACGGCACCGATGCCGATGAAGGTCCACGGCAGCTCGCCACCGAACAGGCCCTTGGCCACCGACGCCATCAGGTTGGCCTGCGGTGCGGCCAGCGCATTCGGGTGCAGCTCGGACTTGACGCCGATGCCGTAGGCGGTGGCCAGCAGGTTCAGCACCGGGGCCATGATCAGCGCGCACGAGAACGCGCCGATGCCCAGCATCAGCTGCTGCTTCCACGGGGTGGCACCGACGATGTAGCCGGCCTTGAGGTCCTGCAGGTTGTCGCCACCGACGGCGGCGGCACAGCACACCACCGCGCCGATCATGATCGCGGCCACCGCACCCAGCGGCGCACCGAAGGCACCGACCGGCTGCAGGCCATCCTTGCCCAGCAGCAGCACCAGCACCGCCGAAGCGAACAGGATGGTGGAGATGGGATCGACACATGCCACTGGCCGACGATGGCCTGGTACAGCGCCAGCAGCGGCAGGGTGAACACCACCAGCGCCACCAGCATCCACTTCATCGGCAGGTCGCGCTCGGTGTGCGCCAGCACCGGGCCACCGCTCTTGCGCGCGGCCGCAAAGCCACTCTTGACGCCGTTGAGCAGCGACTTGCGCAGCGAGATCAGGGTCCAGATGCCGCCGATCAGCATCGCGCCGACACCGAGGTAGCGCATCTTCGCGCCCCAGATGGCGAACGCTGCTTCGGTGGACGAGGCGGTGGCGATCGAGGCGGCCAGCGCCGGATCGGTGTTCATGAAGAACGCCTGGTAGATCGGGATGGCGATGTGCCAGGTCAGGATCGAGCCGGACACCACCACGATGCCGACGTTGAGGCCGACGATGTACCCCACGCCCAGCAGTGCGGGCGACAGGTTGGTGCCGATGAAGGCGGTGACCTTGGAGCTGCCGACATAGGCCGAGGTGGCCCAGGCGTCCGGGATCAGGCGCATGCCGCTTTCCGCGGCCAGCTTCACGAACGCACCGATCACCGCCGACAGGCCGAGGATCTTCAGGCCCGGGCCGGGGTTCTCACCGGCCTTGAGCACTTCGGCCGCAGCCTTGCCTTCCGGGAACGGAAGCGGATCTTCGACGATCATCGAACGGCGCAGCGGCACCGAGAACAGCACGCCCAGCAGGCCACCGAGACCGGCGATGCCCAGCACCCACCAGTACTTGAAGTCCGGCCAGTAGCCCATGATCACCAGCGCGGGGATGGTGAAGATCACACCGGCGGCGATCGACGAACCGGCCGAAGCGCCGGTCTGCACGATGTTGTTCTCAAGGATCGAACCGCCCCCCAGCAGGCGCAGCACGCCCATGGAAATGACCGCGGCGGGAATCGCGGTGGCGATGGTCAGGCCTGCGAACAGACCGAGGTAGGCGTTTGCGGCCGACAGCACCACCGCCAGCACGATGGCCAGGACCACCGCGCGGAAAGTGAGCTGCTTGGGCGCAGCGTCATGGTTCATGAAAGCCCCTGCTGGCAAAAAATCCCTGTCACGCTAGCGTTCAGGGGGCAGCAAGTCCAGTGCGGTTCGGGAGGGGTGCGGTCGGGCGGCCAGTGAGATAGTCGCTTTTGGCCAAACTCGGCCAACGCATCAAGCGCATCAGGCACATTCCAGGGAGCTAGCGGGTCTCGCGGTTTCCTTGCCCTGCATGGGCCAGGCCAGCCGCCACCGCAGCACTCCAGGCGACACAGTTTGAAGTGTCTCAACTGCCCATGCATCGTGTTCACGATCTGGAGCATGACGCTGAGCCGCCCTATGAACAATGCACTTCGGATCCGCCCGATCACATCGCCAGTCACGGCCATCGCGACCCTGTTCTGCCTGATGCCGCTTTGCGATCACGCATCTGCCTGGAGTCGCGTTGGCGCGATCGAGGTCACCGACCACGCTGGCAAACCCTGTTTCGGGCTTCCCAAGAAAGAGCGCAAGCGTATCGGTGAGACTCCGCAGGTGTTTGGTGTGGAGGTGTATGACGCGATTACTCCACCGCTGCGGCAGCAATGGTCTTTCGAGTTTGCCTATCCCGCGTCACTCCCGCTTCCACCCGGAGCCTGCGTGCTCTACGGAGAAGTACCAGCCAACGCCGTTGCAAGACAAACGTCCATGCCGCTACAGCCTGGACGCCTGTACGACGTCTCGATGTCGGCCACCAGGACCGGCGCCACCCAGTTCTACAGCGCCCGATTCTGCCTGAAGGCGAACGCCGACGGCAGCCTGCACGCGATCCAGGTCCGCTACGACGACGCTCTAGGCTGGAGTCCTGCGGTCTGCCTGCCCTGAGCCGACGCGCGCGCTCGCCGACACCGGTCAGCACGTGCTGGAAACAGTCTATTGTTATGTTATATCCTGTCACGCCATTGACCTGAGCGCCCGTGGCCCCTCTCTCCTCCCGGCTGGCCTCCATCGACCAGCTGCGCGGCACCGTGATGCTGCTGATGCTGCTCGACCACGTGCGCGAGACGTTCTTCCTGCAGCATCAGGTCAGCGATCCGATGGACGCGGCAACCGTGTCCCCTGCCCTGTTCGCCTGCCGCCTGCTGGCCCACCTGTGCGCGCCGGTGTTCGTGCTGCTGACCGGCCTGTCGGCCTGGCTGTACGGCCAGCGCCATGCCGATCCGCGCCGTGCCATTGCGGCGTTCCTGCTCAAGCGCGGCCTGTTCCTGGTGGTGCTGGAACTGACCCTGGTCAACGTCGCCTGGACCTTCCAGTGGCCGCCGGAAACGGTGTACCTGCAGGTGATCTGGGCGATCGGCCTGAGCATGATCGCGCTGGCCGGCCTGCTGTGGCTGCCGCGGCCGCTGCTGGCCGTTCTGGCGGTGACGCTGGTGGTCGGCCACAACCTGCTGGACGGCGTACGGGTGCAGGGCGACGGCGCCCTGGCGGTGCTGTGGAAGGTGCTGCACCAGCGCGACTGGATCGAGGCTGGGCCGGTGAGCCTGCGTACCTCCTATCCCGTGCTGCCGTGGATCGGGGTGATCGCGCTGGGCTACCTGATGGCGCCGTGGTTCGCTGCCGGCAGCGACCCGCAGCAGCGCCGGCAGCGGCTGCTGTGGTCCGGGCTGGGCGCACTGGCCGCCTTCGCCCTGCTGCGCTTCGCCAACGGCTATGGCGACACGCCGTGGCAGTACCAGCAGACCACGCTGCGCACGTGGATGAGCGTGTTCAACATCACCAAGTACCCGCCCTCGCTGCAGTTCCTGCTGCTGACCCTGGGCGTGGGCCTGCTGCTGTTGCGGCTGTACGAGTGGCCGCCGCTGGCGCGTGCGCTGCGGCCGCTGGCCGATATCGGCGCAGCGCCGATGTTCTTCTATCTGCTGCACCTGTATGTGCTGAAGCTGCTGTACCTGGCGGCCCTGAAGACCTGGGGCCCGACCCACGGTTGCCTGTATGCACTGGACTCGGTGGCCGGCCTGCTGCTGGTGGCCTGTGCATTGGCGGTGGTGCTGTACCCGCCGACGCGGGCGTTCGCGCGGTTCAAGGCACGACGACGCGACCTGGCCTGGCTGCGGTACCTGTGAACGGTAGCGCCGGGCCATGCCCGGCGTTGCGCAGGACCGCCGGGCATGGCCCGGCGCGCGCCTGCAGCGCACGCCTATAATTCCGCGATGAATTCCACTGCTATCGCTTCCGACGACTTCCTGGGCCATCCCAAGGGCGTCTACGTCTGCTTCTTCACCGAAATGTGGGAGCGCTTCTCCTTCTACGGCATGAAGGCGCTGCTGCTGCTGTACCTCACCAAGTACCACCTGTTCGGCGACAAGGCCGGGCTGGACCTGCTCGGCGCCTACGGCGGGCTGGTGTACTGCATCCCGGTGTTCGGCGGCATGTTGGCCGACCGCTGGCTGGGCATGCGCCGGGCGGTGCTGTTCGGCGGCATCCTGCTGGTGCTCGGCCACCTCGGCATGGCCTTCGAGGGCCACGCCGCATACCGGGTCAATGGCGAAGTAGTGCGCGACACCTCGGCATTGGCCGTGACCTACCTGTCGCTGGCGCTGATCATCATGGGCGTCGGCTTCCTCAAGCCGAACATCTCCACCATCGTCGGCAAGCTCTATCCGCAGGACGATCCGCGCCGCGATTCGGGCTTCTCGCTGTTCTATGCCGGCATCAACCTGGGCGCCCTGTTCTCTTCGCTGGTGTGCGGTTTCCTGGGCGAGGTCTACGGTTGGAAGTACGGCTTCGGTGCGGCCGGCATCGGCATGCTGGCCGGCCTGGCGATGTTCCTGTGGGGCCAGAAATACCTGCAGGGCCACGCCGAGCCGCCGCAACCGGCGACCTTGAAGCAGAAGGTGCTGGGCCTGCCGCGCGAATGGCTGATCTACCTGTGCGCGGTGATCGGCGTGCTGCCGGTGGCCTGGCTGATGTGGGCGGCCGGCAACGGTGCCTTCGCGCTTGGCGGTGAAATCAGCCTGGCGCTGATGCTGATGCTGGTGGTGCTGGGCGGTGTGCTGGTCTGGTTCGCCTGGTTCACCGGCACCCAGTGCACGCCGGTGCAGCGCCAGCAGATGATCGCGCTGATGGTGCTGATCTTCATGGCGCTGGTGTTCTTCACGATGTACGAGCAGTCGTATGGCTCGTGGGTGACCTTCACCGACCGCCTGCTGACCAAGGACATCGTGCCGGCGCTGGTGATCCGCGAAGGCTCGCCGCTTCCGTGGTCGATCCTCTCGCTGCTGCTGGCACCGCTGGGCTTCGTGGTCAGCGCGCGCCTGTCCGAGCGTCGCCCCGGCTCGTCCGCCCCGCGTACGTTCTTCATCGCCATCGTTGCGTTGATGCTGGTGCTGCTGGTGCGCGACTGCCTGGTGATCCCGCAGACCGCCGGTTCGCTGACCTACCTCGGCGGTCTGTTCCTGGTGCTGCTGGCGCCGGCCTTCGCCGCGTTGTGGACCTGGATGGACCGCCGTGGCTGGGAACCGGGCAAGCCGGTGAAGTCGGCCTGGGGCCTGGTGATCGGTGCGTTGTCGTTCGTACCGCTGGCGCTGGCCGCGCAGCACGTTGGTGCCACCGGCGAGATGGCCAGCGTCTGGTGGCTGGTGCTGGCCTACTTCCTGCTGGCCAGCGGCGAGATGTGCCTGTCGCCGGTCGGCCTGTCGGCGGTCACCCAGCTGGCGGTGCCACGGGTGATGAGCCTGATGATGGGCACCTGGTTCCTGGCGACGGCCTTCTCCGAAACGCTGGCCGCGCTGTTCGGCAAGCTGGCGGCGATTGACGTGCCCGAAGGCGAGACGCTGGACATGGCCGCTGCGGCCGGGGCCTATGCGCACCTGTTCTGGCTGCTGATGTGGATCGGCCTGGGCTGCGCGTTGCTGGCCTTCATCGCTGCGCCGCTGTTGAAGCGGATGATGCATGGGGTGAAGTGAGACCACGCGCATCAATACAAGCCATCGCGCACGGCCTCGGTCATCTGCAACCGCATGTCCCGGATCCTGTTGCGGGTTTCCTCATCCAGTGCGGAGGGTTCGATGTTGTCCGCACGCAAGGCTGCAGGCAGGAAGCGGCTGATATTGGATGGCTTCCCCCATTCGTCCACGACCGGCGTGGGCAGCAACGTGCGTGCCTGCAGTGCAGCGTGCGCCCCTGAGGGAAGTACCCAGCGCTGGTCGTCCGCACTCCAGTGCAGGGTGGTGAAACCTGTAAGTGTGTTGTTGCGGGCATTGCCGATGGCAGTGCGCAGTGTGCCCAGCACGTCCCGGTAATGTTGTTCCAGCGCATCCTGCGACAGGAATGCCGCCATCGCCGGCACAGCAATGGAATCCAGCTTGGGAGCGCTACATTGGACTTCGACGCGCGCGCGCTGGCCTTCTTCATCGATGAATATTGCCTGCAGCGGCCGGCAATGCAGCGGATGGGCTGCTGCGGCGGCAACATAGTCATCCACATCGCTGCGCAGGGATTGGCGCAGCAACGGCGGGATCCACAGCAGGATCTGGGTCGTCAGCTCCTGCCTCGCGGGTTGCTCAAGCGTCTGCGCGTTGAAGCCAGCGAAAATGGCCTCTTCTGCACCGGCATCCACTGGCCTCACTTCGCCCATCGAGATCATTTGTCTGGCAAGTGTCTCGACCAGGCGCCGATCGCCGGACCACGTCCGGCCTTGCCAGAACGAAAGCAACTGCAATTCACCGCCGCCCGCCACCGGCCATCGCCGATCACGCTCCATGGCGGCTTCAAGATCGGCTATCAGCGCACCCGCAGCAGGCCGTCGCCCCTCTTTCAGCAAGTCGATCGTCGCCTGCACGATGACCTTATGTGCCGATACGTAGGAAGTAATGCATCGGTACTGTATGTCGACAACTCTCGCATGGGCCGGCAGCCCTTTATCGCCGAAGCGTTCCAACGCGTCGCCATGCAGTGGTGCATTGGTCGGCTGTTCCTTGACGTTGTGCGCCATGCATCGCGAGGCCCCTGCGCTGGTGGCATCCGCCATCAGTTTCCGCGCTGCCTGCGCTTCGGACGCCGACCCCTCGTCGCCGTACAGCACGTCGATCCAGCTATCGGTCAGGCCCGTTGCCATCGCCACCGCGCCCGTCATCATCCTGATCTCGCCCTCCGCGCCTGTTGGCACGTCTGACTGAGCACCTGTCAGCCAACGATGCAACTGCAGCCCCTCCTCGTGGACCGCACCGGTGCTGAGCAGCGATCTTGCGACCTCCTCGGCCTCGTAGCGTTCCGGCGCCTGAGCCAGCGCATTCAATACCAGAAAGCCGCAACAGCCAAGTATCAGGCGTCCACAGCGGACACCCAGGGGAGAAGATCGATCATGCAGGGCCATGGCAACGGTCTGTCGGCAAAGGAATCATGATCTCCATCCGACAGGCCCCCGAGCTATGCAATTTGTTGCAAAGACGAGCACCTGCCCATCTGCTTCACCAACGACAGGAAACCCTTCTGCGCAGCCGGCCCACGTCCGCGTTGGCGCCCCGGGCCGTCGCCGCCGCGCGTGTTTCAGGGCGCCTTGCCCTTGTCGGAAGACGTCGCGGCGGCAGCCGTGCCACCGCCCAGGCTGCGCGACAGGAACGCCAGCAGGTGGCCGTAGTAGTCGCGCTGGTTGGCCAGGTTGTACAGCCCATGCCCTTCGTTCTTGTAGTACAGGGCCTGCACAGGCGTTCCGGCCTGCTTCAATGCCGCCTCCATCCGCTCGGTATGCACCACCGGTGCGCGCTGGTCTTCGCGGCCGGCGGCCAGCAGCACCGGCACGCCAACCTGCGCGGCCAGGTTGACCGGCGAGCGTTCGACAAGATCCTTGGGCCGTCCCAGCCACTCGCGCAGGTAGATCAACCCGGATTCGTCACTCTGGATATCCCCGCGCGCATACATCAAGGGCAGGTCGTAGATGCCAACGTAACCTGCCGCACAACGGTAAAGACCCGGCTCTCGCACCGTCCCCATCAGCGCCGCATAGGCGCCGTAGCTGGCCCCATAGATGCAGATGCGTTCACGGTCGGCAATTCCCTGCTCGATGGCCCAGCGCGTGGCATCGGTCACATCATCCTGCATCGCCGCGCCCCACTGTTTGCGCGCAGCCTGCGCATGTGCGCGCCCGTAACCGGCCGAGCCACGGAAATTCACCTGCAGCACGGCATAGCCGGCGGCCGCCAGCATCTGCGTCTCGGTGGAGTACGTGCCATCGTCCAGGACCCCGATCGGACCGCCATGCGGCACCACCACCATCGGTAGCGCGCGCATCGGCCCCCCCGGTGGCACGGTAAGGAACCCATGCAGGGGGCGGCCGTCGCGGGCCTGCAAGGTGATGGCGCGTACGTCGGCACTCTGCGCCGGGTCGATCCAGTCGCTGCGGCTGATCAGGTGCCGGGCGCGCTTGCCCAGCGTGTCATACAGGTAGAAATCACCCGGATTGCGGCCCGACCAGGATTCCACCAGGACAGTGCTGCCGTTGCGGGTGCTGGAGGTGATGTATACCGGAGCACCCAGCGCGGTTTCCAGGCTGCGATAAAGCCGGGCATCCTCCGAGGTCTCATCGAAGAAGCGCGTGCGTGGGGTAGTGCCCATGAACAGCGCGCCCACCGGCACCTGCGTACCGGGGCGGTGGATGATGCGTGCAGGGTCGGCGATCTCATCACGCAGAACCGTTCGCCGCTCGTTGCTCTGCGGGTCCCAGCTGACGATCACGTCGGGGCCTTCGGCCTGCTCCACCTGCAGATAGGCCAGGCGGCCGTCGGCCGAGAAGCCGATGGCCGCTTCGTTGCGCGGGTTCAAGGCCTCATCGTGCAGCAGTATCCATTCGCTGCTGGCACCGGCGCGGTAATACAGCTTCTTTTTCTGGTCAGGTCCGACGCCGTAAGCGAAGCGCACTTCGCCCCGGGCGTCGGTAGTGAAGGCGGCCTGCGCGATCGGCGCGCGCGCGACCGCGTTGCGGCGACCGGTGCTCACGTCCATGCGTTCGATCTGGGTGGCCGCGTTGTCGGTGAACGGAGTGACCGCCACCAGCACGTTGCGATCGTCGTCCTTCAACTCATCGGTGAGGAAAGCCGCCACCATTCCCGCAGGCTTGACCTTGATGTTGGTGCCCAGTCCGGTTTCAGCGGTGCGGTAGCCGACCAGCAGTTCTCCCCCCTTGCCGTTGGCGTTGATGCCGAACAGCTCGCCGGTGGGCGCCGGTCGATCCAGCACACCCAGCTTCTGCGCCATGCCCACCAGCAGGCGTTCATTGCTTACCCAGTCGAAGGTATGGGCGTGGTTGTTGCGGGGTGGGCGGAAGGTGCCGACCATCTTCATGTCGGCGATCCGGTAGATCGCCAGCGCCGTACCCGCCTCGATCGGAACCGTGGCAGCCACGTACTCGCCACCCGGCGAAATCTTGATATCGGCGAATGCTTCCTGCTGCAGGTAGCGGTCCAGGTCCACCCCGCCGGTACCCGCCGACGTCCCGCCCACCACCGCGCACAGCAGCGCGGCAAGCACAATCCTGCGCATCCTTCCCCCTTCCTGCCCGGACACCCTGTCCAGATTCGCCGATTCTAGGCAGGCAAGCGGCCGCGCCGCCAGTGGGCAGAAAAAACGACGGCACCGTTGCCGGTGCCGTCGTTGCCACTACCTTGGAGAGAGAGTAAGGACGTGGGTTCGGGGGGCGTGCGCCGGGTCAATGGACCCCGCGCACCGCCAGAGTGAGGGCCAGGATGCTGAGGATCACCGCGATGGTGCCGTCCAGCACGCGCCAGGTGCTGGGCTTGGTGAACAGCGGCGCAAGCAGGCGCGCGCCCAGGCCCTGCGCGGTCAGCCACAGGCAGCTGGCGGTGACCACGCCGGCCGCGAAGGCCATGCGCGCATTGCCGAAGTTCTCGGCGATGGAGCCGATCACCATCATGTCCAGCCAGAAGTGCGGATTGATCAGCGAGAAGCCGACTGCCGCCATCAGCACCGCACGACGGCTGCCGTCATCGCTGTCGGCTTCGCCCATGCCACCGCCACCGGCGATCGCACGGCGTGCCGACTTCATCGCATACCAGGCCAGGAAGGCCACACCGGTCCAGAGGACGGCGGTGGTCAGCCACGGCAGCGCGGTGGTGAGCGTGCGCAGGCCGGCCACGCTGGCGAAGATGAAGATTGCATCGATGGCCGCGCAGGTGGCGACCACCGGCACGATGTGCTTGCGCAGGATGCCCTGGCGCAGGATGAAGGCGCTCTGGGCGCCGACCACGGCAAACAGGCCGATGCCGGTAGCCGCACCACTGAACCAGGCACCAAGGCCGGTGCTGGCGGAGATGACCGAGAACATGGGATTCACTACCTTGTCTTGCTTGGGGGGAGCGGTGCCTCGCGAAGGCGGACAGCACCGGAACGGGCGCCATTGTCGCGCCGCAACATAGAAAAGACGAGCTAAACTTACTAAACCAACATTAGCGGAGCTTAATCGCCATGCGCATCGACCATGCCCAGCTGCGGGCCCTGGCTGCGGTGATCCGCGAAGGCAGCTTCGACCGTGCCGCGCAGTCGCTCAACGTCACCCCCTCAGCCATCTCGCAGCGGGTCAAGGCACTGGAAGACCGCATCGGCCGCCTGCTGGTCAAGCGCGGCACGCCTGCGACCGCGACTGCCGAGGGCCAGTTGCTGGTGCAGCTGGCCGAGCAGACCGCCCTGCTGGAGCACGACGCGCTGCACCGGATGGGCCTGGCCGACGAGGACCTGCCGCAGGCCAGCATCCCCGTAGCGGTGAACCACGACAGCCTGGAGACCTGGTTCCCACAGGCCGCCCAGCAGTTCGCGCAGGGCACCGGCACCACCCTGGACCTGCGGGTGGAGGACCAGGACCACACCGTCGAACTGCTGCGCCAGGGCACCGTGCTGGGGGCCGTGACCACCCTGGACGAGCCGGTGCAGGGCTGCCAGATCCACGCGCTGGGCAGCATCCGCTATGCCGCCACCTGTACGCCGGAGTTCCGCGAGCAGCACTTCGCCAAGGGCGTGACCGCACAGGCGCTGGCGCAGGCACCGGTGCTGGTGTTCAACCGCAAGGACGACATGCAGTCGCGCTTTGCCCGGCGCATGGCCGGCGCCGACCTGCCCAGCACCGCGCCGACGTGGTGGATTCCCTCCACCCGCGCCTTCGTGCAGGCCAATCTGGGCGGGCTGGGCTGGACGATGAACCCGCTGCCGCTGGTCAAGCGCCACCTGGACGCCGGGCGCCTGGTCTACGTGCGGCAGCGCGCGTGGGAAGACGTGCCGCTGTACTGGCAGCACTGGAAGGGCGACGTGCAGACGATGGCCCTGCTGACCCGGGCGGTCCTGGACGCCGCCTCGGCACTGGTGCAGCGCAGGCGCTGAAGAGGGGACGGAGAGGAGCAAGTCGCTTGTGCTACAAACGCCTTGATCCCCTCCGCCCCCTTTTCATGCAAGCATCGGTGCAACCGACGAGGGGGCTGACCGATGGAAACCGAACCGGTATTCCTGCATATCCGCGTGGTGATGGGGATCATCCTCGGCCTGTCCATCACCACCCTGCTGAAGGGGCTGGCGCAGATCATCGAACACCCGCAGCGGCGTGGCTGTTCGGCGCTGCACCTGTGCTGGGTGGTGTGGACGCTGGTATCGCTGGTGACCTTCTGGTGGTGGGAGTTCCGCCTGGTTGAGGTACACCGTTGGACGTTTGAAATCTATCTGTTCGTGATCACCTACTGCGCGACCTGGTTCCTGCTGTGCGCGCTGCTGTTTCCCGAAGACCTGCGCGAGTACGGAAGTTACGGCAACTACCTGATGCAGCGTCGACGCTGGATCTTCGGGGTGGTCGCGATATTGACCCTTCTGGATCTTGTGGATACCGCGATCAAAGGGGGAAGCCGATGGCGGCTGCTGGGCGAAGCCTACCCCCTGCATACGGTGCTGATGCTCATCGTCGCCGCACTCGGCTGGCATCTGCGCAGTACGCGCGCGCAACTGGGGCTGGCCGCAGCGACGCTGGCCTATCAACTGGGTTACTTCGCGGCGGAGTACTTCACCATCGGCAGTGAGTGAGGAGCGCCGCCGGTCTCCATCCAATCTCCATAGGCGTCGGCCAGAATCGCCCGGTTCCATTCGACCGCAGGTTTCCCAGATGACGATCCACTACCGCAATGCCCGTCCCGATGACGCCGCCGCCTGCATCGACCTGCGCGGGCGTACCCGCGAGAACGCCTTCAGTGCAGCGCAACTGGCCGAGCTGGGCATCACCGAAGAAAGCTGGGCCGCAGGTATCGCCGATGGCGATTCGATTGGCCGCGTCGCCTGGGAGGGCCAACGGATGGCCGGCTACTGCTTTGCCGACCGCGAAAGCGGCGAGGTGCTGGTGCTGGCCCTGCTGCCGGAATTCGAGAACCGTGGCATCGGCCGGCAACTGCTGCAGGACGTGGTCAGCCTGAGCCGCGATGCCGGCCACAGCCGCCTGTTCCTGGCCTGCTCGGCCGACCCGCGCTCGCGTTCCCATGGCTTCTACCGGCACCTGGGCTGGAAGGCGACCGGCGAGATCGATGAGGCCGGTGACGAGATCCTTGAACTGGCGTGATCGAGGGCATCGCCGGGCGTGGCCCGGCGCTACCGGGTGAGGGTGCCGCGAGCCGTCGGATGCTGCGTTGCATCAAAATCGGACCGGAAGCGGTTAAAATTGCCACAGGAATGCTGCAAGGCGTTGTTTCTTCACGCTCTTTCCCTGTTTCTTGCGCATCCTGACCCCCTTCCCCGCCAACGATCCCGCCCCCATGAAGAAATTTGGCAAGGCCCTGCTCGCCCTGCTCGTGCTGCTGTTGCTGGTGGCCGCGCTGTTCCTGTACTGGCCGCTGACCCAGCGCTCGGTGCCCGCCGCGAACAACGACAAGCCCGTCGATGTCGTGCTGGTCGGCGCCGGCATCATGAGCATCACCCTGGCCACCTACCTGCAGGAACTGCAGCCGGACTGGAACATCCAGGTCTACGAGCGTCTCGACGGCGTCGCCGGTGAAAGCTCGGACGG
>Ga0308156_1002737_pt1 | contig 14877 bp, 15 predicted proteins | sample PhyAR2_FD_201041 | JGI IMG/M metagenome (GOLD analysis project Ga0308156, IMG submission 201041) | Phyllosphere microbial communities from UC Gill Tract Community Farm, Albany, California, United States - DLSL A.R2 | ecosystem: Host-associated > Plants > Phyllosphere > Unclassified | place: USA... | reverse complement strand
GTCTGGGTGAGCACCCAGACGACCAGGCCGCTGCTGGCTCGAGCGTTCCAGGAGGCCTGAGGCGAATCAGCGACGCCGCTGACACCGCGGGCAGTAATGGCTCGATCGATTCATGAACGCCTCGCGGCGGATCAGTCCGCCGCACCGGGGGCAGGGCTGGCCCCCGCGCCCGTAGGCATTGAGGGAATGCGCGAAGTAGCCGGCCTGGCCGTTGACGTTCACGTACTGCGCATCGAAGCTGGTGCCGCCCTCGGCCAGGGCTTTGGCGAGGACCGATCGGACCTCGGCGAGGAGTCTCGACACCGCGGGTGTCGAGAGGGAGCTCGCCGAGGTCTCGGGGTGAATGCGGGCCGCCCAGAGAGACTCGTCGGCGTAGATGTTGCCCACCCCGCTGATCACCTGCTGGTCGAGCAGCACCCTCTTGATCGCGCTTCTCCGGCTGCGCAGCGTCTGGCGGAACCGAGCGTCATCGAAGAACGGGTCGAGCGGATCCCTGGCGATGTGCACGACCTGGGTCGGGACGGATGAGGGGCCGTCGCTCACGAGGCGGTCCACGGCGAGCGACCCGAAGGTGCGCTGGTCGGCGAAGACGACAGCGAGCTCGCCGTGCTGCGGATGCTCGAGGTGGATGCGGATGCGCTCATGTCGTTCCGCTGCGGCATCCGGACGACGGAGCAGCATCTGCCCGCTCATGCCGAGGTGTGCGATGAGCGCGGAGTCGTCGGCATCCAGCGGCAGCCACAGGAACTTGCCACGACGCGCGGCATCCGTGAATCTGCGGCCCTCGAGCCGGCCGACGAAATCCGCTGCGCCCGCCGCGTGCCGGGTGAGGGCGCGCTCGTCGAACACGCTGACGCCGGTGATCAGCGAGCCGGTCGTCGCCGGAGCGAGCCCGGCCCGCACGACCTCGACTTCGGGGAGCTCAGGCACGTTCGTCGAGGAAGCGCCACGCGCTGAGCGCGGCTGCCATCTCGGCCGTCTTCTTGCTGCTGCCCTTGCCGGTCATCGCAAGATCCCCGACCACCACCGTGGCGGTGAAACGCCGATCATGATCGGGGCCGCTGGCCTCGACCGAGTACTGGGGCGGCGTGGACCCCTGACGGGCGGCCAGCTCCTGCAGACTCGTCTTCGGATCCATCGCGGCGCCGTAGCGCTCGGGATCGGCGAGCAGCGGTGCCGTCAGTCGGAGGACCAGTTCGGTCGCAGCCTCGGGCCCCGCGGACAGGTAGGTGGCGCCGATCACGGCTTCCATCGTGTCTGCGAGGATCGAGTCCTTGTCGCGGCCCCCGGTCTGCTCTTCGCCACGACCGAGACGCAGATGGCTCCCGAGGTCGATGCCTCGGGCGACCTCTGCGAGAGCCACGGTCGACACGACGCTCGCACGCCGCTTCGCCAGCGATCCCTCGTCGAGTTCGGGGTGGGTCGTGAACAGCATCACGGTGACCGCCTGCCCGAGGACCGAGTCCCCGAGGAACTCGAGTCGCTCGTTGTGCGGGATCGCACCGTGCTCGTACGCGTACGAGCGATGCGTGAGCGCCAACTCCAGAAGCTCCGCGTCGATATCGACGCGGAGCTTCTCAGGGAGAGGTCTCGTCGTTCCGTCGACCTCTGTCACAACCTTGATGTCGCGACTCAGACGTCGGCGACCTTGCGGCCCTTGTACTCGAGGAACAGCTCGGTGCCCTGCGAGTCGGTGACGACCTTCGCCTGGTGCGGGCGGCTGTAGACGACCTTGCCGTTCTCGATGGTCTTGACGAGCGCGGGGGCTTCGGCCTTCCACTGCGCGCGGCGCGAGCGGGTGTTCGAACGGGAGACCTTGCGCTTCGGGGGGTTACCAGCCATGACTAGCTCTCTTCTTTCTCGGCGGCGCGGCTCTCTGCCTCGCCGTCTTGGTCTGTGATCTTCTGGAGCGCGCTCCACCGAGGATCGATGGGAGCGGCCTGCTCCGTTCCGGTGCTCTCGGTCAGTCGCTCGCCCGTAATCGGGTCGAGCCCGAGGCAATCCGGCTGACACACCGGCTGAAATGGAAGCGACAATACGGCCGCATCCCTGACAAGAGTTTCAAGATCCACGTGGTCGTCTTGAACCTCGAAGTCAGTTTCTTCCTCACCAGGATACGCGAAAAGCTCCTGGAACTCGACTTCGACGGGCCGAGCGATGTCGATGAGGCATCTGCCGCACACACCGGAGTACTCGGCATCGACTGTTCCGGACACCAGGATGCCTTCGTGGACCGACTCCAGACGCACGTCGAAATCGAGCTCGGAACCTGCTTCGTAGGACACGATGCCCTCGCCCCAGGCCTCGGGCAGCGTCACCGTGAAGTCATGCTCGCGCATCTCCCCCGGCTTGCGGACGATGTCGCGGACGGGGAGGACGAAAGGGCCATTGAGTCGGGAACGCACCACGCAATGGTATCGGCTTCGTGGCCTCCGCGGCTGGTTCCGAGCTGAGCGGACCCGGTCGTGCGCCGCTCAGATGCCGCGGGATCCCGTGTCGAGGAACGCGGCGACCGCCGGGGGCACGAACGGCGACACGTCTCCGCCGAGTCCGGCCACCTGCCGCACCAGGGAGCTCGACACGAGCGCGTGAGCCGGGTCGGGCAGCAGGAAGACGGTCTCGATGTCGGCGAGGTGACGGTTCACGATGGCCATGGGCGATTCATACGCGACATCGATCTGCGATCGGATGCCCTTGACCAGCACTCCGGCGCCCACATCGCGTGCGTAGTCCACGAGAAGGCCCATGCTCCACGACCCGATGATGACGTTGCCGTCCATGCCCTCGTCGGCGATCGACTGCTCGAGCAGGGACATCCGCTGCGCGATGGGAAGCATCGCCTCCTTGCCGGGGTTGTGCACGACGAGCACGTGAAGCTCGTCGTACAGTGTGGCCGCGCGACGGATCACGTCGAGGTGACCCAGGGTCGGCGGATCGAACGAACCCGGGACGACGGCGATCCGACTGCTCATGGGACCAGCCTAAAGCACACCCCGGCCGCGTCAGTTCTTGGCGAGCGCAGCGCGATCCTCGTCGCTGACGCGCCGCACGATCGCGGACTTCAGCCCAGGGTTCGCCTCGAGGTCCGGGTCGTCGGCGAGAATGACCTCCGCGAGTTCACGGGCTTTGACGATGAGCCGCGAGTCCTTGACCACGCGGAGCAGCTTGAGTGACGAGCGCACCCCGGCCTGCGCGGCCCCGAGCACGTCTCCCTCGCCGCGGAGTTCGAGATCGACCTCCGCCAGCGCGAACCCGTCGAGTGTCGCGGCGACGGCGTCGACGCGTTCGCGAGCGACGGAGCCCTCTTCGGCCTCGGTCACGAGAAGACAGAGGCCGGGGACTCCTCCTCGCCCGACACGACCACGCAGCTGATGAAGCTGCGACACTCCGAAGCGGTCGGCATCGAGGACGATCATGGTCGACGCGTTGGGCACGTCGACGCCGACCTCGATCACGGTCGTCGCGAGCAGGAGATCGATCTCGCCACGCGCGAAGGCCTGCATGACCGCGTCCTTCTCATCAGACGGCATACGTCCGTGCAACACCGCGCGACGCAGGGTTCCGAGTCTCGGATGCGTCGCCAGCGCCTCGTCGAGCTGCACGACCCCCCAGCGCGGGCCCGAGGCTCCCTCGGGCTGAGGCGCCAGCTGCTCCCCCGCTTCGGCGGTCTTCTTCGTCGTGTCGATCGCCGCGCACACGGCGAAGACCTGTCGGCCCTGAGCGATCTCCTCTGCGGCGCGCTCCCACACCCGGTTGAACCAGCCCGGATGCTCGGCGAGGGGCGCCACGAACGATTCGATTCCCGCACGTCCCTTCGGCATGGTGCGGATCACCGAGGTGTCGAGGTCGCCGAAGACCGTCATGGCCACGGTCCGCGGGATCGGGGTGGCCGTGAGCACCAGCGCATGCGGGCTCGATCCCTTAGCACGAAGGGCCTCACGCTGCTCGACACCGAACCGGTGCTGTTCGTCGACGACGACGAGCCCGAGATCTGCGAACGTCGTCTTCTCGCCCAGCAGCGCGTGGGTGCCGACTACGATGAGCGCCTGCCCGGATGCGACGCGGAGTGCGGCCTTCCGGCGCTCGGCTGCCGGCATCTGGCCCGTCAGCAGCGTCGGCATCACGAGAGGTGCGAGCTGAGGACCGAGCATCTTCGTGATCGAGCGCAGGTGCTGACCGGCGAGGACCTCGGTCGGGGCGATGAGAGCCGCCTGCCCACCCGACTCGGCGACCTGGAGCATCGCCCTGAGCGCGACGAGGGTCTTGCCGGAGCCGACCTCGCCCTGCACCAGGCGGTTCATCGGCCAGGAACCGACCAGATCGGCGGCGACCTGATCTCCCACCGTCTGCTGGTCGGGGGTCAACGAGTAGGGCAGCGAGGCGTCGAAGCGCTCGAGGAGGCCACCCGACTTCGCGGGGCGGGCCGTCGCCGCGAGCGACCGCACCGCGTCGCGCTGCTGCAGCAGCGCGGTCTGCAGAGTCAGCGCCTCGTGCATGCGCAACGTGCGCACCGCAGGATCGATGTCGTTGCGGGTCTTCGGACGGTGGATCTGTTCGATCGCGTCCCTCGCCGTGAGGAGCTCCTCGCGGGCGCGCACGTCGGCGGAGAGCGGCTCGGGTACCTCGTCGACCGCGTCCAGAACCCGCCCCACGAACTTCGCGATCTGCCACGTCTGCAGGCTCGCGGTCGCGGGATAGATCGGGATCAGGACGGCAGCGCGCGCGTCGGCCCGGCGGCGCGCCGCATCCTCGTCGTCGAAGAGCTCGTACTCGGGGTGCGCGAACTGCGTGACGCCGTTGAACTCGCCGACCTTGCCCGAGAAGACTCCTCGCCGACCGACAGCGAGCTCTTCGGACCGCCATTTCGCCGCGCCCAGGTTCTTGGCGAAGAACGTGAGCGACATCTTGCCGATGCCGTCGCCGATGACGACGTCGGCCATCGCGCCACGCCTGTTGCGCATCGCGCGGGCACTCGATGAGAGGACCTCGGCGACGATCGTGACGGTCTCGCCGAGAGGGAGCTCGCGGATCGGGGTCAGCTCACCGGGGTCCGCGTAGCGCCGTGGATAGTGCGATAGCAGATCGCCGACCGATGTCATCCCGAACGCACGGTCGAGGGTCTTCGCCGGGGTGGCACCGAGAGCCTCCTCCAGCGAGGAATCGAGTGTGAGCGACATGCTCCGAGTCTAGGAGGCGGCACCGACAACCGAAGTCCCGGGGCTGTCGTATCGTGAACGGGTGACGAGGATCATCGCCGGAAAGGCACGGGGCGCCCGATTGGGTGTGCCCCCCGCGGGAACCAGACCGACGAGCGACAGGGTCAGGGAGTCGCTCTTCGGCGCTCTCGAGTCGATCGACGCCTTCGCCGGAGCTCGTGTGCTCGACCTGTACGCCGGTTCCGGTGCGCTGGGACTCGAGTCACTCAGTCGCGGTGCCTCGTCGGCGGATCTCGTGGAGCAGGGACGCCCCGCGGCAGCCGTCGTGCGCCGGAACGCGGCGCTCGTCGCCGCAGCCGGCGATCTGCCGACCGCCCGCGTGCACGAGACCTCCGTCCGCTCGTTCCTGCAGCGTGCCTCCGGCCCGTTCGATCTGGTGTTCTCCGACCCGCCGTACGACCTCGCCGACGAGGCGATGACGGCCGACCTCACCGCGCTCGCTCCTCTGCTGTCGCCCGACGCCCTCGTGATCATCGAACGCGCGCGCCGGTCGACGCCGCCCGAGCTCGCCGCCGCCGGTCTCGAACTCGTCCGGGAGAAGACGTACGGCGACACCACGCTGTGGTGGGCGGAGCCCTCGACACCTCAGCCCGAGGCGGAGTCCCAGTCTCGATAGGGGTCCCAGCCTGTGACGTCGGCGGGAGCGCCGTCGACCAGCAGCCCCTCCTCACCGCGAGCGAGCACTGATCCGATGATCCGGAATCCCGGCGGGAGGACGCCGTGAGGGAAAGTCGCGAGGAGAGCGTGGTCCTCGCCTCCGGCCAGAGCACGCCGCGCATCGCGTCCGAGGGCCGAACCGTCGAGCGAGATCGTCACCTCGGACGCTGCGGCGAGACGCCGTGCATCGAGAGCGAGACCATCGGAGACGTCCATCATCGCGGTCGCGCCGGCCATCGCGGCGACGGGACCGAGACCGATGGGGGGCGAAGGGCGGAGCTGAGCCGCGAGAGCCGCCCTCTCCCCCTCACCGAGCCGAGCGACGTCGACCGGCACCGGAACCTCGCCGTCGCGGAATCGTCCGAACAGCACGGCGAGTCCGAGCGCTGCGTGGCCCAGCTCCCCCGCCACGGCGACGACATCGCCCACCCGGGCGCCCGTCCGGGTGACCGGCGGCCGTCCCTCGAGGTCACCCAGCGCGGTCACGGCGACGGTCAGGACGTCGGACACGGTCAGATCCCCGCCGACGACGGCGCACCCGGGAGCGAGCGACTGGCAGGCTTCGCGGAGGCCGTCGGCGAGCCGCTCGACGAACGACAGCCGCAGGTCTCGCGGCACCGCCAGAGCGACGAGGAGAGCCGTGGGACGGCCCCCCATCGCGGCGATGTCGGCGAGATTCACCGCCGCGGACTTCCAGCCCAGGTCATAGCCGCTCGACCATGCGAGGCGGAAGTCCGGACCGTGCACGAGCGTGTCCGTCGTCGCGATGACGCTGCCGGACGGCGCGGCGATCACGGCGGCATCGTCACCGGGGCCGAGGAGGGTGTGCGAGGCAGGTGCGGTCCGGGCGAGGATCGCCCGGAGGATCTCTCCTTCGGAGAGGTCTCCCAGGCGCGGATCATCGTCGTCGGGTCGGGAGGGCATGCAGTCAAAGGTAGCCTGGATGCATGCCCCGTTTCCGCCGTCTCACCGTCGTCGCCGGCGGACTGGCACTCGTCGCGGCGCTCTCCGGGTGCTCGACCACTGTCCACCTCGAGCCCGCCTCCCACGCCAACGATCCCGCGTGCGCCGAGGTCTCCGTCCTGCTCCCCGATGCGGTCGGCGAACTGGATCGCGTCTGGACCGACGCCCAGGCGACGGGAGCATGGGGCGACCCGACCGTCGTCCTCCGATGCGGAGTCGAGCCTCCTGCACCCTCCACCGAGGTCTGCACGACGATCGGCAGCGTCGACTGGCTCGTGCTCGACCAGGAGGAGGAGCGGCAGCGACTCGTGACCTACGGCCGCGATCCCGCCGTCGAGGTCATCATCCGCCGCGGTGAGTCGCTCGACTTCCGTACCGTGATCGAGAGCCTCTCGACGAGCATCCAGTCGGGGCTCGCGCCCGCCACCGCCCGATGCACGGACCGCGTTCCCACCACCGACGATTCCGCGGCGGGCTGAGCGCCCGCCGCGATCGCGGTCAGCGCCGCAGCCCCGCCTCGATCAGCTCGGAGATCAGGTCGCCGTAGCTGAGCCCCGAGGCCACCCAGCACTTGGGGAACATCGAGATCGGCGTGAAGCCCGGCATGGTGTTCAGCTCGTTCACGACGAGTTCGCCCGCCGTGGTGAGGAACATGTCGACCCTGGCCAGCCCGCGTCCGTCGACCGCTTCGAACGCGTGGACCGCCGCCTCCTGGATCGCCGCGATCTCGCCGTCGGAGAGCTCCGCGGGGCAGACGACGTCGACGCCGTCACCGCCGAGGTACTTGCCCTCGAAGTCGTAGAATCCGCGCGAGGTGAGCACGATCTCCCCCGGCAGCGAGGCGCGGATTCCCTCGCTACCCTCGAGCACGGCCACCTCGATCTCGCGCCCCGAGACGCCCGTCTCGATGAGCACCTTGTCATCTTCGGCGAAGGCGACGGCGAGGGCGTCGTCGAGCTCCTCCGGTGACTCCACCTTGGAGACGCCCACGCTCGACCCGGCACGCGCAGGCTTCACGAACAGCGGCAGACCGAGGTCGGCGGCCGCACGGCGGACCGACTCGGGGTCCTGAGCCCACTGCCGCGCGCGAACGGTGACCCAGGGGGCCACGGCCAATCCGGCGGCCTGCAGCGCGATCTTCATGAAGTGCTTGTCCATGCAGAGCGCGGAGTCGAGCACACCACCGCCGGCGTACGGCACCTCGAGGGTGTCGAAGTACCCCTGGATCGTCCCGTCCTCACCGTGCGGACCGTGGAGGATCGGCAGCACGATGTCGATCTCGCCGAGTCCCTCGGCGGTGCCGTCGGACCGGACCACACGAAGCGTGCGGTCTCCCCCGGGCTCGGGCCACAGGATGCGTGTGCCGTTGTCCGCGACCTCGGGCAGGTGGGCCGCATCGAGCGGGAACTTCGCCGGGTCGTCGTCCTCGAGGACGAAGGCCCCCTCCCGGGTGATCCCGACCGGGATCACGGAGTAGCGGTCGCGATCAATCGCGCCCAGCACCCCTCCCGCCGTTGCGGAACTGATCGAATGCTCGCTGGAGCGCCCGCCGAAGAGCACCACCACCGTCTGCTTGTCCATGGTTGGTCCTCTCACCCTGTGGGGTGTCGTCGTCCGTCGTCAGGTGGGGTGCGATGTCGCGCGGGTTCATCTTCCCGTCGAGCACCATCTTCACCTGTTCGACGATGGGCATGTGCACGTCGGACTCGCGAGCGAGCTGCAGCACCGGCGCGACGGACGCGAGTCCCTCGGCTGTCTGCTGCATCTGCTTCACGACGTCCTGGAAGCTGTATCCCTGGCCGAGCAGTCGCCCGGCCGTGTTGTTGCGGCTCAGCGGAGACTGACACGTGGCGATCAGGTCGCCGAGACCCGCCAGCCCCTGCAGCGTCTCGGGGTGCGCGCCGTTCGCGACGGCGAAGTCGGTCATCTCCACGAGACCGCGGGTGATGATCGACGCCTTGGTGTTCTCCCCGTAGCCGACGCCGTCGACGATGCCGATCGCGACAGCGATCAGGTTCTTGAGCACGCCGCCGAACTCGGTGCCGATCACATCGGTGTTCACGAACGTGCGGAAGTAGCCGTTGCGTGCCGCTCGGGCGACCTCTTCAGCGGTCTCCCTGCTGCGCGACGAGATCACCGCAGCGGTCGGCTGCTCGCGAGCGATCTCGAGAGCGAGGTTCGGTCCGGATGCGACGGCGATGCGATCGGGATCGCACCGCAGCTCCTGCTCGATCACCTGGCTCATCCGCAGACCGGTCGATCTCTCGACGCCCTTCATCAGGCTGACGATCTTCGCGTCGCCGTCGCCGATCAGCGGCCGCAGCGCTTTGAGATTCTCGCGCAGCGATTGACTGGGAACCGAGAGGTAGACCTGATCGACGTCGCGCAGCGCGGTCGCGAGCTCGTGCGTCGCCGCCATGGTGCGCGGCAGGTTGATGCCGGGGAGGTATCGCGAGTTGCGCTTGGCCTCGTCGATCTCGTGCGCCAGCTCTGCGCGGCGGGCCCACATCGTGACCTGCGCTCCGCCGTCGGCGAGGATCTTCCCGAAGGTGGTTCCCCAGCTCCCGGCGCCGATCACGGCGACGCGGGGGCCCGAGACCACGGTTCGCTTAGGAGTCAAGGCGACCCGTCTCCCTCTGTCCGTGCGACGCCGGGTTCCATCGCTCCGCGGGCGCCTTCTCATCGCGCAGCTCTTCGAGCAGCGCGGTGATCGCGTTCATCAGACGGTTCGTGGCCTCGTTCAGCGCCGCGGCCTCGCCGGCGCGACCGTGGAGGTCGGAGACGTCGACGGGGTCACCGACGATGACGTCCACGCGCTTGCGCAGAGGCCAGAGGCTCAGACCCTTCTGGTAGCGCCCCATGATCTCCTGGGTGCCCCAGTGGGCCATCGGGATGAGCGGGATTCCGTCGGTCAATGCGAGCCGGACCGCACCGGATTTGCCCCGCATCGGCCACATGTCGGGATCGCGGGTCAGCGTGCCCTCCGGGTACACGATCACGCCTCGGCCGTGCTCGACGAGCTCGGCGGACTGCTTCAGCGTCTGCTTCGCCGCCGACGCGGACGAGGAGCGAGCCACCGGGATCATCCCGGTCACACGCAGGATCGATCCCAGGACCGGCACGCGGAACAGACTCTCCTTGGCCATGAAACGCGGCGCACGGCCGATACGCCAGACGGCGACCGCGACGATCAGCGGATCGAACTCCGAATAGTGGTTCGGAGCCAGTACATAGGCGCCCTCGCGCGGCAGCTTCTCGCTGCCCGTGATGCGGATCTTCGCCAGGAGCGAGACCAGGGGCAGCACGATCGCCGCGATCGGCCAGAACAGGCTGGGCCGCGTGGTCTCCGCAGACCGGGAACCCATCGGGGTCACCGGATGACGTCGAAGTCGGCGCCGAGCGCGTCGAGCTTGGCGAGGAACTTCTCGTATCCGCGGCTGAGGATGTCGACTCCCGAGACCTTCGACTCGCCCTCTGCCGTCAGCGCCGCGATCACGTGGCTGTACCCGCCGCGAAGATCGGGCACCACGATGTCCGCGCCGTGCAGCGGCGTCGGCCCCGTGATGACGGCGGCCTGCTCGAGATCACGGCGAGGAACGCGTCGCGCACCGTCCTGGAGGCCGCGCGGGTGCACGACGATGTCGGCCCCCATCTTGACGAGCGCCTCGGTGAAGCCCATGCGGTTCTCGTACACGGTCTCGTGCACGACCGAGCGGCCGTTCGCCTGGGTCAGCGCGACAACGAGGGGCTGCTGCCAGTCGGTCATGAACCCGGGGTGGACGTCGGTCTCGACGATGACGGGCTTGAGCTCGCCCTCGCGCCGGAACAGGATGCCGTCCTCCTGGATGTCGAACCAGCCACCCGCCTTGCGGAAGACGTTCAGGAAGGTGAGCATCTCCTGCTGCTTCGCGCCGCCGACGAAGATCTCGCCGTCGGTCGCCAGCGCCGCAGACGCCCACGAGGCGGCTTCGTTGCGGTCGAAGATCGAGCGGTGGTCGTAGCCGCGGAGCTTCTCGACGCCCTCGATGAGGATCACCCGGTTCGGCTCGTAGGAGATGATGGCGCCCATCTTCTGCAGCACCGCGATCAGATCCATGATCTCGGGCTCGATGGCCGCGTTGCGCAGCTCGGTCGTCCCCTCGGCGCGCACGGCCGTGAGCAGCACCTGCTCGGTGGCGCCCACGCTCGGGTACGGGAGGTGGATCTTCGCACCGTGCAGCCGGGAACCGCCGGTGGAGAGACGGATGCCGCTGGGCAGCTTCTCGACGACCGCACCGAACTTGCGCAGCGCGTCGAGGTGGAAGTCGATCGGGCGGTCGCCGATGCGGCAACCTCCGAGGTCGGGGATGAAGGCCTGTCCGAGACGGTGCAGCAGCGGCCCGCAGAACAGGATCGGGATGCGGGAGGCGCCGGCGTGGGCGTCGATCTCCTCGAAGTGGGCCGACTCGACGCCGACCGGGTCGAAGGTCAGGGAGCCGGGCTCGTCGCCGGGCGTCACCTGCACGCCGTGCACCTCGAGCAGCGAGCGCACCACGGCGACATCGCTGAGATCGGGCACATCGCGCAGCGTGCTGGCCGTCTCGCCCAGGAGCGTGGCGACCATGGCCTTCGTCGCCAGGTTCTTCGCGCCCTTGACGTCGACGCGTCCGCGAAGCGGGCGCCCTCCGCGAATGGCGAGGACGTCTCCGGTGAGAGCGGGTGCTCCGTCGGGGAGAGCGTCGCGCACGGGTGTCGTCATTCGGGCCTCACTTCGTTCAGGGAAATCGGGGCGGGTCGCCCTTCGGCTCACCCGCCCCGCCGTTCACTGAACGGGTAGGGTCCGGGGCCGCCACGACTCGCGACGGGCCTCGAACTGCGCGATCTTGTCTTCGTTGCGCAGGGTGAGCCCGATGTCATCGAGCCCTTCGAGGAGCCGCCATCTAGTGTAATCGTCGATACCGAGGTCAGCCTGGATATCGCCGATCGAGGCGATCCGCTCCTCGAGGTTCACCGTGATCTGGGCCCCGGGATTCCGGTCGATCTCGGCCCAGATCCGCTCGAGATCCTCCTCGGAGATCGTGGCGGCGAGCAGACCCTGCTTGCCCGAGTTCCCCCGGAAGATGTCGGCGAAGCGCGGGCTGAGCACGACCGTGAAGCCGAAGTCGCGCAGCGCCCAGACGGCGTGTTCGCGGCTCGACCCCGTACCGAAGTCGGGCCCCGCGACCAGCACGGAGGCCCCCTGGAAGGCAGGCTGGTTGAGCACGAACTCGGGGTCCTGGCGCCAGCCGTGGAAGAGCGCGTCCTCGAAGCCGGTCTTGGTGACCCGCTTGAGGAACACCGCCGGGATGATCTGGTCCGTGTCGACGTTCGAGCGCTTGAGGGGGGCGGCGATACCCGTGTGGGTGGTGAACTTCTCCATCAGAGGGCTCCGTCCGTGGTCGCGCCCGCGGTCACGGGCTCTTCGATCGACAGGTCGCTCGGGCTCGACAGCGTGCCGCGGATCGCGGTGGCCGCGGCGACGAGCGGTGAGACGAGGTGGGTGCGGCCGCCCTTGCCCTGGCGACCCTCGAAGTTGCGGTTCGACGTCGACGCGCAGCGCTCTCCGGGCGCGAGCTGGTCGGGGTTCATGCCCAGGCACATCGAGCAGCCCGCGAAGCGCCACTCGGCGCCGAAGTCCTTGATGACCTGGTCGAGGCCCTCGGCCTCCGCCTCCAGGCGCACTCGCGCGGATCCGGGGACCACCATCACACGAACCCCGTCGGCCTTCTTCTTGCCCTTGACGATCGAGGCGAACGCACGCAGATCCTCGATGCGACTGTTGGTGCACGAGCCCATGAAGACCGCGTCCACCGGCACCTCCTTGAGCGGTGTGCCCGGGGTGAGGTCCATGTATTCCAGTGCGCGCTCGGCGGCGGCGCGCTCGTTCGCGTCGGCGATCTCGGCCGGGTCCGGCACCGCGGCGGAGAGCGAGCTGCCCTGACCGGGGTTGGTGCCCCAGGTCACGAACGGCTCGAGCTCGTCGGCGTCGATGAACACCTCGGCGTCGAACGTCGCGCCCTCGTCGGTGGGAAGCGTGCGCCAGTAGGCGACCGCATCCTCCCAGTCCTGACCCTGGGGCGCGTGGGGACGGCCCTTGAGGTACTCGAAGGTCGTCTCGTCCGGCGCCACCATCCCGGCGCGTGCACCCGCCTCGATCGACATGTTGCAGATCGTCATGCGACCTTCCATCGACAGCGAGCGGATGGCGCTGCCGCGGAACTCCAGCACGTAGCCCTGCCCGCCGCCGGTGGTGATCTTCGCGATCACCGCGAGGATGATGTCCTTGGCCGTGACCCCGGGGCGCAGCGTGCCCTCGACGTTGATCGCCATCGTCTTGAACGGCTTCAGCGGCAGCGTCTGGGTCGCCATCACGTGCTCGACCTCGCTGGTGCCGATGCCGAACGCCATGGCGCCGAACGCACCGTGAGTGGACGTGTGCGAGTCGCCGCAGACCACGGTGATGCCGGGCATCGTGAGTCCCAGCTGCGGGCCGACCACATGCACGATCCCCTGCTCGGCGTCTCCCAGGGAGTGCAGCCGCACGCCGAACTCGGCGGCATTGCGGCGCAGGGTCTCGATCTGCGTGCGGCTCGTCAGATCCGCGATGGGCTTGTCGATGTCCCACGTGGGGGTGTTGTGGTCCTCGGTCGCGATCGTGAGGTCGAGGCGCCGCAGCGGACGCCCCTCGGCGCGCAGGCCGTCGAACGCCTGCGGGCTCGTGACCTCGTGCACCAGGTGCAGGTCGATGTAGATGAGGTCCGGCTCGCCGTTCTCGCCCTTGACGACGAGGTGGTCGTCCCAGACCTTCTCGGCCAGGGTCCTGCTGCGTGCGGGAGCAGAGTCTGCTGCGGGGGTGTTCATTGCGTGTCTCCTGAAGATGGCGGGTCGGCCCACGATGGACTCCGCGACGAGGAGGGGCTCAGAACGAGGTCTCGTCGCGGCCGCTAAGAAGGAGCACGATCCGCATGACGTCAGGTTACCACCGCTCGAACAGTGCTCGACGCGCCGTGACACAGTACTGTGACCCGACCCTTCGAGAGGCATCCGCATGACCGACGACACCGCAGGCTTCACCACCAGAGCCGTCCACGCCGGCCGGAGCCAGGATGCCGCGTCGTCGCGGGCGACACCGATCTACCTCACCGCCGGGTTCGAGTTCGAGGACTTCGACCACGCCGCCCATCACTTCGGCACCGGCGCCGGATTCGGCTACACCCGCACCGGCAATCCGACGGTGCACGCCGTCGAGCGGCAGATCGCGGCCCTCGAGTCCGGAGCCGAGGCTGTGCTCGTCGCGAGCGGTCAGGCCGCCGTCGTGACGGCGCTGCTGACCGTGGCGGGGGCGGGAGATCACATCGTCTCGTCCACCCACATCTACGAGGGAAGCCGAGGGCTCTTCCTCGACAACCTCTCGCGGCTCGGGATCGAGACCACCTTCATCGACGACATCGCCGACGAGGATGCCTGGCGACGGGCGATCCGTCCGAACACCCGGGCGCTCTTCGCCGAATCGATCTCGAACGCACGCAACGACATCCTCGACATCGCGGCCGTGAGCGGCGTGGCCGACGCGGCCGCGATCCCGCTCATCGTCGACAACACCCTGGCGACGCCGTACCTGCTGCGCCCCCTCGAGCACGGAGCGGCCATCGTGGTGCACTCCGCCTCGAAGTTCCTGGCCGGACACGGATCCGTGCTCGGCGGAGTGATCATCGACGACGGACGCTTCGATGCCGACAAGGCGGGCCACAACGCACCGCACCTGGTGCTCCCCGGCCGCGGCGGATTCCCCAGCGTCGCTGCGCGACACGGAGGGAAGGCGCGCATCGCGTACGCCCGCGAGTCCGTGGCGCCGCGCTTCGGGGCGTCGCCGTCTCCGCTGAACGCCTTCCTCATCGGACAGGGAGTCGAGACGCTCGGCCTCCGCGTCGAGCGTCAGTCCCGCAACGCGCTCGACGTCGCGAGGTGGCTCGCCGCGCAGGACGCGGTGGAGAGCGTCGACTATGTGGGACTCGAAAGCCAC